>Ga0209024_1000374_pt1 | contig 81997 bp, 83 predicted proteins | sample AutmiccommunBRH5_FD_187380 | JGI IMG/M metagenome (GOLD analysis project Ga0209024, IMG submission 187380) | Deep subsurface microbial communities from Mt. Terri, Switzerland - Autotrophic microbial communities BRH/5 (SPAdes) (version 2) | ecosystem: Environmental > Aquatic > Deep subsurface >... | reverse complement strand
ATTTACGGGCAAATATATTTGTATGAGTATAATCGGATAACCAGTTCGTCAATATGAAAGCCGACCGGTTGGCATGCCTTTGGTCTAATACCGGGTCGATGATTGAACGCGCCATATCAGCGGGATATGACAACCCGCTCCCCACAGGCGTATGGCCAATATGCGTCAACTGCGCACCCTTGAATGCCTATGTCTCCATCATTCAACCGTCGCTCAACAGCGTGTTGCCCCCGGCCCTGCGGTTTTTGCTCTCACCTTGAACTGACGTCTCAGTCATGACATAGCCAGAAAAACTACTCATACAATTTGAGGGTCAGGATGCGGTATCGGTTACGCTTGTCTGTAGCGATTGTTGGTCTCGCGCTTGCGCTGCCAGCAGCGGCCGAAGAGGTCCATAGCGGGCTTACCGCGACCGGCGAGATCGCCAATGTCGCGATTGCGTGCTCGCCCGCCTTCCATTTCGTCCAGTTGCGCAACGGCGTTCAGTTTCAACTGAACGGAACGGTCAAGACGGTCCTTTTCTACGGGCCGGACGTCGTGCGCGTGAATGCAAGCCTTGGCCAATCACACTGGGGCCAGCCAAGCCTGGTCGTCACCCAAACGCCCCAGCCAGTCCGCTTTGCCGTGGCGGAAACGGACGCAACGCTGAGCCTGACTGGCGACAAGGTGCGGGTGGCGATCGACAAGCGCGACGGGGCAATCAGCTTCTTCGACGCAAAGGGCCGGCTGTTGACGCGCGAAAAAGCCGGCGCGCCGCAGTCCATCACCGCACGCACCGTCGCTGACTCACCGACCTATGAGGTCGAGAATCGCTTCACCTTGAAACCCGGCGAGGGCATCTACGGCTTCGGCTTTACCGACGATGCAGAGGTGAACCGGCGCGGCAAGGATCTGCTGCTCGTCCAGACCAATATCGGCATCATCATCCCCGTCATGCTGTCGACCGAAGGCTATGGCGTCCTATGGGACACCTATTCGCAAATGCGCTTTACCGACAATGCGCAGGGCGCGCGCTTGTGGGCCGAGGACGCGCCGGGCGGCGTCGACTATTATCTGATGGCGGGCGACACCATGGACGATGTGGTCGGCGCCTATCGCCGGCTGACGGGTCAGGCGCCCATGTATCCCAAACAGGCGTTCGGCCTGTTCATGAGCAAGGAGCGCTACCCGACGCAAGACCGCCTGGTCGAGGTCGCCCGCACCTTTCGCAAGGAAGGCTTCCCGCTCGATTACATCGTGCAGGATTGGCAATATTGGGGCAGCGACAAGGATGGCACCTGGTCGGGCATGATCTGGAACCCGGAACGCTATCCGGACCCCGAAGGGATGACGCGGGCGATCCACGATCTCCACATGAAATTCATGATCTCGATCTGGCCGTCAGTGGGCAATGACACGGCGCTGGCGAAGGAGTTGGACCAATATGGCCTGCGCTTCGCCCCGCTGCACTGGATTTCGAAGAAGGCGCGCGTCTATGACGCCTACAGCGCCAAGGGACGCGAAATCTATTTCAAGCACATCAAATCGGGCTTGCTCGACAAGGGCGTCGACGCCCTGTGGATGGACGGAACGGAAGTGGAGGCAAGCTCCGCCATGTGGGACCCCCACTCCAACATCGTCGATACAAAGGCGCTGGGCCGCAACGCCATGGGCGATTTTTCGCGATACCTGAACCCATATACGCTGCTGACGACGCAGGGCACCTATGACGGCCAACGCGCGACAAGTGACAAGCGCGTACTGACGCTGACGCGATCCGCCTGGGCGGGCGCACAGCGGACGGCGGCGGCATCCTGGTCCGGCGATACAAAGGCAAGCTGGGATACGCTCAGGAAGCAGGTCGCGGGCGGCGTCAACGTCACCGTCACCGGCAACCCTTATTGGACGCAGGATATTGGCGGCTTTTTCGTCGATGATTTCCCCGGCGGTGAAAAGAACCCGGCCTACCGCGAACTGTTCGCGCGCTGGTTCCAATATGGCGCCTTCAATCCGCTGATGCGCGTGCACGGCACCAGCATCGAGCGGGAACCCTATATCTTCAAGGATATGGACCCGGCGATGTACAAGTCGCTGCTGGACACCGTCCATCTGCGCTACCGCCTGCTACCCTATATATACAGCCTGAGCGCCAGAGTGACGTCGGACGGCTATACGCTCATGCGGCCGTTGCCAATGGACTTTGCGAACGACCCGACAACCTACGACATCAACGACAGTTTCATGTTCGGATCGTCGCTGCTGGTCCACCCCGTCACGCGGGCCATCTATCATATCCAGCCGCCACCACCCCCGACGATCCCCGCGGCCTATCTGCGCACCGGGGACGGCAAACAGGGGTTGAACCTGCAATATTTTCAGGGTCGCAACTTCGACGCGCCCAGGGGGACCGGGCAGGTCGACGAGCGGGTCGACCATATCTGGCCGGGACCGCCGCTTGCGGAAATGCCCGCCGGACTTACCGCCCTCACCGACTTTTCGGCGCGTTGGGAAGGGGAACTGGTCGCGCCAGAGGACGGCGAATATGAAATCGGCCTGTCGGGCGATGATGGCTATCGCCTGTATCTGGACGGCAAAAAAGTCTTGGAGGACTGGAACGACGGGCCCAATCGCTATGCTGGCGTGAAGCGCGTGCTGCGCAAGGGGCAGCGCGTTCCCATCCGCATCGACTATTATCAGGGCGGGGGCGGTCGATCGCTGCGGCTGGCGTGGCGCACCCCGGGCGAACTGCGGACCATGGCGGCGACCAAGCCAGCGCAAGACCTGTCGATGACCACCTACCTGCCCAGGGGCAGCGACTGGTATGATTTCTGGACGAACCAGCGCCAGGCGGGCGGGCAAGGGGTAACGCGCGACGCACCGTTGGACGTCATTCCCTTGTACGTCCGCGCCGGGTCGATCATCCCGATGGGGCCGATCGTGCAATATGCGACCGAAAAGCCGGACGCTCCGCTGGAAATCCGGGTCTATCCCGGCGCTGACGGCCGCTTCACCATCTATGAAGACGATAATGAGACCTACGCCTATGAGCATGGTCAGTCCGCCCGTTACGATTTGCACTGGAACGATGCGAAGCGGACGCTGTCCATCGGCGCACGGCAGGGCAGCTTTCCGGGCATGGTCCGGCGGCGACAACTTAATATCGTCATCGTCGATCCCGCCAATGCGACTGCCATAGCCCCCGCGCGCGCCGACCGCAGCGTCACTTATGACGGGCACGCGATGACGTTGCGGTTCGGCCATTGAGGCGAGCCGCACAGTTCCAAGCGCCCATTCAGCAATGAAGGAGATGGGGGCGAACTCAGCTTGCGCTACGACGGCGTGGTCCATCGGGTCAAACTGGCAGAAAATGGCACTGGTCGGCTCATGCTGCCGCAATAGCGCAATTTCATCTTCAAAGATTTTGTCTGAGTATTTACAGGCCACCCTCGCGTAGATAGACTCGGCATGATCTCGACAATGCATGGCAGAGGATTTGGATGAGCAGCTTTTCGCGGCGCGGGGTCCTTGCAGGGATGACCAGCCTGACCACCATGGCCAGCGCCGGACTGGCGGCGGAGGAGGTTGGCCAGTTGGCTGCGGCCAACGGGCCAGCCAAGCCCTTTCCCCTGTCGCAGGTCCGCCTGAGGCCATCCATTTTTCTTGATTCGGTCGAAGCCAACAAACGTTATCTGCTCTCGCTCGATCCAGACCGTTTGCTCCATAATTTCCACCTGTTCGCCGGTATCGCGCCCAAGGGTGCGAAATATGGCGGCTGGGAAGCGCAGGGAATCGCCGGACACAGCCTGGGCCATTATCAATCCGCGCTCAGCCTCGTCTTTGCACAGACAGGCGACAGCCGCTTTCGCGATCGTTCTCTCGCCATCTCGCGCGAACTGGCGGCGGTGCAGGCGGGACATGGCGACGGCTATGCCGGGGCAACCACGGTCGATCGCGATGGCAAGACGGTGGACGGCAAGGCTGTGTTCGAAGAGCTTCGACGCGGCGACATTCGCACATCCGGGTTTGGGCTTAACGATGGCTGGGTGCCCATCTACACCTATCACAAGGTCTTTGCGGGCGCGCTCGACTCCCATCTGCATTGTCAGGACAGTGTCGCACTTGATGTCGCGATCGGCCTCGCCGGCTATCTCGGCACTATTATCGAAGGGCTGAGCGATGATCAGGTGCAGCAGATACTGGTCGCCGAACATGGCGGTATCAATGAAAGCTATGCCGAACTCTATGCGCGCACTGGCAACGCGCGCTGGCTGAAGATTGCGGAACGCCTCCGCCATCGCGCGGTGCTCGATCCGCTGGCGCAAGGGCGCGACGAACTAAACGGAAAGCATGCCAATACCCAAATTCCCAAGCTGATCGGCCTGGCGCGCCTGTACGAAGTCGCGCCATCGGAACAGCATCGCCATGACAGCGCGGGGGCGGCCATGTTCTTCTGGGACACGGTGACACGCGACCACAGCTATGTGATCGGCGGCAATTCCAACTATGAACATTTCGGGGAGCCGCGCAAACTTGCGGGGCGATTGGGCCAGCAAACCTGCGAGGCCTGCAACAGCTACAACATGCTCAAGCTCAGCCGTCATCTTTACGGCTGGACCGGGGATGCGCGCTATTTCGACTTTTACGAGCGCGCCCATCTCAATCACATCATGTCACAGCAGCATCCTGCGACGGGGATGTACAGCTATTTCACCCCGCTTGCGTCCGGTTTCGGCCGCGTCCGTTCCACACCCGACAATTCATTCTGGTGCTGTGTCGGCTCCGGCATGGAAAGTCATTCCAAGCATGGCGACAGCATCTGGTGGCATCGGGACGACAGGGTACTCGTCAACCTTTACTACCCTTCCTCGCTCGACTGGACGGAAAAGGGCGTCCAGATCGAAATGGACACGGGCTTCCCCTTCAAGGACAGGGTGCGCATCCATCTGGTCAAAGCGACTGCCGCCGTCGATCTGGGCCTGCGCGTGCCGCTATGGTGCGCAGCGCCCCGGATCAGGATCAATGGCAAGCTCGCGCGCGCGAAGATCGCGAACCGCTATCTGATGCTGGACCAATTGGCGGCGGGCGATGTCATCGACCTGACGCTGCCGATGAGCCTTCATCATCAAACAATGCCCGACGACGACCGCATCCTGGCCTATCTCTACGGGCCGATGGTCCTTGCCGCCGACCTTGGCGCGTCCGACAAGCCCCGCGATCAATATTTCGATCCCGTGGTCGTTTCCGGTAGCGCCAAAGACGGTGTGCGCCAGATCGGCGGGGAGCCCGTATTTGCTCTTGGCGGCCAGAGCAGGCCGGAAGAGTTGACGCTCAAGCCCTTTTTCAATCAGCACGACAACCGCACTGCCGTCTATTTCCGCCACTTCACCCCGACGCAATGGACGACGGCGGAGGCTGGCTATCTGGCGAACGCGCGAGAGCAGGCCGAAGCGCTGGCGCAAACCATCGACACGATCCGCTTAGGGGAAATGCAGCCAGAGCGCGACCACGCCTTTTCCGGCACGCCCAACACAGGGACGGTCGAGCATCTCGCCGAGCGCGGCCGCGTCGTCATGAAAGGCTTTTTCCAGTTCAAGCTGGCGATTCGGCCTGGGCCGGTCGAACTGCGCGTGGTCTATGCCGGGCCGGATCGCCACAGAGACTTCGCCATCCTCGTCAACGGCGAGCCGCTCGTCAGGGAGAGGCTGGCCGGGGAGCCGACCGTTCAGCGAAACATCGTCAGCTATCCCCTGCCCGATCATCTGCTGAGCGGCCGCGACATCACCGTCCGTTTCGAGGCGAACAGCGATCAGTGGGTGACCGTCTATGAATGCAGGACCGTTGCCGGCGGGAAAGCGCCATCAACCTAGACATGCCACGGTCGTCTGAAGCGATTGCCACGCCATCGGCCGCAAAGCCGGAAACCATCATGAGAGGATTTAGGACATTGAGAAACAGGCGTTATTCCGGATCGATCCTGACAGCCATTGCCGCACTGGGCGCAATGGCATCGGCAAGCGCATGGGCCGGTTCTTCGCAACCGGCCGGGTTTCGCTGGGAATCCTCTCTTCCGCTGATTACGCCCCCGGCGGATGGCGCGCCGGGCTTTCACGGCGTGAAAGACCCGTCGATCGTCTATCATGACGGCAAATATCATGTCTTTCTGACGACAGCGACAAGCAACGGCTGGGGGGTCGCCTATACCTCGTTCGCAGACTGGAAAGACGCACTGAAAGCGCCGATCATCGGGCTGGAAAAGGCACCGATGGGGCCGGGCTATCGCGCCGCGCCGCAGGTCTTCTACTTCGCGCCGCAAAAGCTGTGGTATCTGGTCTATCAGGGTGGGGATCCGCTCTATTCGACCAGCAGCGACATCAGCGACCCCACTTCGTGGAGCGCGCCCAAGCCCTTTTACGATACGGTACCCGAAATCGTGAAGCAGCCGAACGGCAAGCCGGGATGGCTTGATTTCTGGACGATCTGCGACGACCAGAACTGCTATCTCTTCTTCACGAACGACAATGGCAGCTTCTACCGCGCCGAAACATCGCTGGCGGAATTTCCCAAGGGATTCCACAACACCAGCCGCGTCATGGAAGGCAGGAAGGAAGATATATTCGAAGCCAGCAATACCTATAAGATCGCCGGCACGAACAATTATCTGACGCTGATCGAAGCAATTGGTCCCAAGGGCCGCTATTTCCGCGCGTGGACCAGCGACAGTCTGGCCGGCGAATGGAAGCCGCTAACCCCGGACCCGATGAATATATTCGCCAGTGCCGACAATGTGCGCTTCAAAGGCCGGGTCTGGTCAGAAGGCGTTTCCCACGGTGAAATGATCCGCTCGACGAGCGATCAGACCATGGCGATCGATCCCTGCAAGCCTCTTCAGTTCCTCTACCAGGGGCTCGATATGGAGAAGGGCAAGACATATGAATATATCCAGTTGCCCTACAGGCTCGGCGTGATCACTGCCAAGGGCCCCAATCCGATAAGCAGAATGTGCCCTAAATAACCTGCACCTCACCGCGCCTGCCGTAAGAGATTGTAGCAGGATAGGGTACGTCGTCTTGGGACGCATGGAGCCTCAATTGAGGCTCCATGCGATCGACAATGTTGGCAGGTCAGTCAGGTCGCCTGGCGCAGCGCCTCTATCGCGGGGTCGCCAGCAGGATCGAGGCAGGCGTGGTGACGTCGATTGTGCAGTCGCCAGTCAGCAGCAGGCAATCGCCCTTCGCCCATACCTCCCCATTGACCGTCCCCGCCCCGCTCAGCGGCGTGAACCACATCTGCTTGCTATCGGGCAGGCTCACCGACTTTTCGCCGTGCCAATGCACCAGGTCGAGCGTGAACGGCGCCTCAGTATTGGCGATAATGTGGCGTTCAGTGCCTAACGGCGCTTCGATTAGGTCGCGCGCATATGGCGCAAGGTGGCTGACGGCAGCACCATCCTCCAGATGCAACGCACGCGGCCTGCCATAATCATAAAGTCGGTAGGTGATGTCTGCATTTTGCTGAATTTCAACCAAGGTAATGCCTGCCCCGATCGCATGAACCGTCCCTGCAGGAATGAAATAGCAATCGCCCGGTTTCACCGGCTTCCAGTCGATAAGCTGTTCGATCGATCCATCCGTCGCGGCCGCGCGAAACGCCTCGGTCGTCATGGGGCGGATCAAACCGATCCCCAATACTGCGCCCGGCTCGCAATCCAATATATACCAGATTTCCTCCTTTCCCCGACGCAAGCCCTTGGCCATGGCCTGCGCGTCATTGGGGTGAACCTGGATCGACAGCCTTTCACTGGTGAAGATATATTTCACCAACAGCGGCAAATCCTGTCCATCTGGGCCTTCAAACCACACTTCCCCGATCTGACTGCCTTCGGTCGCCGAGAAAATGGAAGGGAGGTCAGTCCGGCCCCACGGCTTTTCTACATAATGTGTGCGAAGCTTCAGCATCAATATCCTGTCGGGCTCTAGTCCCGTTTTCCAACATGGTGCGACAGCAATAGGAGATGCCCGTTCCGCTATCAACAAATGACGGGATTAAACCCGTTACGCACAGGACCCCGTCTTTTCTCAACCAAACGGGATGATGCACGACGGGCCCTGCGGCCTGTCGTGCACCAACTCAGACGGTGTAAAGCAATCGCCGGGACAGGAGATCAATCCGATCCGAACAGGTCCCGGGTGAAGATCTTGTCCGCCACATCGGCAACGTCCGGCGTCATGCGGTTGGCAATGATGATGTCGCAATCTTCCTTGAAAGCAGCCAGATCACGCACGACCTTTGAACCGAAAAATTGATCGTCTGTCATCGCGGGTTCGAAAATCACCACTTCGATACCCTTTGCCTTGATCCGCTTCATGATGCCCTGGATCGAAGACTGGCGGAAATTGTCCGAACCCGCCTTCATGACGAGACGGAAAACACCGACTTTCCTCGGCCCCTTGGCGATGATCTGGTCGGCCAGGAAATCCTTGCGGGTCCGGTTGGCGTCAACGATCGCGCGGATCAGATTCTGCGGCACTTCGGAATAATTGGCGAGCAACTGCTTGGTATCCTTGGGCAGGCAATAGCCGCCATAACCGAAGCTGGGATTGTTATAGTGCGACCCTATGCGCGGATCGAGTCCAACGCCCTGAATGATCTGGCGCGAATCCATGCCGTGCGCGATGGCATAGCTGTCCAGTTCGTTGAAGAAGGCGACGCGCATGGCAAGATAAGTGTTGGCAAACAGCTTGATCGCCTCGGCCTCGCGGGGATCAGTGAACAGGATTTCGACGTCGGTTTTTTCCGCGCCCTGCAACAGCATATCGGCAAAGATGCGCGCCCGTTCTGACCGTTCGCCCACGATAATGCGCGAAGGATGAAGATTATCATGCAACGCCCGGCCTTCACGCAGGAATTCCGGGCTGAAGATGACTTGTTCGGTCGCCAGGCGCTTGCGCACATCTTCCACGAAACCGACCGGGATCGTCGATTTTATGACGACCGTGGCAGCGGGGCTGCCAACCTTGGCTATCTCGATCACGGCTTCGACCGAGGATGTATCGAATTTGTCGCTGCTCACATCATAATTGGTGGGCGTAGCGACGATCACATAGTCGGCACCGTCCAGAGCCTCCTGCGGATTGAGCGTCGCGGTAAGGTTGAGCGGACGCGTGGCAAGAAATTCTTCGAGTTCAGCGTCGATGATCGGCGATTTGCGCGCATTGAGCATGTCGACCCGTTCAGGCGTGATATCGACGGCGACCACCTCATTATGCTGCGCCAGCAACACTGCGTTGGAGAGACCCACATATCCAAGCCCAAAAACCGCGATTTTCATCTGTCGTCGCTTCCTCGCATTGCTCAAACCCGGTGAAACCTACGTCGTCACCCAAATAATGATTCATGTCCTGCATAGGCATTTTACATCAAAAAAAATACGCAAGCGTTACTGCGCTGCACAATATCCAGCCAAAAGCACTTTGATCAGAGAATGTGCCTCGGCTGAGACCGGTGTAGGATCAGGCGAACATTGGCTGAACCGGGCCACCATTCGTTTGATATTTCAAGTCGGGATCGCGGCGCAACGTGAGAGCGTCGCTCCATTCACAGCGTGCAAGCCATGCGCTGCCACACGCAAATATCATGCTGTTGGGATGCCCGCCGCCTCGAATCTCAACGATGTCCGGCAATATCGCTATCAACTTCACGACCACCCGCGAGTCGACGGACGATCGAACACGCCGCCTGGGCGTCAAACAATCTCCATGGCATCGCCAGGTTCTAGCAGCGGCAGCAATTGCACCATGTCACCGCGTTCCACCGCGACACAGCCCGCGGTCGGCCGTCCTTCCGACAAATGGAAGAAGATCGCACTGCCCTGCCCCGGCACCGGCGGCCGGTCGTTATGGCCAAGGATGACGATCACATCATAGGCGTCGTCGGCGCGGATCAGATTTTCGGCGGAGAAGGCGCGCGGCAGGCGAACCGGGCGGTTATAGGCGGGATCGGCCGGGTCATCCGACCAGCCATCGCCTGCCCGCACCCAGCGCCATGGCAAGCGGATGCCCGCCGGATCGATCCTGCCGGGTCGCAGCAATACGCCCCGGATCGGCCAGACGCCCAGCGGGGTGCAACCATCGCCCTCCCGCTTGTCACTCGCGGCACAAACACCGCTCCGGCCGATGGCGCAGGGCATGGCGATCGTGCCGAAGCTCAGGCGGCCCGCGCCGCTATCGACGCGGATCAGCCTCATAGCTGGTGGCCGGTCCGGTCGCGCTTGGTAGCAAGATAGCGTTCATTATGCGGGTTGGTCGGCAGGATGATCGACAGTCGTTCGGCCACGCTGATCCCCGCCGCCTGCAGCCCCGCCACCTTTTGCGGATTGTTGGTGAGCAGGCGGACGGTATGAACCCCGATCAGGTCCAGCATGCGCGCCGCGACCGAAAAATCGCGCGCATCGATGGCAAAGCCCAGGCGGACATTGGCATCCACAGTGTCAAAGCCCTGATCCTGCATCGCATAGGCGCGCAATTTGTTGACGAGGCCAATGCCGCGCCCTTCCTGCCGCAGATAGAGCAGCACGCCCCAGGGCGCGTCGGCGATCTGGTGAAGCGCCTCTTGCAGTTGCGGGCCGCAATCGCATTTCAGGCTGCCAAGCACATCGCCGGTCAGACATTCGCTGTGGAGGCGAACGACGGGGGGCGACGAGTCCCGTTTGCCGACAATCAGTGCGACATGTTCGCGCGGTTCATCGGGACTGCGAAAGGCAATGATTTCCGCGCTTTCGCTGGCCAACACCGGCAGTCTGGCACGGGTGGCGATGGCAAGGTGGATGGCATCGTCATAGGCGTCGATCGCGTCGACGCTGACGTCGATGTCCCGGTCGCCGTCGCCATCCAGCGCGAAATAGGCAGGAAGGATACCGGCAAGCCGTGCGAGGCGCAGCGCCGCCTTGGCAGCCAGGGGTGCGGCGAGGGCGCGGGCCTGAAACGGTCCCTTGAGCGGCGACGCAAGGTCCAGCACGGGATCGGATATGGCGGTCGCGACATCGGCGTCGATCCATGGCGCGCGGGCGATCATCACAGGCATGTCGGGATCGGCCGCCGCGATCTGGTTGGCGAGTTTGAGCGTCTGGCCACGCGCGGCGGAAATCAAAATGTCGGCTTTGCCCGCCGGATCGAAATCGGCCAGCGTTACCGCGTCAGCGCCCTCCACCGCCATCAGCCGCAGCGCACCGTCGGCGGCCGACACCCGCACCGCCCAGCCACGGCGCAGCGCGTCGATAGCGCGCGCCGCGTCACGCCCTGTCGCCCGCCCGCCCATCAGAAGGCGAAGTCGGTGATGATGGGGATATGGTCGGACGGCTTGCCCCAGTTGCGCGCGGGTTCGACGACGCGGTGGGCGACCGCCTTGTCGGCGACGTCGCGGGTCATCCACATATGGTCCAGCCGCCGACCGCGATCGGATTCGGCCCAGTCCTTCGCGCGATAGCTCCACCAGGTATAGAGCCGCGCCGGCGCAGGATGGAAATGGCGGCCAATGTCGACCCAGTCATTCGATGCCTGAAGGCGGGCGAGTGTTTCGCATTCGATCGGCGTGTGGCTGACGACGTTGATGAGCTGCTTGTGGCTCCATACGTCGCATTCCAGCGGCGCGATGTTGAAATCGCCGGTCAGGATGGTGGGCTTGTCAGCCAGCGTCGACGACCATTGGATCATGCGTTCGAGAAAATCGAGCTTCTGGCCGAATTTGGGGTTCTGATCCCGGTCGGCAATGTCGCCGCCAGCGGGAACATAGACATTTTCGATCCGCACCCCATTGTCGAGCCGGACGCCGACATGACGGGCTTCGCCATTGGCCTGCCAGTCGAGCCGGTCATCCTCGTAAATCGGCACGCGGCTCATGATTGCAACGCCATGGTGCATTTTCTGCCCGTTCAGCACCTGATGGACATAGCCCAGCCGGCGGAACATATCGGCCGGAAAAGTCTCGTTCACCACCTTGGTTTCCTGAAGGCACAATATGTCGGGCGCTTCCTGGGTCAGGAATTGTTCGACAATGTCGATACGCGCGCGAACGCTATTGATGTTCCAGGATGCGATGGAAAGAGTGTCGGCCATGGTCCGGCACTAGGGGCGTAATCCGCAGCTTGCAAGATCGCTGCTCGGCCATGGGGCTGCATGGATCGCGGACAAAGTAAGACCCCCGCTCCGGGGGCATGGAACGGGGGTCTCGATCGCGCCCTTGAAGCGCTATGCGACGGGAGGAGTGTGCCGGGTAACAGGGGGGAAATCCCGGTTGGCCTCTCGCCGTGGAGTTCTAGATAGCGCTCTGGATATGAGCGGCAGATGAACGGAAAGCCAAGTTTTTCCGTCCATCGTGCAGGGCGCTCGTTTCAGCCGCCTGCCGAGCGGCCTTTTGGCCGGGGATCGGTCCAGCGGAACGCGGAATCAGCGACCGGCACGCCATAGCGCTGGTTGGAAAGGCGGATGGCCGTGCGATTATTCTGCGAATCGAGCGCAACCCAGCCATAAAGTTGCAGGCCAGCCGGGCTGGCCGCGTCCCGCCGGAAAATCATGGTGATCGTGCCATATTCGGGCCGCTTGGGATCGCGCGCCTCCACGCTCAGGATCGACGGGTCGCCGGTCGGCACGACCTTGCCATATTTGGACAGGTCCTTGTTCGGATCGAGCAGCGCGCCCAGCGGAGAATTGCCGATCGGCCAGCGCTGCACCTGCCGCACTTCATAATCGATCATGGCCAGCGCCTTGCCGTCGCCAACGATCAGCAGCGGCACGCCCTTCTGATATTGAAAACGGATCTTTCCCGGTTGCTTGAGCGTCAGCTGGCCGGTCAGCGTCTGGCCGTTGCGATCGGTCTGGCTGAAATCGGCAGTCATGCTGGTGACCGCGCGGATATAGGCGTTGACCCGGCTCAATTCGGACTGGTCCTGCTGCGCGAGCAACGGCGCGGCGAGCGGGACGGCAAGCAGGACAGGCGCGGCGGCCAGCGCGAGACTGATGCGCTTCATGGAATATTCTCCGGTTGTTACGGATGCCGTGTAGAACGAAGCTATTGAACGACCTGTGAACTCCCCCGTTCCCTGCCGTTCAGCCAGGCAGTCCGGTCAGGCTATAGCGGATTGCCATTTTCATCGCGCAGCACTTCGCGGCGGCCGACATGGTTGGGGGGGCCGACCAGTCCTTCTTCCTCCATCTTCTCAATCAGGCGCGCGGCGCTGTTATAGCCGACGCGGAGCTGGCGTTGCAGCCAGCTGGTCGAGGCTTTCTGGTTTTCGAACACCAGCTGGCACGCCTTGCGGAAGAGTTGCGCGTCGGGGCTGTCGTCGCCCAAGTCCACGCCATCGAGTGCGAAGCTGCCTTCTTCCGGTTCCTCGGTGACAGCCTGGATATAGTCGGGCTGGCCCTGCGCGCGCCAGTGATCGGCGACGACGCGGACTTCATCGTCGGACACGAACGGGCCGTGGACGCGCATCAACCCCTTGCCGCCGTGCATGTAGAGCATGTCGCCCTTGCCCAGCAATTGTTCGGCGCCCTGTTCGCCCAGAATCGTGCGGCTGTCGATCTTCGACGTTACAAAGAAGCTGATCCGGGTCGGCAGGTTGGCCTTGATGACGCCGGTAATGACGTCGACCGAAGGGCGCTGGGTCGCAAGGATCAGGTGGATACCGGCCGCGCGCGCTTTCTGCGCCAGACGCTGGATCAGGAATTCGACTTCCTTGCCAGCGGTCATCATGAGGTCCGCCAGTTCGTCCACCACGACCACGATCTGGGGCAATGGCTGGAAATCGAGCTGTTCTTCCTCATAGATCGGCTTGCCGGTTTCGGGGTCATAGCCGGTCTGGACACGGCGGCCGAGCGGCTTGCCCTTGGCCTTCGCCGCGCGGACCTTTTCGTTGTAATTGGCCAGGTTGCGGACGGAGATCGACGCCATCATGCGATAGCGGTCCTCCATCTGCTCGACCGCCCATTTGAGCGCGCGGATCGCCTTTTGCGGTTCCGTCACGACCGGGGAGAGGAGATGCGGAATATCGTCATAAGTCGACAGTTCCAGCATCTTGGGGTCGATCATGATCAGGCGCAGCTGATCCGGGGTCATGCGGTAAAGCAGCGACAGGATCATGGCGTTGAGGCCGACCGACTTGCCCGACCCGGTGGTGCCCGCGATCAGCAGATGGGGCATGGGGGCAAGGTCGGCGATGATCGGTTCGCCGGAGATATTCTTGCCCAATATGATCGGCAGCGTGCCTTCGCCGCCAAATTGTTCGCTGGTGATCAGTTCGCGGAAGGACACGCCTTCGCGATGGGCGTTGGGCAGTTCGATGCCGATGACGGTGCGGCCGGGAATCGTCGCGACGCGGGCAGAGAGCGCCGACATGTTGCGGGCGATGTCGTCGGCCAGCGCGATCACCCGGCTGGCCTTGATACCGGGGGCTGGTTCCAGTTCATACATGGTGACGACGGGGCCGGGGCGAACCTCGACGATATTGCCCTTCACATGGAAGTCGTCGAGCACGGATTCGAGCAACCGGGCATTGCGCTCCAGCGCCGCCTTGTCGATCTTGCCGCCCTGGCTGACCGGAACCGGGTTGAGCAGGTCGGGCGACGGCAGCGAGCTGTGGCCGAACAGGTCGTCCTGGCTGACCGGGGCCATGGGCCGCTGGGCCGGTGCGGGCTTGGGCGTCTGGATGGTGATGGGCGGCTTGGGTTCGTTCGACACGGTCTTGCGCGGGGCGATGACCCGTTCGCCGATCACTTCGTCCTCATCGTCATCCTCAGCGCTGCTGCCGGCAAGGCCGAGGCTGGGCCGGGGCAGGCTGAGCCTGGGCAGGGTCGGGCGACGGAGCGCAAGGATCGGCTTTTCCAGCGCCAGGCTACGATAGCAGGCGAACAGGCCGCCGATCATGGCGAGGATGACGATAGCGCCGATGATCCACGGCTGCGCCACCGGCACCTGCGTGGTCAGGCTGATGATCCCCTTGGCCGTGACGAGCGCGATCACCCCGCCCCAGCCAGCGGGCAAGCCAACCAGCGGATTGCTCTGAAACAGGGCCAGCGCGATCCCGATCAGGATGATGCCAAACAGGCATTGGCCAAACTGGCCCTTCCACGCGCTCATATCCTGATCGCCCCACAGGCGGCGCGCGGTGATCGCCATCAGCGGCAGGATCAGCGCGATGGGTACGCCCAGCAGCCAGAGCAGGAAATCCGCGGTCCAGGCACCGGGCGCCTGCATGACATTGGCGACATGATCGCCCGCCACCGTGTTCATCGACGGGTCGCTGGGCGTATAGCTGAGCAGTGCCAGCGCCAGGAACAGGGTCGCCAGCATCAGCGCGATCGCCCCGATCAGCGCACCGCTGCGAAGCAGGCTGCGCTTGAGCATTTCGCGCCATTCGGGCGTACGCTTCACTGTGCGGCTGACAGCCATCTTAACCCCATGTCCCCCAAATGTTCCGTTTGTGCACATTGCGCCGAGCGGGGAGTCGGCGTCAAGGGTGCGCGCCCACGGCTCGTCCCGCCCGATCCGTAACATTCCGTATGGCGAACGGGGTTCGCGGCAGGGCAGGAACAGACCCGAAAGGAATGTGCCATGATCGCCGAATATTTCCCCACCGTGGTTGCCCTGTCGCTGGGCGCCTTTGCCGCCATGCTGATCTTCGTCAGCGTCGAGGATGCGATCAAACGCTGATCGCTGCCGTGGCGGCAAGCGCGCGCAGGGCTTCCCCATCGAGCCGCTGGACCGTCCATTCATCCATCGGCTGCGCGCCGATCGCGCGGTAGACCGCGATGGCTGGCGCGTTCCAGTCCAGCACCGACCATTCCAGCCGGGCGCAGTCGCGCTCCAGCGCGATCTGCGCCAGCCGCGCAAGCAACGCCCTGCCCGCGCCGACGCCGCGCGACTCCGGCTGGACGAACAAATCCTCCAGATAGAGTCCCGGTCGCCCTTCAAAGGTCGAGAAATTGTGGAAGAAAAGCGCGAAGCCGATGGCTGCGCCGCCCGATTCCGCCATCAGCACTTCGGCCATGGGACGCGGGCCGAACAGATAATGCGCCAGCCTCGCCGGGTCCGCCTTCACCGCATGGGACAGCTTTTCATAGTCCGCCAGGGCGTGGATGAAGCCGATGATCATGCCGATGTCGTCCGGCATGGCGGGGCGGATGGTCAGGGTCATTCAGGCAGTTCCCGGTTCGACATGGGCGATGGCGGCCCGCTTGCCGCGCGCGGTGATCAGGCAGGCGGCGATGATAAGGGCCGCGCCCGCCACGGTGGTCAGGGTCAACCGCTCGCCAAAGGCCAGCCAGCCGACGACGGCCGCCCAGAGAAAGGCGCTATATTCGACCGGGATCAGCCGCTGCGCCTCCGCGCGCGCATAGGCCCAGGCCAGTGCGGCGAGCGAGGTGAAGGCAAGACCCGCCGCCAGCAGGATCAGCGGGATGGCTGACGGAACTGGCAGTCGCGCGTAAAAAGGCGCGCCGATGGCGAACACGCCCAGCATGACAAGATGCTGGAAGAAGGCGACCTCGATCGGCGAGGCGCGCTGCGCCTGCTGACGTTGCAGGATGAGGTTCCAGGCGAAGAGCACCGCCGACGCCAGCACCGCCAGCGCGCCAAGCAGGGCGTCACGATCATAGCTGCCCTGCAAACGCCCCGACAGGATCACCCCGACCCCCAAAAGCCCCAGCAGCGACGCGAAGATCGCCTGTCGCCCGATGGTTTCGCCCAGCAGCAGGGCAGCGAGATACAGCGCGATCAGCGGCGCGATGAAGGATAGAGCGATCGCTTCGGCCAGCGGCATCCGCATGAGCGCCCAGAAGAACAAGCCGGCCATCAGCGCCACGACCGATCCGCGCAGCAGGTGCAGGCGCAATAGCATGGCGTCGGGCCAGCGCTGGCGGGTCATCAGCATCAGGCCAAGCCCCAGCAGCGTCCCGGTCAGCGCTCGCCAGAACAGGGCGTTGTAGAGGCCGATGGCGAGGCTGAGGCCCTTCATCGCCGCATCCATCACGGAAAACAGCGCGACGCCCATGCAGCAGACGGCAAAGGGAATGAGAAATGCGCGCGATGACGACATGGCGGCTGCGATGCCCGGCGCTATTCCGCCGCCTCCGCCTTGCCTGCGTCGGTCATGTCGGATTCGGCGCTGGCCGCCTCGATCTCGGCGGCCTTGGTCTCGACCAGCCGGACGATATGATCGATCATATTTTCGTCCTGGATGGTGTGGTCGGTGACGCCCGACAGATAGACCATATGCTTGCCATTGCCGCCGCCGGTGAGGCCGATGTCGGTCTCGCGGGCTTCGCCGGGACCGTTGACGACGCAGCCCAGGACCGAAAGCGAGAGCGGCGTGTGGATATGCTGGAGCCGTTCCTCAAGCGCCTGGACCGTGCGGATGACGTCGAATCCCTGCCGCGCGCAGGAAGGGCAGGAGATCACCTTGACCCCACGGGTGCGGATGCCGAGCGATTTGAGAATCTCATAGCCGACCCGCACTTCCTCTTCCGGTTCGGCGGACAGCGAAACGCGGATCGTGTCGCCGACCCCGGCCCAGAGCAGGTTGCCGATGCCGATCGCGCTCTTGACCGTACCGCCGATCAGCCCGCCGGCTTCCGTGATGCCAAGGTGCAGCGGACAATCGACCGCATCGGCCAGTTGCATATAGGCAGCGACCGCCAGGAACACGTCGCTGGCCTTCACCGCGACCTTATATTCATGAAAATCCTGGTCCTGCAGCAGCTTGATATGGTCGAGCGCGCTTTCGACCAGCGCTTCGGGGCAGGGTTCGCCATATTTTTCGAGGAGGTCGCGCTCCAGGCTTCCTGCGTTGACGCCGATGCGAATGGCGCAATTGTTCGCCTTTGCCGCGTCCACCACTTCCTTGACCCGCGCGGAAGAACCGATGTTGCCGGGGTTGATGCGCAGGCAGGCCGCGCCCGCATCGGCGGCTTCAAGCGCGCGCTTATAGTGGAAATGAATGTCGGCCACGATCGGCACGCGCGCGGCGCGGACGATCTGCTTGAGCGCTGCGGTCGATTCCTCATCGGGGCAGGACACGCGGATGATGTCGACGCCCGCCTCCTCGCAACGGCGGATCTGGTCGATCGTGCCCTTGATGTCGTGGGTCAGCGTGTTGGTCATGGTCTGGACCGTGACCGGCGCGCCGCCACCGACGGGCACATTGCCGACCATGATCTGGCGGCTGTTGCGCCGCGCAATGTCGCGCCAGGGGCGCAGGCCGGGATTATGGTCGGACATCTGTAAGCGGCTCCATCAATATGGAGCCGCTATAGGGATGTTTGGTGACGGTTAAAACCGTTGCTGTTTTTTGTTTCAGCCAAGCCGAAACGCGCAGCGCTAACTCGCTGACGCGGACCGTCAAAAACGGACCGTCAGGGACGCGGCCAACTGGTCCGCATTGCCGCTGGCGCTCGACAGGGTCGTGGTCGTCACCGTGGCGGGTGCGGGATAATAATGATCCGGGCGAATGATATTCGCCTTTTCCACGAAGGTATGCGCGTAGCTCAGGTTCAGCGCCATTGCGGACGACATGTTCCAGGTCGCGCCACCGCTCAGCCAGACGCGGTCGCCATCGGGAACGCGGGTGGTCAGAAATTGCGGATTGGTCGGCGTGCGGTCGAACATTGTCCCCGCACGCAGGGTCAGCCGGTCGCTGACATCATATTCGCCGCCAGCGCTGACGCTGTAGCTGTCATGATAATGCATTTCCTTGACCGAAGCGCTGGTGGCGGTGTTGATGGTGATCGCCCGGAACACCGACCAGTTATACCAGCGCGCGGTCAGCATCGCCCGCAATTTCGGGGTCAGCCGGTGCATCATGCTGACGGTCACGATGTCGGGCAGTTCCAGCGGGGCATTGGCGTCGAACGTGCCGTTGGCGGCGGCAAGCGGCCCTACCAGTCCCGAAATCGTCTGGTCGCCCTTCAGATTGTGGGTCATGCGCGAACGATAATGGACGCCGAAATTGGTATCGCCGGTCGTGTAGAACAGGCCCGCATTCCAGCCGACCGACAGGTCGTCCCCCTCGACCGAGGCATGGCCGTCGGCGAGCAGCGGGGACAGCTGGGGCAGCGCGTTGGTGAGCTTCACCTTGACATATTGCACGTCGACGCCGCCGCCGATGGAGAGGTTGTCGGTCAGCTTATAGGCGGCAGAGGGCTGTATATTATAGGTTTTCAGGTCGGTGTGCAGGGAATCATAACGGCCAAAATAGCTTTCGTCATAATCCAGCTTCAGGCCGAAGGGGGCGTTGACGCCCAGGCCAAGCCAGAGCCGGTCGCTGACCTGTGCGGTGGCATAGAAGCTGGGAATGGGAATGACTTTGGCAAACGGGTTGCCGCCATCATTGCCGGTGACCGGCACCGATACAGGCAGGCCCGGCACGGAACGGCTCGACCCGCGATTGCTCTGCTGGGCGGTCGCCGACAGGATGACGCCGCCCACCGACGTCTGGATGCCCGGCAGTTGGGTCATGGCCGATGGGTTGAAATAGATGGTCGATGGATCATCGCCCGCCGCCGCACCGCCCGACAGGGCACGCCCGGTTTCCTTGGGCGATTGTTCCTGAAGATAGAAGCCGCCCGCCAGCGCCGGGACCGGGGTTGCCAGCATGCCTGACAGGAGGAAGGGAAGAAGGCGACGGCTAAACGACATGGGCGATCCTCTTTTGACTATCGTGCCGACGCCGTCACGCTGATGCGCGCACGGGTCGACTTTGCGCAGCGCGGATAGCAGCATCATGGTTAATTTCCAGTATCGCGCCTGTCCGATTCATCGCATTTACAGGTGGTTGCGTGGGTCGGCGACGGCCGGACGCTACGGCAGGCCCGCGCGGCGACTGGACAAAAAAAAGCCGCCCCGAAGGACGGCTGTATAAGTTTTAGGAGAGGATGCCTGAAAGGCGAGTTTCTTTTGCGGCGCAGCGACGATTGTTGCAAATGCGAAATATGATGGAGTGATTGCATAAAATGCAACGATGACTGCGTTGTCAGCTTTCCGTAAGGGAAAGGCGCAGGATGAGATGATAGCGATATCGAATTTTTCGGTGTCGGCTCACGCCCCCAAGCCGACTTAAGGTCGGCTGATCCCCGATTCGTGCAACTGGGCGTCGATCTGGGCGACAAGCCGCGCCAGCCCCGCCTGATCATGCGATTCGGCGCGGGCGACCAATGCCGCCTGCGTGTTGGAGGCGCGCAGCAACCACCAGCCGTCGGCCGTGCGGACGCGGGCACCATCAATGGCGTTCACATCGGCGCCCGCCCCGCACAGCCGGGCCAGTATCTCGTCGATCACGGCGAATTTGCGATCCTCCGCCACGGGAAAGCGCAGCTCCGGCGTATTGGCAAGGTCGGGCATCGCGCCGCGCAGGTCAGTGACGCTGCGACCGGGGCGAGCGGCACGGATCAGGCGGACAGCGGCATAGAGGCCGTCGTCATAGCCATAATAATCGTCGGCGAAGAAGAGATGCCCGGTCATCTCGCCGCCCAGCGGGCTGCCAATCTGCTTCATTCTGGACTTGATATGGCTGTGGCCGGTTTTCCACATATCGGGTCGACCACCCAGCGCGGCGATGCTGTCGAACAGCGCCTGACTCGCCTTTACATCAGCGACAATCGCGGCGCCGGGCCGCTTTTCCAGCACCGCCGGAACGAACAGGCCCAATAGCTGATCGCCCGCAATCACCCTGCCCTGCCCGTCTATCACGCCAAGCCGGTCGCCATCGCCATCGAAAGCCACACCGAAATCGAGTTGCTTGGCAAGGACAAGGGCGCGCAGGTCGGCCAGATTCCGTTCCTCGGAAGGATCGGGATGATGGTTGGGAAAATGGCCGTCTATGTGGGTGAAGAGCAGATGATGCTCACCGGGCAGGCGCTGCACCAGCTGCTCGACCACTTGCCCGGCCGCGCCATTGCCCGCGTCCCAGCCGATGCGCCAGCCGCAGCCGTCAAAACCATCGACCAGCCGATCGACATAGCGGTCGATGATCGACGCGCTCCGGCTCTGGCCAAAGCCGTCGTCCCAGTCGCCCGCTGCCGCCATGACGCCCAGTTGCCGGATGGCCTCGCCGAAAAAGGGCGCATGGCCCTGCACCAGCTTGAAGCCATTTTGATCGCCGGGATTATGGCTGCCGGTTATCTGAATGGCGCCGTCCACCTGGCCGACCATTTCGGCATAATAGAGCATCGGGGTCGGCCCCACCCCGATGCGCAGCACGTCGATGCCGCTGGCGCACAGCCCGTCGACCAGCGCCTCTTCCAGCATGGATGAACTCAGCCGCCCGTCATAGCCCACGGCGATGCGCGATCCCCCTGCCCGCGCGATGACCGTGCCGAAGCTGCGCCCCAGCGCCCAGGCGTCGGCAGCGTTCAGCGTTTCGCCGACTGTGCCGCGCATGTCATAGTCGCGCAGCAGCGTCGGATCGAACCGGTGGGTCAACGCTCCGCCTGATGACGCAGCAGCAGGTCGCGGGCGGCGTTGATCTGGGCCGCCAATGCCTCCGTCCCGCCCTTGTCGGGATGGACCGAGGCGATCAGGCGGCGATGGGCGGCGCGGATCATGTCCGCATCGGCATCGGGCGCGACGCCCAGCAGGGCGCGGGCCTGGGCAATATCCTGCGGCGGCAGGGGCTTGGGCGTGGCGGTCCTGCCCTTGCGGCGCAGCTTGCCCTGCCCTGCGAAAAACAGCGCCGCGCCGATCAGCATGGGTGCGCCGATCACCGGCTTGCCCTTGGCCGACAGCACGGCACCCACCAGCGCCGCCCCCAGCGCCATTCCGTCCTTTGCGCTCATGCGTTGCAGCCTTCCTGTCCAGATCAGCCAGCCCGCAAGGCCCGCCAGCAACAGCGCAAGCCAGCCCATCAGGCCGCGCCGATCAAGTCCATGGAGCCGACGCCGCTGCGTTCGGGAAGCGCCAGGCCAGCCACCATTTCGCGCAACTCCTGCCGCGCGGCGATGTGGCTGACGCCCAGTTCGCCCAGATGCCCCTTGTCCAGCAAGGTCAGGCCGGACGGGAACAGTTCGCGGAAGATCACGCGTTCCGACAGGCCCGGAATGACGCGGAAACCGACGCGGCGGGACAATTCCATCAGCGCGTCGCCGACCCGCTTCTTGTTGCGGGCATCCTGATGCTGGACGCGGTTGCGCAGCACGACCCAGTCGATCGACACGCCGTCGGCCTTGGCCCTGGTCTTGCGTGCTTCAAAGATGAGTTCGGAATAGAAGGACAGGCGCTTGACCTTGAAACTTTCCGCATCGACCTGCCCGATCAGGTCGAAATCGACGAAACTGTCGTTCATCGGCGTGACCAGCGTGTTGGCGCGGGCGGCCATGTGGCGGGCGAACAGATCGTCGCGGCCCGGCGTGTCGACGATCAGGAAATCTGCGTCCTGCGACACGGCCGCGGCTTCGGATTCCAGCGCGTCGATACTGTCGCCCTTCAACACCGTAAAGCTGGGTGCGACCAGTTCGATGCCGCGACGGCGCGCGGTTTCGGCGCGGTTTTCCAGATAGCGGGTGACGGTGCGCTGGCGCGGATCGAGGTCGATCATGCTGACGCGATGGCCCAGCGCCGTCAGCGCGATCGCGGTGTGGACGGCCGTGGTCGATTTGCCGGTTCCGCCCTTTTCATTGGCGAACACGATGAGATGTGGCTGCGAATTGGCCATTGGACCCCTGATAACCCCGTTATTGTCGCAATGATTCTTGACCGTCCAGCGACTGCGCGCCTAGCAGGACGTCCTTGTCACCCCTGCCCTTATCGGAGCCGTTCCTCCCGTGCAAACTCTGTCTGACCTGCCAGCGCTGCGCGCTGCCATCGCCGCGCTGAAAAGCGACGGGAAGCCGCTGGCGCTGGTGCCGACCATGGGCGCATTGCATGACGGGCATATGGCATTGGTCGAGGAAGCGCGGCGGCACGGGCGGCATGTCGTCGTGTCAATCTTCGTCAATCCCAAGCAGTTCGGCCCGAACGAGGATCTGGCCGCCTATCCACGGCGCGAGGCGAAGGACGCGCAGATGCTGTCCGCCGCCGGGGTGGACATTTTATGGGCGCCAACGGTCGACGTCATGTATCCGGCAGGCTTTGCCACCAATATCAGCGTCAGCGGCGTCAGCGAAGGATTGGACGGCGCGGCGCGGCCGGGTCATTTCGATGGCGTGGCGACGGTGGTGACCAAATTGTTCAACCAGGTCCGGCCCGACGTCGCGATATTCGGCGAGAAGGATTATCAGCAACTGGCGGTCATCCGGCAGATGGTGGCCGATCTGGATCTGGGCATAGAGATTATCGGGCTGCCAACCCAGCGGGCGCAGGACGGCCTGGCCCTGTCATCGCGCAACGCCTATCTGAACGATGAGGAGCGCAAGGCGGCGCTGGCCTTGCCACGGGCGCTGGGCGAGGCGAAGCGGCAGATGGAAAAGGGCGGATCGGTCGAGGAGGCTCTGACGCGAGCCGGCGCGACGCTGATCGCCCAGGGCTTTGATCCGGTCGACTATGTGATGCTGTGCGATGCGGTGACGCTGGAGCCGATGCATGTACTGGATCGCCCGGCCCGGCTGCTGGGCGCGGCGAAACTGGGCAGGACGCGGCTCATCGACAATATCGCCGTCGATCCAGCCTAGACACTATCTCAACCGGATCAAAGTGAAGTCATTCCGCTTAACTTCGCACTTTTCCCGGTGAATCGGACATTTTATTGCGCCGGGCCGATCCTATCGGAAAGCGACCGGGGGATGATAGCAGGGCGGCAGAGTGTAGGACAGTTTGCCCCTCCCCTGCCCCAAAGCCCGTTAGAAGGGCTTGACGATCACAGCGATGACGATGACCGCGGCAGCGATGCCGGGGACTTCGTTGAACAGGCGCAGCTGGCGGTCGGTCAGGGTGCGCTGTCCCCTGGCCAGTTTCCTGGCATAGCCAGCGATCCAGCCATGATAGGCCGACAGGCCCAGCACGAAGAGCAGTTTGAGGTGGAACCAGCCAAAGCTCCACGCGCCAATCTCCACCATCAGCATCAGCCCGAAAATCCAGGTCAGCACCAGCGAGGGGTTGAGGATGATCTTGAGCAGCCGCTTTTCCCGATCGATCCATTTGCGATCCTCGTCCGATCCCGGCGCGCTTTCCTGATGATAGACGAAGAAGCGCGGCATCATGAACAATCCCGCCATCAGGAAGATGACGAAAATCACATGGGCAGCCTTCACCCAGAGATAAGCGGCACCAAGATAAGCCATCAGACGCCCTTTCCGTTGCGGACATAGGCGATCAGCGCCTCGACATGCGCGATCGGCGTGTCGGGGAGGATGCCATGGCCCAGATTCATAATGTGCGGCCGGTCGGCGAAGGCCGCGCGGATATTGTCCACCGCCTGTTCGACGGCCTGCCCGCCTGCGATCAGCGCCAGCGGATCGAGATTGCCCTGCACGGCCAGCCCCTTGGGCAGGACGCGGTTGGCCCAGTGGGGATCGACCGTTTCATCCACGCCGATCGCATCGACCCCGGTGCCAGCGGCATAATCGGCGAGCTTCGCGCCTGCGCCCTTGGGGAAGCCGATGATCGGGATAGCGGGATGCAGCGCCTTCAACTTGCGCACGATCGCGGCATTGGGCTGGACCACCCAGCGGTCGAACTGAAGCGGGGCCAGGCTGCCGGCCCAGCTGTCGAACAATTGCACCGCTTCGACCCCGGCGTCGATCTGGCCCGACAGATAGGTGACGGTCGCATCGACAATGGCATCGATCAGCGCGCCAAAGCGGACAGGATCGCCATAGGCGAGGCGGCGGGCCGCGCCCTGATCCTTGCTGCCCTGCCCTGCGACCATATAGGTGGCGATAGTCCAGGGGCTGCCTGCAAAGCCCAGGAAGGTGACGGAAGGGTCGAGCGCTGCCTTGACCTGCCGGACCGTCTCATAGACCGCGTCGAAGCGGCTGAAATCGGGTTTGAGGGCGGCAAGGTCGGTTTCGGCCAGGATGGGCGCGAGGCGCGGGCCTTCGCCAGCCTCGAACCACAGATCCTGTCCCATGGCGTAGGGGACGATCAGAATGTCGGAAAAGAGGATCGCCCCGTCAAAGCCGAACCGGCGCAGGGGTTGCAGCGTCACTTCGGCAGCGGCGGCGCTGTCATAGACGAGTTCGAGGAATCCGCCCTTGTCAGCCCTAAGCGCGCGATATTCGGGCAGGTAGCGCCCGGCCTGGCGCATGAGCCACATGGGCGGCACGGCCGGACGGTCGCCAGAGAGGACGCCAAGCAGAGGCTTGGTAGCAAGGACCGGCGGCGCGTCGAGGCTCATCTATTCTCTCTTAATATAGGATTCAGAAGGATGATGGAGATAGTAGGGACGTTGGCAGCGGGGTTTATGCGCTGTGCCCGGATTTGCCAACAGCTTGACTCCCCTGCCTGACGCTTTGCCGTCCGAGTCAGTCGCTCTATCCCCGTTATCCACAGCCTGTGGATGAAATTATCGGCCTGTTGGGGGTCTGTGGATAAGATTCCGGGCTTCGTGGACGGAGCGAAAGGCGGGATTTTGTCCCCAACTCCTCCCTTGCTTTATCCACAGCCTGCCCACACAGATATGGGCCATGTCGCGCATCCACCTGCACCTTCTGTCGGACTCCACCGGTGAAACGCTGGAGAATATAGCCAAGGCCGCGATCGGCCTGTTCGAAAATGTCGAAGCGATCCGGCATTTCTGGCCGATGGTGCGGTCCGAAGTCCATCTCGACCGGATCATGCAGGAAATCGCGGCCAATCCGGGGCTGGTGCTGTTCACGCTGACCAACCATATGTTGCGGCGGCGGCTGGAAACGCGCTGCCGGGCGCTGGGCCTGCCCCATGTCGCCGCATTGGACAGCGTGGCGGACGCGCTGTCCAACATATTGGGGCAGGAAACCCGGACCCGGCCGGGGCGCAAACATATATTGGACGAAGCCTATTTCGCCCGGATCGAGGCGATCCAGTTCACCATCGCCCATGATGATGGCGTGGGCCATGAAAATTGGGAGGAGGCCGACATCGTGCTGGCGGGCGTGTCGCGCGCGTCCAAGACGCCGACGTCGATCTATCTTGCCAATCGCGGTTACAAGACCGCCAACATCCCGCTGGTGCCGGAATCGCCGCCGCCCAAAAGCCTCTATAGCCTGAAGCATCCGATGATCGTCGGCTTGACTGTCAGCCCGGATCGGCTGATCCAGATCCGGCGTAATCGCCTGCTCTCGCTCAATCAGGCGCCGGAAACCGCCTATGTCGACAATGAGAAGGTGCAGGAGGAACTGGCCTTTGCCCGGCGCATGTTCGCCGACAATGGCTGGCCGGTGATCGACATGACGCGCCGGTCGATCGAGGAAGCGGCCGCGGCGATCATCAACCTGTTCAACGACCATGTTCTGGATGAAGGGGCGGCATCATGATAGTGCTGGCGTCGCAAAGCGCAAGCCGCCGGGCGCTGCTGGAGGCGGCGAAGATAGAGTTCGAGGCGCTCTCGCCCGGCGTGGACGAGGAGGCGGCCAAGGAGGCGTTGCGCGCCGACGGGCTGGACGCACGGGCGCTGGCCGATGCGCTGGCGGAATTGAAAGCGCTCAAGGTTTCGCGCCGGGTGCCGGGCGGGCTGGTGCTGGGGTGCGACCAGACTTTGAGCCTGGACGACGGGTCGATGATCGACAAGGCGGTCGACCGGGCGGACGCAGCGCGGATATTGCGCCTGCTGTCGGGGCGGGTGCATCATCTGCATAGCGCAGCGGTGATCGTGCTGAATGGCGAACCGATCTGGCGGCATGTCGAGCGAGTGCGGATGACGGTGCGGCCATTGTCCGACGCCTTCATCGACGCCTATCTGGAGAGCGATTGGGAGGAATGCCGCTGGTGCGTGGGCTGTTACCGGATCGAGGGGCCGGGGGCGCAGCTGTTCAGCAAGGTGGAGGGCAGCCAGTTTGCGATTCAGGGCTTGCCGTTGCTGCCCCTGCTTGACTTTCTGCGCGTGCGCGGCGTTCTGGCGGCATGACCGACACGCTCCCCTATGCCGAAGTGATTGGCGACCCGATCACGCACAGCAAATCGCCGCTGATCCATAATTTCTGGCTGAAAGCGCTGGATATAGAGGCGGAGTATCGCAAGACGCATGTGACGCCCGACGGGCTGGCCGCCTATTTCCTGCAACGGCGCGCCGATCCCGACTGGCTGGGCTGCAATGTCACCCTTCCGCACAAGATTGCGGTGATGGACTATACCGACGATCCGGGCGGGGTGCGCGCGCGGATCGGGGCGATGAACACGATCGCCAGCGAAACCGGCGGGCCGCTGATCGGCACCAATACCGATGCGGGCGGCTTCCTCCAGCCCCTGCTGCGCGACAAATGGAAAGGGCAGAGCGCCGTGCTGATCGGCGCGGGCGGCGCGGCGCGGGCGATCCTGTTTGCGCTGTCGAGCCTGGGCGTGGCCGACCTGACCGTCATGGTGCGCGATGCCGCCAAGGGGCAGGCCTTGTTCGACCGGGCGGGGCTGAAAGGTCGTGTCATCGGCATGACCGATCCGCTGCCCGCCTGCGACCTGCTGGTCAACAGCACGTCGCTGGGGATGGTCGGCCAGCCGGTGCTGGACCTGGACCTCACCCCCCTGCCCGCCAGCGCGACCGTTTACGACATTGTCTATGCGCCGCTGGAAACGGACTTGCTGAAGGCGGCGCGGGCGCGGGGCCTCAAGACGCTCGACGGGCTGGAGATGCTGATCGGGCAGGCCGCGCTGGCCTTTGACATCTTCTTCGATGCGCAGGCACCGCGCGAGCTGGACGAGCAATTGCGCGCGTTGCTGCTGGCGGCGGACTGACGGATAGCGTCATGAAGATTTACGGCCTGACCGGATCGATCGGCATGGGCAAGTCCGCGGTCGCCGCGATGTTCCGGCGGGAGGGCGTACCCCTGTTCGATGCCGACGCAGAAGTCCATCGGCTGCAAGGGCCGGGCGGCGCGCTGATTCCCGCGATCGAGGCGCGCTTTCCCGGCACGACCGGACCCGATGGCGTGGACCGGGCGAAACTGGGCGCGGCGGTCTTTGGCCATCCCCATGAACTCAGGGCGCTGGAAGCGATCGTCCATCCGGCGGTGCAGGCGGCGCGGCGCACGTTCCTGCAACGGCACCGTTCGCGCCGTTTCGTGATTCTCGATGTGCCGCTGCTGTTCGAGACCCATGGGCACAAGCGGCTGGCCGGTGTCATCGTCGTCACCGCGCCGGCGTGGAAACAGCGTAAGCGGGTGCTGGCGCGGCCGGGCATGACGCCCGCCAAATTCCGCCGGATCGTCCATCTCCAGACCCCCGACGCGGAAAAAAGGCGGCGGGCCGATCATATCATCCACACCGGCACGACCTTTACCCAGACTCGCGCGCAGGTGCGGCGTCTGGTCGCTTGCCTTGGGGCAAAGATAGGCCGATAAGGGTTTGCCCAAGAGTCGATATGAAGAGGGCGATGCGCGAGATTATTTTCGATACCGAAACGACCGGATTCGATCCGGCCTCCGGCGACCGACTGGTCGAGATCGGCTGCATCGAACTGATCAATCGCGTGCCAAGCGGGCGGACCTTCCATGCCTATTACAACCCGCAGCGCGACATGCCTGCGGCGGCCGAGGCGGTGCATGGCCTGTCGTCGATTTTCCTGAAGGACAAGCCGCTGTTCGCCAGCGGCGTGGACGAACTGCTCGCCTTTCTGGAGGATAGCCCGCTGGTCGCGCATAATGCGCGCTTCGATTTCGGCTTCCTGAACCATGAATTGCGGCTGTGCGGGCGGCCCGACGTGTCGATGACGCGGATGATCGACACGGTGGCGATCGCCCGGACGCTGCATCCGGGCGCCAAGCACAGCCTGGACGCGCTCTGCACCCGCTACGGCATCGATCGCAGCCATCGCATCAAGCATGGCGCGCTGCTGGACGCCGAATTGCTGGCGCAGCTTTATATCGAACTGACCGGCGGCCGTCAGATCGGCCTGGGTCTTGCACAGGAGGAGGAAAAAGCAGCCATCGACGGGGAACTTGGCGCTGGCGCCATGGTTCGCCCTGTTCGTCCCGCGCGCGTTTTTGCAGCGAGCGCGGCGGAGCTGGAACGGCATGGCAGGTTCATCGCGACCCTGGACAAGCCGATCTGGCTGGAGGAGGCGCTGGCGGGCTGACACAAAGGCCCGTGTCCGTGCCTCCAGTTTATCCGGGCCGCTTCCTGCGACCCGGCAAGAATAAGGAGAAGGCATATGGATATTCGTGTTTCCGGGCATCAGGTCGACACGGGCGATGCGCTCAAGCAGCATGTCGCAGACCGCATGGAGGCGATGGCCGAGAAATATTTTTCCCGCACGATTTCGGCCCATGTGACCTTTCGACCCGCGCCGCACGGCGCCTTCCACTGCGACATCATCTGTCATGTGATGACCGGCCTGATCCTGAAGGGAGCAGGCGAGGCGCAGGAGGCGCATCCGTCCTTTGACCAGGCGGCGGACCGGATCGAAAAGCAGCTGCGCCGCTATATGCGCCGCCTGAAGGACCGGCACAGCCAGGCCAGTGCGGCCGAAGCGCAGCGGGTCAGCAGCTTGAGCGTCGATGATATTGACGGGGCGGGCTACACCATCTTCGCCTCGCCAGCGGACGAGCAGGAGGAGGTCGAGGATTCCCCGCTGATCGTTGCGGAAACGCGCGTCGATATTCCCGAAGCCAGCGTGTCCGACGCGGTGATGATGCTGGACCTGCGCAACACCAATGCGCTGCTGTTCGTCAATGCCGGCACCGCGGCCTACAACATGGTCTATCGTCGCCATGACGGGACCATCGGATGGGTCGAACCGCGCATGACGGCGCGCTGAACCAGGCCAGTCGCCATGGGCCGCCTGTTGACCTGATGGTGCAGGCGGCTTATGGGGCCGGGCTTTCTATTCCCCGATCACCGCGCATCTAGACCCCAGGCTGAGCGCGGCTCGGCTGGTTCGGACAGACCATGGTTGATTTCCACGACATCGTTTCAGCGGACGCGCTCGCCACCGGCCTGACGGTAAACGGCAAGAAGCAGTTGTTCCAGAAGATCGCGACGCTCGCGGCTTGCGCCTATGGGCTGGACGCCGACGAGGTTGGCGACGCGCTGTTCGAGCGGGAACGGCTGGGTTCGACCGGATTTGGCGGCGGCGTCGCCATTCCCCATGCCAAGATTGCCGGGCTGGACCGAATGTGCGGGCTGGTCGTGCTGCTCGATCCGCCGGTGCCGTTCGATGCGGTCGACGATGCGCCGGTCGATATCGTCTTTGCGCTGCTGTCGCCGGTCGATAGCGGAGCGGAACATCTCAAGACGCTGGCGCGGGTGTCGCGCTATCTGCGTGACGACAATCAGGTCGCGCGGTTGCGCGGGGCCAAGTCGGACGCGGCGCTGCACGCGCTGCTGGCCGGTGGCGGGGCGCGTGACGCTGCCTGAGGCAGGCACGCCCGCAAGCGGCGAGACCGCGCATTTCCGTGCGCTGGAAAATCTCTATCGCTCCGCGCCGATCAACCGGCTGTTCCGGTCGGATATCGCGATTCAGGAACCGGGGCGTTGCATCATCGATTTCGATGTCGATGAAAGCCAGTTTCATGCCGCCGGGGCGGTCCACGGCACTGTCTATTTCAAGATGCTGGACGACGCGGCCTTTTACGCGGCCAACAGCCTGGTCAGCGACCGATTCCTGCTGACCACCGCGTTCAACCTGCTGTTCACCAGACCGATCGCGCCGGGCCGGATTCGGGCCGAGGGACGGTGGATCAGTGGCAAGCGCCGCGTCTATGTGGCCGAGGCCAGCCTGATCGATTCCGATGGCGAGGAGGTCGGGCGCGGCACCGGCACCTTCATGCGGTCGCAATTCCCGCTGTCATCGCTGCCGGGATATGGTGGCTGAGTCGCAGGACGGCGCGCGGCTGACCAGCGCGATTCTGGTCAATGCGCTGGTGCGGCGCACCAATGCGGCTGGCGGCTTTGCCACGATCATCGTCAAGGGCGACGAAACGAGCGGCGTCATATTGGTTCAAGCCCTTGAAAAGGGCAAAGAAACTGGTTTGTTCGAGCGTGTATCGAACTTTGCCGGCGGCTATGCGTTGATGCGCTGTGGACCGTCCCCGGAGGATGGCCCGGAGGCGCTCGCCACCTATGTGGCGCGTCGGCGCAGATCGGACCCCGACCTGTGGATAATCGAACTCGATATCCCGGAAGCAGAACGGTTCGCCGCTGAAACGATCTGCTGATCGTTGACATAGTGCAATGGTCCGTGCAGAGGCCCCGCCAACGCTGAACGCGCAGGTTGCTGCATTCGTCCAAGGGGGGCGGATTTGGTAAACACGCAGACGGGGGGCGGCCAGACGTCAAGGAATATGGGTATAAAACGACGTCCAAGGCCAAGAACCGCACGTTTTTGAGTCATAATGAGTTTTCGATTGAGGGCCGCGATCATCGTGGCATTTGCGCTGTCCGCTACAGCGGCCGTGACCGCTTCCGACATGTCGATCGCCGGTGAGTCGATCCATTCGGTAGCGTCCCTGTCCAGCGGCGACGCGCTGACGACAGCGCCTGCGGCCGCACAGAAGCCCGCAATCACTTTTGCCGCGCCGCGCGAAATCGTGCAGCCGCTGGCTTCGGCCTCCAAGGCCGATCTGACCTATTCCACCGAATCCGACATGCAGGCGAGCAGCCTGGCCGCGCTGGTCGACGCCCATGGCGACGCCGAAGCCGTGGACGGCGACATGAAATGCCTGGCCGGAGCGGTCTATTTCGAATCCAAGGGCGAAAGCCTGGAAGGCCAGCTGGCCGTGGCACGGGTGATCATCAACCGCGCCAAATCGGGCCGCTTTGCCGACAGCCTGTGCGGCGTCGTCTATCAGCCCAGCCAGTTCAGCTTCGTGCGCGGGCATGGGATGCCGCCGATCCGCATCGAAAGCAACGCCTGGCGCGAGGCTGTCGCCATCGCCCAGATCGCCATGGACGACAGCTGGAACAGCCGGGCCGAAGGCGCCCTATTCTTCCACGCCCGCCGCGTTTCGCCGGGCTGGGGCAAGGCCAAGCTGGCGATGATCGACAATCATATCTTCTATCGTTGAAGAACGGCGCGCGATTGGCGCGCTTCCTTTGGGGTGGATCATGAAAAGGCTGGTTCGGGTTCTACCGAATCGGCCTTTTCTTTTGTTCCTGACTTGTTCTAAAGTCGCGCCATGAGTAGCGCCCCGATCGAAAGCTGTTCCCCCCTGACCGACGGCACTGCGCTGGCGGTGGCGCGGGGGACATTGCGGCTGTTTTTCCGCCACGACATGAGCGGCATAATGGAAGTGCCGCTGCCCAACGGGCGGCGCGCCGACATCATGGCGATCGACGGGGCAGGGCGGCTGACGATCGTGGAGATCAAGTGCAGCCGGGCGGACTTGCTGGGCGACATGAAATGGCCCGATTATTTCGACTATTGCGACCGCTATTATTGGGCAGTGCCGATGGGGTTCGACCTGTCGCTGTTCGACAGTGAATCGCTGTGGCCAGCGCGCACCGGCCTGATCGTCGCGGATCAATATGACGCCGAACTGGTCCGTCCCGCGCCGATCGAGCCATTGGCCGCGGCCCGGCGCAAGGCGGAGACATTACGCTTCGCCCGGCGGGCGGCGCGGCGGCTGACGGCGATCAACGATCCCGATCATGCGGCGGAGATCGGCTGGTAGGCCGGGTTTTAAGCTCAGAACACCGGACCCTGCACCGGGCCTTTGGGCGTGGTGCTGGTCTTGGCGGCGGCGAGCGCTTCGGCAAGGCCGGGCGTGCGGTTGTCCCGGTTGGCATAGTCGCGGGCAGACATGCCGGCGATGGAATCGCGCTTGTCGGGATCGGCCCCCTGCGCCACGAGCAGCCGGACCAGCCCCAGATCGCGCAGTTGCACCGCGCGGATCAGCGGGGTTTCGCCGCTGCCATTGGTCTTGTCCACCTGCGCGCCGCGCGCGATCAGCGTGCGCGCGCCCTCCTCGAACCGGCCTTGCACCGCCTTCATCAGCGGGGTGTTGCCTTCATTGTCGGCCAGATTGGGGTTCGCCCCCTTGGCCAGCATGAAGGCGAGCCAGGTGGCGTCGCGCCGGGCGATGATGATGTGCAGCGCGGTCTCACCCGATGTGACGTCGCGGCTGTTGACCACGGTGGAGCCGGGCTTTTGCAGCAGGTCGGTGACCTTCTGCCCGTCGGCATCCTTCACGGCCTTCAGGAAATTATAATTGTCGGAAAATTGCGCCTGCGCGGCGACCGGGGACAGCAGCGCCAGCGTCAATGCGGCGGCGCGCCCCAGACCCATCCATGCGCTCAACCCGGTCTTGCTCATCATCTGCCCCGTATCATTTGCAAATCGGCCCATAGCAAGGCATGGCTGGCGGCACCATGAACAAAGCAAAGATTGCGATCGCCCTGCCGCTGCTGGCCCTGCTGGCTGCGTGCAATATGGGGACGGACGGGAACGCATCAAGCGGCGATAGCGCGCTGGGCGAACTGGCGGGCGCGCGGATCGGCGCGCCTTTCACCCTGACCGATCAGGATGGCAAGCCCAGAAGCTGGGACGATTTCAAGGGCCAGTATCGCCTGGTCTATTTCGGTTACACCTATTGCCCGGATGTCTGCCCGGTCGACCTGCAACGCATCATGCAGGCGTTCAGCCAGTTCGAAAAGGCGCAGCCCGCGCTGGCGGCGAAGGTCCAGCCGATCTTCATCAGCGTCGATCCGGCGCGCGATACCCCTGCGGTCCTCAAACCCTATGTCGCAGCATTCCACCCGCGCCTCATCGGCCTGACCGGCACGCCGGAGCAGATCGCCAAGGTCGCCAAGGATTTCGTCGTCCTTTACAATGTGGAGGGTAAGCCGGGGGACAAGGATTATCTGGTCAGCCACAGCCGCACGCCGTATCTGTTCGATCCCGACGGCAAGCCGGTTGCGCTGGTCCCGGTCGATGATCCGGGCACGCCGGACGTGGACGAAGGCGCGCCGGACAAGGTGCTGGCTGCCCTCAGGAAATGGGTGAAATAGGGCTTGGACTTCTGGGAAAAGCCTCTCCACACGCTGGATGCCGCCCAGTGGGAGGCATTGTGCGACGGGTGCGGAAAATGCTGCCTGCACAAGGCGGAGGATGAGGATACGGGGCATATCTACCCCACCAATGTAGCCTGCCGCCTGCTCGACCGCCATAGCGGCCAGTGCACCAGCTACAGGAACCGCCGCAAATTCGTGCCCGATTGCGTGCGGCTGACCCCGGCCAAGGTGAAGCAGATCAGCTGGCTGCCGCGCACCTGCGCCTATCGCCTGCGTGAAGCGGGGGAGCCGTTGCCCGACTGGCATTATCTGGTCTGCGGCGATCGGGAAGCGGTGCATCGCGCGCAGGAATCGGTGCGCGGCTGGACCGTGGCGGAGGCGGAAGCGGGCGACCTGGAGAATCATCTTGTCGACCGGGACATCTGATCCCGACGTCGCGATCCTGATCGACGGCGTGGCGATGCCGGTGCGGGTGCGCCGGTCCGCACGGGCGCGCGCCTACCGGCTGACGATCGACGGCGCGCGCGGCGAATTGCGCCTGTCGATGCCGGTGCGGGCGAACCTGAAGCGCGCACTGGGCTGGGCGCAGCAGCATGAAGGCTGGGTGCGTACGCAGATGGCGGCGCAACCGGCGATGACCCTGCTGGACGATGGCGCGACATTTCCGCTGGAGGGGCGGGACGTCCGCATCTGCTGGGTCGAGGGTGCGTCGCGTACGATCCGGCTGGCGGACGACCGGCTGATGCTGGGCGGAGCGGCGGAGTCGGTCAGCGCGCGGGTGCAGCGCTGGCTGGTGGCGCGGGCGCGGGCGGTGCTGGAGACCGAAACGACGGAACTGGCGCGCGAACATGGCCTGATCGTCGCGTCGGTGGGCGTGGGCGATCCGCGCAGCCGCTGGGGCAGTTGCAGTTCGTCCGGTGCGATCCGCTATAGCTGGCGGCTGATCCTCTGCCCGCCCGATGTGCGCCGGTCGACCGTGGCGCATGAACTGGCGCATCTGCTGCATATGGATCATAGCGCGGCCTTTCACGCCGCGCATGCGCGAATCCTGGGGGCGGACCCCCGGCCTGCACGGGCGTGGCTGCGCGCCAACGGGGCGGGGCTGCACCGCTATCGGGCCTGAGCCGATGGCGCGTCGGAAACGCTATCTGACCGCCACCATGGCGGACGGCTATGTCAAGACGATCGGGCCGACGGCGGACCCCTTCACCCATTATTGGCGGATCGTCGCGGTGCTGGAAAATGGCAAGACGGAAGTGTTCTGGGGCCATAGCCGTTCCCTGGCCGAGGCGAAGAAGAAGCGTGGGGCAGCGGAGGACGGCGCGCGGATGCGGGGCTGGAAAAGCTATGCGTTCGAGATTGCGGAACTGGTGGAGACGGAGACAGCGCCTAAACCCGTTCGTGTCGAGCGAAGTCGAGAAACGTAGCGCACAGGTTTCTCGCCTTCGCTCGAAACGAACGGAGTTGGGTGTTTCTATCCCCGATGCGGCCACACGCCTGATCCGTCGGCGGCGCATATATGGGCCGCATCGCGGGGATAGGGCAGGCCGCAGGCTCGGCAGGTCACATAGTCGCCAACCTTGAGGCCATGGCCCACCGCCACCCGTTCATCGAACACGTAGCAATCCCCCTGCCAGCGGCTATCGCCTTCGGGCATTTCCTCCAGATAGCGCAGGATTCCGCCCTTCAGGTGGAAGACATCGTCGAAACCGCGCGCCTTGACCAGGGCGGTGGATTTTTCGCAGCGTATGCCGCCGGTGCAGAACATCGCGATCTTCGGGCTGCGCCCCTGTGCCTTCAGGTCGGCGGCAAAGGCGTCGAACCAGCCGGGAAAGTCGCGAAAGGCGCGGGTGCCGGGGTCGATGGCGCGATCGAAGGTGCCGACAGCGACTTCATAGGCGTTGCGCGTGTCGATGACGATCGTGTCGGGATCAGCGATCAGCGCGTTCCAGTCGACCGGATCTAGATGAGTGCCGGCCTGATTTGCCGGATCAAGATCGCCCACGCCCAGCGTTACGATCTCCCGCTTTACCTTCACCTTCATCCGGGCGAAGGGCGCGGCCTGCGCGGTTGCATATTTGACGTCCAGATCGGCGCAGCCGGGCAACTGGCGCAGATGATCGATCAAGGACGTAATCGCGTCCGCACGGCCAGCGACCGTGCCGTTAATCCCTTCGCCCGCGACGATCAGCGTGCCGCGCATGTCGAGCGCCCCACAGAGGGTGCGCAGATCCGCCGCGATGCCCTGGGGATCATCGAAGGTGGCGAAGCGATAGAGGGCGGCGACGGTGAAAGGGTCGGGACAAGGCGCGGTATCGGACATGGCGGCGCTATAGGCGTTCATCGGCCCTCTTGAAAGCGGGACCGCATCGGCGCATAGCCGGGCCATGGTTCCCCTTTCGTTCGCTGGTGAGGCGTTTCTGGCGCTGCCGCAGGCTGCGCTCTTCTGGCCCGCGCGCGCGGCCTTGCTGGTCGCCGACCTGCATTTCGAGAAAGCGAGCTGGTATGCGCGCTTCGGCCAGTTCCTGCCGCCCCATGACAGCGAGGCGACGCTGGACCTGATCGAGGGGCTGGTGGCGCAGACGGGCGCGCGTTCGGTCTGGTCGCTGGGCGACAGTTTTCACGATGCCGATGGCGCCGCACGGCTGGACCCGCGCGCGCGCGAACGGCTGGTTTCCCTTACGGAAAGGATGGACTGGACCTGGATTACAGGTAATCATGACGTCGGCGTGGCGGACATGCCGGGAGGACGCAGGCTGGTCGAGGCGGAACTGGGCGGGATCATCCTGCGCCATGAAGCGCAACCGGACGATCCACGGCCTGAAATCTCCGGCCATTTCCACCCGAAATTCCGCCTGTCGGTGCGCGGACGCCATGTCGCGCGCCGCTGCTTCGTGGAGTCGTCCACAAAGCTGATTCTCCCCGCGCTGGGGGCGCTGACGGGAGGGCTGGATGCGGGTCATGGAGAGATTCGGCGGGTGGTGGGACCGGGTGCGAGCGCTTTGGTCCCTGTTTCCGATCGATTGTTACGCTTTCCGTTATCGTAAAGAAACGCTACGGAAACCGGATTTTAAGCTGTTGCTGATAGGCAACAGGGTGTGAATATCACGCCACCAGACATCGCAAAAGGCGCAGAAAAGCTAGGCTCTCTTGCCTTCGCCCTGCTGTGGCATCATAAACTAGGGCAGCACCCGATACGTCAAAAAGGCGTGCGGGCAGGAGAGGAACGACCATGATGACAGACAAGAGCCTTTGGCTGACGACCGCCGGCATGATCGCATTGACGATGGCGATGCCCGCCGCCGCGCAGGAGACGACCGCGCCGCAAGCCGCCGTCGATCAGGACAGTGCGGAAATCATCGTGACCGCCACCCGGCGCGCGAGTCCCCTGTCCGACGTGCCGATCGCGGTGTCCGCCGTCAGCGCGCAGGCGATGCAGAATAGCGGCGCCAGCGACATCCGCACATTGAACCAGCTGGCCCCGTCGCTGCTGGTGTCATCGACCGGATCGGAAGCCAATGCGTCGGCGCGTATTCGCGGCATCGGCACGGTCGGCGACAATCCCGGCCTGGAAAGCTCGGTCGCGGTGTTCATCGACGGCGTGTATCGCTCGCGCACCGGCGCGGGCCTCAATGAACTGGGCGAGATCGAACGGGTCGAGGTGCTGCGCGGGCCGCAGGGGACGCTGTTTGGCCGCAATGCGTCGGCGGGCCTGATCAACATCATCAGCAAGGCGCCGGAAAACACGTTCAGCGCCAAGGGTGAGATCACCTACGGCAATTATGACTATTGGCGGCTGTCGGGCCGTGTCACCGGGCCGGTGGCCGATGGCATCGCGCTCAGTCTGGACGGGGTATGGTCCAAGCGTGACGGTTTCTACAAGCTGGTCGATACGGCCGGGAACAAGGTGGGCGACACCAATGACCGCGACCGTTATTTCCTGCGCGGACAGGCGCTCATCGAGCCGAATGACGATCTGTCGATCCGTCTGATCGGCGATTATACCAATCGCGACGAAAGCTGCTGCGGCGCCGCCTATACCGAGGCTCGCGAACGCACCCCGGCGGCAGGTGGCGGATATAACACCGCGCCGTTCAACCGCATCGCCGCGATTCTGGCAGGGCAGGGCAGCGTGATTGCGGCCGACCCCTATGATCGCGAACTGACGATTACGCCGGGTCGCGACTATGTGAGCAAATTGAAGGACTGGGGCGTGTCGGGCGAGGTCAATTATGACCTGGGCGACGTGAAGCTGACCAGCATCACCGCCTATCGCGATTACAAGTCGAGCGACTATGGCGATTATGACTATAATCGCGCCGACCTGCTCTATCGCGATCCCAATACCTATCGCCAGTTCAAGACCTTCACCCAGGAATTGCGGGCGCAGGGTTCGGCCTTTGGCGACATGCTCGACTGGCTGGTCGGTGGCTATTATGCCAATGAACGGCTGACCTTGCAGGATAATATCCGCTTTGGCGCGGATTATGGCCGCTTTGCCGCCTGCCGCCTGATGGCGGGAGCCGGCGCGACGAGCAATTTCCCGGCGTCGACGCTGGCTGCCTGTGGCAGCGGGTTGGCGACCGGCGCGTTGATCACGGGCACGCAGGCGAACCTGAACGCCGGGCTGAACGCCGCTTTCCTCAACGCAGGCCTGCCAGCGCCGGTCGCGGCGGGGCAGGCGGCCGCGATCTCGACGGGTCTGGGCAACGGTCTGCGCGCGTTGGCGGCGATCCCGTCGGGCACAGGCGACATTGCGTCCATCTATCGCCAGAAGAGCGAGAATTGGGCGCTGTTCACCCACAATATCGTCCACATCACCAATCGGCTCGATCTGACGCTGGGCCTGCGTTACACGCATGAGAGCAAGACATTCTCCGCCGATTTCAACAATAACAACGCGACCTGCGCCGCATTGCAGCCCGGACTGGCGCCGATCGCGACCAACCCGGCGCTGGGCAGCGCGGCGGCGCTGGCGGGCGGCATATTGACGCTGGGATGCCTGGGCAACGGATCGACCACGCTCAATGCGCTCGACCTGAACGACAAGATCAGCGACGGCGAATTTTCCGGCACGGCGGTCCTGTCCTGGAAGGCGACCGACGACCTGATGGTCTATGGCAGCTATTCCAAGGGCTATAAGGCGGGCGGCTTCAACCTCGATCGCTTCCAGCTGGGATCGACCGGGCTGAACGTCATCCCCGCCGTGTTCGCGCCGCGCACCAACGCCGACGTGACCAGCCTGCGCTTTGCCGCGGAAAAGGTGGATTCGTTCGAGGTGGGCCTGAAATATAGCGCGCCCAAATGGAGCGTGAACCTGGCGGGCTTCCGGCAGGAGTTCAAGAATTTCCAGCTCAACACCTTCAACGGCACCAGCTTCGTCGTCCAGAATATCAATGGCTGCGACAGTGCGCTGAGCGCGGCGCGGACCTGCGCGGCGGGGGATGTCGGGCCGGGCCTGATCAGCCAGGGTGTCGAACTGGAATGGTCGGTGACCCCGGCGCGCAATTTCCGCGTGGCGGGCGGCGCAACCTATGCCGAAGCGAAGTTCGCCAACCGGCTGGTGGGCAGCGGCAATGGCGCGGTCCCGCTGGACCCTGCCCTGTTCCTGCTGCCCGGCTCCATCAACAGCAACGCGCCCAAGATGGTGACGACCGCCAGCATGGCATGGACGCCCGACATCGGGACGAGCGGCCTGTCAGCGCTCTTCTATGTCGATGGCCGCTTGACCAGCGACTATAATACTGGGTCGGACCTGTTCCCCGAAAAGCGGCAGGATGGCTTTGCCATCGTCAACGCGCGCGTCGGCATTCGCGGTCCCAACCAGCGCTGGGCGGTGGAGTTCTGGGGTCAGAATATCTTCAACCAGGACTATACCCAGGTATCGTTCAGCAGCCCGCTCCAGTCGAGCAGCCCGGCGACCTCCACCACTGGCCAGTTCGCAGCGGGCGCGCCGATGGCGAACCAGCTGATCTCCTCCTACCTCGCCGAGCCGCGCACCTACGGCATCACGCTCCGGGGGAGTTTCTAAGCATCCCCAGCCCGCTCCGGGGAACGGGGCGGGCTGGCGGGGGACGATCCCCGAACAGGGCGGTGCCGACGCGAATATCGGTCGCCCCCAGCATGATCGCGGTTTCATAATCGCTCGACATGCCCATCGACAGGCGCGGGAGGCTTTCTTCCCGCGCCATTTTTGCAAGCAACGCGAAATAGGGGGCTGGCTCCACATCGGCGGGCGGGACGGCCATCAGGCCGAGCAGGGGAATCTCGGCGGCGCGGGCGGCGGCGATCAGCGCGGGCGTGTCGGCGATCGCGCAGCCCCCCTTTTGCGGCTCCGCACCGATATTGACCTGAACATAGCAGGGGACGCGCTTGCCCTGCGCGTCCATCGCCTTGGCCAGCGCGCTCAGCAGCGAAGGGCGATCAAGGCTGTGGATGACATCGAACAGGGCGACGGCATCGGCGGCCTTGTTGGATTGCAGCTGGCCGACGAGATGCAGGCGAATGTCGGGATGCGCCTGTCGCAGCGCGGGCCATTTCTCCTGCGCTTCCTGCACCCGGTTTTCGCCGAACACGCGCTGCCCCGCATCGATCAGCGGCTGGATGGCGGCGGCATCCTTGGTCTTGGATATGGCGATCAGGGTGATGGCGTCCGCGGTCCGGCCAGTCAGGCGGGCGGCCTTGGCGATCTCATCCTGAATGGTGGCCAAGCGGCTGGCGGCGTCCTGGGTGGCAATGCTGCTGTCTGTCGTCATGCGCGCTGCTATAGGGCAGGGTCATGACCTGTCGCCACCGCAAAAATATGCCGCTGATCTGGCTGATGACCGACGAGCGGATCGGCGAGGCGGCCTTGCTGGCGGCCGTGGCGCGATTGCCTAGGGGGCGTGCGGGAATCATCTTTCGCCATTACAGGACGGCGCCGGGCGCGCGGCGGGCGCTGTTCGATGCGGTACGGGCGATCGCGCGGCGACGGCGGCTGACATTGCTGCTGGCGGGGACGGCGCGGCAGGCCGCGGCCTGGGCAGCGGATGGCTGGCACGGGCGCGACGTACGCCGGGCAGCACGACCGATGCGGCACAGCGCGCCGGTGCATGACGCGCGGGAGATGGTGGCGGCGCGGCGGGGCGGGGCGGACATGGTGCTGCTGTCGCCCCTGTTTCCTACGCGGTCGCATCCGGGTGGGGCGAGTTTGGGTCGGGTGCGGTTTGCGAAGCTGGCGAGGGGGGCAGACATGCCTGTCATCGCGCTGGGCGGCGTGAAGCGAGAGCATGGCCGGATGTTGCGCACTATGGGCGCTGCGGGATGGGCGGCGATTGATGGGTTGGTTAGCGAGTAGGGGGGGCAATTTGTTGGTCTTGGATGGATTGCGGAATGGAGGGTTTGTGCGTGCAAGCACCGTAGAGGGCAGATGCCTTTCACCGTCACCCCAGCGAAGGCAGGGGTCTCAGGCGCAGATGCGCTACAGTTGGATATGGCGCGAGGCGGCTACACCTATGTCATGACCAATAAGCCAAGGGGCGTCATCTATATTGGCGTCACAGCCGACATCGCTACGCGCGCCCAACACCATCGAAACGGCACCGGCTCCACCTTTTGCAAGAAATATGGGTTGACCCGCCTTGTTCTGGTCGAGCCACATGATGACATTAGGCTCGCCATCGCCCGCGAAAAGGCGCTCAAAGCCTGGAAACGCGAATGGAAAATCCGCCTTGTGGAAGAAGCCAATCCAGATTGGCGGGACATGTCAGACGTTATCTTCTGACGCCTGAGACCCCAGCCTTCGCTGGGGTGACGATGAAGGAAATGGCCGACTGACGACCCGAACGGCAGCGTAGCTAACGTCAGGATCCATTGGCGCGATCTTCACGCATAATCGCAACGCTTGCGTGAATGGATCCCGGATCAAGCCTGTCCTGAGCTTGCCGAAGGAGCCGGGATGACAGAGTGAGGACGCGATACGCCCGTCGCTCCTTCCCGCCAGCCTTTCAGCCGATCAGAATTTGAAGACGGTGCCCAGATAGACGGCCTGGCTGTCCTGGCGGTCATCGGTCATCGGGGTCAGGCGGCCTGCGACGCTGTTGTTGTAGCGCACGCCTGCGGTGACGTTCAGGTTGCGCGTCAGCGAATAGGAACTGGCGAGATCCAGCGAATAATCCTTGTCGGCCGCCGGATTGCGCGTCGCGGCAACCGCGTCGCGGCGGGTTTCGATCAGCATCTTGGTGCTGAACCGATCCTTCTTGCCGCTATCCAGCGAGAAATTCTTGGCATCGACCATGGTTTCGACCGGCACCGGATCGAGCGCCTTGCGGCCGATCGCTTCGGGCAGGGCGAATTTGCGCCAGCCATGCGCGCCGTTCAGGCTGAAGGCCACAGGCGCGATATTGACCGGGGTGAGGGTGGTGTTGACCGCAACGCGATCATTGTCGCCCGCGCGGACCATCACGGTGATCGCCCGCTGGCCGCTGAGCGAGCCGCTGGTCGGCGTGAAGCGGAAGCCCTGACGGCTGGCCGACGCTGCGATCTTCGCATAGGCGGCGGCAAGGCGCGGGTCCTTGGTCGTGGGCGTGAAGGAAGAGATGCTGCCCAGCGCGCCGAGCGAAACCGGCGATTGCGTACGCACCAGATCGGTCGCTGCGCCGATGGCAGGAGACAGCATGAAGCCAGCCACGGCAACCGCCGCGCCCGCCAATGCCAAATGTCCCCTATTCACGCGCATGATTCGATTCTTTCCCCGCCACTTATATTGCACAACGCTCTACACGTACAAAGCCGCCACTGGCTAGTGCCACCCCCTTCTTGCACCCCTTTTTGTCAGAGATGTTGCACGGAACACACAGGCGCGCAGAATGATCCGTGCCGGATCGCATGCGCCGTCGCCCGCCGCCCCTTGCTCCTTGGCGCGGGACCACTATAGAAGGCGCGAGCATTTTTCGTCTTTTCAGCTAGGACATGCCTGATGGCCAGCCGCCTTTTTCGTTCCGTTTCCACAGGTCTGCTGCTGACCGCCCTGTTGCCGCTGGCCGCCTGCGGTGGCGGGGCCAAGGACCGGCCCAAGGCGGATCTGGCCGCGTCCAGGGTCACCACGATCGGCGTCAACGCCTATCTGTGGCGCGCCAGCCTGGACACGCTATCCTTCATGCCGATGGTGCAGACCGATTCCAACGGCGGCGTCATCGTCACGGACTGGTATGCCAATCCCAACAGCCCCAATGAGCGGATGAAGCTGACCGTGTCGATCCTGGATCAGGATCTGCGCGCCGACGCGCTGCGTGTCGCTGCCAGCCGCCAGGTGAACCAGAATGGCCAGTGGATCGACGCCCCGGTCAAGGCGGCGACGGTGCAGAAGCTGGAAGAGGTCATCCTGACCAAGGCCCGCGACCTACGCCGCACGGCGATTGCGGGCTAAACATCGGACTATTTTTTCCGTTCGGGCTGAGCGAAGTCGAAGCCTTCCGCTGAGCGAAGCGAAGTGCCTTCACTTCGTTCTGGCGTGCCCTTCGACTTCGCTCAGGGCGAACGGATGTGAGGGAACAGGATAATCATGCAAAGGCGCTTCAATCCGCTGGAGGCCGACGCCCGCTGGCAGGCGATCTGGGACGAGAAGCAGAGTTTTCGGGCGGACGATGCTTCGCCCAAGCCGCGATCCTATGTGCTGGAGATGTTCCCCTATCCGTCCGGGCGCATCCATATCGGCCATGTCCGCAACTATTCGATGGGTGACGTGCTGGCCCGGTTCCGCCGGATGACGGGGCATGAGGTACTGCACCCGATGGGCTGGGACGCCTTCGGCATGCCGGCCGAAAATGCCGCGATGGAGAAAAAGGTTCATCCGGGCAAATGGACCTATGAAAATATCGCCAATATGAAGGCGCAGCTCAAGAAACTGGGCTTTGCGCTGGACTGGAGCCGGGAACTGGCCACCTGCCACCCCGATTATTATGGCCATGAACAGGCGCTGTTCCTGGACATGCTGGACGCGGGACTGGTCTATCGCAAGGAATCGGCGGTCAACTGGGACCCGGTCGATATGACCGTGCTGGCCAATGAGCAGGTGATCGACGGCAAGGGCTGGCGATCGGGCGCGACGGTCGAGAAGCGCAAGCTCAATCAATGGTTCCTGAAAATCACGCAATTTGCCGATGATCTGCTGGAGGGTCTTAAAGGTCTGGACCAGTGGCCCGACAAGGTCCGCACGATGCAGGAAAACTGGATCGGCAAGTCGGTCGGGCTGCAATTCCGCTTTCAGCCGGTCGCGCCGTTCGAGAGCGAAATAGAGGTGTATTCGACCCGCCCCGACACTATTTTCGGGGCGAGCTTCGTTGCGATCGCGGCGGACCATCCGGTCGCGCAGCAGCTGGCGGCGGACAATGCGCAGGCGCAGGCCTTTATCGATCTGTGCAAGGCAGGCGGCACCACGGCGGCGGAACTGGAAACGGCGGAAAAGCTGGGTTTCGACACCGGCCTGACCGTCACCCATCCGTTCGATCCCGAATGGCAGTTGCCGGTGTTCATCGCCAATTTCGTGCTGATGGACTATGGCACCGGCGCGGTGATGGGCGTTCCCGCGCATGACCAGCGCGACCTCGACTTCGCGCGCAAATATATGCTGCCGGTCGAGCGCGTGGTCGCGGCCGAGGGGGACGAAGCAGCGCCGATCCACGACGAAGCCTATGTCGGGCCGGGCAGGCTGGTGAACAGCCGCTTCCTCGACGGCATGGTGGTCGAGGAGGCGAAGGCCGCGGTCATCGCGCGGGCCGAATCCGAAGGATGGGGTGCGGGCAAGACGGTGTTCCGCCTGCGCGACTGGGGCGTGTCGCGCCAGCGTTATTGGGGGACACCGATCCCGGTGATCCATTGCGCCGATTGCGGCGTGGTGCCGGTGCCCAAGGCGCAATTGCCGGTGGTGCTGCCCGACGATGTGACGTTCGACATCCCCGGCAATCCGCTCGATCGCCATCCGACCTGGAAGCATGTGGCATGCCCATCGTGCGGCAAGCCGGCGGTGCGCGAAACCGACACGCTGGACACGTTCGCCGATTCAAGCTGGTACTTCATCCGCTTCGCCAGCCAGCCCAAGGACAAGCCGTTCGACCGTGCGACGGTGGAGCAATGGTTGCCGGTCGGCCAATATATTGGCGGGGTCGAACATGCGATCCTGCATTTGCTCTATGCCCGTTTCTGGACGCGCGCGTTGCAGCATATGGGGCAATTGGGCTTTGCCGAACCGTTCACCGGCCTGTTCACGCAGGGGATGGTGACGCATGAGACGTATGCAGCCACATATTTTGGCGAGGATGAGCTTGCCCCAGGCGCTTTGATGCGTTGGCTCTCACCTGCTGAGGTGGGGAAAAATCCTGACGGGAAGTGGTACGAAATAGCGACTGGGAAGGATGTTATTCGGGGTCGCGTCGAGAAAATGTCCAAGTCCAAGAAGAATGTCGTCGATCCCGATGACATCATCGCCCAATATGGCGCGGACGCGGTGCGATGGTTCATGCTGTCGGACAGCCCGCCAGAGCGCGACCTGCCCTGGACCGAAAGCGGGATCGAGGGATCGTGGCGCTTCATCAACCGCTTGTGGCGGTTGTTCGGGCAGATCGAGGCCGGGGCCGAAGGGCAGGACAAGGCGCTCGACCGCAAGCTGCACCAGACGATCGACGGGATCGCGAAGGACATAGAGGCGCTGTCCTTCAACAAGGCAGTCGCCAAGATTTACGAACTGGCCAACGCGGTTGAAAAGGCGGCGCCGTCCGCGTCGCGCAACGCCGCCATTCGTGCGCTGGCCCTGCTGGTCGCGCCGATGACCCCGCATCTGGCGGAGGAAGCCTGGGCCGATATGGGCGAAACTGGTCTGATTGCCGACGCTGCCTGGCCCATGGTCGATCCGGCGCTGCTGGTGGATGACGAAGTGACCATCGCCTGCCAGGTGATGGGCAAGCTGCGCGACACCATCACCGTGCCCAAGGGGACGGCGAAAGACGAGTTGGAGCGTCTGGCGCTGGCCGCGCCCAATGTCATGCGCATCCTCGACGGGGCGACGCCCAAGAAGGTCATCGTCGTGCCGGATCGTCTGGTGAATCTGGTTATCTAACAATGTCCGTTCGGGCTGAGCCTGTCGAAGCCCCGCCCTTCTGCGAATAGAAGAACGGCCCTTCGACAAGCTCAGGGCGAACGGTTATGGAGGTTGGCATGAAATCTTGGCCCCTGCTCCTGAGCCTTCCGCTCCTCCTCACCGCCTGCGGTTTGCGGCCGGTCTATGGCGGGGGCGCGAACGGGGCGGTGGCGCAGACGTTGGGCCATGTCGATGTTCAGCCGATCGCGGGCAAGAATGGCTGGCTGATGCGCAATGCGCTCAATGACCGGCTGGCCGCGATGCAGCAGAGCGGGTCTGGGCCGCGCTACAAGCTGGTGGTCAAGCTGGACGACCAGATCAGCGGTTTCGGTCTGCGGTCCGACGCCGCCGTCACCCGCGAACGCCGCACCTTGCGCGCGCGCTATCAACTGGTGGACGAAGCGACCGGCGCGCAATTGCTGGACGACAGCGCCGGATCGGACGCGGGCATCGACGTCACGTCCAGCGAATATGCGACGATCGCGGCGGAGGATACCGCGCTGGAACGCCTGTCGCAGACCGTGGCGGACCAGATCATCGCGCGGCTGGCGCTCTATGCCAGCCGGGACGCTGCCCCTTGAAGGCCAATCGCGGCCAGATTGAAAAGGCGCTCGACGCGCCATCGGCGGCGCTGCGCTTCATCCTGCTCTACGGCCCGGACGAAGCGGCCAGCCAGGCGCTGGTCCGGCGGCTGGAACGGGCGATGGGGCCGGGGGCGGAGCGGGTGGACCTGGACGGGTCGACGCTGCGCGACGATCCGGCCCGGCTGGCGGACGAAGCCGCATCCTTTTCCATGTTCGGCGACAAGCGCTGGATTCGCGTGCATGGCATGGGCGAAGAATCGCTGCCTGCGCTGACCGCCCTGCTGGAGGCGGAGGCGGCGGGCAATCCGGTCATCGCGGTGGCGGGCGCGCTGAAAGCGACGTCCAAGCTGCTCAAGCTGACGCTCGATCACAAGGGGGCGCTGGCCTTCGTGTCCTACCAGCCCGATGCGCGCGAATCGGAGCAGATCGCGATCGGCATCGCGCGCGAAGGCGGGCTGCGGCTGTCGACCGAACTGGCGCGTCGGATCGTCGATCTGGCCAATGGCGACCGGGCGCTGATGAGCGGCGAGGTGGAAAAGCTGATCCTCTATCTGGATGCCGCGCCCGAGCGCCCGCGCGAGGCGACGGCGGAAGCGCTGGACGCATTGTCGGCCGACAATCCCGATACGGAGGTCGCGCCCCTGGTCAATGCCGTGCTGGGCGGCGACCTGAAAGCCATGCACCGCGAACTGACCAGCCTGTCGGAGGTTGGCGCAAGCATGGCGTCGGTCATTCGCCCGCTGCTGACCCGCGCCATGCTGCTGGCCAATATCCGCGCCGATTTCGACAGTAGCGGACGGCTGGAAGGCGCGGTCGAGGCGGCGGGCAAAGCGGTATTCTGGAAGGAAAAGGGCGTGGTCACGCGGCAGGTACGGCTGTGGGACGCAACCGGCATCGCCCGTGTCATCCAGAGGCTGGCGCAGGCCGAGCGCGCGACCCGGTCCGGCCGGGGCACGGGCGACCTGCTGGTACGGCACGAATTGTTGACGATCGCGCGGCAGGCGGCACGGGAACGATAGACGCCGACGCGCGCTTTGACGAATAAGACAGGGTAGAGCGTGGCCATGTGCCAGCGCGCAACAAAGGCAGCGCATCATTTCGTCCACCGCCACCATCCAAGCCATCGGCACAGCCGTCCCCGCCACTGATGTCCACCCGGCCTTTATCGACTGGGCAGGCGCGTGCATAACCGACCCGCGGGAGCGGGCGCTGTTCATGCGGATGGCGCAGCGCAGCGGCATCCATCATCGCTGGTCGGTGCTGGACGGCGGCGGCGGATCGCCGACCGCGCAGGGTGGCTTTTACGGCGACGCCTGGCCAACGACGGCGCAGCGCATGGCCATCTATGCCGATGAAGCGCCTGCCTTGGCCGCGCGGGCTGTGGCGGCGCTGGGGGATCAGGTCGCGATCGACGGCATCACCCATCTGGTGGTCGCCAGCTGCACGGGCTTTACCGCGCCGGGCATCGACCAGCAGTTGATCAGGCTGTTGGGGCTCGATCCTTCGGTCGAGCGGCTGATGGTCGGCTATATGGGTTGCTATGCCGCGATTGTCGCATTGCGATCCGCGCGGCATATCGTGCGGTCCGAACCGGGCGCGCGGGTGCTGGTGGTGTGCGTGGAACTGAGCAGCCTGCATTTGCAGGCGAATGCGGAGGTCGAGCCGTTGCTGGCGATGCTGCAATTTGGCGATGGCGCGGCGGCGGCCTTGGTGAGCGCCGCGCCGGGCGGCATCGCGCTGGACCAGCCCTTTGCCATGACCGTGCCGGATACGGCAGGCCTTATTCGCTGGGATCTGGGCGACCATGGCTTTGCGATGCATCTGTCGGGCGAAGTGCCGGGCGCGATCGCGCAGGCGCTGGCGGGAACGGTGACGCTGCCGGTTCCGGCCGACAGCGTCGACATGTGGGCCGTCCATGCCGGGGGACGATCCATTCTGGACGCGGTGGCGCGCGCGCTGGACCTGGCTCCGGACGCGCTGGACCATAGCCGCGCGGTGCTGCGCGCGTTCGGCAACATGTCGTCGGCGACGCTGATGTTCGTGCTGGCGCGGATATTGGCCGGGCAGGCGACGGGGCAGGGCGTTGCGCTTGCCTTCGGGCCGGGCCTGGCGGCGGAGGGGCTGACCTTTCGCCGCGAAGCGCCATGAAACGGTCGCTTGCCGACGAGCAGATGGACGCAGCCGACCTGCCCGCCAATGTCTATGCGCAGGTGCTGGCCGATCTCGACCGGGTGAACCGGGTGACGATGGCGGCGCGGCCGACGCTGGCTTTTCTGGATCGCGCGGTGACCGGGCCGTTCCGCCTGCTGGACGTCGGCTATGGCGATGGCGGTATGCTGCGACAGGTCGCGCGTTGGGCAAAGCGGCGCGGCATGGCTTGCGAACTGGTGGGCATAGACCTTAATCCGCGCAGTCAGGCCGTGGCGCAGGCGCGGACCGATCCGGCCATGGCGATCGACTATCGCACGGGCGACTATGCCGCGCTGGCGCATGAACCATGGGACATACTGATTTCCAGCCTGGTGACGCACCATATGGACGATGCGGAGCGGCTGGCGTTCCTGCGCTTCATGGAGGATCAGGCGCGCATGGGCTGGTTCGTCAACGACCTGCACCGCCATGGCTTTGCCTATCATGGCTATCCCTGGCTGGCCCGGCTGCTGCGGGTGCATCCGATCGTACGGGCGGACGGCCAACTTTCCATCGCGCGGAGCTTCGTCGCCGCCGAATGGCGGGCGATGTTGGACGCGGCGCATATCAGCGACGCGCGGATCGCGCGCGTTTTTCCGTTCCGGCTGTGCGTATCCCGGCGCCGATAATCGTCGGCGCGGGGCCGGCAGGCGCGGCGGCGGCCATGCGGCTGGCGCGGGCAGGCGCGGCACCGTTGCTGATCGACCGGCAGACTGTGCCGGGCGATGCGCTGTGCGGCGGGTTCCTGAGTTGGGCGACAATCGCGCAGATCGAGGCGCTGGGGATAGAGACGGCGGCGCTGGGCGGCCACAGGGTCGATAGGCTGGCGCTGTTCGCGGGCGGGCAGGAAATTGTCCTGCCGCTCCCGGCGGCAGGCATGGGCCTGTCGCGCCACCGGCTCGACACGATGTTGCGGGCTGCGGCGCAGGAAGCGGGCGTCACGTTCCGCCTGGGGCGCGCGGTGCGGACGCTGACGCCCAGCACGATCACGCTGGACGACGGCGACGCGATCGACTGGCACAGCCTCTTTCTGGCGACGGGCAAGCATGACCTGCGCGGCACGGCGCGGCCCCATGGCGGCGTAGACCCGGAACTCGGCCTGCGCCTGCGCCTACCGTCCAGTCCTGCGCGGCACCGGCTGATCGGCAGCCGGATCGAACTTCATTGGATCGATGGCGGCTATGTCGGGCTGTTGTTGCAGGAGGATGGCAGCGCCAATCTGTGCATGGCGGTGCGCAAGAGCGCTTTGGCGGCGGCGGGAGGGCGTCCGATCGCCCTGATTGCGCGGCTGGCCGACCTCTCGCCCGCATTGGCCGACCGGCTGGGCGCAGTGCCGGACGATGCGCAGGTCGATGCGATTGGCGATGTGCCCTATGGCTGGCGCGCGACGACAAGCTGGCCGGGTCTTTACCGGCTGGGCGATCAGGCGGCGGTGATCCCGTCGCTGGCGGGAGAGGGTATCGGCATCGCGCTGGCCAGCGCGGCGGCGGCGGTGGCGCGCTGGCAGGGGGAGGGGCGCGACGGCGCGGTCCGCTATCAGAGGGATTTTTCCCGTCGCGCGATGCTGCCGCTGCGCGCGGCGGCCGGCTTTCGTGCGTTGGGGCGCTCGCCGGGGCTGCTGCGGCTGCTGACGGCGACGCCGGGGGCGGCACGCCTGGCGATGCGGCTCACCCGGATCGCGGATGCTTGATCGGCGCGCTGCCAGCGCCCATATTGCGGCCATGGACAAGATCAATCTGACCGATGCCGAATGGCGCGAACGCCTTTCCCCCGACCGTTATCATGTGTTGCGCGAAGGCGGGACGGAGCGGGCCTTTACCGGCAAGCTCAACAGCAACAAGGCCGACGGCGTCTATTATTGCGCCGGGTGCGGCGCGGAACTGTTCGACGCGGAAGAAAAATATGACAGCGGGTCGGGCTGGCCCAGCTTTACAGCGCCCGTGGATATCGACGCGGTCGAGGAAATCCGCGATACCAGCCATGGCATGATCCGTACCGAGGTGCGCTGCGCGAAGTGCGAGGGGCATCTGGGCCATGTGTTTCCCGATGGTCCGGGCGTCAACGGCCTGCGCTACTGCATGAACAGCGCTTCGCTGGACTTCAAGCCGCGCGACGGCAACGCGTAGCCGTTCGGCACGAATTGCGCTTTTGGGCGCAATTTCATGGATGGATCGTTCATCGCCCGTAAAGCGGCCATCGTCATGGAGACGATCTTGGCAATTTTCCGGGCGGGACGCATGAAACATGCTGGCCGGGGCCGGGATTAGCGGGTATCCGGGGCGCACAGATGGCAGGATCAGGCAAGAGCAAGGGCACGCCGGGCAAGGCGAAGCGATGGCTGGTTCGCGGCCTGAAGATCAGCGTCGCGGCGGGTGTCGCCGGGCTGCTTGCGGTGGTGATCGCCGTCGTCATCGCGATGCAGTCGCTGCCCGACTATAATAGTCTGAAATCCTCCCCCAATGGCCAGATGATCCGCGTGCATGCCGCCGATGGCAGCGTCATCGTATCGCTGGGGCCAAGTTTCGGGCGCTGGATGGATTATGACCAGATCCCCAAGGTCATGGTCGACGCGATGATCTCTACCGAGGACAGGCGTTTCTACCTTCATCCCGGCGTCGACCCGATCGGCATGGCGCGTGCGGCCTGGGTTGCGGTGGAAAATCGCGGCAAGGGCCGCCGCTGGCAGGGCGCATCGACCATCACCCAGCAGGTGACGCGCAACATCTTCCTGAACAACAGCTATAGCTGGGGCCGCAAGGTGCGGGAAATGGTGCTGGCGATGGCGCTGGAGCGCAAATTTTCCAAGCGCCAGATTTTGGAACTCTATCTGAACAAGGTCTATTTCGGCGGCGGCGCCTATGGCATCGACGCGGCCAGCCGCAAATTTTTCGGTCACTCCGCCACGACGCTCGACCTGCCCGAAGCCGCGATCATCGCCGGGCTGGTCAAGGCGCCGTCCAGCTATTCGCCCACAGCCGACGCCGAAGCCGCGATTGGCCGTGCGGGCGTGGTGCTGGACCTGATGCGCGACAATGGCGTGATCAGCGCATCGGAACGGGCGGCGGTCGACATGCAGGGGGTGAAGCTGGCCCCCGAACCGCCGCAGAACAGCGTGCGCTACTTTACCGACTGGGCGCTGCCCCAGCTCGACGTGCTGATCGACGAGCCGAACGAGCCGCTGGAAGTCTATACCACCATCGACCTCAACATGCAGAAGGCGGCGACCGCCGCGATCCAGGCCAATGTGCCCGCGGGCACGCAGGGTGCGCTCGTGTCGCTCGACCGGGACGGGGCGGTGCGGGCGATGGTCGGCGGCCTCGATTATGTGACGTCCAATTACAACCGCGCGACCACCGCGACGCGCCAGCCCGGATCGGCATGGAAAATCTTTGTCTACATGGCCGCGCTGGAGGCGGGCTATACCCCCGACACCGGGATTACGGACGAACCCGTCGACATTAACGGGTGGAAGCCGCGTAACAGTTCCGGGCGTTTTTCCGGCGATATCGATATCCGCACCGCCTTTGCCTATTCGATCAACACGGTCGCGGCGAAGCTGGGCGTTGAAGTCGGCTTTCCGACCGTCGCCGACATGGCGCGCCGTTTTGGCATCACCACGCCGATCAACACCCATCCGTCGATGGTGCTGGGCACGTCGGACGTGCGCCTGATCGACATGACCCGCGCCTTCGCCTCGATCGCGCGCAAGGGGATTGCGGTGACGCCCTATGGCATCACCAAGGTGACGACCGCCGACGGGCGGCTGTTGTACGAGCATCAGGACGATACCAGCCGCGTGCTGGTCGCGCCCTGGGTCGCGGCGGGGATGACGGACCTGATGCAGACCGCCGTCAGCACCGGCACCGGCAAGGCGGCGCAGATCGGCCGGCCCGTGGCGGGCAAGACCGGCACGACCACCAGCAACAAGGATGGCTGGTTCCTGGGCTTTTCCAGCGGCGTCACCACCGGCGTATGGATGGGCCGCGACGATGCCCGCGCGGTCGGCGGGTTGCAGGGGGGGCGCGCCCCGGCCCGCGCCTTTGCCGACTATATGAAGGTCGCGGTCGCCAAACGCCCGGTCGAACCGTTCGAAACCGAAGTGACCTTGCCCGAATGGCAATTGGAGCCGGACGCCGAAGCCTATTATGGCAGCCCCGACAATGGCGTCGATGACGGCATGATGGTGGACGAGAATGGCTTGCCGATCGAGCGCGCCCGTCCCGCGCAGCCTGATCCGCGCGACGATCAGGATATGGAGGTCGATCCGCAGGACCGGCTGTCGTCGCAGCGGATCGACCAGCAATGGATCGACAATGTGCTGGGCCGCGACCGTCAGCGCCAGCCGCCTCCGCGGCCAGCGCCTGGTCCGTAGGGTTTGATCAAGTCACCTTAAACGGAGGTTTTTGCTCCGCTCGCTCGATTACTGACCGGGCAGTTTATCCGGCGGCACTGCCGCCGCCAGCTGCGTCTGGCTGATCGCGCTGGCGTCGGGCAGCAGGAAATCCACCTTGCCCCGGCCAAAGTCGATCGCCACCCGGTCGAATATCCGCAGCGCGCTGATCCCCAGCAGCAAGGCGGGCTTGTCCTTCATGCCCAGTTCGGCAAAGGGGCTGGCATCGGCGAACAGCACGGGCACCTGGATCAGGTTGACCCGGCCCATCCGCACCGATTTGATCCGCCCGACCTGGCCCGTCAATTGCCCGCCGGTAACGCTGGTCAGCACGGCCTCCGCCATGTCCGGCGCGCGCTTCTTGGCGATCAGCCGGTCGCGCAGCGCCAGATTGCCGATGCTGAAATGACTGCCTGTGTCCAGCATGACGGCGACCGTCATGCCGTTGACTTCGGAATCGAGCAGGATCAGCTGGCCGCGCCGCCGCCGCGCCTCCACCACGATGGCGTCGGGGTCTATCGCGATGCGGCGGCGTGATCCGCCGCTGGCGCTGATTTCCATCCGCCCGGTGCGGAAATTGAGCAGCAGCCGCTTGGCGTGCAGGCTGTCCAGCCCCAGCAGGCCGGGCGCGCCGAGATTCTCACCCTCCAGCACCGGCGCCTCGATATCGTCGATCGTCCCGCCGCCAAAGCCCAGCTTGGGCACCGCGACCGTCTCCGCTTCCGTCCGGCCGGTCATGCTCAGGATCGTCACATTGGCGCGGGGCGGCAGCGCCAGCTGCTCGGCCAGATCGCGGGCGATGACGGTGCGCTGCGATCCGGTGTCGATGATGAAGTTCCACGGCCCCTTGCCGTCGATATGAATGGGGATGGTCACCCGTTCGTCAGGCGACGGGCCGGTACGGACGATAGCTGGCGGCACGGCGGGATCGAGCGCCGGCGCGTCCTGCGCGGCCAGCGGCGCTCCGGCGGTCATCAGGCCGACCGTCGCCAGGCCGATGGTCAACGCCCCCAGCCCCATGGCCCCTGACCCTGTGAGCCGGTGCCGTCCCATTGCCGCATCCTTTCCCGATTTTATCGGCCCGTTATAGCATGAAGCCGCGTGGTCGCACCAGCGACACTCTTTGACCCGAAACCGCGCTGAAAAGCCATTTTCTCTGGTCCCTGCGCATAGTCCCGCCTTGACTTGGCCCGGCCCGCTTCGCTAAATGCGCGCATTATCGACCCTGTCCGTCCTGGGCAGGCGTCTGGCGGCGTCCTGCTTGCCTGTATCTCGCCGTTTCCGGCACAATTCTCCTCTCGTCATCGGACCGACTCGCAATGCATCTCAAGGACCTCAAGAAAACCGCGCCAGCCGACCTCGTGCAACTTGCAGAGGAACTGGGCGTCGAGGGTGCGTCGACCCTGCGCAAGCAGGATCTGATGTTCGCGATCCTGAAGGCCGAGGCCGAAAATGGCGAGCAGATCATGGGCGAGGGCACGATCGAGGTGCTGCCCGATGGCTTTGGCTTCCTGCGCAGCCCGGAAGCCAATTTCCTGGCCGGTCCCGACGACATCTATGTCTCGCCCAATCAGGTACGCCGCTTTGGCCTGCGCACCGGCGACACGGTGGACGGCGAAATCCGCGCACCCAAGGACGGCGAACGCTATTTCGCGCTGGTAAAGCTCAACACCGTCAATTTCGACGATCCCGATGTGGTCCGCCACCGCGTCAACTTCGACAATCTGACGCCGCTCTATCCCGAACAGAAGCTGACGCTCGATCCGGGCGACCCGACGCAGAAGGACAAGTCGGCACGCGTCATCGACATCGTGTCGCCGCAGGGCAAGGGCCAGCGGACGCTGATCGTCGCGCCGCCGCGCGTCGGCAAGACGGTGATGCTCCAGAACATCGCCAAGGCCATTACCGACAATCACCCCGAAGTGTTCCTGATCGTCCTGCTGATCGACGAGCGCCCCGAAGAAGTGACCGACATGCAGCGCAGCGTGAAGGGCGAGGTCGTGTCCTCCACCTTCGACGAACCCGCCACCCGCCACGTCCAGGTCGCCGAAATGGTGATCGAGAAGGCCAAGCGCCTCGTGGAGCACAAGAATGATGTGGTGATCCTGCTCGATTCGATTACCCGCCTGGGCCGGGCCTACAACACGGTCGTTCCCTCGTCCGGCAAGGTGCTGACCGGCGGTGTGGACGCCAACGCGCTCCAGCGGCCCAAGCGCTTCTTCGGCGCGGCCCGCAATATCGAGGAGGGCGGTTCGCTCTCGATCATCGCCACCGCCCTGATCGATACCGGCAGCCGGATGGACGAAGTCATCTTTGAAGAATTCAAGGGCACCGGCAATTCCGAAATCGTGCTGGACCGCAAGGTCGCCGACAAGCGCATCTTCCCGGCGCTGGACGTCGGCAAGTCCGGCACCCGCAAGGAAGAATTGCTGGTCGACAAGGCCAAGCTTTCCAAGATGTGGGTGCTGCGCCGCATCCTGATGCAGATGGGCACGATCGACGCGATGGAGTTCCTGCTGGACAAGATGAAGGACAGCAAGACCAACGAAGATTTCTTCGATTCGATGAACCAGTAAGCGGGATTGCGCCGACATGTTCGACCTTCTCACCACCGCAGCCGCCGCCGCTCAGGGGCTAGGTTCGCCCGCTGACATCTGGGCGCATATCGTCAACGATTTCAGCAATATAACATCACCCAGCGCATTGGCCGCCTTTGGTCAGGTGCTGATGATCGACATTTTGCTGGCGGGCGACAATGCTATCGTCGTCGGCGCACTGGCGGCGGGGCTGCCCGCCGCCCAGCGCAAGAAGGTCATCCTGATCGGCATCATCGCCGCGCTGGTGCTGCGCATCGCCTTTGCGCTGGTGGTCAGCCAGTTGATGCAGATTGTCGGCCTGATCCTGGCTGGCGGCCTGCTGCTGCTGTGGGTCAGCTTCAAAATGTGGCGTGAACTGCATCCCAAGCGGGGTGGAGAAACGCCCGGCGACACGAGCGACGATGATATATCGGGCCTGCGCCCGGCCAAGAGCTTCGCCGCCGCCGCCTGGGCCGTTGCCGTCGCCGATGTCAGCATGAGCCTGGACAATGTGCTGGCGGTCGCTGGCGCGGCCAAGGACCATCCGGGCATCCTGATCATCGGGCTGATCCTGTCGGTGGCGCTGATGGGCATCGCGGCGAACATCATCGCTAAATATATCGAGCGTTTCCGCTGGATCGCCTATCTCGGCCTGGCGGTGATCGTCTATGTCGCGGTCAAGATGATCTACGAAGGCTTTGTCGATCATCAGGTGGGAATTTTGACGCTGTTCGCCTAAAGCTGAACGCAGCGACGCAACAAAAAGGGGGGGCGGAACCACACAGGTTCCGCCCCCCTTTTTGTGGCGTTTATGGCCCCAATGAGGCTGTCGCATATGGAGCCATCCCCACTATACTCGTCACCCTGAACTTGTTTCAGGGTCCATTTCTCGCCCCAAGCGGTGGCTCTTGGGGCACAATGGATGCTGAAATAAATTCAGCATGACGAAGTAAAATGAGGTCCGTTCCGTACGCGATACCGGTGCTTCCCCATCGGGGGAGGATCACACCACCAGCACCGTCGCCCCGGTCGTCTGCCGCGCTTCCAGCGCGCGGTGCGCCTGCGCCGCATCGCTCAGCGCGAAACGCTGGCCGATCACCGCCTTCACCACGCCGCGCTGCATCCGGTCGAACAATCGCTCGGCCGTATGGGCCAGTTCCTGTGGCGTCGCGATATAATCGAACAGGGTAGGGCGGGTGACATAGAGCGACCCGCCACGGCTCAACTCAAGCAGACTGACGGGCGGCACCGCGCCCGACGCATTGCCATAGCTGACCATCAGTCCGCGCCGCATGAGGCTGGCGAGCGATACGGCCCAGCTATCCTTGCCCACGCCATCATAGACGACATCGACGCCCTTGCCGCCGGTCAGGTCGCGCACCGTCGCGGCCAATCCGTCAAAGGGACCGTGCAGGCTATGATCGGCATCGACCTGCGCCGCCTTTTCGGCAGACCCGCAATGGGCGATGACGGTCACGCCCTTGTCGCGCAGCCAGGGGACCAGCACCGATCCGACACCGCCAGCCGCCGCATGGACCAGTGCCACCTGCCCGGCGTGCAGGTCGATACTGTCCTCGGCAAGGTAGCAGGCGGTCATGCCCTTCAGCATCATCGCGGCGGCATCTTCGTTCGACACGCCATCGGGAATCGTCACGGCCTTGTCAGCGGCGATGATGCGGTGGCTGGCATAGGCGCCCAGCCCACTGACGCAGCCGACCCGATCGCCCACGGCAAAGCCCGCGACGCCCGCGCCGACAGCCACCACGCGGCCCGCGCCTTCCGACCCCAGGGGGGTGGGGAGGGGCGCGGGATAGAGGCCGGTGCGATAATAGGTGTCGATGAAGTTGAGGCCGACGGCGTCCTGCGCAACCAGCAGCTCGCCTTCACCCGGTGCGCCGGGATCGAAATCCTCGCGCACGATCACTTCCGGCCCGCCATGGCTGCGCGCGACCATGCGCCACGCGCCCGTCATCAGGCGAGATGCTCGGCAAAGAAATCCGCCGTCCGCTTGTCCGCCAGTTGGGCCGCATCCTCGTCCCGGCGATTGCCCATTTCAGCGGCAAAGCCGTGGTCCAGACCGTCATAATCGTGCAGCGTGACATGGCGATTATCGTCCAACCCGGCATGCATCGCGGCCTGCGCTTCGGCGGGGACGAAGCCGTCCGCGGTCGGAATATGCAGCATCGTCGGCTTGCCGATCGCATGTTGCTCACCCAGCAAGCCGTCGATGCCCACGCCATAATAAGCGACGAACGCATCGCCATCGGTCCGGCACGCGGCCATGAAAGCCAGTCGCCCGCCCAGGCAATAGCCGACCAGCCCGACCTTGCCACCGCCGACAGCCGCCCGCGCCGCCCGGATCGTCGCCTCGATGTCGCGGATCGCCTGGTCCTGATTCAGCTTTTGCATATGGCCCAACGCGGCCTGGAAATCCTCCGGCACGTCGGCGTCCAGTTCGACATGCGGCTTTTCGCGCCAGAACAGGTCGGGGGCATAGGCGACATAACCCGCCTTCGCCCAACTGTCGCACTTGCGGCGGATGCCTTCATTCACGCCGAAAATCTCCTGAATGACGATGATCGCGGCGGTAGCGTCCTCTGCCGGCTTGGCGACATAGGCGTCGAATGCGCCGTCCTCTTCCAGCGTGGGGACGGAAATAAAGCCTGCCATGGGAATCCCTTCCAACTGTTGTGCCCGGCCCATATTGGCCTGATCGACAGGCAGCGCAACGGGCGTATCGCCCAAAATATTTGCCATGACCGCCCCACTTGCGGCATGACGGGCGCAACGGAATTTTCCGCGCTGGAAGGGCTTTGAACATGAAAGTGACCGTCGATGTCGATTGCAGCCCGGCCGAAGCGCGCGCTTTCCTGGGCCTGCCGGACGTGACCCCGATTCACGACAAATATATCAAGACGATGCTGGAAGGGTTTGAGGGGGTCGGCAGTGCCGAACAGATGGAAACATTGTTCAAAAGCTTCTCCCCCATGGGCGACGCAGGCGTGCGCCTGTTCCAGCAGATGATGAATATCGGCCTGTCGGGCATGTCCGGCACCGAGAAGAAATAAGCCACGCCACCGACCGTGACCGACACGATTTTCGCCCTGTCGAGCGGCGCGCCGCCCGCAGGGATTGCGGTGATCCGCGTCAGTGGTCCCGCCGCCCGCGCTGCGCTGGAGCAATTGGCCCGTCGCGTCCCGCCACCGCGCACTGCCAGCCTTGCGCTGCTGGCCGACCCGCAGGACGATGCGCCGCTCGACCGGGCCTTGACCCTGTGGCTCCCCGGTCCGGCAACCGTCACCGGCGAAGATCTGGTCGAACTGCACTGCCATGGCGGCCGCGCCGTCGTGGCGGCAGTAGAGGCGGCGCTCGCGGCGATGCCGGGGCTGCGCCGCGCCGAAGCGGGCGAGTTTACCCGTCGCGCCTTCGCCAATGGCCGGATGGACCTGAATGCGGTGGAAGGGCTGGCGGACCTGCTGGCCGCCGAAACCCAGCAACAGCGTCGCGCCGCGCTGATGATGGCAGAGGGGCATTTTTCCCGACGAATAGAGGGCTGGCGTGCGACCCTGCTCGACCTGTCGGCGATGGCCGAAGCCGCGCTCGATTTCTCCGATGAGGATGATGTGCCCGACGCCGCGATCGAGGCGCGGATCGGCGCGGGCATCACGGCCCTTGCGCAGGATGTCGCCGCTATGCTCGCCGCGCCGTCTGCCGAGCGGTTGCGGGATGGTGTGCGAGTAGTGCTGGCCGGGCCGCCCAATGCGGGCAAGTCGACCCTTCTCAACGCGCTGGTCGGACGGGATGCCGCGATCGTATCCGACATTGCCGGGACGACGCGCGATCGGATCGAGGTGCCTGCGGCGATCGGCGGCGTCGCTTTCCTGTTCACCGACACGGCGGGACTGCGGGACGAGACAGGCGACGCGATCGAGGCGATCGGCATCGACCGGGCGCGATCGGCGCTGGCGGCGGCGGACATCATCCTGTGGCTGGGCGATGAGGCAGACGCACCGCGCGACGATGCGATATTGATCGCGGCGCAATGCGATCGAGACGGGCAGGCGGCGCGTCCGGGCCTGCGCCTGTCCGCGCGCACGGGCGAAGGGATGGACGCATTGGTGGCGTTGCTGCTGGAGCGCGCGGCGCACATGCTGCCGGGCGAGGGCGATTATGCGCTGCACGCGCGACAGCGCCAGCGCGTTGGCCATATTGCGGCGTTTCTCGATTCCGCCGCTGGCGCGCATGACCTGCTGATCCTGGCAGAGGAGTTGCGACAGGCGCGGCGAGAGATCGACGCGCTGACCGGCCAAGCCGGAACCGAGGATATGCTAGACCGGCTGTTTGCGGGCTTCTGTATCGGCAAATGAGCGGCATGTTCCACGTGGAACGCTTTTGCTCCGCGCGCGCCTTTCTGATAAGGGCGGCACCATGCGAACAAGCTATGATGTGATCGTGGTCGGCGGCGGCCATGCCGGGTGCGAGGCGGCCGCTGCCGCAGCGCGCAAAGGCGCGACGGTGGCGCTGCTCACCTTTGAACGGGCGACCGTGGGCGCGATGTCCTGCAACCCGGCCATCGGTGGTTTGGGCAAGGGCCATCTGGTGCGCGAAGTCGACGCGCTGGACGGACTGATCGCCCGTGCCGCCGATGCAGCCGCAATCCATTATCGCATGCTGAACAGCAGCAAGGGGGCTGCGGTGCAGGGGCCGCGCGTTCAGGCCGACCGCAAGCGGTATCGCGCGGCGATCCATCAGATGCTCGACGCGCAGCCGGGACTGACGATCGTGGAGGGTGAGGCTGATGCGTTGCTGCTCGACGGGGAGGCTGTTGCCGGGCTGAAGCTGGCGGACGGGCGGCTCTTGTCCGCCCCCGCCATCGTGCTGGCGACCGGGACGTTTCTGGGCGGCAAGCTGTTCCGGGGTGACGAGCGCGAGACCGGCGGTCGCGTAGGCGAGCGCGCGGCCACGACGCTCGGCCTTCAACTGCGCGAGATTGGCTTGCCGATCGGGCGGCTCAAGACCGGCACGCCGCCGCGCATCGATGGTCGCACGATCGATTGGGCGCGACTGGAGGCGCAACCTTCCGACGGCGCGAACTGGACCATGTCCCCACTATCGGATGGTCGCGTCCTGCCGCAACTCGCCTGCGCGATCACCCGCACCAATGAATGCACCCATCAGATCATCCGCGACGGGCTGGGGCGGTCGCCTCTGTTCAGCGGTGCGATAGAGGGGCGGGGGCCACGCTATTGCCCATCGATCGAGGACAAGATTCAGCGCTTCGGCGATCGTGACGGGCACCAGATTTTTCTGGAGCCGGAGGGGCTGGACGATCCGCTGGTCTATCCCAATGGCATCAGCACATCGCTGCCGACCGATGTGCAGGTTGCGATGGTCCGCTCCATGTGCGGGCTGGAGCAGGCCGAGATCGTCGTGCCGGGCTATGCCGTCGAATATGATCATGTCGATCCGCGCGCGCTGGATTCCTCGCTGGAAGTACGCGCCATCCCCGGCCTGTTCTGCGCCGGACAGATTAACGGCACCACTGGCTATGAGGAGGCGGCGGCGCAGGGTCTGATCGCCGGTGCCAATGCCGCGGCACGAGCGCGCGGGGGGGCGGCTTTGGTCCTGGATCGCGCCAGCAGCTATATCGGCGTGATGATCGACGATCTGGTTTTGCAGGGTGTGACGGAACCCTATCGCATGCTGACGGCGCGCGCCGAATATCGACTACGCCTCCGCGCCGACAATGCCGAAACGCGGCTGGGTGCTATTGGGCTGGCGCATGGACTGATCGGCTCGGTGCGAGAAGCGCGGTTGGGGAGTCGCGCGGCGCAACGTCTGGCCATCGAAACCGAACTCGGGCGCATGATGACCGCCACGGAAATGGCCCGTGCAGGGGCATCGGTCCGGCAGGATGGCGCGCGGCGCAGCCTGTTCGAATGGGCGCGCTTCCCTGAGGTGAACGAGGCGCTGTTGCTCGAACTGGTGCCCGGCTTGCGCAATGCGCCGGATGATCTGCGCGCCGAGATTTTGGAGGACGCCCATTATGCCCCCTATCTCGAACGGCAGGATGCCGAGATTGCCGACATGCGCCGCAACGAGCGGGTGATGATTCCCGCCGATTTCGACTTCGCACGGATCGGCGGTCTGTCGACGGAGATGATCGAACGGCTCGATGCGGCGCGACCCGATACGCTCGCAGCGGCTGGCCGGATCAGGGGCATCACCCCGGCGGCACTGGCAGCAATCCTTGTTCACGTCCGCCGGGTGGCCGCGTGACGGAGGATGAAGCGCGGGCCTGGCTCGATACACAATTCGATGTTTCACGTGAAACATGGGACCGATTGGAGCGCTATGTCGCGATCCTGCTGGCCGCGATGGACGAGCAGAATCTGATCGCCCAATCGACCCGCCCCCATGTCTGGGCGCGGCATATCGTGGATTCCGCGCAATTGCTGCGCCATGCGGAGGATGCAGGGGAGGGGGATTGGTATGATCTCGGTTCTGGTGCGGGGCTGCCCGGCATCGTCATCGCCTGCCTTTCTACGCGGCCAGTCATGATGGTGGAATCGCGGCGCAAGCGGATCGAATTTCTGGACGGCGTGATCGACGAACTGGGGCTCAAGCGCGCGCATGTGTTCGGTGGCCGGGTCGAGGCGGTTCCGCCAACGGCAGCGGCGGTCATAAGCGCGCGTGCCTATGCGCCCTTGCCCAAACTTCTGTCGTCCGCGGCGCATATGGCGAATGAAAAAACGCTATGGGTGCTGCCGAAGGGACGAAGTGCGCAAAATGAACTGGAGGCGGTGCGCCCATCGTGGCAAGGTGACTTTCACATGGAAGCCAGCGTAACGGATGCGGATAGCGCCATCCTGATCGCCCGATCCGTCAAACCCGTCGCCAGGAGGAAAGGCCGCGCATGATCTGCATCGCCATCGCCAATCAGAAGGGCGGCGTGGGCAAAACCACCACCGCCATCAATCTGGCCACCGGATTGGCGGCCACGGGGTTGCGCGTGTTGCTGGTCGATCTCGATCCGCAGGGTAATGCGTCGACCGGCCTGGGCGTCATGCAGGCAGACCGGGCGCAGTCCAGCTACGATCTGCTGGTCGGTAACTGCGCGCTGGAGGACGCCATTGTCGCGACCCGCGTGCCCAAGCTGGACATCGTTCCCGCGACGCAGGATCTGTCCGGCTGCGAGATTGAGCTGATCGAATATGAAGAGCGTACGCACCGACTGGAACGGGTCTTGTCCGAAGCCCCGGCAGGTCGATGGGAAATCTGTCTGATCGATTGTCCGCCGTCGCTCGGCCTGCTGACGATCAACGCGATGGTGGCGGCACAATCGCTGCTAGTGCCGTTGCAGTGCGAATTTTTCGCGCTGGAAGGGCTGTCGCAACTGCTCCAGACGGTCGAGCGCATCCGGGGCCGGTTCAACCCCAGCCTGTCGATCATGGGTGTGGCGCTGACCATGTATGACCGGCGCAACCGGCTGACCGATCAGGTTGCCGACGATGTGCGCGCCTGCCTGGGCGATCTGGTATTCTCCACCGTCATCCCGCGCAATGTGCGCCTGTCCGAAGCGCCCAGTCATGGCGTCCCGGCGTTGATCTATGACTTCCGCTGTTCGGGGTCGGAAGCCTATATGCGACTGGCGCGCGAACTGATCGCGCGCCTGCCCCGGCAGGAGGTAGCGGCTTGAGCGACGAAACCAGCGAAAAGCCCAAAATGGCCAAGCGCCCGCACGGGCTGGGCCGTGGCTTGTCCGCGCTGCTCGGCGATGTCGCGCGCGAAGAACCTGTCGCGGCGGTCGCGCCGTCGCCATCGGGCAAGGCGATCCAGTCCATCGAGGTCGCGCTGATCCAGCCGCACCCGGAACAGCCGCGTCGCCATTTTGACGAAGGCGCGTTGCAGGAACTGGCCGAAAGCATCGGCAAACGCGGCGTGATCCAGCCGATCATCGTCCGGCCCCATGGTGGCGGCTTTCAGATCGTCGCGGGCGAACGCCGCTGGCGCGCGGCGCAGCGCGCCCATCTGCACCGCATCCCCGCGATCGTGCGCGATTTCGATGAGGCCGAAACGCTCGAAATCGCGCTGATCGAGAATATCCAGCGTGAAGATCTCAACCCGATCGAAGAGGCGGAAGCCTATCGCAAGCTGATCGCCGAATTCAGCCATAGCCAGGAAGCGCTCGGCCGCCTGGTCGGCAAATCGCGCAGCCATGTCGCCAATCTCATGCGCCTGCTCGATCTGCCAGCAACGGTGCAGCAGCAGGTGGTCGAACAGAAAATCAGCATGGGCCATGCCCGCGCGCTGATCGGCGCACCCGATTGCGAGGCGCTGGCGCGGCAGGTCGAACAGAAGGGGCTGTCCGTCCGTGATACCGAACAGCTGGTTCGCCGGGTCAAGAAGGGCGAGGACGCACCGGCCGCACGGCGCGGCGGCGGTTCGGGCGACAAGGATGCGGATATTGCTGCGCTGGAGCAGCATCTGGCCGACATATTGGGGCTGAAGGTCGATATCGATCATGCCAGCGGCGCGGGCGGCACGCTGTCGCTGCGCTATTCGACGCTCGACCAGCTCGATATGCTGTGCCAGCGTCTGTCGGGCGAACGCATTTAGGCGACCATGGGGTAGCGCGCTGCCGACCGTGAATCGCCATATGCGACATGGGCGAAGTTTGAAGAGTTTGAACCAAAGCAGACTGGTCTTTTACCTACCCGCTCCCTAGGTTGCGGGCATGGCCGACATGCAAAGCTCTACCGCCGCTCCCACGATCATCCGCCGCTCGGATTATCGCCCGCCCGACTGGCTGGTCCCCGCCATCGCGCTGGATTTCGATCTCGACCCGGCGCTGACGATCGTTCGCGCAACGCTGTCGGTCACGCGCAACGGCGATCATGATCGACCGCTGCGCCTCGATGGCGACGGGTTGGTGCCGCTGGAGGTAAAGGTCGACGGCACGGCGCTGGCTGCGGATGACTGGCATATGGAGGCCGGGTCGCTGATCATCGCGCTGTCCGGCGCGGCGCACAGCATCGAAACGCTCGTCGAGCTGGCCCCGGAAAGCAACAGCAAGCTGATGGGCCTCTACGCCAGCGGCGGCCTGCTCTGCACCCAGTGCGAGGCGGAAGGGTTCCGGCGCATCACCTTCTTCCCCGATCGGCCCGATGTCTTGTCGCGCTACAGCGTCCGGCTGACCGCCGATAAGGCGCGCTTTCCCATCCTGCTGGCCAATGGCGATCCGGTCGACCAGGGCATGCTGGACGATGGCCGCCATTGGGCGCTCTGGAACGATCCCTTTCCCAAGCCCTGCTATCTGTTCGCGCTGGTTGCCGGCGACCTGGCCTGTAACGCCGATCGCTTCGTGACGATGAGCGGACGGGAGGTGCAGTTGGGCATATGGGTGCGCGAAGCCGATCTGCCCCGCACCGCGCACGCCATGCAGGCGCTCAAGAACAGCATGGCGTGGGACGAGCGCGTCTATGGCCGGGAATATGATCTGGACGTGTTCAACATCGTCGCCGTGGCCGATTTCAATTTTGGCGCGATGGAGAACAAAGGCCTCAACATCTTCAATTCGCGCTACATTTTGGCCGATCCCGAAACCGCGACCGACATTGATTATGACGGGGTCGAAGGCGTCGTCGCGCACGAATATTTCCACAACTGGTCGGGCAACCGCGTCACCTGCCGCGACTGGTTCCAGTTGAGCCTGAAGGAAGGATTCACGGTCTTTCGCGACCAGAATTTTTCCGCCGACATGGGCAGTCACGCGGTCAAGCGGATCGAAGACGTTCGCATCTTGCGCGCCGCCCAGTTTCAGGAGGACAGCGGCCCGCTCGCGCATCCGATCCGTCCTGAATCCTATATGGAAATCAGCAACTTCTACACCGCGACCATCTATAATAAGGGGGCGGAGATCATCCGCATGATGGCGCTGATGCTAGGTGCTGAACGCTTCCGCGCCGGCAGCGATCTCTATTTCGACCGGCATGACGGGCAGGCCGCGACCTGCGAGGATTTCGTGGTCGCGATGGAAGAGGGCGGAGGCATAGACCTGACCCAGTTCCGCCGCTGGTATGAGCAGGCGGGTACACCGCATGTCCGCGCGCTGCTGCGCCATGACGCGGCGACCGGCACGGTTGACCTTGATCTGCAACAGAGCATACCGCCAACCCCCGGCCAGCCCGACAAGCAGCCCATGGCCATTCCGCTGCGGGTCGCCTTGTTCGATCCCGCTACCGGCACGCATCATGGCGATGAATTGCTGATGCTGACGGACGCGCAGCAGAATGTTCGTTTCGAAGGCTTCGCTGCCCCGCCGATCCTGTCGATCAACCGCGGCTTTTCCGCCCCGGTGATCGTGGAAACCAACCGCAGCCAGGATGACCTTGCCTTTCTGTCGGCGCGGGATGACGATCCGTTCGCGCGCTATGAGGCGATGCAGCAACTGATGGTCAACGTTCTGGTCGGCGCGATCGCGGGGCAGCCAGTCGATGACGCCGCCATTGTCGCAGCGGTGCGCAATACGATCAGCGATCCCGTGCTGGACCCTGCCTTTGTCGCCGAAGCCATCCGTCTGCCCAGCGAAGCCTATCTGGGCGACCAGATGGCGGTCGTGGACCCCGATGCCATCCATGCAGCGCGGGGATCGCTGCAACGGCGGATCGGCGCGGATCTGGCGCCGCTATGGCGCGACATTCATAGCCGCACCAAAGCGAACGGCTTTTCGCTGTCGCCGGCGGCCAAAGGTGCGCGCAAGCTGCGCAACGCAGCGCTGCATTATCTGGTGGCGTCGGGCGCGGAGGATGGCCCCGCCATTGCCTTCGCGCAGTTCCACGAGGCGGACAATATGACCGAGCGGCAGGCTGCGCTCGCCACGCTGGCCAATGGGACCAGCATGGAACGCGACGCGGCGATCGACATATTCTACAACCGCTACGGCCATGACGCGCTGACGCTCGACAAATGGTTCCAGACCCAGGCGTTCGCGCTACATCCCGATACGGTCGATCAGGTCGAGGAACTGGGACGGCACAAGGCCTTCACTCTGTCCAATCCAAACCGGGTGCGGTCACTCTACGGCGCATTTTCGGGCAACCAATGGGCGTTCCACCATCGGTCGGGCAAAGGGTATCAACTGGTGGCCGACTGCATCATCGCGCTCGACAAGCGCAATCCGCAGACTGCGGCACGGCTGGTCCCGCCCCTGGGGCGTTGGAAGCGTTTCGATGCTGATCGGGCCGCGCTGATGCGCGCGCAATTGTCACGCATCCTGGCGCAGCCGGGCCTGTCGAAGGATGTCACCGAACAGGCCAGCAAAAGCCTGGAGTGAGGGGCAGGCTGGCTTAGCTGCCGTTCGGGCCGCCGCCCGGACCGCTGCCGCCGGCATTGCCGCCCATGCCGCCAGCGCCGACCGCACCGATATTGCCGAATATCTCGTCAAACAGGCTGCGGTTGCGACCCAGCGTCGGCGTCTTGTCGCCCATGGGCGAAATATGGGCGACCTGTTCCAGCCCCATGCGGTCCACCGCTGCGACATTGCCCGCTGCGTCGAAATGGACGCGCAGCACCGTCTGGGCGACGGGCTTGGGGTTGGAGAAGGCCAGCGCGCGCATGTCGCGCGACACATAATACCAGTCCTGCTCGCCAAATTGCGAGACGAAGCTGGGACGACCCAGCGTGCCTTCCACCGATGCGCGATTGTCGATGCCCGGCTGGACCGAATCGACCAGCAGCTTGTCGACCTGATAGCCCTGATGGGTGCGGATGCGGGTGCAGCCCGATGCTCCCAGCACCAGCGCGCCCAGGCCAAGAGCCAACAGGACACGCCCGCGTGTGGAATGACGGCTGAACTGACGCATGGACTTCTCCTGGCGGAACGCTCCCGCGAACCCAATAAACATGACGCCGCCATTGCATTGGGCAGCAGCTCGATCAATATGGAAATGCGTCGCTCCCGGCAAGGGGCGACACTTGGCAAGACGGTGCTCCGTCGAACGATCCATCTTAAAAAAGCATAGTCCCCATGTCCACAGCCTCCCCTTCCTTCCTCCAGCGCCTGTTTGGCCGCACCGATCCCAAGGATGGACTGTTGCCGCTCTATAATGTCATCGTCGCGCAGGGGCGGCAGCCGCACTGGTATATCGACGGTGCGGTGCCCGACACGCTGGACGGACGATTCGACATGATCGTCGCGGTCCTGGCGCAGGTGCTGATGCGGCTGGAGCAGCAGGGGGCAACGCAGGAAAGCGTCTGGCTGACCGAATTGTTCGTCGATGACATGGACGGCCAGTTGCGTCAGGAAGGCATAGGCGATGTCGTGGTCGGCAAGCATATCGGCCGGATGGTGAGCGCGCTGGGCGGCCGGATCAGCGCCTATCGTGCCGCGCTGGCCGGTAAAGCCGACATGGCTGACGCGCTGCGCCGCAACCTCTATCGTGGCGCACCGGTGAGCGACGCCGCGCTGGCCCATGTCGAAGGCGCGTTGCGGGAACGCTGGACGCGGCTGGGCTGCCTGACCCGCGATGCGATGCTGGCGGGGGACCTGGGATGAGCGCGCTGCCGACGCCCGAATTTTCGCGCCCCGTACGGCTGGACCAGATCGGCCATATCAGCGGCAGCACCAGCATCGTTGCCGACGCGGCCGAGCGGGAGGCGCTGATGCGCCGGTTCGGGCTGCTGGCGCTCGATGCGCTGGAGGCGGACTATCGAATCAGTGAGGAGAATGGCAGCATCTTCGCACGCGGTCGGGTGCGGGCCAGCCTGGCGCAGGCCTGTGTCGCAACTGGCCAGCCGGTGGCAGAAACTATCGACACAGATTTCCTGCTCCGCTTCGTCCCTGACGATGAGGATGTCGTCGAAGGCGCCGAAATGGAGCTGGATGCCGAAGATTGCGACACGATCGGCTATAGCGGCAACAGCATCGACATGGGCGAAGCCGTCGCCGAGACAGTGGCGCTGGCGATGGCGCCCTATCCCCGCGCGTCCGATGCCGACGCCATTTTGCGCGAAGCAGGCGTGTTGCAGGAGGATCAGGCCGGTCCCTTTGCCGCCTTGCTGGCACTTAAGGGCAAGGAATAAGTCGCGGTCGCAGCTACGCTGTTTCCCTTTCGTTCCTGTCATGGCATAAGATCGGGCCATGGACGCCCCGCCGCCATCGCCGCGCAAGATCATCCATATCGACATGGACGCTTTCTATGCGTCGGTGGAACAGCGGGACAATCCCGCGCTGCGCGGCCAGCCGATCGCGGTTGGCGGGGGCGGCCCGCGCGGGGTGGTCGCCACGGCCAGCTATGAGGCGCGGGCGTTTGGGGTGAAGTCCGCCATGCCCGGCGCACGGGCGCGGCGGCTCTGCCCCGACCTCATCTTCGTGCCGCCGCGATTCGAAGCCTATCGCGCGGTGTCCGGGCAGATCCGGGCGATCTTCGCGCGCTTTACCGACATGATCCAGCCGCTATCGCTCGACGAAGCCTATCTGGACGTCACCGTGAACAAGCCAGGCATCGCGTCCGCGACGCAGGTAGCGGCGGAGATTCGCGCGCTAATTCGCGCGGAAACCAGGCTCACCGCCTCGGCCGGCGTGTCCTATAACAAGCTGATCGCCAAGCTGGCGTCGGACCAGAACAAGCCCGACGGCATATGTGTCGTGCGGCCAAGCGAAGGCCCGGCCTTTATCGCCGCCATGCCGGTGCGGCGCATTCATGGCGTGGGTCCAGTGACGGCGGCGCGGATGCACGCGCTGGGGATCGAGACGGGGGCGGACCTGCGCGCGCGCGACCTGCCCTTCCTTCAGGCGCATTTCGGCAACGCCGCCCAATATTATTACCGGGCCGCCCGCGGGCAGGACGACCGGCCAGTGCGCGAACGCGAGCAGCGCAAGTCGGTGAGTGTCGAGGATACATTTTTCGACGACCTGACCGATCGGGATCGGCTGGTGGCGGAGATAGAGCGAATCGCCACCAGCCTGTGGGGCCGGATCGAAAAGGCGCAGGCCTGGGGCCGGACGGTGACGCTCAAGATCAAATTCGCCGACTTCCGTATCATCACTCGATCGCGCAGCTTTGCAACGCCGGTGCGTTCGCCCGACTTGCTGGCGCAAGCGGCGCGGGACTTGCTGCTGGCCCAGCTACCGCTGCGCATGGGCGCGCGGTTGTTGGGACTGGGGGTGCATAATCTGGAAGTGGAGGAAGAAGCCGGGCAGGGCGATCAACTGGCGCTGGGGTTATAAGCCCCAGCCGTCAGTCCGCACGCCGATGATCGCCCCTTAAAATGGCAGCCAGGTCCGCTTTTCGCTGAACTTCATGTAACCGGCATTGACGCCCAGCCGATAGCCGACGCCAAGACGGATCGGGATCAGCACGACATTGCCCCAGCGCAGATAGCTGGCGGTGAAGCCGCCCACCAGATAGGCGGTGCCTTCGGCCGCCGGGAAGCGGTGATAAAGATCCTGCGTGTCGTAGAGATTGTAGACCAACACGAAGGTGTTGGCCGCGTTGCCGCCGACATCGAAGCCGATCGATGGCCCTGTCCAATAGACTTCGCGCTTGCCCTCAACCTTGTGATTGAGCGTGCCGGACCCATAGCGCAGGCCGACAACGAAAGCGCCCGACGCCTCACGCCCGGCGATATAGGCGTTCGGGCGACCCTGATCCTTCAATATTTTTTCGATGAGGCCCGCCAGCCCTTCCGCGCCCTTGCCGAACACGCCTTCCGCCGCGCCGATCAGATCGTCCTGCTGATAGGAATCGCTGGGCGCGATGGCCGCGGGCGGGGATGATTCCGTAACGGGTGCGCCGGTTGCGGTGGTGCCGGACGTGACGGCGCTGTTGGCCGGGCTGTCATTATAGACGCTGGGATCGACGCCCGGCTCCGTAGGGGCGGGGCGCGCGGGTGGCGGCGGCGCGAGATCGGCGTCGATCGCGGTGTTGGGATCGATGGTGCGCACCTGGGCAGACGCCACCGGGCTGAGCGCCAGCCCCGCCAGCGCCACGACCAGCGCGCCTGCGCGTGCCAGGCGGGCGCCTTTCCGTCCCATAATCCCGATCATGCCCGATGCTCCCCGCAAATTTCCATCTTAACCATCCCCCAGACTATCGGCTTTCAACCTGAAACGACAATGAACGAACGTCCACCTGAGTCGATTCCGGGCCGGAACGATTTACAAGCATGACATTAGCGCAAAAAATCCCCGAACAGGACCGTTGCCATGCGCCAAAGCCGTCGCTATAGGACACGTCGCCTAGCCGCAGCCCCGCCCCAAGCGGGCGTTCAGGCCATGTTTGGAGACGTGGGTGAGTGGCTGAAACCAACGGTTTGCTAAACCGTCGTAGGGATAACTCCTTACCGAGGGTTCGAATCCCTCCGTCTCCGCCAGTTCTTTGTTGTCCTACATCCATAGCGAATCGAAAAAGCCCAGCGTTTCCGCGTCTTTCGGACTGATTCGCGTCCCACCTCATCCCCTCGCATCCGTTGGTGACCGATTTGGCGTGTGGTAAAAAGCGTGGGAGAATATCGGGATGGGAAAGCTCTCCGTAACAGGTGTGAAGGCGGTAAAGCGACCGGGCCGCTTCGTGGCGATGGCGATGGCCTGTTTCTCGCGGTCGGCGCGACTGGCTCCAAAAGCTGGGTGTGCCGCGTCCAGAAGCATGGTCACAGGCGCGACATCGGATTGGGCAGCGCGTCGCCTAACGTCACTGAGATATCGATTGCATACATAATAGAGTGGATTGAAAGAATTGGCAATTTTTGCCATAGAAAATGCAGGAGGTGTCAGCCCATGGCTACCATGAATGTTTCCCTGCCTGATCCCATGCGGGATTTTGTACAGAACCGTATCGACAGCGGCCAATATGCCAGCGTCAGCGATTATGTGCGCGATTTGATTCGCCGCGATCAATCCGAGACAGAAGATGAACAACGCTGGCTACGCAAGCTGGACGCTTCAATTGAACGCGGCCTTGAAGATGAAAAGGCAGGCCGCCTTTATGATCTTGGTGAAGTCTGCGCGGAAATCCAGGCAGAAATCGAAGGAATGGCGGGTGAGCAGCCGCTTCAATGAAAGTTTCGCTGACCCACGATGCCCGCACCGACCTCATAACGATCGGTCGCCACATTGCGAAAGACAACCCGGCGCGCGCAGTGACGTTTGTCGCCGAATTAGGGCATGCCGCCCAGCGCCTTAACGAGATGCCCCGCGCTTTTCCACTGGTCCCGCGCTACGAGCATCACGGTATCCGGCGCCGGTCCTTCCATGGATACGGCATTCTTTATGCGCTGCGGAGCGACAGGATCATTGTGTATCGCTTCCTTGGACCGGGTCAGGATCACGACCGCGCCTTGCGGCTAAATTGAGGGCAGGACAACGCGAACCATGCGCGCAATCATCATCCGCTACGGTGAAAGCACCGGCAATGCCTGGTGCCATGCCGCGATCTTGCAACGATCGAACTGACAGAGCGCGGCTACGAACAGGTAACGGCGGTCGCGGCGAGCTAAACGTACGCACCTGCCCTCATCGTGATGTGCCCTATACTCGCTCGCAACAGACAGCCGCGCCGACGATTGCGCGCTTTTCTGAAGTTCCGGTCGGAACATGGCCAATCGAAGAATTCACCTACCTGCAACCTATGCGCTGCTGTGCACGGCGGTGACAAACCAGGGTAAGCGGTAAAAATCCCCCACGTGGCCTTAGGAGCGGTGCGGTTATTTGAGCGATAAGGCGGCGCTTGCGATGCTGCTCAGTTCGAACGAAGCCCGGGCGGCGTTGGCATCGACCCAGTTGTACGGCAACAGATCGTCGATGGGATCGGTGTCTGCGCGGGTGATGATCCGGGCCAGGACATCGCAGAGATAGGCGTAGGGATCGACGTCCAGCATCTTGCAGGTGTCGACCAGAGAGGAGATCGCTGCCCAGTTTTCGGCGCCGAGTTGGTGGCCGGTGAAGAGTGCATTTTTTCTTTGGAGAGTCACCGGCGTGACGGCCCGTTCGGCGGCGTTGTTGTCGATCTCGATCCTGCCGTCGTCTAGGAACCGGGTAAAGCCCGCCCAGCGCTCGAGCGCATATTTCATCGCATCGCTCGTTGCCGATCCAGCCATCATGCGCGGTACGGTGATCTTTATGCATGTTTACTTCTCCCCCCCGTTACAGCACCGGCCGCCGGAAAGGCAGGGTGGGCGGCAGGAGGCGCAAGGCATATATATACCTCAACTGAGGTGAAAACTCTATGGCGACGCAATTTCAATCGGTAGAGGCTTTGCTGGGCGTAAAGGCCGGACTGCATGCATCGCGTCTGGCGCTGCCTTCCTCGATCGAAAGCGGGTTGCCGGTCGCGGCGCTCGACCATCTGGCCGACAGCGTGGCACCAGGCGACGCGCGCTTCAAATTTCGTTTGATCCCAAAGGCGACATTGGAACGCCGCCGGAAATCGGTCACTAAACGGTTGACGAGCGAGGAGGGCGACCGCTTGGCCCGTCTGGCCAAGGTGTTCAGATTCTCGCTCGACATCTATAAGGAGCCGGAGCGGGCCCGTGCATTTCTGGGCCGCCCGCATCCGATGCTGGATGGAAAGGCTCCGCTGGACGTCGCGCTGGTTACCAGTCCGGGCGCTGATCTGGTCATCAACCTGTTGGGTCGCGCCGCTTATGGCGGGGGCGTGTGACGGGCGGACGGACCGACCGAATATTGACGGCCTATCGCATCGGCGACCCCGATGGCGTCCACCCCATTTATGACAGCGAAGGGGCGCGGCTCTATCCGCGGCGGTGGAATACACCCGCCAGTCCAATCATCTATACATCTGAACATTATTCGACAACGATGCTGGAAAAGCTGGTCCATGCGAGCAGCGTATTACCGCCCAACCAGCATCATATCCGCATCACCATCCCCAATGGCACCAGCTACGAAATCTTCCAGACCGCCGCCCATCCGGGCTGGGACGGGAAGGATGAGGGACTATGCAAGGCGTTCGGGCAGACGTGGTTTGCGGAGCGGCGCAGCGCGATATTATTGGTACCCTCAATGATGGCGCGAGTAGAGCGGAACATATTGATTAACCCGTTGCACCCCGACGCCGCCGAGATCACTCATGAATTGTTGGAACCGGTTTGGTGGGGCGAGCAGCTTTATGGGTGAATTGCCTTAATCCGCAATTTGCGTATCAAGAACAAATATTTACAGCGTTTGTATATAATCAAGGTATACTTCGCTGACTGCAACGACGCTAAGTAACTATCAGCCGCTTGCCGCCATCTATGCCGGTACGGCCGACTTCACCAACAATGACACCATTGCCATCAATAACACGGGGCGCAGCGGGCGAAGATGGTCGGCACCGTGTCGGCGAGTGCTTCCTACCGCCTCGACAGTGGCCCTTTGAACCACGCCGGGTTTGTCGGAGGCTCCAACTCCTGAGAAGGTGGAGCCTGTATGCGCAAGACAACGAACAAGTTTGCGCCGGAAGTCCGCGAGCGGGCGGTGCGGATGGTGGCGGATCACGAGCGCGATTATCCTTCCCGCTGGGCGGTGGTGGTGTCGATCGCGGAGAAGATCGGCTGCGTTCCGCAGACGCTGCATGAGTGGGTGAAGAAGGCCAAGGCCGACAGCGGCAAGCGCGCTGGTGTTCCGACCGAGGTCGCCGACAAGGTGAAGGCGCTGGAGCGCGAGGTCCGCGAGCTGCGGCAGGCCAACGAGATTCTTCGCAAGGCGTCGGTATATTTTGCGCAGGCGGAGCTCGACCGCCCGTTCCGGCGATGATCGCCTTCATCGACGATCACCGCGATGCCTTTGGGGTCGAGCCGATCTGCCGCGTCCTGCCGATCGCCCCATCCGCCTACCACGAGCGTGTCGCGCGGCGACAGGATCCGACACGCTTGTCGGCGCGGACGCAGCGGGATGTGGCACTCAAGCCCGAGATCGCGCGCGTGTTCGCCGAGAACTTCGCGGTCTACAGCGTGCGCAAGGTCTGGCGGCAGATGATGCGGGAAGGCTTTCCGGTTGCTCGCTGTACGGTTGCTCGGTTAATGCGCGAAATGGGCTTGGCAGGGGATCCGGGGCAAGCCGGTGCTCACGACCATCAGCCACAAGGCGGCGGCGTGCCCGCTCGATCACGTCAATCGCCGGTTCTACGCGCCAGCGCCGAACATGCTATGGGTGTCAGACTTCACCTGCGTCGCGACCTGGGCGGGGTTCGTCTACGTCGCCTTCGTCATCGATACCTACGCCAGGCGGATCGTTGGCTGGCGAGCCAGCAGCACGGCACATGCCAGCTTCGTCCTCGATGCCCTGAAGCAGACGCTTCATGATCGCCGGCCGGCCATCGGGGCGGCCTCATCCATCATAGCGACCGCGGGTCGCAATACGTGTCCATCAACTACACCGAGCGCCTCGCCGAAGCCGGGATTGAGCCGTCGGTCGGCAGCGTCGAAGATAGCTACGACAACGCTTTGGCCGAGACGATCAACGGTCTTTACAAGGCCGAGGTGATCCACAGGCGTGGACCGTGGCGCAGCTTCAAAGCCGTCGAATATGCCACGCTCGAGTGGGTCGACTGGTTCAACCATCGTCGGCTGCTGGAGCCAATCGGCAACATCCCGCCTGCCGAAGCCGAAGATCTATATTATGCTACCGCAAACAACATCGGTATGGCAGCGTGACTCACAACCCAATGCCTCCGGCAAACCCGGCGCGGTTCATTGAACTTTTCTCGGCCGTCGATGCGCAGACGGCAGTGACGATCATCGCGAAAGCGTGGCTACAGGCGTGCGGTTGCGGCTCTGATGTATCCTAGCCCATCCGACAAGGGACGGGCCATCGTTGCTCCGCAAACAGCGCCCGATCCCTTCCATAGTTTCAAATTTTATAATGCTTGTCAGGAACCTGAAGGGCCGTCGGGCGTGTCAACATTCGGATGCAATGAGTATCACGCATAATCTGCCAGAGCCTGATGTTGGAGGATGACCAGCGACATGGATGAACGAATGACCGCTTTCCAAGCCAAAGCCGGCCATGGTTAATCAAAGGTTTGAGCCAAGCGATAAGGCTTACGGGCCCACTTAGACTGTCAATGCCTTTAATGCCTTGGCAAGCTTTCGTTTTATGGCCATGAAGCGCAAGCTGGTCGCGTATAATTCCGCTGAACAGCAATGTCTTTAATTAATTCAGGCGAAACATGGCTAGCGACCTCATGAATATCGTTCCCGTTATCCTGTCTGGAGGATCGGGCACACGACTTTGGCCCGTCTCCAAGCCTGAACGTCCCAAGCAGCTGCTGCCTTTGACAGCAGAGGAGACTATGCTTCAGCTGACCGCCGTGCGGACGCGAGGCTTTGACGCCGCATCGGTCGGCCGTCCTATCCTTGTATCCAATGCCGCCCACGCTGCTATCATTGATGAGCAGCTACAGCAGAGCAACGTTGACGATTATAGCGTCATACTAGAACCGATCGGACGCAATACGGCGCCCGCGATCGCGCTTGCCGCACTGGAAGCGCAGCCGGACGACGCCCTGCTGGTGATGCCGAGCGACCATGTCATCGACGACCTAGCTGCTTTCCACGACGCCATAACCCGCGCCCTGCCACTGGTCGCTCAAGGTTGGTTGATCACGTTCGGTATTGAACCCGACGGACCGGAGACTGGCTATGGCTATATCCAGATGGGGCAATCCTGCGGCGACCTCGTCAACGAGGTCGTCCGCTTCGTGGAAAAGCCGGACGTCGCCAATGCCGAACGGATGCTGACCGAGGGTAACCATGCCTGGAACGCCGGTATATTCCTGTTCCGCGCCGACGCCTATCTGGCCGCCCTTGAACGACATCAGCCTGACATGCTGTCAGCTGTGCGCACATCGATGGAACAGGCGAAGCGTGATGGTGCGCATATCTTTCCCGATGCCATGGCTTTTCACGCCTGCCCTTCGGACTCGGTCGACTATGCGATCATGGAACGGGAAACACAGGTTGCCTGCGTACCCGTGAGCATGGGCTGGTCGGATGTAGGCAGCTGGGATTCTCTGCACGCGGTCAGCACCCGTTGCGCCGACGAAAACGCCGTGCGCGGCGATGCTCTATTGTTGGGCGCACGCAACTGCCTGGTCCATAGCGATGGGCCCCGCGTCACGCTGGTCGATGTCGACGACCTGATCGTCGTCGTGTCACAGGGTGACGTTATGATCCTCAAGCGCGGCGAATCCCAGAAGGTTCGTAAGGTGACCGAAGCGCTCAAGGCTCTTGCCGCCGCGACATCCTCAAACTGATTTTCCATTGCATGGCCGCGCTGACATATGCGGCATGGAGAGATTCATGACGCAATCCGTTTCCATCGCCGACCTGATGGCGCAGTCTGGCGTCGCGTTCGGTACCAGTGGTGCGCGCGGGCTGGTGAGCGCCATGACCGACCGGGTCTGCTTCGCCTATACCGCCGCATTCCTACAACATCTGGCCGCAATTGGCCAGTTTGCGTCTGGTACTCATGTTGCGATCGCGGGCGATCTACGCCCATCCAGTCTGCGCATCATGGCGGCCTGCGCCGCGGCGATCCGGCATATGGGCGGAGAGGTCGATCATTGCGGGTTCATACCGTCGCCGGCAGTGGCCGCCTATGGATTTGAGCGCAGCATCCCATCGCTGATGGTGACGGGCAGCCATATTCCCGACGACCGCAACGGCATCAAGTTCAACCGCACCGATGGAGAAGTGCTGAAGCCCGACGAACTGGCCATTCGCGCGCAGGACGTGGTCTTGCCCGACCTGTTCGACTCGGAAGGGATGCTGAAGGGTGCGGCATCCGCAGGGCCCCTGATCGATGCCGCCACGCCTTATATCGCGCGATATGTCGATGCCTTCGGGTCTCAGGCGCTGGTAGGCCTGACGTTGGGCGTTTACGAACATTCGGCTGTTGGGCGCGACATATTGGTTGCACTGGTCGAGGCCCTGGGCGGGCGAGCCGTGTCGCTGGGTCGTTCCGACCGCTTCATTCCTGTCGATACCGAGGCGGTTCGTCCCGAAGACCAGCAGTTGGCGCAGGAATGGGCGGCGGACTTCAAGCTGGATGCAATCCTGTCGACCGACGGGGATAGCGACCGGCCGTTGCTGGCCGACGAACATGGCGTCTGGATCCGCGGCGACGTGTTGGGCATATTGAGCGCCCGGGCGCTGGGCATCGCGGCGATCGCCACGCCGGTGAGCTGCAACAGCGCAGTCGAGCTGTCGGGGCTGTTTACCGCCGTGCGGCGGACCCGGATCGGGTCGCCCTTCGTGATCGAGGCGATGAACGCGCTGGTGGCTGAGGGGCAGGGGAGTGTCTGCGGCTATGAGGCCAATGGCGGTTTTCTGCTGGCAACACCGGTCGAAGTCGACGGGCGGACATTAAACGCGCTGCCGACGCGGGATGCGGTGCTGCCGATCCTGTCGGTGCTGGTCGATGCGCGGCGGCAGGGCGTGACATTGTCGGCGTTGCAGGCGCAATTGCCGGAACGCTATACGTTTAGCGAGCGGTTGCAGGATTATCCCACGGCGCAGAGCCAGGCGCTGATCGCGGATCTGGAGCAGGGCGAGGAGCCCGCGATACTTGCGCGGCTGACGAGTATGTTAGGGGCGTTGGCGGGCGAAGCGGATGGCATCGACCGGACCGATGGGCTGCGCATCCATTTTGCAGGCGGCGACATCATCCACTTGCGACCGAGCGGCAATGCGCCCGAACTGCGCTGCTATACCGAAAGCGGCAGTGTGGAGCGGGCTGCGTCGCTTAATGCGCAGGCGCTGGCGCTGGTTCGGGACTATAGCGTTCCGGCCTGATCGGCGTTTAAATAGCAGCTTCTCTATCGCGGCCGAAGTCAATAGGCGCAGATCATTCTCCGCCGCTGCGAGTGCGCCGGTCGTGTCGGATTGATAGACGACGAAATGCGAATGCTGATTTTCTGCCGAGCTTGAAATCGCCACGCGGGGTTCGTGCCTCTCTCCGGGGTCGACACGCAGCCGCCCCATGATGGGGTAAGAGAAAGCGGCGTGGATCAATCTTTTGGACGCCCTCGCGATGGGGCTGCTGCCGTTACGATCTCACACCACCTTCGTCCCCGGGAGGACCTCTTCCTGCCGAGGCAGAACCGTGAAACTCCTGTTTGAAATCGTGTCAGGCGACCGCGATCGCCGTGCCGGGCTCGCTGCCCCAGCGGAAATCGGTCCCGTCCGTCCACATGCGGTGGAGAACTACCGCCAGTCGACGCGCGACGGCGACGATGGCGCGCCGCATGCCCCGGCGCTGTGCGACCTTCATCCCCCAGGCCTTGAGCTACGACCAATGCCGGCATTGGGTCAGCAGCATCTGCGCGGCTTCATACAGCATCGTTCGCAGCATGGTGTCGCCGGACTTGGAGATGCCCCAGTCATAGTCGATCTCGCCCGACTGATGGCGTCTCGGTGTTAAACCAACATGCGCCCCGACCGCCCTAGAATGGACGAAGCGTTGCGGTTGATCGACGGTCGCGCGATAGGTGAGCGCCACGACAGCTCGGACGCCGGGTGCGGTCATCAACCGATTGCACACCGGATCGTGCCGAACCGTGTCGAGCAGCATCTTGTGGAGGACGGCGAACTGTTGGCGCATCACCCGCCGCACCGTCAGTAGCGGCTCGACGATCGCCGCAAGTCTCGGAAACCCCTTGACTAGCTGCCGGATCCGGGCCTCATAGCCGATGGCGCTGACGACGCCGACCTTGAGGCTGAAGTTGTGCAGCGTGCCGCGCATGTCGGACTCGATGTCGATCAGCTTGCGCTGCGCGAGTTTGCGGCTTGTCAGCAGCATCCGTTGCTCCTGCGCGGCCAGCGTATTCACATGCACCGGCTTGAACAGGCAGACCCGCATCATCTGGGCAATCCCGCGGGCATCGTTCCGATCGGACTTATTGATCTGCTGAGCCTGCAACAGCGCCTTCATGTGCCGGATCTCGATGCAAATGACCGGGAGACCCGCCCCGGTCAGACCGTTCACCAGCCATTGCGACAACGGCCCGGCCTAGATCCCGATCCTAACATAGTCTTAGCCGACCGAGGTCAGTAGAACGACTATGTCATCCGGCTCGGTCGGCACCTTGCGCTCGCAAACCACCTTGCCCGCATCGTCCACCACGCCCACCGACGTCTCCTTCACCGAAACGTCCAAACCCACGAAATGCGCCATTGCTCTCACTCCTTCCCTCGATGCACGAGGTAAGGCTCGACCCCGATCCAGGCATCGTACGTGAAGGGGCTCCAATCTTATCCGCTGTCGTCATCCCAGCGCAGGCCGTCTCACTTCTTGCGATGAAGCAGTTGAAAGAAAAGAGAGATTCCAGTGTTGACCTGCGGTCGCCCTTCTGGCCGCTGGCATGACGGTAAGGAAAGCCGACTGTCGCCTATTCAACCGTTCCCGCCATTTGTCGCTGTGATCGTAATGGCGGCGCGCCAGGCCGGCGCCGTCTCGCTTTAGTCTTTTGATTTGGGGCGTTTCTTGACCAGCAGATGATCCCATCTGCCTGGAAAACACTCTATCGTGGAATGGCAAGCAGGGCCGACATTGGTCCCGCCGTCAGGGTGAAAGCGCAATCGCCGTCCAGTAGCAGGCAGTCGCCCTTTTCCCATGACAGGCCATTGACCGTGCCCGCGCCGGTCAGCGGCGTGAACCATAGCAGCTTGCCATCTGGCAGATCGATGCGCTGGTCGGTGGTCCAGTGGACCAGATCGAGCGAAAAGGGGGCTTCATCGTCGCCGATCAGCCGGGTTTCGCTGCCCAGCGGGGCTTCGATCAAGGCGCGGTCATAGGGGGTCAGGCGGCTGACCGCGACACCATCGTCCAGATGCAGCTCGCGCGGGCGGCCATAATCATAGAGCCGATAGGTGACATCCGCATTCTGCTGGATTTCAGCCAACGTGATGCCCGCGCCGATGGCGTGGACGGTGCCCGCCGGGATGAAGTAACAGTCGCCGGGCTTGAGCGGTTTCCAGTCGATCCATCGTTCCAGCGATCCGTCCTGCGCGGCGGCGCGGAACTGGTCCGGGGACATGGGGGCAGTCAGGCCGATGCCCAGCGTCGCGCCAGGTTCGCAGTCGAGAATGTACCAGATTTCCTCTTTGCCGCGCGTCAGCCCCCTGTCCACGGCCTGTATGTCGTCGGGATGGACCTGGATCGAGAGGCGCTCGCTGGTGAAGATATATTTGACCAGCAGGGGCAGGTCGCGCCCGTCGGCGCTTTCGAACCAGACCTCCCCGATCTGTCGTCCTGCCCCGGCGGCGAAGATCGATGGGAGGTCGGTCCGACCCCATGGCTTTTCAACATAATGGGGGACGAGTTTCTGCATCGACAGGATATCCAATGACCGAGACGGAGGATTTCTCCTTAGTCAAAGCATTCCTGTCAACAGAATCCCGCGCAGATAGCGGCCGTAATCCAACTTGCCGAGTTTACCGATCGCCAGTTCCATCTGCGGGCCGTCGATGAAGCCCTGCCGATAGGCGATCTCTTCGGGGCTAGCGATCTTGAAGCCCTGACGCTTTTCCAGCACGCGGACAAAATCGGCCGCATCCAACATGCTGTCGGGCGTGCCGGTGTCGAGCCAGGCATAGCCGCGGCCCATGATTTCGACATGGAGTTCGCCGCGTTCCAGATAGACGCGGTTGACGTCGGTAATTTCCAGTTCGCCGCGCGGCGAGGGCTTGAGGTTCGCGGCGATGTCCACGACCTGTTCGTCATAGAAATAGAGGCCAGTGACCGCCCAGTTGGACTCGGAGCTTTCCGGCTTTTCCTCGATCGTGACGGCCTTCGTTTTGTCGTCGAAGCTAATCACGCCATAGCGTTCGGGAACGGTGACATGATAGGCAAAGACGCTGGCGCCAGTGCTGCGCGACGAGGCGCTGTCGAGGATTTCGGGCAGGCCGTGGCCATGATACATATTGTCGCCCAGGATCAGCGCGGACGGTTGCCCCGCGACGACATCCGCGCCGATGATATAGGCCTGCGCCAGACCGTCGGGGCTGGGCTGTTCGGCATAGTCTATGGTCATGCCCCAGGCCGAAGCGACGCCCAGCAGCGACTGGAAGGCGGGCAGGTCGCGCGGGGTGGAAATGATGAGCACTTCGC
>Ga0209024_1000372_pt1 | contig 82325 bp, 76 predicted proteins | sample AutmiccommunBRH5_FD_187380 | JGI IMG/M metagenome (GOLD analysis project Ga0209024, IMG submission 187380) | Deep subsurface microbial communities from Mt. Terri, Switzerland - Autotrophic microbial communities BRH/5 (SPAdes) (version 2) | ecosystem: Environmental > Aquatic > Deep subsurface >... | reverse complement strand
CCGTCGAGCTCGACGGCGACGAGATGACCCGGATCATCTGGGACTTCATCAAGCAAAAGCTGATCCTGCCCTATCTCGACATCGACCTGAAGTATTACGACCTCGGGATCGAGGAGCGTGACCGCACCAATGACCAGATCACCATCGACTCCGCGCTGGCGATCAAGGAACACGGCGTCGGCGTCAAATGTGCGACCATCACCCCGGACGAGCAGCGGGTCGAGGAATTCGGCCTCAAGCAGATGTGGAAGTCGCCCAACGGCACGATCCGCAACATCCTTGGCGGCGTGATCTTCCGCGAGCCGATCATCTGCAAGAACGTGCCGCGGCTGGTGCCGGGCTGGACCCAGCCGATCGTCATCGGCCGCCATGCCTTTGGCGACCAATACCGCGCCACCGATTTCCACTTCCCGACGGCCGGCAAGCTGACCATCAAGTTCGTCGGCAACGACGGCACGGTGATCGAGCGTGACGTGTTCGACGCCCCGGGCGCCGGCGTGGCGATGGCGATGTACAACCTCGATGCCTCGATCATCGACTTCGCCCGCGCCTCGATGAATTACGGGCTGGTCAAGGGCTGGCCGGTGTACCTGTCGACCAAGAACACCATCCTCAAGGCCTATGACGGGCGCTTCAAGGACCTGTTCCAGAAGGTGTTCGACGAGGAATTCGCCGACAAGTTCAAGGCGGCGGGCATCACCTATGAACACCGTCTGATCGACGACATGGTCGCCTCGGCGATGAAATGGTCGGGCGGCTATGTCTGGGCCTGCAAGAACTACGATGGCGACGTGCAGTCGGACACCGTGGCGCAGGGCTTCGGCTCGCTTGGCCTGATGACCTCGGTGCTGATGACGCCCGATGGCAAGACGGTCGAGGCCGAGGCGGCGCATGGCACCGTCACCCGCCACTACCGCCAGCATCAGGCCGGCAAGGAGACCTCGACCAACTCCATCGCGTCGATCTTCGCCTGGACCGGGGGCCTGAAGCACCGCGCCAAGCTGGATGACAACACCCAGCTCCTGCGCTTTGCCGAGACGCTGGAGCGGGTCACCGTCGATGCGGTCGAGGATGGCTGGATGACCAAGGACCTGGCGCTGTTGGTCGGGCCCGATCAGAAGTGGCTGACCACGATGGGCTATCTCGAGAAGGTGGACGAGTACCTGAACAAGGCGCTGGTGGGCTGATCACCGGGTAGATGTGAAGCGGGGCCGGCAGCGATGCCGGCCCCGTTTGCGTTCATGGCCCCCGCCCGAGCCGCGCCGCGTTCAGTTCGCGGCCAGCCCCGCCTGCGCCGCGGTGAAGCCGGCGCGCATCGCATTGCCCGAGACGGTGAACCCACCCTTCGAGATGGTGGCGCAGCGGTTGGCCACGGTCTTGATCCGCACCGTCTGGATCGCGGTGCCGCTGCCAAGCTCTGTCGAGTGGACATAGCCGAGGAAGGCACCGTTGCGGTCCATCAGCGGGTAGCCGTCGAAGGCGGTGGTGTTGCCGCTGCCGGCGCAGATATAGGGGCCACGGGCGATGGGCGGCAGGGTGCTGGCGCCCGCGGTGCTGACGGTTCCGGGGATCCCCGGCGTTCCCGGTACGCCCGGCGTTCCGGGCGTTCCCGGGACTGCGGAGGTGCCGCAATTTCCGACGCAGGCATCGGCCACGTTGCCCGGCCCAAGAACTTGGGCATTGGCACCGAGGCCGCCGACATTGGCATCGACATTTGCCAGCGAACCGCCGCCGACGGTGGCATTGGCACCTACCGCCCCCCCGACGCCGACATCGACATCGGCAACCGAGCCGTGGCCGACCGACGCGCCGACACTGACACCGCCGATACCGACGCCGACATCCAGCGCCAGAAGTGGCGCAGGGGCGAGCAGCGCGGCCGAAGTCAGGGCGGCCACGCAAAGCGGCCGCAGACGTCGCAGAGTATACAAACAGGCTGTCATGGCATTTCTCCCGTCGAGATCCGCCGGGTCCGGGTCGTGGCTCCCCATCCACTATCGGGCCGGCAGGCAATGCCCCTCGCGGTCACGGTGACGGGTCAATGGGGCCACTTCAGGGCAGGATTGGCGAATTTTTGCGCAACGATCTGGGGAAAATCAGCCGATTGTCGCCTAGACCGGCGGCAAGTTGCGGCACTTCAGGGGGTGGGGCCAAGCTTGCCCAGAAGTGTATACCGAAACCCGTCCGCGGCATAGTCGAGGCTGGCGGTGCCGGCGAAATCCTGCGGGACGATCTGCTCGATCAGCCTTGTGCCAAAGCTGCGGCGGGTGGGCACCACCACCGGGGGGCCGCCACGCTCGGTCCAGGTGAAGCGCACCTGCGGGCCGCACTCGCCCGCCTCCTCGGCCCAGGTCAGATCGACATGGCCGCCCTCGGCCGAGAGCGCGCCGTATTTCACCGCATTGGTCGCCAACTCGTTCAGCGCCAGCGACAGGGCCAGCGCCTGCTGCTCGCGCAGGCGGATCGGGCCGCCGCTGAGGTTGAACCGGCCCTCGCCGGTGCGGTGCGGGCGCAGGGCCGCGGTCACCACCTCATCCATCGGAGCGGCGACATGATGCTCGGCCGAGAGCACGCTGTGGGTCTCGGCCAGGGCCCCCAGTCGCTGCGACAGCACCTGCCAGGCGGTTTCCATGTCCGGGGCACCGCGCAGGGTCTGCCGGGCGATGACCGAGATGATCGAGAAGGTGTTCTTGATCCGGTGGGTCAGCTCGGCATTGCGGATCGCCAGCTCGCGTTCGGCGATGACCCGCGGCGTGGTTTCGATCACCGTGTCGATGAAGCCCGCCACCGCGCCCGCCTCATCCCGGATCGGGCTGTAGCAGAAGGTGAAGAAGGCCTGTTCGGGCGCGCCGTGGCGGTTGATGGTCAGCGGCATGTCCTCCAGGAACACCGCCTCGCCCGCCAGCGCGCGGCGGGCGAGCGGTTCGACATCGTCGAAGATCTCGGGCCAGACCTCGCGCAGCGGCTGGCCTTGCGCGGGTGGCTTGTCGCCAAGGATGATGCGGAAGGCCGAGTTGTGCAGCGAGATCATCTCGGGGCCCCAGAACAGGCACTTGGGAAACTCCGAGGCCAGCATCATCTGCACCGCCACCTTCAGCGCCGGGGGCCAGAGGTCCGGGGGCCCGAGCGGATGAGCGGCCCAGTCCACGCCCCGCAGCTCTGCCGCGGCCGGTCCCCCGCCCGAAAACAGGGCCTGCAAGCTGTCGGTCATATAGGTCTCCGGCGTCCTTGCGTGGCCGGGCCCGGCGCAGGAACGTTTGATTTGGTTTGCAAATTGCGTCAACGGCAACGCGGAAGGCAAGGCAAAGTTGCGTGCGACAGTCTGCCGCGCCGTGGCACGGGCTGGACGCGGGCCCGTGCTTGCGGCACAGAACGGGTATGAGCCAGACATCCCTTGCCTCCCCCGCCCCCGAGCCGGCCCCCGAGTCGTCATCCTTGTCGTCGTCCGCCCCGGTCAGCCGGCACAACCTGATCGAGGATGCGCAGGGCATCCTCTACGGGACCGGCATGGCGGCCTTCGGCATCGTGATCCTGACCCATCTGGGGATGATCACCGGGCAGACGGCGGGGCTGGCGATCCTGATTTCCTATGCGACCGGCTGGGGCTTTGGCCCGGTGTTCTTCGCGGTCAACCTGCCGTTCTACTGGCTGGGCTACCGGCGGATGGGGCTGCGCTTCACGGTCAAGACCTTCCTTGCCGTGGGGCTGCTGTCGGGCATGGTGGCGGTGCTGCCGGGATATATCTCGTTCGCGGACCTCAACCCTTGGGTCGGGGCGGTGCTGTTCGGCTTCGTGTCGGGCTCGGCCTTGCTCGCCCTCTTCCGGCATGGGGCGAGCCTTGGCGGGGTCGGCATCGTCGCGCTCTACCTGCAGGACCGCACCGGGTTTCGCGCCGGCTGGACGCAGCTGATCTTCGATGCCTGCCTGTTCTCGGTGGCGCTGCTGATCCGCGACCCGATCACCGTGGCCTGGTCGGCGCTTGGGGCGCTGGTGGTCAACCTGGTGATCGCGCTGAACCATCGGCGGGACCGGTATATCGCCACCTGAGCGAGCCATGCGCGGCGCGCGCGGAAGGCCCGCCGCGCAGTCATGCGCGGCACGCGGGGAAGCCTTGCAGAACCGGCACTTTACACGGGGCGCTGCGTTGCGGCATTTTAGGTCATGGCCACTGACCTTAATCCCCCCGCCTTCACCTCCGCCGCCACGCCGCGCTACAACCGGCTGGAGGATGCGCAGGGGCTGTTCATCAGCACCGTGCAATGCGCGCTTGGCATCCACCTGCTGCGGATGGCGGGGCTGGTCACCGGCGGCACCGCGGGCCTCGCGCTGGTCATCGCCTATGGCACCGGCTGGAGCTTTGGCGCGGTGTTCTTCGTCATCAACCTGCCCTTCTACGCCATCGCCTGGGCGCGCAAGGGTCGGGTCTTTGCCATCAAGAGCTTCCTGTCGGTCGCCGCGGTGTCTGCCCTTGCCGATGCGATGGCGCCCTATGTGACCATTGCCCATATCCATCCGGGCGCGGCGGCGGTGCTGTTCGGCGTCGTCGCGGGCGCGGGGCTGCTGGGGCTTTTCCGCCATGCCTCATCCCTCGGCGGCGTGTCGATCGTCGCGGTGATCGTGCAGGACCGCTTCGGCATCCGCGCCGGTTGGGTGCAGCTGGGGTACGACGCCTGCCTCTTCGTCGCCTCGGCCTTCGTGCTGGAGCCGATGCAGGTGGCCTGGTCGCTGCTGGGGGCGCTGGTGCTGAACGGGGTGATCGCCATGAACCACCGGCGCGACTGGTATGTCGCCGCCTGACCTCAGGCCCGTGATCGCAGGGGCGTGATCTGTCGCTTCCGGCATTCCGCCCGCCCGGATTCGCGGCTATAGCCGGGGCAACGCCCCCTCCCCGGACCCCCACCATGAAAACCTATGTCTTCCTGCTGATCGCCGTGCTGTTCGAGACCTTCGGCACCTCCTGCCTGCAGGCCAGCCAGCAGCTGACCCGGTTCTGGCCCTCGGTCGGCATTGTCGTGGGCTTTGGCGGCGCCTTCTGGTTCTTCATGCAGGTGCTGAAGGTGATCCCGCTGGGGGTGACCTATGCGCTGTGGTCGGGGATCGGGATCGTGCTGATCTCGATCTCGGGCTATTTCGTCTTCGGGCAGAAGCTGGATCTGTGGGCCGTCGTCGGCATCGCGCTGATCATCGCCGGGATCGCGGTGATCAACCTTCTGTCGCAGACGTCAGTCCATTAAGGCTGGCCTTTCGGGCATACATCGTCTATGCGCGGCGGCGCAGCATACAGGACGATATCATGGACCTTCGCAATATTGCGATCATCGCTCACGTTGACCACGGCAAGACCACCCTGGTGGACGAGCTTCTGAAACAGTCGGGCACCTACCGCGAGAACCAGGCCACGACCGAACGGGCGATGGACAGCAATGACATCGAGCGCGAGCGCGGGATCACCATCCTGGCCAAGTGCACGAGCGTCGAGCATGACGGCATCCGCATCAACATCGTCGACACCCCCGGCCACGCCGATTTCGGCGGTGAGGTGGAGCGGATCCTGTCGATGGTCGATGGCGTTTGCCTGCTGGTGGACGCCGCCGAAGGCCCGATGCCGCAGACCAAGTTCGTGCTGGCCAAGGCCCTCGCGCTTGGCCTGCGCCCCATCGTGATCCTGAACAAGGTCGATAAGGCCGATGCGGAACCCGACCGGGCGCTGAACGAGGTGTTCGACCTCTTTGCCAACCTCGGCGCCACCGACGAACAGCTGGATTTCCCGCATCTTTACGCCTCGGGCCGCGCTGGCTGGGCCGATGAGACGCTGGACGGTCCCCGCAAGGACCTGACCGCGCTGTTCGACACCGTGATCCGCCACGTGCCCTCGCCCAAGCAGGTCGCCCGGCAGTCCGAGCCGTTCCAGATGCTGGCGACCACGCTTGGCTCCGACCCGTTCATGGGCCGCGTGCTGACCGGCCGCGTCGAAAGCGGCACGCTGAAGATCGGCGACACGCTGAAGGCGCTGTCGCGCACCGGCGAGCGGATCGAGCAGTTCCGCGTGTCGAAGATCCTCGCGTTCCGCGGCCTCGGCCAGACCCCGATCGACGAGGCGCAGGCCGGTGACATCGTCACCGTGGCCGGCATGACCAAGGCGACCGTGGCCGACACGCTGTGCGACCTGTCGCTGGACGTGCCGCTGCCCTCGCAGCCGATCGACCCGCCGACGATCTCCGTCACCTTCGGCATCAACGATTCGCCGCTGGCGGGCAAGGATGGCACCAAGGTGCAGTCCCGCGTCATCCGCGAGCGGCTGATGAAAGAGGCCGAGTCCAACGTCGCCATCAAGATCGAGGACACCCCGGGCGGCGAGGCCTTCATCGTCTCGGGCCGCGGCGAATTGCAGATGGGCGTGCTGATCGAGAACATGCGCCGTGAGGGCTTCGAGCTGTCGATCAGCCGTCCGCGCGTGATCTTCAAGGAAGAAGACGGCCAGCGGATGGAGCCGATCGAGGAAGTCACCATCGACGTCGATGACGAATACTCGGGCGCGGTGATCGACAAGCTCACCGGCGAGCGCAAGGGCGACCTGGTCGAGATGCGCCCCGCCGGCGTCGGCAAGACCCGGATCGTGGCGCATGTCCCCTCGCGCGGGCTGATCGGCTATCACGGCCAGTTCCTGACCGACACCCGCGGCACCGGCGTTCTGAACCGGATCTTCCATGAATGGGCCCCCTTCAAGGGCCATATCCAGGGCCGTCGCCAGGGCGTGCTGATCTCGATGGAGAACGGCACCACCGTCGCCTTCGCGCTGTGGAACCTCGAGGATCGCGGCAAGCTGTTCCTGGGCGCGCAAGAGCAGGTCTATGAGGGCATGATCATCGGCGAGCACAGCCGCGACAACGACCTCGAGGTGAACCCGCTGAAGGGCAAGAAGCTGACCAACATGCGCGCGTCCGGCACGGATGAAGCGGTGCGGCTGACCACCCCGGTGCGGATGAGCCTGGAAGAGGCCATCTCGTATATCGACGATGACGAGCTGGTGGAGGTGACCCCGAAGATCATCCGCCTGCGCAAGCGCCATCTGGACCCGCATGAGCGCAAGCGGCAGTCGCGCGCCGGCTGATCGGGTTAAAGTGACAATCGCAGCGCCCCTCGAAAGAGGGGCGTTTTGCGTCTGGGTCAGGCGATTTCCGCAAGCCCGCTGCGCAAAGCGCCCGGGGTTCCGGCTTTCAGTTCGGCCTCCAGCGCGGCGTGGGCTTCGCGCCACACCGCCACCGCCCCCCGCATCAGCGCCACGCCCTTGGGGGTGATCCGCAACCGGCGGGAGCGGAGGTCGTCGGGGTCGGCCTCGACCACCAGCAGCCCGCGGCGGGCGAGCGGCTTGACGGCGGCGGTGAGGGTCGAGGGCTCCATCCCGAGGAACGGCGCGAGCCGGCCCATCGGCGGCGGCTCGGGCTGGTTCAGCGCCATCATCAGCGAGAATTGCCCATTGGTCAGCCCGAAGGGCCGCAGCGCGGTATCGAAGCGGCGGGCGAGGCGGCGGGCGGCGCGCTGCGTGGCAAGGCACAGGCAGGTGTCGCGGACGGTCAGGACCGTGTCGCGGGGGAGGAGGTCGGGGGTTGTTTCGGGCATGTTGATTTGATATCAAAGTAAATGACCGGGGGCAAGCGCCCGCGAATCCTGGGGAGGAAAAATCATGACCGAAGCGACCCTGCCGGACCCGAGCGTGATGAAGGGGGTGATCCCCTATCTGGTGCTTGGGGGGCGCGCGGGCGAGGCCTGCGACTTTTACGCCAAGGCTTTCGGCGCGACCGAGATGGGGCGGATGCCCTTCCCCGATGGCGCCCCGGGGCTGATGCACGCGCAGATCGGGATCAACGACGGCTGCCTGATGATGACCGATTACAACGCCGAGGGCAGCTCTCCCGCCGCGAACTTCGGCCATCTGCAACTGGTCGTCGGCGATGGCCATATGTGGTGGGACCGCGCGGTGGCGGCGGGTTGCACGGTGCTTGCGCCCTATGAACGGCAGCCTTGGGGCGACGACTGGGGGCTGCTGGCCGACCCGTTCGGGATCAAATGGGCGGTGCTGGAACCCGGGACCCCGGGCTGAGAGGGAGAAGACCATGACACCCGCCAAAACACCCAAGGCCCTGATCTGCCTCTGGTACGACGGCACTGCCGAGGAGGCCGCCCGCTTCTACGCCGCAACCTTCCCCGGCAGCGAGGTCACCGCCGTCCACCGCGCGCCGGCCGACTACCCGTCCGGCAAGGCCGGCGATGTGCTGACGGTGGAATTCACCGTCTGCGGATTGCCCTGCCTCGGCCTCAACGGCGGGCCGGTGTTTCCGCAGACCGAGGCGTTCTCGTTCCAGATCGCCACCGATGACCAGGAAGAGACGGACCGCTACTGGGCGGCGATCACTGGCAATGGCGGGGCAGAGAGCGCCTGCGGCTGGTGCAAGGACCGCTGGGGGATGAACTGGCAGATCACGCCGCGGGCGCTGACGGACGCGATGGCGGCGGGCGGCGAGGTGGCCGGGCGCGCCTTCACCGCGATGATGACCATGCGCAAGATCGACGTGGCAGCCATCGAGGCGGCAGTGCGGGGTTAATTCACCTGTCCGCCCTGGCAGATCGGCGCTGCCCCCGCCCTCGCCGCTGGTGATCGCGCTGGATCACCTGACGCGGCGCAGGAAGCTTTCCGTCCGCTTGTCTTGCGGCGCGTCGAAGATCTGCGAGGGTGGCCCCTGCTCGACGATGCGGCCGCCTTCCATGAAGATCACCCGGTCGGCGATTTCGCGGGCGAACTGCATCTCATGCGTGACGATCAGCATCGTCTGCCGCCGTTCGGCGACGCGGCGCATGAGGTCGAGCACCTCGCCCACCCATTCGGGGTCGAGCGCCGAGGTCGGCTCGTCCAGCAGCATCAGCGCCGCGTCCAGCGCCATGGCGCGGCCGATCCCGATGCGCTGCTGCTGCCCGCCCGACAGCGCCGCCGGATAGGCGCCCGCCTTGTCGGCCAGGCCGATCTCGCGCAGGATCGCCTCTGCCCGCGCATCCGCCTCGGCGCGGAGTTTGCGCTGCACGGTGATCAGCGCCTCGGTGATGTTTTCACGCGCAGTCTTGTTGGCAAACAGCGAGTAGTTCTGAAACACGAACGAGGTGCGCCGCCGCAGGGCCAGGATCTGCGCAGGCCGCGCCGTGGCGGCATCGACGGTCAGGTCGCCGATGCGGATCACGCCCGCTTCGGGCCGGTCGAGGTAGTTCAGGCAGCGCAGCAGCGTCGACTTGCCGGTGCCGGAGGGGCCGATGATCGCCACACGCTCCCCCGCGGCGATGTCGAGGTCGATGCCGTCCAGCACCGTTGTCGTCCCGAAGCGCTTGGTCAGTCCGCGGATGCTGATCATCGGGCAAGGGCCTTGTTCAACCGGCCTTCCAGCCGTCTTTGCAGATAGGACAGGATCTCGACGATGGCCCAGTAGAGCATGGCCACCACAAGGAAGGCCTCGAAGTAGAGGAAGCTGCCGGCGGCCTCCTTCTGCGTGGCGCCCATCATCTCGGTCACGCCGAGGGTGAAGGCCAGCGAGGTGCTCTTGATCATGTCGATGAAGTAGTTGACCAGCGTCGGCGCCGCCACGCGGGCCGCCTGCGGCAGGATGATGCGGCGCATCAGCTGCGCCTGGGTCATGCCCACGGCCTGCGACGCCTCCCACTGGCTGCGGTCGACGCCAAGGATCGCGGCCCGGATGCTCTCGGCCATATAGGCCGAGAAATGCAGCGTCAGCCCGATGATCGCCGCCGTGACGCCGTTGATCCCGGAGAGGAACGGCAGGATCTGCGGCAGGCCGTAGTAGAACAGGAACAGCTGCACCAGCAGCGGCGTGCCGCGGAAGAAGCTGATGAACAGCTGCACGAGCTGATCCAGCACCGGGATGCGCGCCACCCGCTCCACCGCCAGCAGGCACGCCAGCAGCAGCGCGCAGACCATGGCGGCAAGTGCCATGCCGATGGTCAGCGGCACATAGCCAAGGATGACGGGCACCAGACCCAGCATGTAGTCGATATCCAGTGCCCGCATCGGTTCAGCCCGCCGGCGCCGTCACGTCAAGCGCCAGCCACTTCTCGGAAATCGCCTTCAGCGTGCCATCGGCCTTCATCTCGGTCAGCGCCGCGTCCAGCCTGTCCCGCAGCGCGCGGCCTTCATCATCGTTGCGGAAGGGCAGCGCGTTCTGGATCTCGCTGAACGGCGCGCCGGCAAGCGCCAGCGGCAGCGGGCTTTCCGCAATGACCTGCGCCGAGGAGACGCGGTCCATCACGAAGGCATCGACGCGACCAAGCGCAGTGTCCTGTTCGATATTGCTCTCATAGGTGCGGATGTCGATCTCCTCCGCAAAGGGCAGCTCGCGCAGCAGCTGCTCGAAGTTGGAGCCGAGGTTGACGGCCACGGTGCGGCCCTTCAGGCTTTCGACGCCGGTGATCTCGGCCTCGTTGCCCTTCTTCACCACCACCTGCGCGCCGTCATAGACATAGGGTTGGCTGAAGGCGAATTTCGCCGCGCGCTCGGGGGTGATGGTGATCTGGTTGGCGACCGTGTCGATGCGGCCCGCCTCCAGCGCGCCGATCAGGCCCGAGAAGGACATGGTCGAGAACTCGACCGTGTCGCCGGTGCGTTCGGCAAGGGCGTTCATCAGGTCGACCTCGAACCCCTGCAGCTGGTCCTGCCGAACGAAGGTGAAGGGGAAATAGCCGCCCGACATGCCGACGCGGATGGTCTCGGCGGCGGCGGGGGCGACCGAGGCTGCGGCCAGCAGCGCGGCGAGGGAGAGTGATTTCAGCATCTGAGGCTCCTGTATCCTGAGTCCCCGAAATGCTCGCGCAGCGCCCGCAGATCAACCCGCGCAGCCAAACAAGCACGGCAGCGCTCGGGGCGGGCCCGCCGCGCGATGGTGACCCGTCGATCTGCGGCAATGCAGATCACTGTTCCGCCGGGGCTGCCAGGCACGGGAAAAGCGTCTGCTCTGCCCGCCCGGATCTGCCAGGGCTGTGAAAACGCTGCGCCTCGGGCCGGGTCCTGCCACCGCTCAAGGGGCTGGTGGCAGGACCGGAACTCCTTCGCGCTGCACCCCGCGCAGCGGCCGGTCGGGGCCCTCAGGCCTTCGCTACGGCAGTTTGCGCGCCTCTTCGACCGCGTCCATGCAGGCCGCCTCGTCCCCTGCGGCCAGAGCGGTGCGGGCCTTCTCGATCGCATCCGCGCGCGTTGCCGCCATGGTGGGCTCGGTGCCAGAGTCCTGAGCCTGTTCAGCCGCAGTCGGCTCTCCTGCCTGCTGCGCCGCAACATCCTGACCGGAGGTGGCGACTGTGGAAGCGTCTCCTGCCGGTTGCAGCGGCGCGGTGCTGCCGTCCTTGGCGATCTTGTTGTCTGTCTGTGCCTCCGCTCCGGCGGCGCCGGTGTCGGCCGCCTGCTCCGTCGTGGCCGGATCGTCCGACCCTTGCGCCGCGGCATCCTCGCCGGATGTGGCCGCCGCGCTATCCTGTCCCGCCGGTTCAAGCGGCGCGGTGCTGCCGTCCTTGGCAATGGCGTTGCCTGATCCCGACCCCGTGCTGGTCGCGGCACTTTGCGCGGCTGACGACGAGTCCGCAGCGGTTCCGGCTTCGAGGGCAGCAAGATCGGACGCGCAATCTGCCTGTGCGGCTACGGTGCCGGCGGTCAGGAAAACGCTTGTCATGAGTATGGACCGAAGTTTCATGGGTATCTCCTCCTCCGCGCAGCTGTCGCGCGACACCGCTCAGAACCACGGTTCGGCCTGTTTGTTCCAACCTGCCGGCGGGTTCGGGCGGTGCGGGCAGGATGCGGCGCCGGCTGGGTGATGGAGGAAGATGTGACGGACGACATCGCCAGCGGCCGACTGAAGCAGGTGATGCCGTGCCCCTGCACCCATCAGCCCTGCATCTCACGCGCTCAGCCGGGCCTCCCGCATATCCCGGCCGGGGGGAGCGCCGAACAGGCGGGCATAGTCGCGGGTGAATTGCGGTACACTCTCATATCCGACGGCATGGGCGGCATGGCTGATCGCAGCCCCCTGCCCCAGCATCAGGCGGCGCGCCTCGATCAGCCGCAACTGCTTTTGGAACTGCAGCGGCGAGAGGGTGGTGATGGCGCGGAAATGCTGGTGGAAGGAGGATTCGCTCATCCCCGCCACCTCGGCCAGATCGGTGATGCGCAGGGTGCTCGCGTAATCCTGGCGGATCAGGGCGACCGCCCGGGCGATGCGGTGGGCATGGCTGCCCGCCGCACCAAGCGCCCGGATCGCGGCGCCGTGGCGGCCTGTCAGCAGCCAGTAATGCATCTCGCGCAGCAGCGCCTCGCCCAGGACCGGCTGCGCGGCGGGCCGGTCCAGAAGGCGCATCAGCCGCAGGGCGGCATCGGTCACATCGGGGTCGACAGGCTGGGTCCGGACCGGGGCGGTATCGACGGGCCGCAGATCAGCCTCGACCGACAGCGCGCGGAGCAGCGCCGGGTCCAGCTCCAGCGCCAGCGCGTAATAGGGGGCGGCGGGGCTCGCCTCGGTGATCTCGCTGACGGTCGGCACATCGGCGGTGATCACCAGTGCCTCGCCCGCGCCATAGTCGAAGCTGGTGGTGCCCATCGTCACCCGCTTGCGGCCCTGAAGGCAGATCGCGATCAGCGGCTTTTGCACCGCCACCTGCAACTCGCCGGGATGGAGTTGCCGCACCACGCCGAGGCCGCTGTAGGGCGTCGGCGCATAACCGAAGCGGTCGGCAGGGGAATCGGCATGGCGGCGGACGAGGGTGAGGAGGCTGTGCATCGGCGGGTTCCGGGCAAAGGGCTTGCAGTATCAGGCAAGGAATGCGGCCGCTGCGCAAGTGTTCTCGTGCAGGCTCATGGAAACAGGCAAGAGAGGCCGAGGAACAGGCAACAACAGCCCGCGGTCTTGCGCCATCTTCCCCTCATCCGCTCAACAGAAGGAACACGACATGAGCAAGATCGCACTGGTTACCGGCGCCAACCGTGGCCTTGGCCGCAATGCCGCGCTGTCCCTCGCCCGCCACGGGGAAGATGTCATCGTCGCCTATCGCGGCAATGCCGCCCAGGCCGCCGAGGTCGTGGCCGAAATCGAAGCGCTTGGCCGCAAGGCCGTGGCGCTGCAACTCGATGTGTCGAAGGTGGCGGAGCTTGCGCACTTCGCCGCCGCATTGCAGGCGTGCCTGCGCGATGTCTGGGGGCGCGGCAGCTTCGATCATCTGGTGAACAATGCCGGACATGGCGAGTTCACCGCCTTCGCCCAGACCACCGAGGCGCAGTTCGACGGGCTCTTCGACGTGCATGTGAAGGGGGTCTATTTCCTGACCCAGGCCCTGCTGCCGCTGATCGCCGATGGCGGGCGGATCGTGAACTTCTCGACCGGGCTGACGCGGTTCTCGGCCGAGGGCTTCTCGGCCTATGCCGCGGCCAAGGGAGCTGTCGAGGTGCTGACGCGCTATCTGGCCAAAGAGCTTGGGCCGCGCGGCATCGCCGTCAACACCGTGGCCCCGGGCGCCATCGAGACCGATTTCGGGGGCGGCATCGTGCGCGACAACGCCGATGTGAACGCGCTCTATGCCGGGATGACGGCGCTTGGCCGCGTGGGCCTGCCCGATGATATCGGCCCGATGGTGGCAAGCCTGCTGTCGGATGACAACCGCTGGGTCACCGGGCAGCGGATCGAGGTCTCGGGCGGTCAGGCGATCTGACGCCCGCGCCTGTGCCGCCGGCCAGCAAGCAGGCATCCCATGGCGGCGAGCTGAATCGCGGCGGCACAGAAGAACAGCGGGGCGGGTCCGGTTGCATCGGCCCGCCCTGCCCGCGGAGCAGACCGAAGGCCGCCGGCGCGAAGGCACAGCCGGCCTGACCGATGGCGACGATCAGCGGCACCATGCGGGCGGTCTGGGCCGGGGAGGACTCCTGCTGCGCGATCAGCGGCGGCAGCGATGTGGCATTGCCGATGCCGAGGCCGGTTATCGCCGCGATCCCGGGAGGGATGCTTCGGTGAAGGCCGAAGCATCGGCTGTCCCGCTCGCCAAAGCCCCGGGGCACTGCGGTGCCCCCCTGACGGCATTCAGGCCGTCTGACGGGCTGCCTGAACATGATCGAGGACCAGCGCGGCGATCCTCTCAGGCTGGTCTTCCGGCGCGAAGTGCCCGCACTCCTCAAGAATGTTCAGCCGCGATCCGGGGATGGCGCGGTGAAGCCTGTGCGCCCAGTCGACCACCTGCCAGGCGTCGTCTGCGCCCCAAATGATCTGCACCGGCAGCTGTCCCAGCTCGGACAGCCGGTCCGCAAACTCCAGCGTGTGGACGGGATCGTAGTGCCGGACCTGATGCTGAAAAAGGCTCGGCTGTCCGATCCAGCCAGAGATATGGTCGAGATAGGTCTCCAGCGGGCCGCCCGCGAAGCTGTCCTTGTCATGCACGGCGCCCAGCAGCCAGTCGCGGAAATGGCTGCGGTGGGCGCCGTCCGGCGCCTTCGCCAGCGCGGCGAGGCCCTGCGCCATCTGCCGCCGGGTGCGCGGCGAGGGGTAGCTGTCATAGCTGACGGTATCGATCAGCGTGAGCGATATCAGCCGCTCCGGGTGAAAGACACCGAACCTCTGGGCGATGCCGCCGCCGATGTCATGCGCGACCAGGTGAAACCGGTCGAGGCCCCAATGGTCCAGCATCGCCTTGAGGACCTCCACCTGCGCGGAGATCGAGGTATCGACCTGCGGGTCGTGGGGACGCTCTGACAGGCCGAAGCCCAACAGATCGAAGACATGCGCGCGCAGCCCCTGCTGCGCCACGCGCGGGGCGACGTTGCGCCAGATCAGCGACGAGGACGGCGTGCCGTGAAGAAACACGACAGGCGCGCCCTCTCCCAGTGTTCCGCTGGCGATGCGATGGCCGTTCACCACCACCTGTTCCGTGATGAGCTGGTTCATGGGGCTCTCTCCATAACGTGTGTTCAAGCCCAGAGTACCTGCCCTTTCGCATGACGCAAAATGCAGCATTGGACAGAATCCATCGGAATATGTCATACCTGCGGCCATGACCAAGCTGGACATCGGTTCCCTTCAGGCGCTTTGCGCGATCCATGACCATGGCGGCGTGTCCCGCGCCGCCGCTGCGCTGGCGCTGTCGCAATCGGCAATCTCTCACAAGATCCGGCGGCTGGAGGATGCGCTTGGCTGCGCGCTGCTGGACCGCCGGGCGGGCCGCCCCCGTTTCACGGCCGAGGGCGAGAAACTCCTCGGTTCTGCGCGCCGCATCCTCGCCCTGCATGACGAGGCCCTTCATGCGCTGAGCGCGGAACCCCTCAGCGGCCGGATCAGGCTGGGCGTGACCGAGGACATGACCAGCAGCGGGCTCTCCCGCGTCCTCGGGCGGTTCACCCGTCTCTACCCCGCAATCTCTGTCCGGATCAGCGTCGCACAAAGCCGGGTGATCGCGGAACGGCTGGACCGGGGCGAGCTGGATGCAGGGGTCTTCCAGGTCTTCGCGGGCGAGCGCAGGCCCGATGACGTGACCCTGTTCGAGGACAGCCTGCACTGGGTCAAATCGTCCGATCTTGCGCTGGACATGGGCCGGCCGATGCCGCTGCTGGCCTTCGACGACGACTGTTTCTACCGCGACTGGGCCCTGCATTGCGCGCCGCAGCCGGGGGCCGGGTTCCGCATCGTCATGGACTGCGCGAGCATTGCCGGCATGACCTCGGCCCTCCGCGCCGGCCTTGGAGTCACGCTTCTGAACGGCCGGCATGTCGAGCCCGGCTTCGACGTTCTCTCAGACCCTTTCCCGCCGCCGCCGAGCCTCGCCTCCATCGTCCGCACAGGGCCCAAGGCGCGCAACGCGGTGCTCATGGCCCTGATCAAGATCGTGGCGGGCGAACCCGATTGGCAATCTGGGAAGAGCCATGGGAGGCGGGCGGACCGGGTCAGGTCCGGGATGGACGCGGCACCGCCGCGGCTGGGGTCATAGCTGAGGCAGGGCCACGCCGCGCGCTCGCACCCGGCGCGGCCGCGGGTCAACCTGCCTGCGCCCGCGTCCACATCACCGCCTCCCCCAGCACCTGCCGCAGGGCGCTGTCGAAGCCGCGCACCAGGTCGGCGGTGTCATCGCTCTGCACCCGCGCCGTTGCCGCAAACCGGCGCGTGGCGATGATGCGCCGGTCGGATTCGCGGATCAGCGTCATCATCGCGCTGACGCGGACATCCAGCGGCTCGGCCTCGGGCCCCGCAGGCTGCGCATGGAACTCCTGCAGCTCGGTCATCAGCGTGTAGTCCGGCATCAGCCCGGCGCCGGTGCGCCCGACCAGCCGGAAGCCGCCAAGGTTCTGGAACGAGGTGACCAGCAGCGTCTGCACCAGCGCCGGGGCGGGTTCGGACCATTGTGCATCGGGCAGGTATTGCGCCTGGAACGCCACCGGCTTGATCAGGATCCGGTCATTCGCCAGCGCCCCGGCCGAGGAGGGCAGTTCCACCACCAGATGCCCGCTGCCCGGCGCGGGCGCCGTGGCGGCGGTGGCGGGCGAGAGGGTATAGGCATCCCGCTGCGCGCTCGCCTCCGACACGGCGGTCAGCGCGCCGCAGCCGGACAGGAGGGTCAACGTGAGGACAAGCATCAGTTTCATGGCAGTCATCTTCTATACTCCGGGGTCTGGGTGCCGAGCAGGAACCGGCCCGGGTCGCTGCCGATGCGCGAGGTGACGGCACCGATATTCGCCACCAGCGCCCGCGCGTCGGAGGCAAGCGCGCCGAACTGCGGCAACCCCTCGCGCGAGAAGGTCTCGAAGCCCGACACCGACCTGTCGAGGCTGGCGAGGGCGGCGCGAAGCTGGCCCATCACCGCCGGCACGTCCTCCTCCAGCACGGCATTGGCACTGCCAAACGCCGCCTGAATATCGACCAGCGCCGCATCGACCCCGACCAGCGAGGCCTGCGCCGAGGCCATCACCGCCTCTGTCTGCGTCGCCATCGTGTCGATCCGGGCGGTGGCCTCTTCGACATTGCGCAGGATCTCGGTGATCGCTTCGCCATTCTCGGGCGTGGTGAAGGTGCGGATGTCGCGCATCAGCAAGATCGCCTCGGCCAGCAGATCCGGCATGCCGGTGATCAGATCCTGCAGCACAGAGGGCTTGGAGGGGATCAGCGGCACATCGGCTGGCGGCACCCGGACCACAGGGCCGGCCTCGACGCTGCCCCCCTCCAGCGCCACATAGGACACGCCGGTCACGCCCTGCGAGGACAGGGTCGCCACCGTGTCGGTGCGGATCGGGGTGCTGGCATAGATCTCTATCCGCACCCGCACCAGCGCGGGATCTTCCTCGTCCAGCGCGATGGTCAGCACCTTGCCGACTGTGACGCCGTTATACTGCACCGCGCTCGCCAGCCCGAGGCCGGCTACGCTGTCGAAGACGATGTCATATTGGGCATAGGTCCGGTCGATCTGGACCTTCGCCAGCCAGAGCGTGAAGCCGAGGATCGCCAGCACGCTGGCAAGGGTGAAGACCCCGACAAGGATGTATCTTGCGCGCGTTTCCATCAGTTGGCCCCCGCTGGCGGCTGCGCCGCATGGGCACGGGGCCCGTGGAAATAGGAATGGACCCAGGGCTGATCGACGCGCAGCATCTCGGCCATGGTGCCGGTGACCAGCACCTTCTTCTCGGCCAGCACCGCGATGCGGTCGCAGGTGGCGTGCAGGGTGTCGAGGTCATGGGTGACCAGAAACACCGTCAGCCCCAGAGCCCTTTGCAGCGCGAGGATGAGTTCGTCGAATTCCGACGCGCCGATGGGATCGAGGCCCGCGGTCGGCTCGTCCAGAAACAGGATCTCGGGGTCCAGCGACAGCGCGCGGGCCAGCCCCGCCCGCTTGCGCATCCCGCCCGACAGGTCTGACGGCGACAGATCCCCGGCCGAGGCCGGCAGCCCCACCATGGCAATCCGCAGGTCGGCCAGCGCCCGGCGGGTTTCGGCGTCGATCCCCAGCCGCTCGCGCATCGGCGCCGCCACATTCTCGCGCACGGTCAGCGAGGAGAACAGCGCGCCATCCTGAAACATCACGCCCCATCGGTTCTGCACATTGCGCAGATGGGCGGCATCGGCGGTCAGCACATCGGTGCCCAGAACGTCGATGGTCCCCTCTGCCGGGTGTTGCAGCCCGACGATGGTGCGCAGCAGCACCGACTTGCCGCTGCCCGAGGCGCCCACCACGCCCAGAACCTCGCCGCGCAGCACATCGAGGTCGAGGCCCTGATGGACAACGGTCTTGCCGAAGCGGTTGGTCAGCCCGCGGATGGTGATGATCGGCTCTGCCATCAGATCCCCCACAGCGCGAAGAAGATCGAGAACAGCGCATCGCCCACGATCACCAGAAAGATCGCCACCACGACAGAGCGCGAGGTGCGGCTGCCGAGCGAGTCGGTGTCGCCCTCGACCTGCATCCCCTGATGGCAGCCCACAACGCCAATGATCATCGCAAAGACCGGCGCCTTGGCGAGGCCGATCAGCAGCTGCGACACATCGGTGTTGTTCAGAAGCTGGGTGCGGAACATGCCCGGCGAAATCCCAAGCTCCACCCAGGCCATCAGCCCGCCGCCGACGAGGCCGGAGATATTGGCGATGAAGCCAAGCACCGGCAGCATGAGGACCAGCGCAAGGACACGCGGCAGCACCAGCAGTTCAATGGGATCAAGACCCAGAACCCGCATCGCGTCGATCTCTTCGCGCATCTTCATCGAGCCGATGGCGGCGGTGAAGGCCGAGGCGGAGCGGCCCGCGACGATGATCGCGGTCAGCAAGATGCCAAGCTCGCGCAGGATGGAAATGGCGATGAGGTCGACCACGAAGACCTCGGCCCCGAATTGCTGCAGCTGCGTGGCGCCCTGGAAGGCCAGCACCACGCCGATCAGGAAGCCCATCAGCGCGACGATGGGCACGGCATTCAGCCCCGCCTGATGCATGTGATGGACCAGCGCCGTCAGCCGCAGCCGCGCGGGGTGCAGCACTGTCCAGCCAAGCCGCGCCATGACCAGCCCCAGAAAGCCTAGGCTCTCGCCGATCCCGGCCGCCACGCCGGCGACGGCTTTGCCCATATCGGCCAGGGTGTCACCCGCCTGATGATGCACCGGACGCGGCTTCGGGGCCGGAACTGCCGAGGCCAGCGCACCCGTCACCGTGTCCAGCAGCAGCGCCTGCGCGGCATTGGCGCCGCTGAGGGTGCCGCCCCTGCCCCGCTGCCATGTGCACAGCAGCCAGGCCCCCGCGGTATCCAGCACCGTCACGCCCGACAGGTCAAGCGCGCGGGCGCTGGCGTGGCTCTCCAGCGCGGCGCGGGTCTCGGTCAGGCTGGCCAGCGTGACCGGCCCCTGCAGGGCAAGCGTCGCGGTGGCCGTCTCGCCCGGCATCATCCGCTGAGGCCGCTCAGCATCCGCGGGAGGATGCGGATTGCCGCGACACTCGGGGCGATGACAGGATCGGGACGCGGCATGAGGCAACCTTCTTGGGGCGACGCGGGGGCGCTGTCAGCCGGGTTGGCGAAGACTACGCCGCCGTCCCGGGCCCGACACTGATCGGTGTTAGGGTTGCAGCAGAAGGGTCCGACTTCGGGCCCCTGCGGATGTCAGGCCACCAAACACTATGACGCACGCGAATAGCGCACGCCATCGGGCACATGGGTGTCGAACATGCTGGCCACGATCCGCGTCAGGGGCCGCCCGTCCGGAAGGATCTCCAGCCGGTCACCCTCTTGGCTCACCATCGCGCCGAAGCGCGCGGCGATCTGGCCCAGGATCGGGGACAGCGCCGCGGCGCCCGGCCCGAACTCCTGCCGCAGGTCCGCAAGGTCCAGCCGGAAATCACACATCAGGTGCTCGATCGCCCGGGCGCGCAGGGCGTCTTCCCCGGCCATGGCATGGCCGCGCGACCCGGCGAACTCCCCAGCGTTAATCCGCTGGAGATAGGCGGCCGTGGCGGGCGCGTTCTGCACATACCCCCCGGGAAAGCGCGAGATCGACGAGGCGCCAAGGCCGATCAGCGTCTGGCAGCCATCGGTGGTGTAGCCCTGGAAATTGCGGCGCAGGCGGCCCGCGGCCTGTGCCTTTGCCAGCGCATCCTCCGGCCGGGCGAAATGGTCGATCCCGATGGGCTGCAGGCCGGCCTCGGCGAAGCGGTCGGCAGCGAAGGCCGCAAGCTGATAGCGCGCCAGATCGCCCGGCAGCGCGGTTTCGTCGATCAGCTTCTGGCGCTTGGAGACCCAAGGCACATGGGCATAGCCGAACAGCGCCACCCGGTCGGGCGCGAAGGTCAGCACCTTTTCGACCGTGTCCGCGATGCGCGCCTCGGTCTGGTGCGGCAGACCATAGACCAGATCGGTATTCAGCGAGGTGATCCCCGCCGCCCGCAGATCGGCCACACAGGCCTGCGTCACCTCGAAGGGCTGCTCCCGCCCGATCGCCGCCTGAACCTCGGGCGCGAAATCCTGGATGCCGATCGAGGCGCGGGTCAGGCCCTCGGCGGCCAGCGCATCGATCTTGGCGCGGTCGACCATCGTCGGATCGATCTCGACCGAGAACTCGAACCCCTCTGCCGGTTCGAACACGGCGCGGACCGCGCGCGCCAGCCGGTGGATCAGCGTCGGCGGCAGGATCGTCGGCGTGCCCCCGCCCCAGTGCAGCTGCCCCATCTGCAGCCCCCTGGGCAGGGTGCGGCGCAGCAGGGCCAGTTCCGCCTCGAGCGTCTCGATATAGCCCTCGACCGGGGCCAGCGTCTGGGTGCCCTGGGTATGGCAGGCACAGAACCAGCACAGACGCTCGCAGAACGGGATGTGGATATAGACCGAAACCGGCACGCCCGGATCCAGTGCCGCGAGGGACGCGGCCTGGAACGCGGCGCCTGTCTGCGGCGAGAACACGGCCGCCGTGGGATAGGAGGTGTAGCGCGGCACGCGCGCGTCGAAGAGGCCAAGGGCGCCGAGGTGATCTATGTGTTTCATATGCACCTTGTTCCAGAGTTCGCGCGCCGCATCGTTGCGCTATGTCAAATGCCGCAAGGCTTGCACGGGCGGCCGACGATCAGGGCGCGGATCAGGCGTCGGCCTTTTGCATCAGCCGCCGGATATGCCCCGCGAAGGCCCATGTCGCGAGAATGCCGAGGACTAACCCGCCGAGGACGGACTGGACCGGCGTCAGCACCGGCCAGCCGAGCCAGCTGCCGATCAGCGAGGCGAAGAACAGGTTGACCGCCATGGCCCCGGCCCCGAACGGGTAGAGCACAACGGTCAGGCGCGCCCGGGTCATTTGCGGCTGACCAGCCATTGCACCGCGATCAGCGCCATCAGCAGCAGCACCGAGGCGGCGAAGTAGCTGATCTCGGCCTGCGCGGTCTGCGGCTGCGGGATCGGACGCTGGAAAGCCTCGGCAAAGGCTGTGGCGGGGGCGAGGATGGCGGCGAGGATCAGGGAAAGGCGCATGTCATGTCTCCTGTGTCAGCGAGCGGTAGATGTCGGGAAGGGCGCGGCCAAGGCGCGCCGGGTCGGGCAGCAGGGTGAAGCCGGCGCGGCCGAAGATGCGGGCGAACCAGTCCTGCCCGTCGGCATCGACGATCACGCCGTGGACCGCCTGCCCGGCACGGCGCGCCTCGCGCACCGCCATGTGGCTGTCTTCGATGCCGTGGACGCCCTCGTAATGGTCAAGGTCATTGGGCTTGCCATCGGTCAGCACCAACAGCAGCTTGCGGGCCGAGGGTTCGGCGGCGAGTTGCGCCGAGGCATGGCGGATCGCGGCACCCAGCCGGGTGTAGTGCCCCGGATGCAGACCCCCGATGCGGGCGGTCACCTCGGGCGTCACGCGCCCGTCGAAGCCCTTGCAGCGGGTCAGGAACACCCGGTCGCGGCGCAGCGACGAGAACCCCCAGATCGCCAGCCGGTCCCCCGCGGCATCAATGCCGCCGGACAGCGCCGCCAGCGCCTCGCGCATCGTGTCGATGATGCTGCGGGTGCCCACCACGGATTCGGTGGAGCGCGAGCAGTCCATCAGGATCGCCACCGACAGGTCCCGCTCCACCTGCCGCAGGTCGCGGAAGATGCGGTCGCTGGCCTGGCCGCTGGCGCGCAGACTGACGCGGGCGGCGATCAGCGCGTCAAGGTCCAGTTCGGCCCCGTCCACCTGCCGGGGCAGCAGGATGCGGCGGGGGCACAGCGCCTGGAACTGGTGGCGCACGCGGGCCATCAGCCGCGGATCGGGGGCGAAGCTCTCGCCGGGGCTCGCCTCGGCCTCCAGCACCCGGGTGTGGTCCGGCATGTAGGCGCGGGCGCGGTGGTTCCATTCGGGATAGGTGAAGCGGTCCGCCAGCCGCTCATGCTCGGCATCTTGCGGCGCGAGGTCCAGATGCAGGCGCAGGCGGGTGGCGGCGCGCTTGTGGTGGCCGGTCAGGGCGATGTGGTCCTGATCCTCGGCCGCCTTCTGGGCGTTTTCCAGATCGTCATCGTCGGTGGCGCGGTTCAGGCCCATGCTCTCCACCCATGAGAAGATGGATTCGAAGCGGTGCATGATGAAGCTGTCGGTGCGGTTGGCCTGCTCGTTATCCTCGCGCAGCGCCTGCTTGCGGGTGGCAGAGGCAAGGCCGGGCGGCGCGCTGATCGCGTCGCCATCGGGCGCGGCACTGGCCCCGGCGCCGGGCGCGTCCAGCCGCAGCCAGATCGGCAGCGGCGCGAGCGGAGCATAGCCGCGGGGCGCGGGGGCGGTGTCCTGGGGCGGCAGCGCCTCGCCCGCCAGCACGGCGCGCGCAATATCGGCAACACGGCGCTCTGCCGGGGAGGCGGCGGCAAGGGGCGAGGCGGCGAGATGCGCGCAGATCGCGGCATGGGGCGCGCGCAGGCCGGGGCAGAGCAGCAGGACCCTTGCGGTCGCGCGGTGCATCGCCGCCAGATGCGCGAGGTCGGCGGCCAAGGGATCGACGGGCGCGGCATCAGGCTCTGCCAGCGCCGCGAGGGCGGCGAGCCACAGATAGGCGGCGCGGTTCAGCGCCGCGTCCGGGAAGGCATCCATCACCGGCGGCAGGCGCAGGCTGGCGCCGTCGAAGCAGGCGACATGCTCCAGCACCCGCGCCTCGGCCAGATGCGCGCCGATCCCGCGGCGGTGGCGCGAGGCGGTGGCGGGGCTGGCCGCCACCTCCACCCCCGGCTTGCCGCCAAGCGCGCGGAACAGCAGCGTCACGCTGGGGCGCACCTCCTCCAGCGTCACGGCGCTACCCTGATGGCCGGCCACGGGAGCCAGCCGCAGGGCGAGCCCGTGCCAGAGGTTGCCCATGGTCTCCTCGGGCTCCATCAGGTCCATCGGGTGCAGGGCCATGGCGCTACCCGTAGACGCTGGCGATGAGGTCGCGCAGCGCCTGCGCCACGTCGGGCTCATCGGTCAGCGGTTCGACCACGGCGGCTTGCAGCGCGCGCTCCAGCGGCATCCCGCCGGCGATCAGGCTGGCGGCATAGATCAGCAGGCGGGTGGACACGCCCTCCTCCAGATCCATCCCCGACAGCGCGCGGATCATCCCCGCCAGCCGCACCAGAGGCGCCGCGCGGGCGGGATCCAGCCCGCTCTCGCGTGCCACCACCGCCACCTCGGTCGCCGGATCGGGAAAGCCGAAGGTGATCGACAGGAACCGCTGCCGGGTCGAGGGTTTCAGCCGCTTGAGGATATTCTGGTAGCCGGGGTTGTAGCTGGCCACCAGCATGAAGCCGGGCGGGGCCACCAGCTCCTCACCCGTCCGGTCGATCATCAGGGTGCGGCGGTTGTCGGTCAGCGGGTGCAGCACCACCGTCACGTCCTTGCGCGCCTCGATCACCTCATCGAGGTAGCAGATCGCCCCTTCGCGCACGGCGCGGGTCAACGGGCCATCCACCCATTCCGTCTCGCCCCCGCGCAGCAGGTAGCGGCCGATCAGGTCGGCGGCGGAGAGGTCGTCATGGCAGGCAACGGTATAGAGCGGGCGGCCAAGCCGCGCCGCCATATGCTCCACGAACCGGGTCTTGCCGCAGCCGGTCGGCCCCTTCAGAAGAAGGGGAAGACCCTTGGCATGGGCCGCCTCGAACAGCGCGCATTCCTGCGCGACGGGGCGGTAATAGGGCGCCGTGCGGTCGGCGCGGTCCGGGGCGAGCGCGTTCATGCGGCCTCTCCCTCGGCTTTCGGCATCGTGTTGGGCGCAATCACCTCACGCCGCACGACCACCTGGCTGTAGATGAACAGCAACGCCCCCAGCACCACGCAGACCCCGGCGCCAAGACGCATCATGTAGAACAGGGCCAGCTGGTCCTGCACATCCATGTAATAGTCGCCGACGATACGCTGCATATGGGTCTGGATCGTGCCGGCGAAGGTGAGGACAAAGGTCATGAACGCCATGCCCCCGGTCATCAGCCAGAACGACACCATGTTCAGCACCTGATTGTAGGGCGCCCTGCCCCGCAGCAGCGGCATCGCATAGGTGATGATGGCAAGGTTCATCGCCACATAGGCGCCGTAGAAGGCAAGGTGCCCATGCGCGGCGGTGATCTGGGTGCCGTGGGTGTAGAAGTTCACGCCGTGGAAGGTGTGCAGGAAGCCCCAGACGCCCGCCCCGAAGAACGCCACCGTGGCAGACCCAAGCGCCCAGAGCAGTGCCGCCTTGTTGGGATGGTTGCGGCGGCCCTTCCAGACCATGATGAAGGCAAAGGACATCATCGCGAAGAACGGCACCACCTCGAAGGCCGAGAAGATGGACCCCGTCCACTGCCAGTAGCCCGGCAGGCCGATCCAGTAGAAGTGGTGGCCGGTGCCAAGGATGCCCGAGAACAGCGCGGTGGCGACGATGACGTAGAGCCATTTCTCCACCACCTCGCGGTCCACCCCCGTCAGCTTCAGCATCAGGAAGGCCAGGATCGCGGCCATCACCAGCTCCCACGTGCCTTCGACCCAGAGGTGGACGACGAACCACCAGTACATCTTGTCGAGGCTGAGGTTGTCGGGGTTGATGAAGGCAAAGATCCACAGCAGCGACAGCAGCCACAGCCCGGTCAGCAGCACGCCGGTGATCGCGGTCTTGCGCCCGGCCAGCACCGTCATCGAGATGTTGATCAGGAAGATCACCGCCGCGACGAGGATGCCGAACTTGACCCAGAGCGGCTGTTCCAGGAACTCGCGCCCGCCATGGATGCCCATCAGATAGCTGCCGACAGCGCCAAGCGTGCCGACGACGAGGATGATGAGTTGCAGATAGGCCAGCTTGACCGACCAGATCTCTCGCTCGGACTCTTCAGGCACAAGAAAGTAGGCGGCGCCGAAGAACCCCAGCAGCAGCCAGACGATCAGCGCGTTGGTGTGGATCATGCGGATGATGTTGAAGGGCAGCAGCTCGGACAGGGTGTTGGGCCAGACATAGACCCAGCCGGCCAGCAGCCCGCCGAGGACCTGGATCCCGAACAGGCCCATCGCCACCATGAAGTAGGCGTAGGCGACCTTTTGCGATTGGTATTTCATGTGCTCTCTCCTAGCCCGCATCCGTCGGCGGCCAGCCTTGCGTGTCGGTCTGATCGGCCCAGCGCAGGAACTCTGCCAGGCCGCGCATTTCCTCGGGGGTGATCTCGAAGAACGGCATCTGCCGGCGCCCCTCGATGCCGCTGGGTTGGGCGGCCATCCAGCCATCCAGCGTCTCGAACGCAGATTGCGGGTCGTCCTGGACGCCCCAGCGGGTCATCACATTGCCAAGCTCGGGCGCGAAATAGGCACCCTCGCCATGCAGGGTGTGGCAGTTGATGCAGCTGTGCCGCTCCCACACATGCTTGCCGAGCACCACCTCGGGCGACAGCGGCATTCCGGCGGTGGAGACGTTCACCACATAGCGGTGGGAATGGAATGTCATGGCGATGAACACGACGATGAAGAACAGCGAGCCGCCGTAAAATATGTTCCTGGCCCGTGACTTCGTGAGGATCTCTGACATGGCGTCGTCCTGGCGATTGTTGCGGATCGGCCCGGTCTAGCCCGCGCCGCGGGGGGGCGACGTTGTGCCAGCGCAACGACGGGGGCAGCTTGCGCGGGGCGGCGGCGGCACAATGCCGACCTGCCGCTGCGGTGGCGCGTCAGCCGCAGGCCCGCCTTGTCCGGCGCCGCCGCGTCCCGATGCGCCTTGCACAGCGCCGCATTCGGATGGACAAGCTGTCCGCATGACAGCGCAGCACAGCTTCAGGCACTGGTTCATCCGGGCATTTGGCCCCGCCGTGGCCGGCGTATCCCTGCGCGAGGCCGGGCGTGCCGGGGTCGGCGCGCTGCTTGGCCTGGCGATTCTCGGGCTATTGCTTGGCCCCACCATCGACCGTCAGCTGGGGCTCTATCTGATCGCGCCGTTCGGGGCGACGGCCGTGCTGATCTTTGCCGTGCCCAACAGCCCGCTCGCGCAGCCCTGGTCGGCCATCGTCGGCAATACCGTCGCCGCCACTGTCGGGGTTGCCGTCTGCCTTGCGATCCCTGACCCGGTGCTGGCCGTCGGGCTGGCCGTCGGGCTGGCGATCAGCGCGATGGGGCTGGTGCGCGCGATGCATCCCCCCGGCGGGGCCATCGCGATGACCGCCGCCCTCAGCCCCGCCGAAATCCGCGAGCTTGGCTTCGGCTTCGTGCTCGCCCCCGTCGCGCTTGGCACCGCCGCGCTGGTGCTTGTGGCCATCGCCTATGCCCGCGCCACCGGCCGCCACTATCCGCTGCGCCAGTTCGAGGAGTCCAATCCTGCAGGAACCGCCGAGCCTGCGCCGTCCGAGCGGCTGGGGCTCAGCGAGGACGAGCTGACCGTCATCTTGCAGCGCTACAGACAGTCCCTGAACCTCGGGACCGAGGATCTGGCCCGGCTGATCGGCGCGGCCGAATTGCAGGCCGCCAGCCACCGGACGGGGCCGCTGACCGCCGCCGATATCATGTCGCGCGATCTGGTGACCGTGGGTCCGGACACGCCCCTGACCTCGGTGGCAGAGCTGTTCCGGCGCCACGGCTTCACCGTTCTGCCGGTGGTCGAGGACGGCACCAAATATCTGGGGGTGATCTTCCAGATCCATCTGATCCGCCGCGGCCACGAAGATGCCATCCGCCTGAACAGGGGCTTTGGCGCCGCCATGGCCCGGCTTCTGGACCCGCGGCGCCCCGACCCGGTGCGCGCCGCCGACATCATGCACGGGACGGCGCCCCAGGCGGTGGAGGCGACCCCGGTCGCGGCGCTGCTGCACATGCTGTCCGGCAGCGACTGCGACGCCGTTCCGGTGCTGGCGAGGGGCCGGATCGTCGGCATCGTCACCCGGACGGACATGATCGCCGCCCTGGCACGGCAGAGCCTGAGGGAGCCGCCGGCGCCCTGAACCGGATGAGGAGGCCTTGCACGCCGATGTCTGGGAACTGGCCAAGCGGGTCGAAGATTTGGCGGTTGGCGGAAGCGGTGGGATTCGAACCCACGGTACGGTTCCCCGCACGCCAGTTTTCAAGACTGGAGCCTTAAACCACTCGGCCACACTTCCTTGCCGCCGCAGCGCAGGCCGGGATCCCCGGGTGCCTGCCACCGTCCGGCGCGCGGACCGTTGTAACCCCAACCGCGAGTCGGGGTCCAGAGGGCGGCGCCGGGGTTTTGCGCGGGCGCGGCGCCGGCGCATGGGCCTCGCGCAAGGCTCACGCAAAACTGACGGATGCAGGCGCGATTGCAGGCCCGGGATGCGGCCTGTGCCATGGTCCGGGCCTTTCCTTGGCCCCGCCTTGCCGTTAAGATGCGCCGTGGCCGGGCCAGCTGCCCGGACGCAGGACTGCGGACCAGAACCGACGCACGGCACCTCCCGGGTCAGGGCAGCGCGCCGCACGGGCAAGACCACGGCACCTGTCCGCAACAGGCAGAGGGCGAGCGCCGTGCGAGGGCGCGCGAAGGGGGCAAAGAATGACGAGTGGCACGACCGGGCGGATCAGCCTGAGCAGGGGCCTGCGCGGCGCGCTGTTGCTGGGCGCGGCCTTGAGCCTCGCAGCCTGCGAGGGCACCAAGATGCCGTTCGGTATCGGCTCGGGTTCCGGCTCTGGCTCTGGCAGCGCCGAGGGCGCGCCGGTGCGGCAGGCCAGCTCCGCCACGCTGGTGGACCGCGATGTCGAGGCGCCCGAGGTGTTCGAGGTCTCGGACCAGGGCCTCTGGGACGGTCGCCCCTCGCTCGGCGGCGTCTGGGTCGCGCATCCGGACGTGAAGGACCCCGAGCGGGTGATCATCCGCAATCCCGCCAATGGCAAGTTCATCATCGGCGCGCTGTTCCGGCGCGAGCGCGACATGCCCGGCCCGCGGCTGCAGGTCTCCTCCGACGCCGCCGGCGCGCTGGACATGCTGGCCGGCCAGCCCGCCGCGCTGCAGGTGACGGCGCTGCGCCGCGAGGAAAGCGCAGGGGAGGTCGCCGAGACCGATCCGGCCATCGCCGCGGCCGAGCCGATCGCGCAAACGCCCATCGGCGCCGTGGCAAGCGCCGCCATCGACCGCGCCGATCCGCCCGCCACGCCATCGGCCACCCCCTCCGCCTCTGCCAACATCCCACCCGCGCCGAAACCGGCGGCGCCCGCCGCGCCGGCGGCAAGCTCTGGCCGCCCCTATATCCAGATCGGCATCTTCAGCGTCGAGGCGAACGCGGACCGCGCCGCCGCCCAGATGACCGCTGCCGGCCTGACCCCGGCGATCCGCAAGGATGAAAGCCAGGGCAAGACCTTCTGGCGGGTGATCGTCGGCCCCCTCAACAGCGCCGACGACCGCGCGGCGGCGGTGGCCAAGGTCAAGGGCCTTGGCTATCCCGACGCCTATGCCGTAAGCAAATGATCCCCGGGGGCCGCCATAGGCCCCCCGCCCTGCCCAGCCTCCGGAGCGACAAGACCCATGCTGAAGCGCCTCCTCCACTCCGCCCTGATCCTCCTCGCCTCGCTGGCCCCCGCCGCGGCGTATGAGACCAAGGCCCGCGCCGCCTGGGTCTATGACCTGACCACGCAGACCGTGCTGCTGGAAAAGGACGCCGATGTGCCGCTGCCCCCGGCCTCGATGTCCAAGCTGATGACGCTGAACATGCTGTTCGAGGCGCTGCGGGCCGGCACCGTGTCGATGGACACCCAGTTCTCCGTCTCGACCAAGGCCAAGAGCATGGGCGGCTCGACCATGTTTCTGAACGAGATGGACCGCCCGACGGTCGAGGACCTGATCCACGGCATCATCATCAACTCGGGCAACGATGCCTGCGTCGTGGTTGCCGAAGGGCTGGCCGGATCCGAGGACACCTTCGCGCAAAAGATGACCGAGCGGGCGCAGACGCTTGGCATGACCAACTCCACCTTCAAGAACTCATCTGGCTGGCCCGCCGAAGGCCACCGGATGAGCCTGCATGACCTTGGCATCCTCGCCACCCGGCTGATCACCGAGTTTCCCGAATACTATCCCTATTTCGGCATGACCGGCTTCAACTATCAGGACCGCGCGCCCAGCAACGCCAACAACCGCAACCCGCTGCTGGGTCTTGGCGTCGGCGCCGATGGCCTGAAGACCGGGCATACGCAAGAGGCGGGCTATGGCCTCGTGGGCTCGGCCGAGCAGAACGGGCGGCGGATCGTGTTCGTGATCTCGGGCCTGGCATCGGAGGCAGAGCGGCGGCAAGAGGCCGAGGCGCTGACCAACTGGGCGTTCCGGCAATTCGTGCTGCGCACGCTGGCCAAGGGCGGCTCGCGGCTGGCCGAGGCCGAGGTGCATATGGGCGCGGCCGAAACCGTGGGGCTGGTGGTCGAGAAGGACCTGACCCTGCTGCTGCCCGCGCTGGCGCTGGCGCAAGAGGGGATCAAGGCCGAGGCGGTCTATAACGGCCCGATTTCGGCCCCTATCGCCGCGGGGCAGGTGCTGGGGGAACTGGTGCTCGACCTGCCCGAGATGGAGGATATCCGCGTGCCGCTGGTGGCCGAGGCCGACGTGCCGGTGGGCGGGTTCGGCAAGCACCTGTCGGTCGCCACCGGCGCGCTGATGGCCCGCGTGTCGGGCAGCTGAGCGAAAGGGACCGCAGCGGCGATGTTCATCACCTTCGAGGGCATCGACGGGTCGGGCAAGTCCACCCAGGCGCGGCGGCTGGCCGAGGCCTTGCGCGGGGCTCATGACGTGGTGCTGACGCGCGAGCCCGGCGGCAGCCCCGGCGCCGAGGAAATCCGCCGGCTGGTGCTGGAGGGCGACCCCGACCGCTGGTCGGCGGAGACAGAGATCCTGCTGTTCACCGCCGCCCGCCGCGACCATCTGGAAAAGACCATCCGCCCGGCGCTCGATGCGGGCCGCATCGTCATCTCCGACCGCTTCGCCGACAGCACAAGGCTCTACCAGGGCATCACCCGCGGCGACCTGCGCGCGCAGGTGGACGCGCTGCACGCGCTGATGATCGGGCGCGAGCCGGACCTGACCTTCATCATCGACATCGACCCCGCCGTGGGCCTCGCCCGCGCCTTCGCCCGCAAGGGCACCGAGGAGCGGTTCGAGGATATGGGCGAGGCGATGCAGCACACCATGCGCGCCGGCTTCCTCGCTTTGGCCGCCGAGTTCCCCGCCCGCTGCGTGGTGATCGACGGGGGGCGCGATCCGGGCGCCGTCGCCGCCGACGTGCTGGCCACCGCCCGCGAGCGTCTGACATGAGAGCGCCCCGCGGCATCTCCACCGAACTCGCCGAGCCGGTACCCGAGGCCGACCGCGTCGAAGGCGCGCCGCATCCGCGCGACACCGCGCATCTCTACGGCCAGGCCCGGGCCGAAGCGGGCTTCCTCGAGGCCTTCGCCACCGGCCGCCTGCATCACGGCTGGATGCTGACCGGTCCCCGCGGCGTCGGCAAGGCCACCCTCGCCTGGCGCATCGCCCGCTTCCTGCTGGCAACCCCGGAGGCCGAGGAGGCGGGCATGTTCGCCCCCCCGCCCCCCACGTCTCTGGACATCCCCGCCGACCACCCGGTCGCCCGCCGGATGCACTCGCTCTCTGAATCGCGCCTGTTCCTGCTGCGCCGCCCTTGGGACGAGGAGAAGTCCCGCCTCCGCGCCGTGATCGGCGTGGATGAGGTGCGCCGCCTGAAATCCTTCTTCAACTTCTCCTCTGCTGATGGTGGCCGCCGCGTGGCGATCATCGACGCCGCCGATGAGATGAACCCCAACGCCGCCAACGCCCTGCTGAAGCTGCTGGAGGAACCCCCCGCCGGCGCGACGCTGCTGATGGTCTCGCACCAGCCCTCCAGCCTGCTGCCCACCATCCGCTCGCGGGTGCGCGAGCTGCGGCTTGGCACCCTGAGCGCAGAGGACATGGCCGCGGCGCTGGCACAGGCCGGCACCGAGACCACTCACGCCGCGGCCCTGGCCGAGCTTTCCGCCGGATCGGTGGGCGAGGCGATCCGGCTGGTGAACCTCGACGGCCTCAAGGCCTATACCCAGATGGTCGACCTCTTCGCCGGGATGCCGCGCCTCGACCGCATCCGCGCGCTGCAACTGGCCGACAGCGCCGCGGGCCGCGGCGCGGAAGGCCGGCTCGACGTGCTGCTGACGCTGTTCGACCTGTTCCTCGCCCGCCTCGCCCGCGCCGGTGTCGCGGGGCCCCCGGCCACCGAGGCCGCACCGGGCGAGGCGCAGCTCTTCGCCCGCCTTGCGCCCACCCCGGCGGCAGGCCGCCTCTGGGCGCAGCGCCAGCAGGATCTGGGCGCCCGGGCGCGCCATGGCCGGGCGGTCAACCTTGACCCTGCCGCGCTTCTCATGGATATGGTGCTGCAGGTGAACGAGACGGCGGCCCGGCTGGCCGCTTGAGGAAAGCCGGACCATGCCCCAAACGCCTGCCCAAGACAGCACTGGCGGCCTAGCGCTGCCAAAATCCGGTAGTCCCGAAATCGTCGACAGCCATTGCCATCTGGATTTCCCGGACTTCGCCGATGAAATCCCGCAGGTCATCGCCCGCGCCCGCGCCGCCGGGGTGACGCGGATGGTGACGATCTGCACAAGGCTGCGGAGCGAACCCGCCGTGCGCGCCATCGCCGAGGCGCATGACGGCGTGTTCTACGCCGCCGGTACCCACCCGATGCAGGCCGCCGAGGAGCCGATGGCGACGGTGGAAGAGCTGGTCGCCCTCGCCCGCCACCCCAAATTCGTGGCCATCGGCGAGACCGGGCTGGACTACCACTACACCGCCGAAAGTGCCGTGGTGCAGCAGCAAAGCCTGCGCATCCATATCGCTGCGGCGCGCGAGACCGCCCTGCCGCTGATCATCCACGCCCGCGATGCCGATGCCGACATGGCCCGCATCCTCGCCGAGGAGCACCGCGCCGGCGCCTACACCTGCGTGATGCACTGCTTCTCCTCCAGCGCCGAACTGGCGCAGGCCGCGCTCGACCTCGGCTTCTACCTGTCGATGTCCGGCATCGCCGCCTTCCCCAAATCCGCCGACCTGCGCGCGATTTTCGCCGCCGCCCCGCTGGACCGGATCCTGCTGGAAACCGACTCCCCCTACCTCGCCCCGCCCCCGCACCGGGGCCGGCGCAACGAGCCCGCCTACACCGCCCATACCGCCCGCGTCGGGGCCGAGGTCTTCGGGCTGACCCTGCCCGAATTCGCCGCCGCCACCAGCGCCAATTTCGACCGGCTCTTCACCCGCGCCGCCACGGGGGTGCCCGCGGCATGACCCTGCGCTTCACCATCCTTGGCTGCGGATCGTCCGGCGGCGTGCCGCGGCTCGGCAACCACTGGGGCGAGTGCGACCCCGCCAACCCGCGCAACCACCGCCTGCGCTGCTCGATGCTGGTCGAGCGCACGGGCCCCCGCGGCACCACCCGCGCGCTGATCGACACCACGCCCGACATGCGCACCCAGCTGCTGCGCGCGGGGATTGGCGAGCTCGATGCCGTGGTCTTCACCCATGCCCATGCCGACCACACCCACGGGCTCGACGACCTGCGCCAGATCGTGTTCAACACCCGCCAGCGCCTGCCGGTCTGGGCCGATGGCGCCACGCAGGACTCGCTCTACGCCCGTTTCGGCTATGCCTTCGCGCAACCCGAGGGCTCGGCCTATCCGCCGATCTGCGACATGCACTCGATCCGCGGCGCCTTCCAGATCGAGGGCGCCGGCGGCCCGATCCCCTTCCTGCCGCTGAAGGTCGCGCATGGCGGCATCGACGCGCTTGGCTTCCGCATCGGCGGATTGGTCTACATGCCCGACGTGTCCGAAATCTATGACGCGGTCTGGCCGCATCTGATGGGGCTGGAGGTCTTCGTGATCGACGCCCTGCGCCGCACCCCGCACCCGACCCATGCCCATCTGGCGCTGGCGCTGGAATGGATCGAGCGCGCGGCGCCGGAGCGCGCCGTGCTGACCAACATGCATATCGACCTCGACCATGACCTCGTCGCCGCCGAAACCCCCGCCCATGTGATCCCGGCCTTCGACGGCATGGTGATCGAATTGGGCGACTGAGCGGATGCAGGCCCTTCTCGACGTCATCCTGCCGGTCTTCCTGATCATCGGCTTTGGCTATGTCGCCGCCTGGCGCGGCCTCTTCAACGAAAGCGCGGTCGAGGGGGTGATGCGCTTCGCGCAGAACTTCGCGGTGCCGGTGCTGCTGTTCAAGTCGATCTCGGGCCTCGATCTGGCGGCAAGCTGGGACCCGCGGATCCTGGTCAGCTTCTACACCGGCGCCTTCCTCAGCTTCGGGCTCGGCTTTGCAGGTTCGATCTGGCTGTTCCGCCGGCCTGCGACCGATGCGGTAGCGATCGGCTTCTGCTGCCTCTTCTCCAACTCGCTGCTGATGGGCATCCCGATCACCGAGCGCGCCTATGGCACCGAGGCGCTGGCCGGAAATTTCGCCATCATCTCGGTGCACTCGCCGCTGCTCTACGGCTTTGGCATCACCCTGATGGAGATCGTGCGCAACCATGGCCGCGGCACCAGCCCCGCCCGGGTGGCGCTGGCTGCCCTCGCTGGCATCGCCCGCACCCCGCTGGTGATCGGCATCGCCGCCGGGCTGGCGGTGAACCTGACCGGGCTGCCGGTGCCGGGGGTGGTGAGTGCCGCCGTGGCGATGATGGCAAGTGCCGCCCTGCCCGCCGCCCTCTTCGGCCTTGGCGGGGTGCTGCTGCGCTACCGGCCCGAGGGCGATTTCCGCACCATCGCCATGGTCTGCGTGCTGTCGCTGGTGCTGCATCCGGCGGTGGCCTATGCCACCGGCCGCTGGGGGCTGGGGCTGGATACGGCAGGGATGCGCTCCTCGGTCGTTACCGCCTCGATGGCGCCGGGGGTCAATGCCTATCTCTTCGCGAACATGTACGGCGCCGCCCGCCGCGTCGCCGCCTCCAGCGTGCTGATCGCCACCGCGCTCTCGGCCTTCACCATCTGGGCCTGGCTCGCGATCCTGCCGTAAGAGGGGGGCTTTGCGCCCCCCACGCCCTTCGGGCTCCCCCCGCAGGATATTTGGAAAAGGCAAAGCAGAAGAGCACCTTTCCCATTTGCCTTTTCCAAATATCCTCGGGGGGTGAATTGGCCGGCACGGCCAAGAGGGGGGCAGAAGGCCCCCCTCCCTGTTTCACCCCGCCGTGACCCCGCGCAGCTTCTCGCTGCGGCGGCGCAGGATCTCGACCGTCGCCAGCAGCGCGATCGACACAACCACCAAGATGGTCGCCACCGCCAGGATCGCCGGGCTGATCTGCTCGCGGATGCCGTTCCACATCTGCCGCGGGATGGTCTGTTCGTCATGGCCGGCGATGAACAGCACCATCACCACCTCGTCAAACGACGTGACGAAGGCGAAGAGCGCGCCCGACACCACGCCCGGCAGGATCAGCGGCATGATCACCTTGAAGAAGGTGGTGCGCGGATTCGCCCCAAGGCTGGCGGCGGCGCGGCTCAGCGAGTGATCGAACCCCGACAGCGTGGCGGTGACGGTGATGATCACGAAGGGGATCCCCAGCGTCGCATGGGCCAAGATGATGCCAAGATAGGGCACGCCCCATTTCTGGATCTCGATCTTCGAGTAGAAGAAGAAGAGGCCGGTGGCGGTGATGATGATCGGCACGATCATCGGCGAGATCAGCACCGCCATGATCGACCGCCGCCAGGGCATTTCCGACCGCGACAGGCCAAGCGCCGCCAGCGTGCCAAGCCCGGTGGCAAGGATGGTAGAGAAGAAGCCGATGATGATCGAGTTCCAGGCCACGTCGAACCAGATCGCGTTCGCCAGCACGTCGCGCCACCAGGACCAGTCGCGCGGCGCATCGGGGGCCTGCATGCCGAAGGTCAGCAGCATGTCATACCAGCGCAGCGAATAACCCTCGGGGTCGAAGGACAGCATCTTCTCGGTGAAGGTGAAGTAGGGCTCGGCGTTGAACGAGAGCGGGATCACGATCAGGATCGGCGCGATCAGGAAGATGAAGATCGCGGCGCAGATCGCCTTGTAGGTCCAGTGCCAGACCCGTTCGAGCGGCGAGGCGTAGATCGGAAGCGCCATGGCGGTCTCCTTGGCCGGCGGCCGGGGGCGCTGCCCCCGGACCCCCGGGATATTTTTGCAAAGAAGATGGGCAGAGTCAGCCCAGCTTGAGGTTGTCGATGCCGATGAGGCGGTCGTAGAGCCAGTAGAGGATCAGCACCCCCGCCAGCAGCAGCGCGGCCAGCGCGGCGGCCAGCGACCAGTTCAGGCTGTCCTGCATGTGATAGGCGATCAGGTTCGAGATCAGCTGGCCAGACGCGCCGCCGACCAGTGCCGGGGTGATGTAATAGCCGACCGACAGGATGAAGACCAAGAGCGCCCCTGCCCCGATCCCCGGCAGCGTCTGCGGCAGGTAGACCCGGCGGAAGGCGGTCCAGCTGGTGGCGCCAAGGCTGCGGGCGGCGCGCACATAGCTGGGGTTGATCGGGCGCATCACCGAATAGAGCGGCAAGATCATGAAGGGCAGCAGGATATGGGTCATCGCGATGATGGTGCCGGCCTGGTTGTACATCATCTGGATCCGGCTCTCATTGCCGACCAGTCCCAGGGCCACCAGGGTGTTGTTGATCACCCCCTGCTCTTGCAGCATCACCATCCAGCTGGTCGTGCGCACCAGAAGCGAGGTCCAGAACGGCAGCAGCACCAGGATCATCAGCAGGTTCGACTTCGCCAGCGGCAGCACCGCCAGCAGGTGGGCCACCGGATAGGCGAGGATCAGGCACAGCCCGGTGATCAGCGCCGACAGCCACAGCGTGCGCATGAACAGCATCCCATAGATGCGCCGGTCCTCGGGCGCGCGGATGATGTCGCCATTGGCATCGCGCGCCAGGTCCAGCGCCGCCAGGTAGAAGTTGGCGCTATAGGCCGAGGAGACGGAGCGCATCACCCCCCAGAGCTGCGGGTCGCCCCATTTCGCGTTCAGCTCCAGCAGCGCCTCGCGGTAGGGCGGCTGCAGATCCTCGGCGCGGCGCCCCGCCGCGGTGAAGAGCGAGCGGGTGCCCGACATCTCATAGTTCACGCGGGTGCCGACCACGCCGATGGTGCGCGCCTCGGCCGAGGCGGCGATATCGGCGACCAGGGCGGCATAGGCGGTCTCATCCGGCGCATCCCCGGCGCTGGTCTCGTCGAACCAGGCCGAGATCTGCGGCATGTTGGCCGAGAAGCCGTCATTGTGGATGGACCGGAACAGCAGCTGCCCGATCGGCATCACGAAGGTGATGAGGATGAAGGCCAGGAGCGGCACCACCAGCAGCAGCGCCTTGCGCCTGGCGCGCGCCTGCGCATGGGCCAGCGCCTGTTTCAGCGGCTTTCCATCGGCGGTGGTCAGACCACCGCGGATATCCTCGGAAACCTCTGCGTCGATAGCGACCATTCGTTCACCCCCGGTCCGGTGGGGCGGCGCGCATGGCGCCACCCCGATATGGCACGCGAAACCCGAAACGCTTATTGCGCCAGCCAGGCGTTGAAGCGCTCGTTCAGCTCGGAATCGCGGTCCACCCAGAACTCGTAGGAGGAGGCCAGCGCATTGGTCAGGTTCTCGGCCGAGGTCGGCATATGCGGACCCATCTCGGTCTTGCCGTCCTGGTAGAGGCCGACCAGCGCGCCCGAGGACTTGCGGCCCGGGCCGTAGCTGATCCATTTCGCCTGATCGGCCAGACGCTGGGTGTCGGTGGAGAACTTCACGAACTCCAGTGCATTGTCGAGGTTCGGCGCGCCCTTCGGGATCACGAACAGGTCGTATTCATAGACCTGGCCGTCCCAGACGATCTCGAACGGCTTGCCCTCGGCGACCTGCGCGGCAAAGATGCGGCCGTTATAGGCGGTGGTCATCGCCACCTCGCCATCGGCGAGCAGCTGCGGCGGCTGTGCGCCGGCTTCCCACCAGATCGTGTCGCCCTTGATCTTGTCGAGCATGGCGAAGGCGCGGTCGACGCCCTCGTCGGTTTCCAGCATCGCATAGACCTCATCAGCCGGCACGCCGTCCGCCATCAGCGCCATCTCGAGGTTGGCCTTGGCCCCCTTGCGCATGCCGCGCTTGCCGGGGAAGCCCTCGATGTCGAAGAAATCGGCCATCGAGGTCGGTCCTTCGGGGAATTTGGTCGTGTCATAGGCGAAGACGGTCGAGAACACGATCGAGGCGACGGCGCAATCGGTCAGGGCGCCGGGCAGGAAGTCTTCGGTCGCGGGGGTGCCATCGGGGGCGGCGGGCAGGATCGACGGGTCGATCTCTTCCAGCAGGCCCTCGTCGCACAGGCGGATCGCGTCGGCATATTCCACGTCGGCCACGTCGATGGTGACGTTGCCGGCCTCGACCATCGCCTTGATCGGGGTGGCCGGGTTGTCGGCATCGACCGAGACGACCTTGATGCCGGTCTCGGCGGTGAAGGGCTTGTGATAGGCCTCGACCTGGCTGACGGTATAGGCACCGCCCCAGGACATCACGGTCACTTCCTGCGCGGCGGCGGCAAAGCCGACGGCGGTCAGCGCGGTGGACAGGGTCAGGATCTTCTTCATTGGTCGTCTCCCGGTTGGACTTGGTTTTTTATTTGGTTTTCAGTGTCTTGCGCGGCGAAGTTACATCGGGTCCAGCGCCCGCGCGTCCTCGGCATGCCAGGCGATCTCGATGCGCTCACCGGGGGTCAGCTTGCGCTGGCCGATGGTGTTGCGGCATTTCATCACGAAATCTTCCGATCCGGCAACCCGCATCCGGGTGCGGAAGATGTCGCCCATGTAGACGACCTCCAGCACATCGGCGCCGATGCGGTGGATGCCCGGCGGCATCATCTCGGGCTTGAACTCCACCCGCTCGGGGCGGATCGAGACCAGCGTCTGCTGTCCCACGGCGCGGATGTTGACCGGCGTCGCGTCGATCAGCTCGCCGGTCGCGAGGCGCACCAGCGCCTTGGTCTCATCGAACTCCTCGATGATCCCGGGCAGCTTGTTGTTCTCGCCGATGAACTGCGCGACGAAGCTGTTGCGGGGGCGCTCGTAAAGCTCGGCCGGCGGGGCAAGCTGCTGGATGCGGCCATCGTTGAACACCGCGATGCGGTCCGACATGGTCAGCGCCTCGCCCTGATCGTGGGTCACATAAACGACGGTGATCCCCAGCCGGTCATGCAGCGCCTTGATCTCGAACTGCATATGCTCGCGCAGCTGCTTGTCGAGCGCGCCAAGCGGCTCATCCATCAGCACCAGCTCAGGGTCAAACACCAGCGCCCGCGCCAGCGCGATCCGCTGCTGCTGCCCGCCCGAAAGCTGCGCGGGGCGGCGATTGGCAAAGGCGCCCATCTGCACCATGTCGAGCGCGCGCACGACCTTCGCCTCGCGCTCCGACTTGCCCATGCCGCGCACTTCCAGCGGGAAGGCGAGGTTCTCGCCCACGCTCATATGCGGGAACAGCGCGTAATTCTGGAACACCATGCCGATGCCGCGCTTGTGCGGCGGCACCTGGTTGATGGGGCGCCCCGCCAGCTTGATCTCGCCATGCGTCGCGGTCTCGAACCCCGCCAGCATCATCAGGCAGGTAGTCTTGCCAGACCCCGAGGGGCCCAGCATCGTCAGGAACTCGCCCTTGGCGATGGTCAGGTTCAGATCCTTCACCACGAGCGTCTCGCCGTCGTAGCTTTTCTGGACCCGGTCAAATTCGACGAATGCCGCGTCGGCCGTGGATGCGTTCAAGTCGGGCTCCCCATCGTCTTTTTGTGATCTTGTTTCCCCGTTACCTGACCAGAGCAAATCGGCATGTGCATTTCAACCTGTCGTTTGCGACGGGTCAGGTTCTGCCGATTGGGCCGAAGCCAAGGCCGCCCAACCGCCCGATTGCGGCATGGGAGTGCACAGAAGCGACGGAATCGCCCCCGGCGGGTGCTGCACTGCAGCGAAAGACGGTGTGAAGGCCAGCCTGAACGGGGCTTATCGCCTGGCCGCGGGGGGCACAGCTTTTCACAGCGCCCAAGCCTTCAGCGCCCACCGGGGTCCCCCGCCCGCTGCCGGGGCGGCGCGCCGATGCGCAAGGCGTGCAGCGCGGCATGGGCCGGTGCCGAATCGCGGCGCGGCGCGGCGGGGGCAGCCAGGCGCAGGAGAGCGGCGGGGCCTTTGCCGTCACCGCGTCAGAGCTTCGCCGCCGCGCCGAGGGCCGCGGCGGCGATGGTCGCTTAGCCGCGGGAGGCGTCTACCATTTGTAGCCCACCTGGATCGACGCGCCTAGATCCCGGGTCGTCCCGGAATACTCGCCGCTCACGGCACCGTCGATGTAGATCCCGTTGCCGAACGATGTGCCGGCACTGGCCGACAGCAGAAGCGAGTCCCGGTCCCTGTCGGCACCACTTACCGCAAACGAAGTGCCCGGGACCGTAAGGAACGAGCGCTCGCCCGGATCGTTCGAGACGAACTCATGCGCCCAGGCGGCCCGAAGGCCGAGGGTCGGCCCGATCCCGGCTTGCGCGGCGGGCCATTCCAGCGCGACGCCCAGTTCGGACCGCACCGACCGCGCCGTTTCTTCCTCATAGCGCAGCGCGAAGCTGTCCACCCCGGACACGGCGGTTTCCGAATAGGCCGGGGTCTTCACAGACTGCGCGCGGATGCCGGCAAAGGGGATGAACCGTCCCATCCGGTAGCCGGCTTCCAGATGCGCCGCGACGGTGTCGGCCGTGGTATCCCCGATCAGTCGGTCAGGGCCCGCGATGGTCATCGTCCGGTCCGTGGTGACGTCACTTTGCCCGAAGGCCAAGGCGCCTTCCACGTAGAACCGCTCCAGCGATCTGCGGGCACTGAGCGCCATGAACAGGCTGTCGGCGTCGCCGGAGCCGCTGTCGTCGCTCAGGTCGAAGTCGGCGGTGGCGGCGGAAATGGCGATACCGTAGCGGTCAATCGCGCTTGGCGAATAGACCAGACCGACGGCGATTCCCCGGTTGTTCGACGTCAGCTCATGGGCGCCGATGGACGCGTCACCCTCTGTCACGCTCTGCGAACCATAGCCCGACATCCACACATCCCACTCGGAGGTTTGGGGAATGACGGGGCTATAGGCAAGCGCCGAAGCGGCGACCTCCGGTTCCCTGCCATACTTGCCGGAGTAGACCTTGTTGATCTTTTCCTCGACCATCCCGAACGGCACGCCAGGCTCTCGGCGCGCCGCAACCGGCAGACGGGGATGGCGTGTCGACTGCAGCACCGTATCAAGAAAGTCATCCATCGACTGCTTGACCATCGGCGCGACGCCCGTCCCCACCTCACCCGACAGCTGCGCCAGGGTCGCGGCCAGTTCGTCGCCGGTCTGCGTGGCGGCGAGGATGGCAAGGCTGGCCGGAAGCACGCCCCCGCCTGCAACATAGTCGGCCAGCGCGGCGGCGACCGACTGTTCATTGTCCGTCAGCTCGACATCCACAGGATCGGGGTCGAAACCGACCGACGCCAGGGTGCAGATCTTGATGGTGTTGGTATCGAGGGTCACCGATCCATTGCGCGCCAGGACCGCGCCGCAATCGACCGCGGCGGCGGTGTTCATCGTGATGCTTGTCAGCGCGACGATCTGGCCGACCATGGTTGCCGAGGTATCGAGCGTTGCAGAGCTGCCGACGCGGAAGAACACGTTGCCGCCCTGCGCCCCGTTCTGCAGCACGATGCTTGCGCCGCTTCCAACAGTCAGCGTCGATCCGACGTTGATGATGAACACCGCGTCCGGATCTGTTCCGCCATCAAGCGTCAGGGTCTGGCCCGCCGCCAGTCCCGCCGAGGTGTCGAAGCTGTAGACGCCTGCGGTCAGTGTCATCCCGCCAAGGTCTTGTCCGGTAAGGTCGCCCCCGATGGAGGTCGGGCGACCGGCCAGCGCATTGTAGAGGCTGGTGAGATCGTTCTGGATCCGGCCAGCGACCGCATCCCCGAGGTAGGTCGCGCCGGTCTGAGTGACCTGGGCGCTTCCGGTATAGGATGTTCCGGGGCTGACGGCGATGTTTCCGTGTATTATCGTCGGGCCGGTATTGGTCAGCGACTGGCCAGAAACGACCCCAAAGCTCAGCAGATCCTGCGCGGCGCCGGTGCCGACATAAGCCGAGCTCAACGGAAGGGCGGCGACGGCGGCGCACAGGTAACGACGGTATGACTGGGACATCCCCAACTCCTCGAGGCACAGTTGGAAGGATCATTTCAACCCAAACGGGTGTCCCTCGCCTCACAGGTAGCTTTGCTGACCGCCGTAAATAAGGCGCCGCCAAAATTAAAGGTTCGCGAGAGTTTTTGTCACATTTGAGCAACTGCGCGAGAAACCGGCGCGTCGTCTGCGGATCGACCGTCGGGTCCGCTGGCGGCGATCTGGCCGATCATCTACTTTGAAAAAGGTAAAATGGTGCGGTCGAGAAGACTCGAACTTCCACGGGGGTTAGCCCACAGCGACCTCAACGCTGCGCGTCTACCAATTCCGCCACGACCGCACTTTTCGGGGTCACCCCCTGAGGTGAGACGGCTTCTAGCCGAGCCCTCGGGTGATGTGAAGAGGCTTTTTCGCGCGCGGCAAATTTGCCCGCAGCACGGGCGTTCCGGCAAGATGCGGGGGCGGCGCAGCACCGGCGCCGCCCCCTTCGCGTCAATTCCCCAGCAGCAGGAACGGCAGGCTCATCGGCCCGGGCAGGCCGGAACCGGACGCCGCCGTGACCTCGGCCGCAGGCTCTGCCAGCGCCATCACCGGCACGGCGGGGGCAGCCGGCTGCAGCGCCGACTGCTCCTCGGGCGCGGGCAGCGGGGCGATCACCGGCGCGGGTGCGGGCGCCGCCGGCACGGTGAAGCTGGGCAGCGCCGCGGGCACCGGCGCCGGCAGCGGATCGGCGCGCCCGGCCACCCTATTGGCGGCGCGGCGGATCAGCTCGGCCCGCTCCGGCTGGCCCGGCGCGAACACTGCCGTGGCCCCGCTCTGCAGCGCGCCAAGGCCCATGTCATACCAGCCAAGCGCCAGATCGGGCCGCCGCGCGGCGCCAAAGCCCTGCGCGAGGTGATGGCCCAGAAGCTCGGCATAGGCGCCCTCGCCAAGCGTCGTCAGCAGCAGCGCCGAGGCGATGGCCACTTCCATGTCGTCGGTGCGGTAGCCGACCGACAGGCAGATCTTGGCCGTCGCCGACAGCTGCGCCGGGGCCATCCCGGTGCCAAGCGCGAAGCCCTGCACATCGCCCAGAACCGCCGAGGCCGGCTTCAGCGACAGCCCGGCGATCTGGTCCTTCATCGCCGGGCCAAAGCCCTGGCACTGCTCGGCGATCTGCGCCGGGGTGAAGCCCGGCACCTTGGCCGCCATCTGCTCGCCTTCCGAGATCGCATAGGTCCGCGCCAGGCAGAACTGCTCGGCCAGCGCCTGCCCCGGGTCGGTCATCGAGGCGGCGGTGACGAAGCCGCCATTGGTGGCGGTGGTCAGGCTGACCGTGTTGCATTGCGAGGCGAGCGAGGCCTGCACCGCCACCCCGCCCAGGAAGGAGGGCATCGCCGGTGCCACGGCCACGGGGACCGCAGGCTCCGGCTCTGGCGCCACCGCCTCGACCGCCGCGGCGACGCTGCCGCCCGGGGCGAACGGCGCGGGCACGGCAGCCACCGGCGGCACACCGGCCGCCTCGTCGCGCCAGGCCACCAGCAGCCCGCGCATCCCCATCGGGTTCTGCGCCGCCAACTGCATGGTCGCGCCGCCGCCCGCGATGCCGCGATGATAGGATCCGACCAGCAGCGTGCGTTCATACTCGGTCAGCTGGCCGGTGGGCGGATAGCCCAGAACCGCCTGATACTCGCTGATCGCCGCCCGCGACTTGGGGCCGATGGAGCCATCGGGCGTGCCGACCGGGAAGCCGAAATAATTCAGCGCCACCTGCGTCTCGCGGTTCGCCTCGCGCTGCGCCGTGGTCTGGCTGCTGCTGCGCGTCACCTGCTGCGGGCGCGCGGCATTGCGCTTCTTGTTGTTCTCGTTGACGATGGCGCCGCCGATCAGGCCACCGACCACGGCGCCCAGGATCGCGTCGCCCGCGTCCGCGGCGGCCCGCGTGGCCGGCGTCAATACCAGCGCCGTCGCAAGGCATGTGGTTGCAATCCGCTTGGCAATCATAGCAATTCTCCTCGGCAAAGGACTCATGTTCGCAAATGCGGCATGAGGCTACCACGAATCGCGCAGATTTCCGCCCCGGAATTCGCAGGCCCGGGCCGGATGGCCAGAACCTGCCGGTTCCACAGCCCGCCAGGGAAGCCCGCAATGGTTGAATGGATCCACAGCAAGGCCCCCGTCCCCTACCCCGCCGCGCTGGCGGAAATGGAGGCGCGCGTGGCCGCGGTCCATGCCGGCACCGCGTCCGAGGCGATCTGGCTGCTGGAGCATCCGGCCCTTTACACCGCCGGCACCTCGGCCAACCCCGCCGACCTGGTGCAGCCGGACCGCTTCCCGGTCTATGCCGCCGGGCGCGGCGGCCAATACACCTATCACGGCCCCGGCCAGCGCGTCGCCTATGTGATGCTCGACCTCAACACCCGCGGCCGCGACGTGCGCCGCTTCGTCTGCGCGCTGGAGGATTGGGTGATCGCGACGCTGGCAGAGTTCAACGTGACGGGCGAGCGCCGCCCCGGCCGCGTCGGCGTCTGGGTCGCGCGGCCGGACAAGGCGCCCAACCTTGATGGCAGCCTGCGCGAGGACAAGATCGCGGCCATCGGCGTCAAGCTGCGCCGCTGGGTCAGCTTCCACGGCATCTCGATCAATGTCGAACCGGACCTGAGCCATTTCGAGGGCATCGTGCCCTGCGGCATCCGCGAGCATGGGGTGACCAGCCTCGTCGATCTGGGCCTGCCGGTGACGCTGGCCGATCTCGATGCCGCGTTGGCCGCGACCTTCCCGCGGGTGTTCTGATCCCGCACGGGCCTGCACGCGCTCCCGAACACGTCATTGCGTTGCATCCGCCTTATTGCGTGCTTCATGCGACACCATGGCCTATGGTATGGGCGGAGGCCGGGCCATTATTTGCCTGTCGCTACCGAACCGGAGGAAGCCATGATCAGACTGCCGCTTTTCGCGGGCCTTGCCGCCCTTGCCCTTGCCACCCCCGCCCTCGCCCAGGACGCCGCCAAGGGCGAGTCCGAGTTCAAGAAGTGCAAAGCCTGCCACATGATCGTCGCCCCGGACGGGACCGAGATCGTGAAGGGCGGCAAGGTCGGCCCGAACCTCTACGGCATCGTCGGCCGCGCCGTCGCCGCGCAGGAAGATTTCAAGTATAGCGACAGCATCGCCGCCGTCGGCGCCACCGGGCTGGTCTGGGACGAGGCGGAGCTGGCCGCCTACGTGACCGATCCCAAGGCCTGGCTGGTCGAAAAGACCGGCGACAGCGCCGCCAAGACCAAGATGACCTTCAAGCTGACCAAGAATCAGGCAGACGTCACCGCCTACCTCGCCTCGGTCGCGCAGTAACCACGGCCCCGTCCTTGCGCAGAACCCTGCGTCCCCCGGCCCCGCCATCGTGCGGGGCCGTTTGGGTTAATTCGTACCTGACGCACGGTTCGGGCGGGAACAGGCGAGGCACTGCCTCGCCCCCGCCCGTGCGGGACCGTTCACCCGGATCCGCTGGCCGCGAGAGACCGAATGAGGACAGCGCCCGACCTGGCGGGCGAGAAGCGCCCGCCAGGGGCGGGGCGGGCGCTGGCCGGGCCCTTTGGGGGCCCGACCGCCGAGTTGAGAGGGCAGCGCGTGGCGAAGGCGATGGCCTTCGCCAAGGCCAGCGGCGCGGGATGGGCTGGCAACTGCCGCTCTGTCCCACAGGCGACCACCGACCCCCGGCGTCTGAAATCCGCTCGATAAGGCGGCACTCGCGCCCCGCATTCAGGGAAGCAGCCGCTTCATGTCGACCCTTCGCCACCGCCCCCGCCGCGCGGGACCATTTGCCACAGTGCCTGAGGCATATTTTCGCAGCCTGCCCCCCCGTCGGCGATTGCCGAGGCTCCCAACTCGCCCTATGACAAATGCAGACATGCCGCGGGAGGGAGACCCGCGCATGTGGCATGGAACGGGAGATAATCATGGCCGACGCAGCCATTCATGGCCACGGGCAACATGATCAGCGCGGGTTCTTCACACGCTGGTTCATGTCCACGAACCACAAGGACATCGGTGTCCTCTACCTCTTCACCTCGGGCTTCGTAGGCCTGCTGTCCGTCCTCTTCACCGTCTATATGCGGCTGGAGCTGATGGAACCGGGTGTGCAATACATGTGCCTCGAAGGCGCGCGGTTCATCGCCGACGCCGCTTCCGAGTGTACCCCGAACGGGCACCTCTGGAACGTGATGATCACCTATCATGGTGTTCTGATGATGTTCTTCGTGGTGATCCCCGCGCTGTTCGGCGGTTTCGGCAACTACTTCATGCCGCTGCAGATCGGCGCGCCGGACATGGCCTTCCCGCGGCTGAACAACCTCAGCTACTGGCTCTATGTCGCGGGCTGCGCGCTTGGCGTCGCCTCGATGCTGACCCCGGGCTCGTCCGATGGCCAGCTGGGTGCGGGCGTGGGCTGGGTGCTCTACCCGCCGCTGTCGACGCAGAACGCCGACACCATCTCGATGGACCTCGCGATCTTCGCGGTGCACGTCTCGGGCGCCTCGTCGATCCTCGGCGCGATCAACATGATCACCACCTTCCTGAACATGCGCGCCCCGGGGATGACCCTGCACAAGGTGCCGCTGTTCGGCTGGTCGATCTTCGTGACCGCCTGGCTGATCCTGCTGTCGCTGCCCGTCCTGGCCGGCGCCATCACCATGCTGCTGACCGACCGGAACTTCGGCACCACCTTCTTCCAGCCCGAAGGCGGCGGCGACCCGGTGCTCTACCAGCATATCCTGTGGTTCTTCGGTCACCCCGAGGTCTACATCATCATCCTGCCGGGCTTCGGCATCATCAGCCATGTCATCTCGACCTTCAGCCGCAAGCCGATCTTCGGCTATCTGCCGATGGTCTATGCGATGGTGTCGATCGGGGTGCTCGGCTTCGTCGTCTGGGCGCACCACATGTACACCGTCGGCCTGTCGCTGACCCAGCAGAGCTACTTCATGCTGGCGACGATGGTCATCGCGGTGCCCACCGGCATCAAGGTCTTCTCGTGGATCGCCACCATGTGGGGCGGCTCCATCGAGTTCAAGACGCCGATGCTCTGGGCCTTCGGCTTCCTGTTCCTGTTCACCGTCGGCGGCGTGACCGGCGTGGTGCTCAGCCAGGCCGCTGTCGACCGGGTCTATCATGACACCTATTATGTCGTGGCGCACTTCCACTACGTGATGTCGCTTGGCGCCGTCTTCGCGATCTTCGCCGGGGTCTATTTCTGGATCGGCAAGATGTCGGGCCGCCAGTATCCCGAATGGGCAGGCAAGCTGCACTTCTGGATGATGTTCCTCGGCGCGAACCTGACGTTCTTCCCGCAGCACTTCCTGGGCCGCAACGGGATGCCGCGCCGCTACATCGACTATCCGGAAGCCTTTGCCTTCTGGAACTACATCTCCTCGATCGGCGCCTTCATCTCCTTCGCGTCCTTCGTGTTCTTCATCGGCATCGTGTTCTACACCCTGTTCGCCGGTCGCCGCGTGACCGAGAACAACTACTGGAACGAGTACGCCGATACGCTGGAATGGACCCTGCCCTCGCCGCCCCCGGAGCATACGTTCGAGACGCTCCCCAAGCGCGAAGACTGGGACAAGCACCACGCGCATTGACCATGCCACATGAATGGGTCATCCGCCCCGCAAAGGCCCCGGAGCAATCCGGGGCCTTTCCCGTGATGCAAAGCGCCGAGGCCATCGCCGAGGGCCGCATCGGCGCCGCCAGCGGCGCGCCGCTGGCCGAGCTGCATCTCTGGCCCTACCGCTCGCTGCCCCGCCGCGGTTTCGTCATCTTCATCGCCACCACCGCGGCGCTGCTGCTGCTGCCGCTGATGGCGGTGCTTGGCTCTCCGGTGCTCTGGGGGATCCTGCCGTTCCTGATAATCGCGGTAGGCGGCGTCTGGTTCGCCCTGCAGCGCAGCTACCGCGACGGCGAGGTGCTGGAGGTGCTGCGGCTGTTCCCCGCCCGCATCGACCTGTCCCGCCAGGACCGACGCGGCACCCGGGCCGAGTGGCAGGCCAATCCCTACTGGGTCAGCCTGCACCTGCACCCCAAGGGCGGCCCGGTGCCGGACTACCTGACGCTGAAGGGAAATGGCCGCGAGGTGGAGCTTGGCGCCTTCCTGGCGCAGGAAGAGCGCGTGGCCCTGCATGGCGAGCTGCGCGAGGTTCTGGCGGGGCTGCGCTGACAGGCGTTGCGCTGGCGGCGAGCGCCGGGGGTTTCACACCCCCGGACCCCCGTGGGATATTTTGGCCAGCAAGAAGCCTGACAAGGGGCAGATCTGCGCCGGCCGCTACTGCGCGTTTTGCGGCAGGCCGTCGGTGATGTCGTAATAGTCGCCCTTGTCGGCGGCAAAGATATGCCCGCGCAGATGCGTCTGCGTCGGGCCGTCGATGGCTCCCATCGCCACGCTGGTCCAGTCCTTGTGCAGCGCGTCGAAGAACAGCGGCGCGCCGCAGAGGCCGCAGAACCCGCGCCGCACCTTCTCGGACGATTGATACCAGCGCAGCGCGTCGGTTTCGGGAATCGTCAGCCGATCCTTCGGCACATCGCTCCACGCCGGATAATGGCCGGATAGCTTGCGGCACATCGTGCAATGGCAGGCTTCGGGGGCGCGTAGATCGCCCTCCACCTCGAAGCGGACAGCGCCGCAGAGGCAAGATCCCGTGTGAGTGCTCATCTCCGTCCTCCTGATTTCCGCCGCGCCGCGACCCGTCGGATCAGCTCGCGCGCCTCTGCCGGCGGGGCAAGCTCGCGCCGCTGATAGTCGAGGCCGCCCGGGCTGCGGGTGAACAGGCCCATCCCGATCAGTTCGCGCCGCAGCAGGGCGGCGTCGCCAAATCCGTGCAGGCCGTTCAGCAGCAGGCTCACCTGCCGCTCTTCCATCACCGCCTCGGCCGGAAGGCCCGCCCACAGCGCCCAGAGGCACAGTATCTGCACCCCGCGGCGCGAGGGCCATTGCGCCAGCCCGCCGCCCGCATCGAAGTGGCGCAAGGCGCGCTCCACCTGCGCATGATCCACCTGTGCGGGTGGAGCCGCCTGCAGCCGCGCCTCTGCGGCGCTGATCGCGCGCAGGTGCTGGTAGTTGCGCAGCCCGGCGGCGCGGGCGAGCATGTTCAGCAGTTCCAGATGCGAGGGCGCGCCCCGCTCCTTGATGCCGGCGCCCAGATGGCGGGCAAAGCTGGAGAGGTCGGAAACGGCAAGCGGTATCGGTGTGCGGGTCATGACAAGATCCTGTTGGGCGCCGGACATGCCGTGGTCGCTGACTTGCGGGCGCGGCGCGGGACAGGTCTGTCTGCGGCTGCGATGCCTTGTGGCAGGTTTAGCTTGCCCTTGCGGGACAGCGACGCCTTGGGAACTGCCGACCGCGGACAGGATAGCAAGGCCCGGGCGCGGGGGGCAAGGGGGATCTGGCGCGAAAGACACCGCCGCCGCGGGTGCCTCAGTCCTTCTTCTCCGGCAATCCCTTGCGCTTGGTCTCTGCCAGATCCTCCAGCTCCTTCTCGGTCATCGACTTGACCATGCCCTTCGACGCGCCCTTCAGCTCCGACTTCGGAGTGTCGCCGCGCTTGGCCGACAGGGCCGCGCCCGCCGCCGTCTGCTGTGCCTTGGATTTCGCCGGCATCGCTGCCTCCGTCTGTTGGTGACGGCGGACCAACGAAGAAGGGCCGCCGGTGTTCCCGGCGGCCCTTCAGCGCAGCCGCTCACCGGGGCCACATGATCATATGTATGCCGTCTGTATGGTTTCCAGACGGGTTCCGTATCGCGCCGATATCAGCCCAGACGGTCCTTCACCGCGGCCCCTGCCGCGCCGAAATCCATCTGCCCGGTATAGCGGGCCTTCAGCGCCGCCATCACCTTGCCCATGTCGCGGATGCTGGCGGCCCCGGTCTCGGCGACCGCGGCGTCGATGGCCGCAGCCACCTCCCCCGCCGTCAGCTGGCGCGGCAGGAACTCCTCGATCACCTTGATCTCGCTCAGTTCCTTCTCGGCCAGCTCCAGCCGCCCGCCCTCTTCATAGGCGCGCGCGCTTTCCTGGCGCTGCTTCACCATCCGGCCCAGGATCGCCAGGATGTCGCTGTCGGCCACCCCCTGCTCGCCGCCGCCCTCGCCGCGCAGCGCGATATCCTTGTCCTTGATGGCCGCATTGATCAGCCGCAGCGTCGAAAGCCGGTCAGCCTCCTTCGCCCGCATCGCATCCTTGAGTGCCGAACCGATCCGGTCGCGCATGTTCATCCGATTTCCCATCCCCATGAGGTTCTAGCCCGGCATACTATCCGTTCCGCCCGCGCGGCACAACCAAGCCGCATCGCAGCAAGTCCTTGATTCCGAACGCCTTTGCGAATCGCGCCCCTGCCGCCGCGCCAACCCTTGACCCTGCCCCCACGCCCCCGTAGGTTCCGCGGGATTTAAGGCCCGGGGAGTCGCGCCATGTCCGCCAGCCATCAGCCAACCCAAAAACCGACCGCCTGCCTCGCGCTTGCGGATGGCACCGTGTTCTACGGAACCGGCTTCGGCGCCACCGGCGAGACGGTGGCAGAGCTTGTCTTCAACACCGCGATGACCGGCTACCAGGAGATCATGACCGACCCGTCCTATGCCGGGCAGGTCGTGACCTTCACCTTCCCCCATATCGGCAATACCGGCGTGACGGAGGAGGATGACGAGACGGCAGACCCCGTCGCCGCCGGCATGGTGGTGAAATGGGACCCGACAGAGCCGTCGAACTGGCGGGCCACCGGCGATCTGGTGCAATGGCTGGAAAAGCGCGGCCGTATCTGCATCGGCGGGCTCGACACCCGCCGCCTGACCCGCGCGATCCGCCAGCAAGGCGCGCCACATGTGGCGCTCGCCCATGATCCGGAGGGGAATTTCGATATCGCCGCCCTCGTCGCCAAGGCCCGCGCCTGGCAGGGGCTGGTCGGGCTCGACTTGGCGAAGGACGTGACCTGCGCGCAATCCTATCGCTGGAACGAGATGCGGTGGGCCTGGCCGCAGGGCTATCAGCCGCGCACCGAGCCCGGGATGAAGGTCGTCGCCATCGACTATGGCGCGAAGCGCAACATCCTGCGCTGCCTCGCCTCGGCCGGCTGCGACGTGACCGTGCTGCCCGCGACGGCCACCGCCGAGGAGGTGATGGCGCTGAACCCCGAGGGCGTGTTCCTGTCGAACGGCCCCGGCGATCCGGAAGCCACCGGCGCCTATGCCGTGCCCGCGATCCGCGGCATTCTGGAGCGGGACGTTCCGGTCTTCGGGATCTGCCTTGGCCATCAGATGCTTGCGCTGGCGCTTGGCGCCAAGACCATCAAGATGAACCACGGCCATCACGGCGCCAACCATCCCGTGAAGGACATGGAGACCGGCAAGGTCGAGATCACCAGCATGAACCACGGCTTCACCGTGGACAGCCAGACCCTGCCCGAAGGCGTGATGGAAACGCATGTCAGCCTGTTCGATGGCTCCAACTGCGGCATCCGCATGGCGGATCGTCCGGTCTTCTCGGTGCAGTATCACCCCGAGGCCAGCCCCGGCCCGCAGGACAGCTACTACCTGTTCGAGCGCTTTGCCGAGGCGATGCGCGCCAAGCGCACCGCGTAAACCCATCACCTGAAGATCAGCAGACCCCGTGGCAGCGCCGCGGGGTTTTGCGTTACCTCCAAATGGCTTAACGCCCTGTTAACCAATCCGCGGCAAAGCTGGCCGGGCCGAATGCAACCGGGCCGCCATGCAGCAGACCACGCATCTTCGCCTCCTCCCCCCTGCCGCCGCGGATGCGGCTTTGCGGCTGAGCGGTGTCCCCCGCCGCCCGATGCGAGAGCGTACGCCGCTGGGGCAGATCCTGCTGGAAATGGGGGCCGTCGATCCGGGTAATCTGCTGCGCGCCGTGGCGATGCGGGGCCGCCAGGACCAGCCGCTTGGCGATATCTTGCAGGCGCATGGCTGGGTGACCGAGGCGGACCTGATGGCGGCGCTGGCCGTGCAATGGGCGGCAGAGGCGCTGGACGTGATCGGACAGCGCCCCGATCCGCGGCTGGTGGACCGGCTGGGGGCCGAGACCTGCCTGCGGCAGGCGGTGCTGCCTTGGCGCCGGGCGGGCGCCGCCACCGTGATCGCCACCGCCCGGCCCGACGCCTTTCAGGCGCTGCTGCCGCAGCTGACCGCCACCTTCGGCCCCTGCGCGATGGCGCTGGCTTCCGAGCGGGATATCCACGCGGCGCTGCTCGCGACCCGCCAGACCCGGCTGGTGCGCAGGGCCGAGGCGCAGGTGCCGGCCGAGCTCAGCTGCCGCGGCGCCGATGCAGGCCGCAGCGCGCGGGTGGCGCTGGCGCTGCTGGTGCTGCTGGCCGCCGGGCTGCTGCTGGCGCCGGTGCTGGCGCTGGGGGCGCTGCTGGCCTGGACGACCTTCACGCTGGTGCTGGCACAGGGGCTGAAACTGGCGGCGCTGCTGGTGATGCTGCGGCCCCGGGTGCCAAGGCAAAGGCCGGTGGAGACGCTGCCCGAGGGGGTTCTGGCCCTAGCCCCCCGCCGCGGCCCGGACCGGCAGCCGATGGTGTCGATTATGGTGCCGATGTTCCGCGAGCATGACATCGCCCCGCGCCTGGTGCAGCGGCTCGGCCGGCTCGACTACCCCAAGGAGCTGCTCGACGTTCTGCTGGTGGTCGAGGAGGAGGATGACGTCACCCGTACCGCGCTAACCGGCGCCGATCTGCCGCGCTGGATGCGGGTGGTGGTGGTGCCGCAGGGCCCGATCAAGACCAAGCCGCGCGCGCTCAATTTCGCGCTCAACTTCTGCCGCGGCAGCATCATCGGCGTCTATGATGCCGAGGATGCCCCCGAGGCTGACCAGATCCGCAAGGTGGCGCGCCGCTTTGCCGAGGCGCCCGAGGAAGTGGTCTGCCTGCAGGGCATCCTCGATTTCTACAATCCCCGCACAAACTGGCTCTCGCGCTGCTTCACCGTCGAATATGCCAGCTGGTTCCGCGTGGTGCTGCCCGGCATCGCCCGGCTGGGGCTGGTGGTGCCGCTGGGGGGCACGACGCTGTTCTTCCGCCGCGCGCCGCTGGAACAGCTGGGGGGATGGGACGCGCATAACGTCACCGAGGATGCCGATCTTGGCCTGCGTCTCGCGCGGCGCGGCTACCGGACCGAGCTGATCGACACCGTCACCGGGGAGGAGGCCAATTGCCGGGCACTGCCCTGGGTCAAGCAACGCTCGCGCTGGCAAAAGGGCTATGCGATGACCTGGGGCGTGCATATGCGCAATCCGGCGCGGCTGTGGCGAGAGCTTGGGGCCTGGCGGATGTTCGGCTTTCAGGTGATGTTCCTCGGCTCGCTGACCCAGTCCCTGCTGGCGCCGCTGCTCTGGAGCTTCTGGGTGCTGGCGCTTGGCCTGCCCCATGCCTTCGCGGCCGCCCTGCCCGGCTGGATGCTGCCGGCGATGACGGCGCTGTTCCTGGGGTCGGAGGCGGTGAACATCCTGTGCGGCCTCTGGGCGGTGCGCGGGCCCAAGCACCGCCATCTGCTCCCCTGGGTGCCGACGCTGCACCTCTACCACCCGCTCGGCACGCTCTCGGCCTGGAAGGCGCTGCATGAGGTGGTGACGAAGCCCTTCTACTGGGACAAGACCCAGCACGGGGTGTTCGACGGCAGCCATGGCGGGGAGGAGGAGGAAGCGGCAACCTTTACGCTGCCGGTGCCGAATCCGGTGCCAGACCTGATACCTGCTCCCGCCGCGATCCCGCAGCGCGCCGAGCCCTAGCGAGAGCGCAGCTCGCCCGCGTCCAGCTTCAGCCTTGTCTCGAACGCCTTCGAGATATGCGCCCGCAGCGCCAGCTGCGCCGCCTCCTCATCCCGCGCCTCGATGGCGCGGACGATGGCATCATGCTCGGCCAGCGCGGTCTCGGTCCGCCCCTCGGCGGCCAGCGAGGTCGAGGCCAGAAGCGCCATCGACCGATGCACCAGGTCCAGTTGCTGCACCAGATAGCGGTTGTGCGAGGCCAGATGGATCAGCTTGTGGAACCGCCGGTTCGCCCGGCTCAGCGCCTTGGGATCGTTCAGCAGCAGCCGGTCGACCTCCACCATCTCGCGCAGCACCCGCGTCTCCTCGGGGCTGGCATGGCGCGCGGCCAGCCGGGCGGCCAGCCCTTCAAGCTCGGCGCGCACCACGTAAAGCTCGGCCAGCTGGTTATGGTCCAGCGACGCGACGATCAGGCTGCGCCCGTCGCGGGTTAGCATGGATTGCGTCTCCAGCCGCTGCAGCGCCTCGCGGATCGGGGTGCGCGACACGCCAAAGCGCTCGGCCAGTTCCGATTCCACCAGCCGGTCGCCCGGGCGGTAGGTCCCGGCGTCGATGGCCTCGAGGATCAGCGTATAGGCGTCTTTCTGCATCAGGTGGTCCCGTGCCCGTCCCTTGGTGGCGATAGGCGGGAACCCTAAGCGCGGCGGGCGGCCAAGGGCAAGGCATGAAGCGCCGCACCCCTCCCGGCGGTGGAGGGTCATGGAGACCGCTCCGCAGGACCGCGCCGTCATCCGACAAGCAGAGTCAGAGGGCTGCGCGCGTCCGCCGGGTGGGCGAGCAACAGTGGTTCTAGGCGCTTTATGGTACAACCAGCCTCCACAGAATTTCTAGGCGGAACCGCTGCAAAAGCGCCCGCCCGAGGGGGCGGACGCGCTGCCCGGCGGCGCCAGGGCGCCTTGATTCCGGGCAAAGCAGGTAATGCTCGTAAAGCCAGCCAACCGTTGCGGCCCCTCCCCGCCGCCGCTAGGATCGCCCCATGCCCGCACAAGATTTCTCCCATGTCAGCCACTGGGTCTTCGACCTCGACAACACGCTCTATCCCCCTTCGGCGCGGCTGTTCGACCAGATCGAGCTGCGGATGACCGCCTGGGTGATGGAGGCGCTGAAAGTCGGACGCGCCGAGGCTGACCGCCTGCGCCGCCATTACTGGCAGCTTTACGGCACCACGCTGGCCGGGCTGATGCACGAACACGGGATGGACCCGGCCGGCTATCTGGTCGATGTGCATGACATCAAGATGGACCATCTGACCCCGGATCCGGGCCTGCGCGCCGGCATCGCCGCGCTGCCGGGGCGCAAGATCGTCTATACCAACGGCTCGGCGCCCTATGCCGAACGGGTGCTGGCGGCGCGGGGGCTGTCGGGCCTGTTCGATGCGGTCTATGGGGTCGAGCATGCCGGCTTCCGCCCCAAGCCCGAACGCGCCGCCTTCGAGGCGGTCTTCGAGATGGACGGCACCGACCCCTCGAAAGGCGCGATGTTCGAGGATGACCCGCGCAACCTCGCCGCCCCCCACGCAATGGGCATGCGCACCGTCCATGTCGCGCCCATCCCCGCCCCCGCCAGCCACATCCACCACTACACGGGCGATCTCGCGGGCTTCCTCGCGCAGCTTCGCGCCTGATCCCTGCGGCACGCCGTCACACTGCGGCAATCTGCGATATCGCCCGGCGCCCCGCTCGCAGCCATAGTGCCCCCGCGAACAGGAGACAGCACATGACCGACATCCCCCAGGCGTCCACCGCCAGCCGCTGGTATTTCAACATCCCGGTCTTCGGCGCAATCGCCCGCGGCTTCAGCAGCTTCGAAGGCGGCATCTGGCTTGCCCTGCTGCTGGTGGTCGTCCTCATCGCCGCCGCGGCGCTGACCTGGGGCCTTCCCGCGATTGGCTTGATCGCCACTCTCGCCGTGCCGGTGGTCTTCGTCATCCTGATCATGATCACGCTCGGCTGACGCCCCACTGCACCGGCGACCCATTGCCGCTTGGACAGCCCGCCCCTGCCGCGCTAGATCAGCAGGCAGGAGGGCCCGACCATGGCACATGACGCGACTGACATCCTGATTTCCGGCGGCGGCGTCGCCGGGCTGACCGCCGCAGCGGCCTTCGGTGCGGCGGGCTTCCACGTCACCTGCGTCGATCCGGCGCCGCCCGTCACCAGCGATACCGACGCCGGCGCCGACCTGCGCACCACCGCCTTCCTGCAGCCCTCGATCCCGGTGCTGCAGGCCGCGGGGCTGTGGGGCCGGCTGGAGCCCTTCGCCACCCCCCTGCAGGTGATGCGCATCGTCGATGCCGGCGGGGCCGAGCCGCAGGCGCGCATCACCCGCGACTTCAACGCCGCCGACATTTCGGGCCTGCCCTTTGGCTGGAACCTGCCCAACTGGCTGCTGCGCCGCGAGATGGTGGCCCGCCTCGCCGACATGACCAATGTCGATTTCCGCCCCGGCACCGGCTTTGCCAGCATGCTCGCGCGGGACAGCGGCGCCATCGTCACCCTGACGGATGGCAGCCAGATCCAGGCGCGCATGGTCGTCGCCGCCGATGGCCGCACCAGCCCGGTGCGCGAGGCGCTTGGCATCGCCACCCGCACCACCCGCTACGGCCAGAAGGCGCTGGCCTTCGCCGTCACCCACCCGATCCCGCATGGCAATGTCTCGACCGAGATCCACCGCTCTGGCGGCCCCTTCACGCTGGTGCCGCTGCCGGACCGGGACGGGATGCCCTCCTCCGCCGTGGTCTGGATGGAGCGGGGGCCCGAGGCGGAACGGCTGGCCGCCCTGCCGGTGCCGGAGTTCGAGGCCGAGATGACGCGGCGCAGCTGCGGCCTCTTCGGCCCGCTGAGCCTCGCCACCCGCCGCCCGCTCTGGCCGATGATCAGCCAGATCGCCGCGCGGCTCGACGGCCCCCGCACCGCGCTGATCGCCGAGGCCGCGCATGTGGTCCCGCCCATCGGCGCGCAGGGCCTGAACATGAGCCTTGCCGACCTGCGGGTGCTGCTGGAGCTTGCCTCTGCCGCGCCGGACCAGATCGGCGAGCCGGCAATGCTGGCCACCTATCACCGCCGCCGCTGGCCCGAGGTGCAGGCCCGCGTCGCCGGGATCGACCTTCTGAACCGCGCCTCGATGCTGGAACCGCGCCCGCTGCGCGACCTGCGGGCCGGCGCGCTCAGCGCGCTCTACTCGCTGGCGCCGGTGCGCAAGACGCTGATGCGCGCGGGGCTGGGAATGCGCTGACACTCCTGGGGCTGTGGCCCGATAACCACAGCCCCGCCCGACCCGCCCAATTTGCCTCATTTCAGACACAATCTTCGGCCAACCCGTTGATTGATGGCACAGACCGCGATCCAGATCATCTCGACCGACAGCGTCACCGTCACCCACGCGGATGGCTCGCCCACCCGCAACGGCAGCCCTATCGAGAACGCGCTGAACGGCAATGCCTTCGCCTGGGAACGCCCGGACAACCTGACCATCACCGTCTCGACCGGCGCGCCGGTGACGATCACCTTCGATGATTCAGATGGCTTGCTGCGGGACGATCCGGTCTCGGGCAGCAAGGTCCTGGATCAACGGCTGGCCGAGCAGGTGACCATCGACGGCGTCACCTATACCCCGAACGAGACCGAGCTGCGCTGGCAGACCCCCGCCCCGGTCTATGTCGAGAACGAATACGAGGTGGTGCTGTTCGACGCCGCGGGCAATGCCTACACGATGGTCGGCGTGTCGATCACCACCGGCTATTCCACCACCGTCGTCGGCGTGACGTTCGACGGCGCCGCCCCGCCGCCCGGAACCACGCTCCATTACATCCAGGGCCAGTCCAGCTATGTCGGCAGCGGCCAGTCCACCGCCACCGGCAATGCCACGATCTGCTTCCTGCGCGGCACCCTGATCGACACGCCGCGCGGGCGCATCCCGGTGCAGGATCTGGTCGCGGGCGACCGGGTGACGACGCTGGACCATGGCGACGAGCCCATCCGCTGGATCGGCAGCAGCCGCGTCTCGGGCCTGGGCGCCCTCGCCCCGATCCGCATCGGCGCCGGCGCGCTTGGCAATGACCGCGACCTGCTGGTGTCGCCCAATCACCGGATGCTGCTGACCGGCCCCCGCGCCGAGCTGCTGTTCGGTGAGGGCGAGGTGCTGATGGCGGCCAAGTTCCTGACCGCCGATGCGCGCGTCCGGTCCGAGCCCTGCGCGGTGGCCGAATACTACCACATCCTCTTCGACCGGCATGAGATCATCTTCGCCGAAGGCGCCCCCGCCGAAAGCCTGCACATGGGCGGCGAGGCCATCGGCGCGCTGGAAGCCGAGGCCCGCGCCGAAATCGCCGCAATCTTCCCCGACCTGCAGCAGCGCACCGCCGGCCTCTCCCGCCCCTCCCTGACCCGGGTCGAGGCGCAGGTGCTGATGGCCGCCTGAGCCGTCAACCAAGCGGCCCCGGCCGCCGCTCCTCCGACAGCAGCACATTCGCTTCCACCTGCCCCACCCCCGGCAGCGTCATGATCCGCCGCCGCAGCACCCGTTCGAAATCGGCAATGTCGCGGGCGACCACCCGCAGCCGGTAGTCGAACAGCCCCAGCACATGCTGCACCACCTGCACCTCCGGGATCGCCGTCACCGCCCGTTCGAAATCTTCAAGGCTGACGCGGCCCTTGGTCGCCAGCTTGATCCCCAGGAACACCGTCACCCCAAAGCCAAGCGCCTCGCGGTTCAAGACCACGCGCCGCCCCTTCAGGATCCCTGCCTCCTCCAGCCGCCGGATCCGCCGCCAGGCGGCAGGCTGGCTGAGGCCAAAGCGCCGCCCAAGCGCCCCCGCGCTCTGCACAGCATCCGCAGAGAGCGCCCGCAAAAGCGCCCGGTCAATGTCATCAAGGTCAATCATGGGTTCTCACGTCTTCACCTTCTTGCTGGCAAAAATATCCCGGGAGGGGTCCGGGGAGGGCAGCGCCCTCCCCGGCGGCCGGCCACGCTCACAACGGCAGGCTCTCCGCCTCCTTGATGGTCGCAATCAGCATCAGCGCCTCGATATCGGCGATATGCGGCAGGGTCAGGATCCGCCGGCGATAGATCTCCTGATACTGGGCCATGTCGCGCGCGATCACGTTCAGCCGCACATCGACGCGGCCCAGGAAGGTCTCGATCCCGATCACCTCGGGCACCTCGCGGGCCGCCGCCAGGAACTCGTCGAAGGCCCGCGGGTCGGTCTTGTCGAGCGTGAAGCGCAGGCTGACCTCGACCTCATAACCAAGCGCCCGCCAGTCGATCACCGCCTCCTGCCCGCGCAAGATGCCCTCCGCCCGCAGCCGCTCCAGCCGACGCCAGCAGGTCGCGGTGGTCACCCCCGCCCGCCCGGCAAGGTCGGCGGTGGACAGCATCGGATCGGCCAGCAGGTGGCGCAGGATGCGGCGGTCGGTATCGTCTGCAGACATTTTTCACATAACCCGGTTTTGGCGCATGATCTTTCCCATAGTCTCGTCAGATCGTCAAATTTTGCATCCAGCACATCGCGCCACCGCCTATGATCCGCGCATCACCTCCTGAAAGGACGCCCCAATGCGCGTGTATTATGACCGTGACTGCGACATCAACCTGATCAAGGACAAGAAGGTCGCCATCCTCGGCTATGGCAGCCAGGGCCATGCCCACGCGCTGAACCTGCGCGATTCTGGCGCCAAGAACCTCGTCGTCGCGCTGCGCGAGGGTTCGCCCTCGGCGAAGAAGGCCGAAGCCGAAGGCCTGAAGGTCATGGGCATCGCCGAAGCCGCCGCCTGGTGCGACCTGATCATGTTCACCATGCCCGACGAGCTGCAGGCCGACACCTACAAGAAATACGTGCATGACAACCTGAAGGACGGCGCCGCCATCGCCTTTGCCCATGGCCTCAACGTGCATTTCGGCCTGATCGAGCCGAAGCCGGGCGTCGATGTCATCATGATGGCGCCCAAGGGCCCGGGCCATACCGTGCGCGGCGAATACACCAAGGGTGGCGGCGTGCCCTGCCTCGTGGCCGTGCATCAGGATGCGTCCGGCAAGGCGATGGAACTCGGCCTCTCCTATTGCTCGGGCATCGGCGGCGGCCGCTCGGGCATCATCGAGACCAACTTCCGCCAGGAATGCGAAACCGACCTGTTCGGCGAGCAGGCCGTTCTGTGCGGCGGCCTGGTGGAGCTGATCCGCATGGGCTTCGAAACCCTGGTCGAAGCCGGCTACGAGCCGGAAATGGCCTATTTCGAATGCCTGCACGAGGTGAAGCTGATCGTGGACCTGATCTATGAGGGCGGCATCGCCAACATGGATTACTCGATCTCGAACACCGCCGAATACGGCCAATACGTTTCCGGCCCGCGCATCCTCCCCTATGAAGAGACCAAGGCCCGGATGAAAGCCGTCCTGTCCGACATCCAGTCCGGCAAGTTCGTGCGCGACTTCATGCTGGAAAACGCCGTGGGCCAGCCGACGATCAAGGCGTCGCGCCGCTCCAACGACGAGCATCAGATCGAGCTGGTCGGCAAGAAGCTCCGCGACATGATGCCGTGGATCTCCAAGGGCAAGATGGTCGACAAGGCCCGCAACTAAGCCCGTCGCACGCTCACGCCAGGCAAGGGCACCCCGCAGGGGTGCCCTTCGCCATTCAGTACTTGCCCAATTCCACCGTCACCTGCTCCAGCGTCTTGCCGGCCGCATCGACCGCCGAGACGATGGCGAAATACCGGTGCTTCTTGCCCCCCGAACAGGGCGGTAGATACCCCGGCGTGGCATAGCTGCCGGTTGACTTGGCCCGCGCCACAACCACCGCACCCACCGGCATCTTCTTCGTGTGCCCCGGCACCGGCGGCAGCACCGCCTTCGGCCCGCTGACGGCAAAGCCAATGGTGCCGTGGCCGCCATTCTTCGAAAGCGGCGGGTAATCGCGGTCATTGAAGGCCACCACGACCTGTGCGGTGCCGGCGGGCAGGCCCGAGACCGCCATCGGCGGGGTCGCGCTCTTGCCGCCGCGGTCGTGCTTGCACTGCTGACCGGCGGGAACGGTCACCCCATCCCAGGGCGCGCCAAGCGTGACGGTCATGGCCGCAAGCGCGGCGGAGGTCGAGGCCAACAACAGGAAAGCCGTGGCAATCAGAGTGTTGCGCATGAAATATGTCCTTTGAAAACGCACGCACCTAAAGGCGTGCAAATAACTTTGCACCCGCCCCGATTCCCGACAACACGCACTTTGCAGCAGCGCAGCGCGCGGCCGTCGGCGGGCTACCGCCGCCCCGGGCTCCTCACGGTCGGCTTGCGGGAACCGAAACGCCCCCCGCGGCTTTTGCCTCCGACCCTCCGTGCATGCCCAAGCGGTGATGCCGGCCCGGCGCAGATCCTGCGCAGGGCGGCCCCGTTCGGCTCTGCCCGGCGCAACGCGGGATGAGGATACCGACATGCGGCTTGCAATTCTGGACGGTTTCCGGGGGTTCTTCCTCCTGTTCATGATGATCGCCCATGCGAATGCGTATCTCAGCGCGCCGCTCGGGCGCTTCAATCACCATTATTTCGGCTGGGTCGAGGATGCGCAGGGCTTCGTGTTCATCTCGGGCCTCGTCGTGGCGCTGGTCTATGCCCGCGCTCTGCTGCGCAAGGGCGAGGTCGCCATGCGCGACGGCATCGGCGCGCGGATCCGCAAGATCTATACCTATCACGCCGCGCTGATCCTGTTTTTCCTGGCCTGCGCGCTGCTGCTGCCGCTGATCGGCATCCAGGCCGACATCCTGCGCCAGCAGGCCGAGGAGCCCTTCGTCTTCACGCTCGCCTCGCTGTTCCTGCTGACCGGCACCCTGCATATGGGCATCTTGCCGATGTACCTGTTTTTCATGATCGCCACCCCTGCCGTGCTGGTCATGTTCCACACCGGGCGCGCGCCGGTTGTGCTGGCCGGCTCGATCGCCCTGTGGCTGCTGGCCCAGACCGGCTGGCCGGACCTGATGCAGCTGCCGGTGGAGGCTGTCGCGGCCGAGGCGGGGCATCCGTTCAACATCGGCATCTACTTCAACATCTTCGGCTGGCAGGCGCTGTTCGTCGCGGGGCTGTGGATCGGCTGGCTTGTGACCAACCGGCAGCTGAACCTCGACCGGCTCAAGACCCCCGCCATGGCGCAGGTCTTCTGGATCGCGCTGGCCGCCTACCTGATCCTCGGGGTGTTCGACGTGATGGCCTATACCGGCTGGGGGGATGAGGGCTGGCGCCGCATGGCCTATGCTTCGATCGACCGCGGCAACCTGCACCCGATCTATGTGGTGGCCTTCGCGGTGAACCTCTACCTCGTCAGCTGGCTTGTCGTCGCCGGTCCCTCATCCGAGTTGCGGGGGCTGGCGTTTGCCGGGCGCTTCATCGGCTGGCTCTTCACCCGCGAGGCGCTGGTGCGCCTCGGCCAGCACTCGCTGCAGATCTTCGTGGCGCATATCGTGCTGGTCTATGCGCTGTCGCTCTGGGCGCAGGACCGCGAGCCGCTGGAGCCGATGGTTGCGAACATTATCCTGCTGGCCAGCATCCTGCCGCTCTACGCCGTGGCATGGCTGCATGACCGGGTGAAGGAACGCCGCGCGCTGGCCGCCGGGGCGCGCGCCTGATCCTACGCCGCCCGTTCCAGGGCGGCGACGATCCCCTCGACGGAACGGGCCAGCAGCCCCTCATCCTCGCATTCCGCCATCACCCGGATCAGCGGCTCGGTGCCGGACTTGCGGATCAGCAGCCGCCCCTGCCCCTGCAGCGCGGCTTCCGCCGCAGCGATAACCCTGCGGACCTCGGCATCGGCCAGGGGCTGCTGCCCCGCCTGATAACGCACGTTCTTCAACATCTGCGGCACCGTCTCGAACTGCCGCACCAGAGCCGAGGCCGGCTGCCCGGTCTCGGCCATCGCCGCCAGGAATTGCAGGCCCGCGATCAGCCCGTCGCCGGTGGTGGCATGGTCGGTCATCACGATATGCCCTGATTGCTCACCGCCGAGGTTGAAGCCGCCCTCGCGCATCCGCTCCACCACATAGCGGTCGCCGACGGCGGTGCGTTCCAGCCGCAGGCCACGGCCCTGCAAGAACCGCTCCAGCCCCAGGTTCGACATCACCGTGGCCACCAGCGCGCCGCCCTTCAGCCGCCCGGCCTCCGCCCACCGCGCCGCCAGCAGCGCCATGATCTGGTCACCATCCGCCACTTGGCCCGTCTCGTCGAGGATCATCACCCGGTCCGCATCGCCATCAAGGCTGATGCCCAGATCCGCCCCATGCGCCACCACCGCCTCGGCGGCGGTCTGGGTATAGGTCGACCCGCAGCGCTCGTTGATATTGGTGCCGTCGGGCGACACGCCGACCGGGATCACCTCGGCCCCCAGCTCCCACAGCACCTCGGGCGCGGCGCGGTAGGCGGCGCCGTTGGCGCAATCGACCACGACCTTCAGCCCCGTGAGGCGGCCCCGATGCGGAAAGGTCGTCTTGGCATATTCGACATAGCGCCCCAGCCCGTCATCGATCCGCCGGGCGCGGCCGATGTTCTGCGGCTGCGCGAGCGGGATCTCACCAGCCAGCGCCGCCTCGATCTCGGCCTCCACCTCGTCCGACAGCTTGAAGCCATCAGGCCCAAAAAACTTGATGCCATTGTCCTGCGCCGGATTGTGGCTGGCGGAGATCATGATCCCCAGATCCGCGCGCATCGACCGGGTCAGGAACCCCACCGCCGGCGTCGGCACCGGCCCCAGCAGCAGCACGTTCATGCCCGTGGAGGTCAGCCCCGCGGTCAGCGCATTCTCCAGCATGTAGCCCGACAGCCGCGTGTCCTTGCCGATCACCACGCGGTGGCCGTTGCGCCCATCGGTGCGGAACCAGCGCCCCGCCGCCGCCCCAAGGCGCAGCGCCAGCTCGGCGGTCATCGGATAGGTATTGGCGGTGCCGCGCACCCCGTCTGTGCCGAACAGATTGCGTGTCATTCCTGATACCCCCCGTGCAAAGCTTGCCACAGCCGGATGCCCTGCGTCACCTCGGCCACATCATGAACCCTGTGGATCTGCACCCCCTGCGCCAGCGCCGCCAGCGTCAGTGCCAGCGTGCCGGGGGCGCGGTCCTCGGCGACCTCCGCCCCGCCGATGCTGCCGATGAAGCGCTTGCGCGACACCCCCAGCAGGATCGGGCAGCCAAGCCCGTGCAGCAGCGACAGCCCGCGCAGCAGCGTCAGATTGTGCTGCAGCGTCTTGCCGAACCCGATGCCGGGGTCGATGCAGATCCGCGCGCGGGGAATCCCCGCCGCCTCGGCCGCCGCGACCCGTTCGGCCAAGGCGTCATAGACGTCCAGCAGCACATCGTCATAACGCGGGTCCAGATGCATCGTCTCGGGCGTGCCCTGGCTGTGCATCAGGCAGACCGGCGCGCCGGCATCGGCCACCACCCCCGCCAGCGCCGGGTCGAACCCCAGCCCCGACACGTCGTTCACCAGATTGGCGCCCACCTGCAACGCCACCCCCGCCACCGTGGCCTTGCGGGTGTCGATCGACACCGGCAGCGCAAAGCCGCCATCGCGCAAGCCGGCAATCACCGGGCCGGTGCGGGCCAGTTCTTCGGCCGGGGACACTTCGGGCGCACCGGGCCGCGTGGACTCGCCGCCAATGTCGAGGATCGCCATCCCTTCGGCCTGCATCTTGCGGGCCCGCGCCAGCGCCGCCTCGGGCGCGAGGAACCTTCCGCCATCGGAAAAGCTGTCCGGCGTCACGTTCAGGATGCCCATCACCTGCGGGCGGTCCATCGCCAGCCCGGCCAGTGCCGGGCGCGGGGCGGTCAGGCTCTCGCGCACATCCAGGGGCAACTCGGCCGCGGCGATCAGGCCCTGCGAGCCCTCACGGCTCAGCACTTCCACCCGGTCGAACCAGCACCAGCCCCCCGCCAGCGGCAGGGCGCCCGCAGGACGGACACGGTCAGTCTCGGCAATCGGTCTGTAATAGCTTGTCATGCCGCCATTCAGCGCATCGCGCGCGCCTTGGCAAGCGGTCAGGCGGGCACCCGCGTCACCGGCACGCGGCTTCCTGCCGGAACCGAAACATCGCCGTGAACGTCCAGCCCATCCGCCGCCAGCATCTCGGCCAGCCACAGCGCCAGTGCCACCGCATCGCGCGCGGGCGCCTTCGGCCCGTCCACCGCATCCAGCACGATCTTCGACGGCGCCCAGACGATCATCTGCCGGTGCCTCATCGCCCAGTCGATTTCCGTCCGCGTCGCCACCACCACGCAGCGCCGGTCGCGCGCCGCCAGCACCCAGGCGTTCTGCTCGATCGCCAGCAGGTCGATGCGCCGCTGCGTTGGCCCGTGGCCCGACTGTGGCGGCGGCAGATCGGCCGGCCCCACGGTCAGGATCACCGGCTGCCCGCTCGCCTCCAGCGCATCGAGCCGCGCGGCAAGGTCCGGCGCGGCGATGGCGGCGTTGGACAGGAACACCACCCGCGGATGCAGCGCGCCCTCGGTGCCGTCGGCATGGGTGGCGCGCAAGGGCACCGCGGCACGAGAGCGCACGATCTCCACCCCAAGCGCGCCGGGGCCGCGGTCCAGCTTCTCGATCCGCACGAAGACCCGCATCGCCTGCGGGGCGGTCAGGATCCGCTCCGCCACCCGCTCGGCAAGCGTTTCCAGCAGGTTGAGCCGTTCGGCGGCAAGCTCTGCCTGAATGCTCTCGGTCAGATGGTCATAGGACAGGATGCGGTCCACATCATCGGCCAGCGGCGCGGGCTGCGGGCGCACCTCCACCACCAGATTGAAGCGCAGGCGCTGCGTCTGGCCGCGCTCCTGCTGGAAGGCGCCGATGTCCGCCTCCACGATGTGATCGCGCAGGCTGATCCGGTCGCGGGGATCGGCCCCGGCCGAGGCTTCGGCGCGCTCTTCGGGATGGGCGAAGGCCAGGCGGATATCGGTCATGTCTTGGCCCTCGGTCAGGTTCGGCCGGGATCATAGCGCCGCGGCCGGCAGGCGAAAGCCCGAAGGCGCCGCCTTGCCTTGCATCCGCGACCGAAGATCAGTCCTGCCTGGTCCGCGCGCTCTGGCGCAGCGGCGCCGAGGCCGTCGCCACCTCGCTCGGCGCGGCAGAGGCCACGCGCATCGGCTGGCGGTAGAAGATATGCGAGCCGATCCGGGCGGTCCTGGTAAAGCTGCGCGCCCATTTCGGGTTCACGGCAGGCGTGTGGAAATGGGTGGCGCCCTGCGTCAGCTCGCGCGGCGCGCCGTCCAGCATCGCCCGAGCAATCCGCCCGGCCACGTCCCAAGCGCGGCGGTCGCCGATGGTCTCGGGCTTGCCGTCGCAGACATAGGAGAACTGGCAGCCGCCATTGCCGGCCTGATTGACCACGCCGCAGATGCTGTTCGGGTAGGCAGAGGTCTCGACCCGGTTCAGGATCACTTCGGCCACGGCGGCCTGCCCGTGCAGGCTCTCGCCGCGGGCCTCGAAGTAGAGCGCGGTGGCGAGGCAGCGGAACTGCTGGTCACCCTTGGGGGCCGGCTGCGCGGCCAGCCACATCGGATCGGTGACGCGCGGCGCACCCTCGGCGGCCTTGCGGGCCGCGGCACGGGTCGGCGCGGTGGTGGTGGCGACGGCCGCGAATAGCGGGCGTTTGGTGGTCTTCTCCGGCTCTGCGACCAGGCCGGCCAGCCTCGAACCCTCGACAAGGGCAAGGCCGGCGCGTTCCTGTCCCAGAAGGCGGGTCAGGCGGGCGTCGATATCGGCGGTCGGATCGTTCGACTGGCTCACACTGACTTCGGCCGCAAGGCCGCTGGAGAGGGCGACAGTCAGAGCACACGCCCCCGCCCAGATCTTCAGCACATTCATCAAATGGGTTCCTGGTATTGCCAAAATGCTGCGGCCGCGAAGGCAACAACACCGGGGAATATCCGAAAACCTGAATTTGGTCCACGCGAACGGGAAAAATGGGCGAGAAACCGCCGATCAGCGGTTCTTCAGCCTCTGCGCGCCCGATCCGAATCAGGCCCCTGCCGCACTAGGGATAGCGGGACTAGCGACGATTTCCAGCGGTATTTTGCGGTTTGGCCCGATCCAGCAGCGCAAAATGCGCCGCTGCCAGCCGCGCAACCGGAACGCGATAGGGCGAGCACGAGACATAGTCGAATCCCGCCGCCCGGCAGAAGGAAATCGATTCGGGATTGCCGCCATGCTCACCGCAGATCGACACGGTCAGGTCGGGCCGCGTCTCGCGCCCCCGCTTGGCGCCGATCAGCAGCAGCTCCCCCACACCGTCCTCATCCAGCATGTGGAACGGATCCTCGCGGTAGACCCCTTGGGCAACATAGGAGCCCATGAACCGCCCCGCATCGTCGCGCGACAGGCCATAGGTCATCTGCGTCAGGTCATTGGTGCCGAAGGACAAGAACGCCGAGTGCTGCGCGATTTCCCCCGCGCGCAGCGCCGCCCGCGGCGTTTCCACCATCACCCCCAGCCGGTAGTCGAAATCCGCCCCCGTCTCATTCCGCACCGCAGCCGCCACCGCATCGGTGCGGGTCTTCACGATCTCGACCTCGCGCTTGGCCGAGACCAGCGGGATCATGATCTCAGGCACCACCGCCGCCCCGCGCCGGCTTGCCTCCACCGTCGCCTCGAAGATCGCGCGGGTCTGCATGTCATAGATCTCGGGCACGGTGATCCCCAGCCGCACTCCGCGCATCCCCAGCATCGGATTGAACTCGGTCAGCGCCTCGACCCGCCGCGTCACTTCCGACAGCGGGCGGTCCAGCGCCTCGGCCAGTTCGCGCATCCCCTCGCGGTCATGCGGCAGGAACTCGTGCAGCGGTGGATCGAAGAGGCGGATGCAGACCGGCAACCCGGCCATGATGTCGAACAGCGCAATGAAATCCGCCCGCTGCATCGGCAGCAGCCGTTCCAGCGCCACCCGCCGGTCCTCGCCGGTATCGGCAAAGATCATCTCGCGCATCACCGTCAGGCGGTCTTCGTCAAAGAACATGTGCTCGGTGCGGCAGAGGCCGATCCCCTCCGCCTCGAACATCCGTGCGGTGCGGGCATCGTCGGGCGTGTCGGCATTGGCGCGGATGCCGATGTCGCGCACATTGTCGGCCCATCGCAGCAGCGTGCGGAACCCATCATCCAGCGCCGGTTCCAGCATCGCCGGGCTGCCCGCCAGCACCTCGCCCGTGGTGCCATCCACCGTCAGCGTGTCGCCCTCGCGGAAGACCCGGCCGTCCGGGCCGGTCAAGGTCCGCTCGCGCCCGTTCAGCCGCAGGTCCGACGCGCCGACGATGGCCGGCAACCCCAACCCACGCGCGATCACCGCGGCATGGCTGGTCATCCCGCCACGCTCGGTCAGCACTGCGACAGAGGCATGCATCCCGCGGATATCCTCGGGCGCCGTCTCGCGCCGCACCAGGATGCAGGGCTCGTCCCGCGCGGCGCTGGCCTGCGCGGCCGCCGCGGTGAACACGATCTTGCCGGTGGCCGCCCCGGGGCTGGCGGCAATGCCGCGGCCCACCTTGTCGCGCGGCACCCGCGGATCGACCTGGAAGTGCAGCAGGTCCGACAGCGCCCGCGGCTCGACCCGCAGCAGCGCATCCTCGCGGCTGATGATCCCGTCATTGGCCATCGCCACCGCGATCCGCACCGCCGCGCGGGACGAGCGTTGCACCCGCACCGCGTCGATCACCTTCACCGCACCGTTCTCGATGACAAACTCGATCTGCATTTCCTCGCGCAGCCGCTCGCGGCAGGCGCGGCCGTGGCGCAGCAGCTCGGCGAACAGCCCTGGCGCCACATCCTCCAGCGCCGGGCCACGCGGATCGGCGACCAGATACAGCGTTTCTTCCGAGGCACCGTCCTCCGCCCGCGCCGCCTGCTCCTGGCCGCGGAAGCGCCCGGTGATCTGCGGCGCGCCGGTCACGCCATCGACGAACTGGATCGTGCCCGACCCCGACAGCCCCGGCCCGATGGCCTGCACCATGCCCTGCACCACAAGCCCAAGCGCGGCCTCGGCCGGTGCGCCCTTCGCGGCGCGCAGCAGCCGCGCCGTGGTGCCTTCCCAGGCGCGGGCCATGCTGCGCAGCACCTCGGCGAGCTGCCTTGCGGGGTCTTGCGGGAAGGGCTCGTCCGTCTCGGCTTCATAGGCCGCCAGCGCCGCCTCCAGCGCGCCATAGCCCGGCGGGGCCGAGAACATGTCAGGGTCCAGCCGCGCCACATGCAGCGCAAAGGCCTGCACAAAGCGCAGGTACAGCGCATCCGCCGCCTCGGCCCCGTGGCTCAGGGTCAGCACCGCATGGCGCTCGGCGTTCATGCCGACGTTCAGCACCGTGCCCGGCCCGCCCCAGGCCGGGTTTTCCGGCGAGGGCCGGATCGACACCAGCGGCGCCGCGCCGAACAGCCCCATCAGCTTGGCCGTGTCCGGCATCTGCCCGGCGGCAATCGCGCGCACGCTGTCACAGGGCAGCGCCACCGTCGGCGGCACCGGCAGGTCGAGCCGGATCAACCGCTGCAGGCATTTCGCCCGCCAGCCATGCCGCGCGGTGCTGACATCGGCCGAAGGCTCGATCAGCGTGAACTCTGCGAAATCGGCGTGTTTCTGCACTGCGGCGAACTCCTGTTGGCCGCAGCATACGCCGCTCCCGATTCTCCGCAAGTGGGCCAAAGGTGCAATTCGGGCCACCTGGTGCCGCCAAAGATGGCAGTTACGCTACGTCTGCACGATTTTCCTGCGAAACATCAGCCGCTTCGCAGGAAATCCGGCAGAATCGAGGGCTGCCTCTAGCCCTCGATCTTGTTCAGGTCCGCGACCGACAGACACAGGATGCGGATCCGGCTCAGCAGGTTCAGCCGGTTACGCCGCACCACAGCATTCTCGGAATTGACCTGCACCGCGGTGAAGAACGCATCGATGGGCGCACGCAAACCGGCCATCGCCGCCATCGCCGCGCCGAAATCTTCCGCCGTCATCGCCGGAGCGATCACCGCCTCGGCGGCGTCGAGCGCCGCGAACAGCGCGCGCTCCTCCTCGGCTTCCGCAAACTTCACCTCGGCCCCGAACGAGTATTCCACCCCGTCCTTGGCCTCGGCCTGGGCGAGGATATTCGCCGCCCGCTTGAACCCCTGCAACAGATTGGCGCCATCCTCGGTCTTGAGGAACCCCGCCAGCGCCTCGGCCCGCTTGACCAACAGCGTCAGGTCATCATTGCCGGGCATGGCGAGACAGGCGTCGATGATGTCGTGACGGATGCCCTGATCGCGGAGGAAGACCTTGAGGCGGTCGTGGAAGAAGGCGAGGAGGTCATCAGAGTTGCTCCAGTTTCTCTTCATCTCTTGAACGTAAGGAATCGACGGAAGGATATCGGTTGAGCGTCTGATATCTTCGAGCACCTTCTTAAGACGACCCGTCGCCGACTTCGGGTTCATTCGTGCTTGATCCAGCGCCCTAGCGAGATCGCTTGGAGAAATCTGCATCTCAAGGGCGAATTCGCGAAGCCGAGCTTCTTGGTCCATGCCAGCACGCAAGCTTTCTTGCTCACTGTTCTTTGCGAATGCCGATACGAAGACCTCATCCAAGGCAATTCTGAGCGAGTTCCCCAACACCAACCGGATCACCCCCAACGCCGCCCGGCGCAGCGCATAGGGATCCTTGCTCCCGGTCGGCTTCTCGTCAATCGCCCAGAACCCGGTCAGCGTATCCAGCTTGTCGGCCAGCGCCACCGCCACCGAGACCGGATCGCTCGGCACCGCATCCGACGGCCCCAGCGGCTGGTAATGCGCCTTGCAGGCCAGCGCGACCGCCTCGGGCAGCCCCGCGGCGCGGGCGTAGTAGCTGCCCATCAGGCCCTGAAGCTCGGGAAACTCCCCCACCATCGCCGATTGCAGGTCGGCCTTCGCCACCCGCGCCGCTTCGGCGGCAAGATCGGGCGAGGCCCCAACCAGCGGCGCGATCTCGCGCGCCAGCGCTTCGATGCGGGTGATGCGGTCGGCTTGTGACCCAAGTTTGTTGTGGAAGGTCACATTGGCAAGACCTGCGGCCATACCTTCGAGTCCTTTGTGAAGAACGGCCCGCAAGTCATTCTCCCAAAAGAACTTTGCGTCGCTGAGCCTGGCGCGCAGAACCTTGCCGTTCCCATGCAGGATCGTCGCCCCGTCATCCGCCGTCTCGCGGTTCGCCACCGTCACATAACGCTCGATCCGGCCCGACTTCGGGTTGCGGACCGAGAAGAATTTCTGGTGCTCCTTCATCGAGGTTTGCAGCACCTCGGGCGGAAGCCCCAGAAATTCCTCACCAATCTGCCCCATCAGCACCACCGGCCATTCCACCAGCCCGGCGATTTCCGACAGCAGCGCGCGGTCCTCGACCACCTCCAACCCCGCGGCAAAGGCAGCGCTGGTGGCGTCGGCCCAGATATGCGCCTCGCGTTCGGCGGGGTCCAGCACCACGAAAGCACGCTTCAACTTCGCCGCGTAATCCTCGAAATTCGTTACAGAAAACCGCGCTGGCGCCATGAAGCGATGGCCCTGCGTGCTGTTCCCCGCCACGATCCCGTCCACCGTCAGCGGAACCACCTCGGCCCCCGCCTCATCGGTCAGGATGCACAGGATCCCGTGCAGCGGGCGCACCCAGCGAAGCGAGCCCTCGCCCCAACGCATTGATTTCGGCCAGGGAAAGCTGCGGATCGCGGCTTCCAGAACCTCGGCGACGATCTCGGCCGCCTTGCGGCCCGGCTTTTCGACCACGGCGAACCAGACCTGGCCCTTCTTGTCGTCGCGCAGCTGCAGCTGGTCCTTCGTCAGCCCGGTAGAGCGCAGGAAGCCCTCCAGTGCCGCATCCGGCGCGTCGGCCTTCGGGCCCTTGCGTTCCTCGCGCAGCAGCAGGCTTTCCGCCGTCAGCCCCTGCACCGTCAGCGCCAGCCGCCGCGGCGTGGAGAACGCGGCGGCGCCGGCATAGGTCAGGCCGGCCTCCACCAGCCCGTCGGTCACGAGTTTCTTCAGGTCGTCGCGGGCTTTCGCCTGCATCCGCGCCGGAATTTCCTCGGAGAAAAGTTCGATCAGAAGGTCTGGCATGTTACTTTTCCAAGGTCTCGTTGATCTGGTTCCAGGCATAGGCGCGGCCATCGGGGAAGATGGCCACAACCCGGTCCACGCCCGGACGGATGTTTGCTTCGGACAGGAACGCCACCGCCTCGCCGGTTTCCAGCGCCGCGCCGATCTGGTTCGCGTCGAAGCACTCGAACCAGCCCGGCGCGATCAGCGGGGTCGGCGCGTCATAGACCTCATAGGTCTCGGTCAGCAGCGCGAGGCTCATCGGGGTGTGGAAGCAGCCGCGATAGCGCAGCGGCGAGGTGTCGGCGTCGATCCCCTCGAAGCTGTCGGCCAGGATCGGTTCCGGCTGGCCGCTGGCGACCGAGGTCAGCCGCAGTTCCGCCCCCGGCGCGTTGGCGGGGATCGGCTGGTAGTAGCCATAGACCTGCAGGTAATACAGGACCGCGCCCGCACCCAATGCCGTCAGCACGACGAAACTCCCGACAATCTTGCCATTCACGCCGCGACCTCGCGAGCCGGGGTGCCGCCGCCGGCTTCGGTGGTGACGAAGGCATCGGCGCATTTCTTGGCCAGCGCGCGGACGCGGCCGATATAGGCCTGCCGCTCGGTGACGGAAATCACGCCGCGCGCGTCCAGCAGGTTGAAGAGGTGGCTGGCCTTGATGCACTGGTCGTAAGCGGGGTGCGCCATCACGATGGCCCGCCCGGCGCTGTCTTCCAAAGGCGCCGCCAGGATGCGCTCGCACTCCGCCTCGGCATCCTCGAAATGCGACAGCAGCATCGCGGTATCGGCCTGATCGAAGTTCCAGCGGCTGTATTCCTGCTCTGTCTGCCGGAACACGTCGCCGTATTTCAGCGCGATGGGGGCCTGCGGGTCGTTGTAGGGCATGTCCATGACGTGATCCACACCAAGCACATACATCGCCAGCCGTTCGAGGCCATAGGTCAGCTCGCCCGAGACCGGGCGGCAGTCATGCCCGCCGACCTGCTGGAAATAGGTGAACTGGCTGACCTCCATCCCGTCGCACCAGACCTCCCAGCCAAGGCCCCAGGCGCCGAGGGTCGGGCTTTCCCAGTCATCCTCGACAAAGCGGATGTCATGCAGGGCAAGGTCGATGCCGATGGCGGCGAGGCTGCCCAGATACAGGTCCTGCAGGTCCGGCGGCGAGGGTTTGATGAGGACCTGGAACTGGTAGTAGTGCTGCAGGCGGTTGGGGTTCTCGCCATAGCGCCCGTCGGTCGGGCGGCGCGAGGGCTGGACATAGGCCGCGGCCCAGGGGCGGGTGCCAAGCGCGCGCAGCGTGGTCGCCGGGTGGAAGGTGCCCGCCCCCACCTCCATGTCATAGGGTTGCAGCACGGCGCAGCCCTTGGCCGCCCAGTAGGTCTGCAGGCGCAGGATGATCTCCTGGAACGAACGGGGGGCGCTTTGGGTCATCGTCATCTCCGGGCTGCGGCGGCCCCTGGCTGCGCGGCGGTGCAGCGGGCGGCGCGCGTTCTCAATAGGCAACAGGGGCGGGGCGGTCAATCAGCGCCCCGCGGGAAAGTGAACTCAGCGCCTTGACCTCTCTGTTACGTTCCGAACAGTGGCGCGAAGAGCAAATTTCTGCGGGGTGCAGACTGAATGAGACGTGCGGGAGTGTGGGTGTGCGTGGCGGTCGCGGTGATGATCGGCGCGCTGGTAACGGTGCGGGGCGCGTCGGCGCAGGAAGCCTATGTGCAGATCGAGGCGCAGCCGAGCCTGCGCGCGGCGGAAGAGCGGGTGCGGGCCTATTCGGGCGTGTTCCCCGATGTGGCGGGCTTTGCGATGGATACCGGCTGGTATGCGATCACGCTTGGCCCCTTCCAGCCCGCCGAGGCCGAGCGGCAGCTGGCGCTGCTGCGCGCCGAGCGGATGATCCCGGCGGACAGCTACCTTGCCGATACCAGCCGCTTCCGCCAGCAATTCTGGCCGGTGGGCGCGAGGCTGGGGGCCGAGGCATTGCCCGAGACCTTGCCGGGGGCGGACATTTCCGAAGGTGCGGCGCCGGAGGCGATTGCGCCGCCGGTGGTGCTGGACACGCCGCCCGAGACCGCCCTGCCCGAAGTTGCGGAGCCGCTGCTGCCCGAGCCCGAACCCGAGGAGACCCTGCAACAGGCCCGCGCCGGGGAAGCTGCGCTGACCAGCGCCGAACGCCAGCTGCTGCAGACCGCCCTGCAGTGGGAAGGCTTCTACAGCGCCGCCATCGACGGCGCCTTTGGCCCCGGCACCCGCGCCAGCATGGCCGCCTGGCAGGCGGCGGCGGGGCATGACGAAACCGGCGTGCTGACCAGCCGCCAGCGCGCCGAGCTGCTGGACGGCTACCGCGCCGATCTGGCGGCGCTTGGGCTGGAGGCCGTCACCGATGCCGAGGCCGGAATCGAGGTCACCATGCCGACAGCGCTGGTGGAGTTCTCGCGCTACGAGCCGCCCTTCGTGCATTATACCGAAAAGGCCGGGTCCGGCGTGCAGGTGATCCTGATCTCGCAGCAGGGTGATGCGTCCACGCTGGCGGGGCTCTATGAGCTGCTGCAGACGCTGGAGGCGATCCCGCTGGAGGGGGAGCGCGCGCTGACGCGGGACCGGTTCAGCATCGAGGGGCGCAGCGCCTCGGTGCAGTCCTATGCGCAGGCAGAGCTTCGCGGCGGGCTGATCAAGGGCTTCATCCTGACCTGGACGCCGCAGAACGCCGAGCGGATGCCGCGGGTGGTGGAGGCGATGAAGGCCTCGTTCCGCGGGATTGGCGACCGGGCGCTGGATGCCTCGCTGGGGGTGCCCTCGACCGAGAGCGGCGCTGCGCTGATGGCGGGGCTGGAAGTGCGGCGGCCGAAGCTGGCGCGGTCGGGCTTCTACATCGACGCGGGCGGCACGGTGGTGACCACGGCCGAGGCGGTGCAGGGCTGCAGCCGGATCACGCTGGATGGCGGGCCGGAGGCGTCGGTGGCCTTCGTCGATGCGGCTTCAGGCGTGGCGGTACTGCGCCCGGCGCAGCGGCTGGCGCCCCCGGCGACGGCGGAGTTCCGGTCGGCCCCGCTGCGCGCGGGCAGCGAAGTGGCCGTGGCGGGCTTCGCCTATGCCGATGTGCTGCAGGCGCCGGTAATGACCTTCGGCACCCTCGCCGAGACGCAGGGCCTCAACGGCGAGCCCGATCTGGCGCGGCTGGCCCTCGCGGCGCTGCCCGGCGATGCCGGCGGCCCGGTGGTCGATGCCAGCGGCGCGGTGACGGGGATGCTGCTGCCGCGCGCGCAGACCGATGGCCGGGTGCTGCCCGCCGATGTCAGCTTTGCGGTGAATGCCGAGGTGCTGGCAACGCTGCTGGCCGAGAACGGCTTCAGCCCGGCGCCGAGCACCGGCAATGGCGCCATGGCGGCCGAGGATCTGACCGATCACTCGCTGAAGATGACGGTGCTGGTGGCGTGCTGGGAGTAAACTGAAAGAATGGCTGGAGGCAGCGCCTCCGGCCAGACCCGGCCCTCGGCAGTTGCCTCGGGCGTTCGGCGGGGAAACGCTCCACAGGAGCGTTTCCTTATCCGCCTCACCCACGCCAGAACCTCGGCATGAGCAGCACGAACACCGACAGCAGCTCCAGCCGTCCCAGGAACATCCCGACGATCATCAGCCACTTGGCGCTGTCCGGGAAACCGTGCATCGCCCCCGTGGCGCCCACCTCCGGCCCCCAGGCGGGCCCGATATTGGCTATCGAGGTCCAGGCGGCGGTGATCGCGGTCTGGCTGCTGAGGCCCGTCAGCGACAGCGCCACGATCAGCGCGCCGAAGGTCACCATGAACAGCGTGAAGAAGGCCATCACCGAGCTGATCACATCCTCCTCCACCACCCGCCCATCGAGCCGGATCGGCTGCACCCGGTGCGGGCTGTGCAAGCGGCGGATCTGCGCGCGGATGGCGCCGAGCAGGATCAGCCAGCGGAACACCTTGATCGAGCAGACGGTGGAGGACGAGCACCCCCCGATCAGCCCCAGCATCACCAGCAGCACCAGCGCCATGTGCCCCCAAGTCGTCACATCCCCCAGCGAAAACCCGGTGCCGGTCATCACCGAGATCACGTTGAACGCCGTCTCGCGCAGCACCGGCAGGAAGGCCAGATCGTGGCGGATCAGCCGGTAGGCGACCAGCAGGGCCACGGCATAGAGGGTCCAGCGCAGGAAGGCCCGCACCTGCACATCGCGCAGGATCGGCCCGCCCTGCCCCTGCGCCAGCTGCACGTAGCGGATGAAGGGCAGCGAGGCGAGGATCATGAACACCGACCCGGCGATGCCCGCCTGCGCCGGCAACCCGCCAAAGCTGGCATCGTAGGAGGAGAAGCCGCCGGTCGACACCGTGGTCAGCGCATGCATCGCCGCATCGAACGGGGACAGCCCCAGCAGTGCATAGGCCGAGGCGCAGGCGATGGTCAGCCCCAGATAGATGCGGATCAGCGCCGAGGAGATGTCCATCGCCCGCGGCAGGATCTTGCCAAGCGTGTCGAAACCCTCGGACCGGAAGAACTGCATCCCGCCGACCTTCATGATCGGCAGGAAGATCATCGCCACGATGACGATGCCAAGGCCCCCCAGCCATTGCAGCAGCCCGCGCCACAGGTTCGCCCCCATCGGCAACGCGTCGAGCCCGACGATCACCGTGGCGCCGGTGGTCGTCACCCCCGACATCGCCTCGAAATAAGCATCGGTGAAGCGCATCCCAGGCGCGCCCAGCATCATCGGCAGCGTGCCGAACAGCGGCACCGTCAGCCAGATCCCGGCGGTCAGCACGAAGCTCTGGTGCAGGGTCAACGCCCGGCCCTTGTCATTGCGGCAGGCCAGCGCCAGAAAGCCGCCCGCCGCCCCGGTGATGATCGCGCTTTCCAGAAAGGCGAGCCAATGCGGGTCATCCTGGCTCAGATCCACCACCATCGGGATCAGCATCACCGCCCCCAGCGTGGCGATCAGCAGGCCGATGACATATCCGACGGGGCGCAGGTCGATCATCCCGCAGGCTTGGCCGCAGCGCGCCGGGGTGTCAAGCCGTCCCCCCTTCCCCCTCTTCTTTGCTGAAATATCCCGGGGGGAGCGGCCGCAGGCCGCCGGGGGGCGGAGCCCCCCGCTTGGCAGGCCATAGCGCGCCGTCAGGATCGCCAGAACCGCGGCAGCACCAGCACGAACAGCGACAAGAGGCCCAGCCGTCCCATCAGCATCGCCACGATCATCACCCATTTCGCCGCAGCCGGAAAATCGACGAAGGTGCCGGTGCGCGCCACCATCGGGCCGAAGCCATAGCCGATATTGCCGATCGAGGTCCAAACCCCGAACAGCGCCGATTCCAGATCGACGCCGAAGAAGGTCAGCAGCACGCTCAGCACCCCCAGCGTCAGCACGAATCCGTAGATATACATGACGAGGGCGTTCATCGTGTCCTCATCCACGCTGCGGCCGTCATACTTGACCAGCGCCACCCGGTGCGGGGCGTGCAGGCGGCGGATCTGGGCCACCACCACCTGCCCCATCAGCTGCACCCGGAACACGCTCAGCCCCGCCGCGCTGGAGCCCGAGCAGGCGCCGATGATGCCGATCCAGAAGGCGACCGCCATCATGTAGGATCCCCAGCCGGGGAAGCTGCCCGAGAAGAACCCGGTCGAGGAGAAGATCGAGACGAGGTTGAACAGCGCCTCGCGGAAGGCCGGTTCGGGCGCCATGTCGCTGGTGGCGATGCGCCAGAGCGTGACCGAGCCAACCGCGTAGCCGATCCAGCGCAGATAGGCGCGCAGCTGCGCATCGCGCCAGAGCGGGCCGGCAGAGCCGTTCACCAGCTGCACATAGCGGATATAGGGCAGACTGCCGAGGATCATGAACAGCGCCCCGGCATATTCGCCCGCGCCCTGATATTTGCCGAAGGAGCTGTCCGAGGGCGAAAAGCCCCCGGTGGCGATGGTGGCCATGCCATTCACCACCGCGTTCAGCGGCGTCATGCCGATCAGCAGATAGACGGCGATGCAGGCCACCGTCAGCCCGGCATAGACCTGCGCCAGCGAGCGGGCGATGTCGGCCGCCCGCGGCAGGATCTTGCCAAGCGTGTCGAAGCCTTCGGTGCGGAAGAACTGCATGCCCCCCACCCGCATCACCGGCAGGAAGATCATGGCGAGGAAGGCGATGCCAAGGCCCCCGGTCCAGTTCAGCATCCCGCGCCAGAGGTTGAGGCCGGGGGGGAAGTCGTCGAGGCCGATGAAGACGGTGGAACCCGTGGTCGTGATGCCCGAGACAGCCTCGAAATAGGCGTCGGTGAAGCCGGCCCTCGGGCCCCCCAGCATGAAGGGCAACGCGCCGAACAGCGGCAGGAAGGCCCAGATGCCGACGGTGACGAGGAAGGCCTGCCGCACCGTCAGGCTGCGGCCGAGGGCGTTGTAGTTGGTGAGCGCGAGGAACACCCCCGCCGAGCCGCTGATGAAGGCGCTTTCGAGGAAGGCCCACCAGTTCGGGTTCCCCGCCGCAGCGTCCACCAGCAACGGCAGGACCATCAGCGCGCCGAGCACCGCAAGCATGAGGCCGATGATATAGCCCACGGGGCGCAGGTCGAGCATGATGGCGCGAGCCTTTGCTGCAGTGCAGCCCCGTGTCAAGATGGGGAGGCTGTTGTAGCCTCAGGGACTGACCGCCGCCTACCGCAATGCCGCCCTGTTCCAGCCCGCCCAGACAGAGGGCTGCGCCCGTCCGCCGGGTGGGCGCGCAAGGCTGGTTCTAGGCGCTTTATGGTGCGGCCCACCTCCACCGGCGTTCTAGGCGGAGCGGTGGAGAAGCGCCCGCCCGAGGGGGCGGACGGGCGCTGCCCGGCGGCGCCAAGGCGCCTTGATTCCGGGCCAGAGAAGCTGGCTACCCCGGCTTGTGCAGCGACGCGAACAGCCGCGGGTCGAGGCTCTCGGTGGCAAAGGTCGCGCCTTCCGTCAGCACGCTGACGGCATCATGGCTGTGCAGCGATTCCTGATGGCTGGCGATCACCCGGAAGTCCCGCACACGCGGCTCGGCCAGCAGGCCCGCGGCAAAGCTGCGCGCGGCGTCTTCCACGAAGATCGGGTTGGCGGCGTTCAGCTCGGCAAAGGCCTGTTCATCCTCGCGCTTGACCATCACCTGCGTCTCGGTCGGCACCGCCATCCGGGCGATGTCGATCAGGTCCTCGAACCACAGGCACTGGCTGCCCACCACCTCGACCGAGATCCGCGCGACCGAGCGTTGCGAATGCGGGGTGGCCAGCTGGCCGCGGGTGCTGCGGGCATGTTCCGACAGTTCCAGCGAGCAGGGGCAGGTCGAGGAATAGACGTAATCGAGATGCACGAGGCGCTTGCGCACCCCCTTCGTCTCGACCAGTTCCAGCGCAAGGTCGTAATATTGCCAGCCGCTGAGGCCCGAGCGCAGCGCCTGCACCTTCACCGGGAACGAGAACCGCATCTGGATGCGGGCGTCGAAACTGCCGAGGTCGGTTTTGTAGTCGTCGAGCGCGGCTTCCATCACCGCGAAGCTGAAGGTGCGCTCGGCATGGGCGTAGAACGACCGCATGATGCGGCTCATGTTGATGCCCTTCTTGTCGGCCTCGAGGCTGACGGTGCCCGTCACGCTGGTTTCCAGCGTCAGCCCTTCGCCGCCGCCGCGCGCATGGTAGCGGATCGGCAGGCGGAAGTTGGAAATCCCCACGTGCTGGATCTGCGCGCGCGCGCCGACGATCAGGCTGGCGGGGCCGTTCTGCAGGTCCGGCAGGCTCGCCTTGTAGGCGGCATCGGGGGTGAAACCCTCGGGATAGCTGCGCGAAAGCTCGGGATAGCCGCCCGCCCGCATCAGGCCCTCATGATCCAGACCCTCCGTATCGGCTACAGTGCCGGCCCATTTGCGCAGCAGCGCCAGGGCGGCCTCGGCCTCTTCACGGCTGGGCCGGGGCTCGATCTCGGAGACATGCATGTTCATGGGTCGCGTCCTTGCGGTTCCGGTGGGCTCGCCGCCCGCCTTCAATGTCATCAGGCTACGGGGCACAGGCCCACGCGGATCACATCTAGGCATTTCGGGCGCCTCCGGCAACTGTTCCGCCGGGGTGACAGTCAGAAGAGGACGCTCATCCGGAAGTTCTCGATCAGCACCCCATTGCGCTCCACCTCCTGCGCGGCCTCCAGCGTCCAGCCGTGGCGCAAGAAGAACGGGCGCGCCATGCGGCTGGCCTCGGTGTGCAGGCCCTTCATGGGCCGCGCCCGCGCCTCGTCCAGCACCGCCGCCAGCAGGGCATCGGCGAGGCCGCGGCCGCGCCAGGCGGGGGCGACGAAGGCGAGGTCGAGGAGGCCATCGGCGGCAAGCGACATGAAGCCGCAGGGGGTGCCCTCCTCCTCGGCGACAACGGTCCACAGGTCGGCAAGCCGTTCGTCCCAGTCCTCGGCAGTCGGGCGGACCGGGGCCCAGGCCCGCAGCGCCTCGGCCGGGTATTTCGGCGCGGCGCCGATGCGGACCGCGTCGAAGAAGATCCCGGCCAGCGCTCCGGCATCCTGCGGATCGTAGGGGCGCAGATGCATCAGGCGGCGTCCAGCGCGGCCATCACGTCGGCGATGATATCGCGGCCATCCTCGATGCCGAGCGAGAGGCGGATCAGGCCGGGGGTGATGCCGAGGACGGCCTTCTGATCCTCGGGCAGGCGCTGATGGGTGGTGGTCGCGGGATGGGTGGCGATGGATTTGGCATCGCCGAGATTGTTGGAAATCTTGACGATTTCCAGCGCGTTGAGGAAGCGGAAGGCCGCCTCGCGCCCGCCGGCCAGATCGAAGGTGACGATGGTGCCGCCCGAGCCCATCTGCGCCATGGCGATGGCGTGCTGGGGATGGGAGGGCAGGCCCGGGAAGATCACCTGCGCCAGTTTCGGATGCCCCTCCAGCGCCTCGGCCAGTCCTTGGGCATTGGCGGCCTGCGCGCGCACCCGCAGGTCCAGCGTCTGCATGCCCGACAGCATGATCCAGGCGTTGAACGGGCTCATCGCCGCGCCGGTATGCTTGAGGTAGGGCTCGGCCACGCCGCGCACGAAGTCGCGCGTGCCGCAGATCACCCCGCCAAGGGCGCGGCCGCTGCCGTCGATATGCTTGGTGGCCGAGTAGACGACCACATCGGCGCCAAGTGCCACGGCCTGCGAGAAGACCGGAGTGGCGAAGACATTGTCCACCACCACCAGCGCGCCTTGGGCATGGGCGATGCCCGCCACGGCGGCAATGTCGATGACCTCCAGCGTCGGGTTGGAGACGGACTCAAGGAACACCGCCTTGGTGCCGGGGCGGACATTGCTGCGCCAGGCGTCAAGGTCCAGCCCGTCGATCAGCGTGACCTCGACGCCGAATTTCGCCAGCAGTTCCAGCACATAGAGGCACGACCCGAACAGCGCCCGCGCCGAGACGACGTGGTCCCCGGGCCGCAGGAAGCTGAACAGCGCGCCGTTCACCGCCGCCATACCGCTGGCGGTGGCAAAGGCATCCTCGGTGCCCTCGATCGCGGCGATCCGCTCCTCGAACATCCGGGTGGTGGGGTTGCCGTAGCGGGCATAGATGAACTCGTCATTGCCGCAGGAGACGAACCGCGCCTCGGCCTGTTCGGCGCTGTCATAGGCGAAGCCCTGGGTCAGGAACATCGCCTCGGCCATCTCGCCATACTGGCTGCGGCGGGTGCCGGAGTGGACGAGCTTGGTGCGGGTGTTCCAGTCGGTCATCAGCCGATCCTCCGGCAAAGAAAAACCCCCGACCCTTCAGGGGGCGGGGGCACGGGAGGCCTCCGTCCACTTTAGCGGATTGTTTAACGTGGCCCGCAATCGGGGGACAAATCGCCACGGGTGGTTTGCGGGAATTATCGCGAGTGGGGGGCAGCGTCAAGGGTGGGGCCAAGCCGGGGGCCAGCCCCCGGACCCCCGGGATATTTGGGCAAAGAAGATGAGGAAAGGGGCGCGGGCTGGTTTGGCAGGGCGCCGTCACGGTGCTGTAACGCAGCATTCACTCAGGTGTCGCAGGCTGGGGCTACAGGGATACCAGATCTTGTGGAGGCTGCGGGATGGCCCTCGTCCAGGTGAATGTGCAGGAGGCCGCGCTGGTGCCGGCGGATGCCGCTGCCGGGCCGGTCGAGGCGCAGCTTGCCGCAGCGCTCGCCGCCCTGCGCCCCGGGGCGCCGGTGGTGGTGATGGTCCATGGCTTCCGCTTCTCTCCCTCTGTGCCCCGGCACAGCCCGCACCGGCATATCCTGTCGCTCGACCCCTCGCCGGATTTCGGCAAGGCGGTGTCCTGGCCGCGGCATCTGGGCTTTGGCCGGGGCGAGCCGTCGGCGGGGCTGGCGATTGCCTTTGGCTGGGAGGCGCGCGGCACGCTCTGGCGGGCCTGGGCCGCGGCGCCGCGGGCGGGGGCGGGGTTGGCGGCGCTGGTCAGCTTGCTGCGGCGGCTGGATCCGGGGCGGCCGGTGGATGTGGTGGCGCATTCGCTGGGGGCGCGGGTAGTGCTGGCGGCGCTGCCGCGGTTGAAGGCGGGCGATATCGGCCGGGCGGTGCTGCTGGCGGCGGCAGAGTTGCAAGCCACGGCGGCGGCGGCGATGGAGAGCCCGGCGGGGCGCAGCGCCGAGGTGATGAACGTCACCACGCGCGAGAATGACCTGTTCGACTTTGGCCTCGAGCTGCTGGTGGCGGGCGGGGTGCGGCGGGGCCTTGGCCACGGGTTGCCGCAACCGCGCGCCAACTGGGTGGACCTGCAGCTCGACCATGAGGGCGCGCCCGAGGCGCTGGCGGGGCTCGGCTTCCGCATCACCGGGCCCGGCGCCCGCATCTGCCATTGGAGCGCCTATCGGCGGCCGGGGGTGTTCGCGCTCTACCGCGCCTTCCTGTTCGACCGGGCGGCGACGACCCCTGCCCGGCTGCGCGCC
>Ga0209024_1000370_pt1 | contig 82484 bp, 73 predicted proteins | sample AutmiccommunBRH5_FD_187380 | JGI IMG/M metagenome (GOLD analysis project Ga0209024, IMG submission 187380) | Deep subsurface microbial communities from Mt. Terri, Switzerland - Autotrophic microbial communities BRH/5 (SPAdes) (version 2) | ecosystem: Environmental > Aquatic > Deep subsurface >... | reverse complement strand
CTCCCGAGAGACCTCATCCAGCGTTGCACTCTCAGGCGGCAGCAAGCGCGCCACCGCTTTGGCCTTGAAGGCCTGTGAATACCTTGCCATGCATCAACTCCTTGCCCCCTGCAGCGTACCTATTGAGAGGACAACTATCTTGACGCAGAGGGCTCTACCGGGTGACCTCGGGTGGCGATTACCGCTAGGCCATCTATGAGGATGATGCCCGCTGAGAGTGGCAGTATAGGCGTACACGTCACCACGGTGGCGAAAGCGGCGCGGCGAGCGAAGGGGAAGGTGTGGCCGACCAAGCCAAATTCTGGCGCTGCCCCTGTCCCCGCTGATCCTTGTCCCCGGATGGCCCCTGGCGCGACGGCGTGGTTCCCTCGATCATTGGCGAATTCTGTCCAACCATTCTGCAAGCCACTGTAACGATTTGCCCGGTATTCCGACACGCCTTGTACACGAAGAGCTCGCGACCAGGGAGGAAACACCATGAATCGCTACCCCGCTGGAATTATCGCCGGCTTTATCGCCACCATTGTCTTGTCGATGTTGATGCTGATGAAAGGCGCGATGGGCCTGATGCCGGACCTGAACGTCATCAAGATGCTGACGGAAATGGCCTATCAGCGCATGGGCACGCCGGCAACGCCGCTGGTCGGCTGGATGATGCACATCATCATAGGCAGCGTCGCCTGGGGCCTGTTGTTCGCGGCACTGAGCAACAAGCTGCCGACAAGTTCGATAGTCGGAAAGGGCATGATCTTCGGCGCCATTGCCTGGTTGCTGATGATGATCGGCCCGATGCCGATGGCAGGTGCGGGCCTGTTCGGACTGAAGATGGGCATGATGGCGCCGGTCATGACGCTCATCCTGCACTTGATCTTCGGCGCGGTGCTCGGGGCTGTCTACGGCCGCCTCGCCAGTGACCAGCATGTCGCGGTCAGCGCCTGACGCGCGGCCACAGGATCAGCGCGAACGCGGCTGATTGGATGACGGGTCACAGCGGCCGAAAGACTCACCGATGCCAGTCTAGCCGATCAATACCACCGCGGCTCTTGCACAATCCGAAGATAGACCCCATGTTCGCTTCTCACTCCATCTGCGATTCAGCAGGGTTGCTCGCAAGTTCTTGAGCCATTCGTTCGTAGAACGCTAGCTCATTTCCGCTGGGCGGACAATGGTTCTCGGCCCAAGAATGCCAGGCGCGGTTTAACCTGAAGGCACGTAGTGCCCGTGCCGCCTCGCGGAGATATGCATCCGTGTTCACGGGATCCACAATCGGTAGCCGGACGGTGAAAAGCGTTATCGGCATTACGTTCCGTACGGCGCCATACATGTGATTCCCGGTTTTGAACGCATTTACGATCTGCTCACTCGTGAACTTGGCGCTCTTCACAAGCGCGGAATCCACGAGGGAGCGCGCGGCGTCATCGGGGATGTTGTGTATGAGCGAAGGCCACGGAGCACCTCTCAGGGCTCTTGCCATTTCCGGACTCTCCAGCAGCTCAACTGCCTGGGCAATGCGGGCCTCATCCTGGGACGATGCTACCGCCCTCTCCCAATACTCGCGCCAGAACTCAAGTGCCTCCGTCGCCAAGTCCCGATGTTGGGCGAGAGGTTCGTAATCATCCCGGCCGGCGCGCCGCGCAGCGAGGTAGAACAGCCGCTTGCGCTCTTCGTGGTCAAGGGCCTCAACATCCTCCTGCGAAAGCCCAGCCGTCCAGGCGTATTGTTCCGAGATGGCTGCCTTCTCGATATCCTTGTAGAAGTGCGCATCAATCCGTTCGAGATTGTTCCAGATGATCCTCTCGATATCGCGAATCTGGAGAATTCCCGTTTCGTCCTCGCGCCGAGTGGTTGCTTCCTCGAGCTTGACCAACTTGGCTGGCTTTGGCGCATCGCGTTGCGCTATCCCCGTTAGCGCGACATACAGCATCATGTTCTGGTTGACATGTTCGATCTTGTCCAAGTGTTCCTTCTTGAGCTTTCGCGTGTCTGTCGGAAAGCCGTGCGCGTCGAGCCAATCCTTTTCAGAGTCCTTCCATCGACCGTGAATGATCGTGTTCCGAAGGTACTTTATTGCCAAGTAATCGTCGAAGACTTGCCTATCGACCGGGATTCCCGCGTTGGAAAAGGCCTGATAGAGGCTCTTGACACGCTCGCCGTTTTCTTCCTTCCGAGCGAAGTATTTTTCGAGAACCATGAACCTGTCGCGATGACGCCAAGATTCGAGCATCGCCTCGATTCCGCCGACGACAAAGACCACAAGGATGCGGCAGAATGAAGCGTCCAGCAAGGATTCTGCGAAGGCGTAGTCACCCCTGAGCGGGTGCGTGTATGCTGCCGCCCGCGCTTCGTGGATGGTTAACAGGTCATCCGAGTAGGTGTCGATGAACTCGTTGATTTCCATGGGCGTCTCGTGGGGCAGATGAGGGCCTCGGGTTCGGCCATCGAAGTACGGACACCGTCCAAGAAGCGTGGGTTCGGCGAATTTTTGCGGCTAACATTGAGCATCTGAAAATCTTCCGCGTTTAAATGCCGACGATTTCTTCATATCCCGCACGATTCTTGCCCGGTGAGTGTATGCCGGATCGGGCAACCCTTCGACCAAAAAGTCGTCGTTTAGCCACCACTTGAAAACTCCATCGCCGCTCTTCCATGGGCACGGGTACGAGCCTGACGCCACGCAATTCGGGGATATTTCCGTATACCACCCATGCCTCCTACAGGTCCATCCGTTCTCCGGCACAAAACAAACCAATGACGAAGGGTGCAGCGCAACCTAACCCAACAACCCCAAATCAGCACAGGCACCCGGCTTGCCGGGCACCAGATGATTGGTTACGACCTGACGGCCTTCACCCATTCTGCGGCGGGCTCTCGTTCCGCTCCTTCGCCATGCTGTATGACGCTCGGGTCAAGGCGTGGCAGGGGGTTGCCGGCGACGTCGCCTGGCACCCATTGTTATGCCGCAATGCCTTCAACAATGAGATGACTTACGTCAGTTCGCTGGCTCGCATGCTCGAAGGTAATTGCGCAGACATTGCCCTTTGCATCGACATCAAGAAGGGTGTTTTCATCCAGATCTCTGGATTCCGTTATGTCGGTGTCGCGGAACTCAATGTACAGCGTGTCTGTATCGTCAAAGTAGCTGATTTTCATGGCCTGAATCCCTGATCGAAGAAAGTATTATGTACGGTTTCTCTGTCTGGTAACAAGATTACCCGGAGGAGTAACATAGGGCCGGAAGCGAGCTGCGGTCAGATCTAGAAGTTACGCACCTCACCACGGTGGCGCAAACGGTGCAGCGAGCGAACGGGGTGTGTGGCGCTGAAGAGCGTAGAGCCCAGACCTGATGCCAGTCTTTTGTGAGAGACATGTAAATGAAGAACTTTTTTAGACGGTTAATTGGGGATAAAACGTGGTATTCGCTGTTTGAATATGAAAGCCTTCCAACTTTTCAGGCACTTTGTTTGGAAGGCAAAAAACTACTTGACATACACGATAGGCTAATATCAAAGTTAATTGATAACGATTCTGATAAATTTGATGACCAAAATGATCGGACGTTATACGATTCGATTGAAGAAAAAATCAACAAACTTAATGACAAAAGATGCCGCGTTGAGGGGAAAATTGTAGCTAATAGATCCACTTGGAGCGAACCTCCTTTTATGATCTGTTTTTGTAAGGTGATAATGGAGATCCCCTCGAACGGACCCGGTGTTCCATCTACTCTGGATTTTTGTATCCGAAGCCACTGCTGTCCCATAAATTTTCATAGAAACCGGAGCTGGGCCTGAGGCGGCGCATCCGGTGGCTCCAGGGGATCACCTCTCAGCAACGGGAGGAGATCCCGGCGTTCAAACAAATTGAGCTGGAGCAGGCGAATCATTTGTTGAAGACTCCGATCGATCCGGCTGCTGAACTTGATCCAGGCCAGCAGCAGATAGGCGCACATGGCAATCCAGATTTGGGTCAGCACGGCATTTTTGGAGGTACCGACAAAGGACTTGATCTTCAGATTCTGCTTGATGCATTTGAAGAACAACTCGATCTGCCAGCGCGCCTTGTAGATGTCGGAGATGGTCTTGGCTGCCAGATGAAAATTGTTGGTCAGAAACACATAGCGCTTGCCGGTCTCGGGATCGCGGTAGCCGATGCGGCGTAGGTGGATGGGGCATTTACCGGCATTGGTGCCGGTGATGACGATGGTCTGATCGCAGGTCAGCCCCTTGTGCTTCAGCACTTTGTGGCGCTCGACAACACGGTAAAGCGCATTGCTTTTCTGCCGGGTGACAAAGAAGATTCCCTTGTCATTCAAGGCGTTAAACCAGCTGTAGTCGTTGTAGGCGCGATCCATGACGACGATGCTCTCGGCGGGCAGATCCAGGGTGCGACCGACACTGACATCGTGGGTCTTGCCGTCGGTGACGGTGACAAAACTGGGCAGCAAACCGTCGTGGTCGAGACCGACGTGCACTTTCACCGCGCCCTTGGTGGTACGAAACCGCGCCCAAGGAAACACCGACAGACACAGATCAATGGTGGTGGCATCGAGGGAGTACAGTTTGTTTTTGAATCGAAAGCCGTGCCTCGGCGCCAGCCCCTGGCAGCGGGCTAACAGTTTATGAAACAGCGCCTCGTAAAGCATATAGGGCTGGTTCTCATTGACGCGGGCCAGTGTGGTGCGCGTCACCTTGGCGCTGCCCAGGCGATACAGTTTGGCCGCCTGCGCCGAGAGGTTGCTGACAATATCGCGCAGGCTGGCGCGCCCGGCCAGTTGTCCCAAGCTCAGGGCCACGAACTGCGACCAACGCGACATCTTGCGCAGTTTCTGACCCTCGTGGTAGCGATTGGCGAGGGTCTCGAATTCATGTCTCGGAATAAATTTCAGCAATTGAGCGAATACCGTATTATGATGTGCCAAGGCCTGAATCCTCCGGTTTTTACAGTGTTTGTTGGCACTTTCATTGTAGCAACTCGTTGAGATTCAGGCCTTTTTTATTGCCGATTTATGGGACAGCAGTGGGTTCCAACGGTAACCTTTGACGTTGCGCAGATACAAAAAGCACAGCCCGAAGCCCCAGTTGCGCTGGTTGTCCGTCAAGCGGATGAGCCAGTCGGCGATGCGCTCGTTCGCCAACGACAGCCGCGCCCGGTACCGGTAACAGCGCTCGCTCACCGCAAATAGCCGGCACGCCCGGCGGATCGATACCGCCTTGTCCTTCACCGCCCAGCGCGCCATCTCCTTCCGTTGGGATGGCGCTACCACTTTTTTCCCAGCGCCTCACGCAGGACCTCGGCATCCATCTTCGACTCGGCGTACATCTTCTTCAGCCGCCGGTTCTCTTCCTCCAGCTCCTTGAGCCGGCTCATCATGGAGACGTCCATCCCACCGAACTTGGCACGCCACTTATAAAACGTGGCGGAGCTGATCCCGTGCGTGCGGCACACTTCCGGCACCGCCACCCCGGACTCCGCCTCTTTCAGGATCGCCAGGATCTGGCTGTCTGTGAACCGCGATCTTTTCACCGTAGAATCTCCTTGCAGTGGAAAATTCTACTTCTAATCACGACCATTTTCCGGGGGGATTACCGCTCCACATGGAGCTAGGCCTTTGGCAACTTGCTGAGCAGTTGGGCGAGGCCATTGCGCGCAAGTGTAAATGAATTGCGCAACGAGCCGGCAGACCACCCAAGTCCCCACATGGTTGCTTCGAGGATCTCATTTGCATGGTCCCCGCGTGCATGCCGCGACATGGTTGCCGAGTTACTCCCATCCAGATTTTCTCGTTCGATGTGTGACCAATAGCGGCTGTTTCCTATGACATTTGGATGAGCTACTTCGCAAAGAAACTCGTACTTTGGAAGCAGTTCCGCCACATTGGGGTTCTTTGCGAGTTTTTGAATAATCGTTAGAACGTTTGTCTGTTTGACATAAGGCTCCGGTTCGCCGAGTCGAGTACCCCATATCATCTTGACCACTTGTTCCTCGAACTCCGCCGATGCAACGCGTGTGTTCGGTGGAAACTGTATGTCGGAAAAGAACCTCTCAATCGTTTTCGCGTTGGAAAGGTAAGTGGAGGCGAGTTCGAGCAGCGAACGAACCAGGATGGCTGGTGTCACGACCTCACCCACATTTAGGCTACGAATAGAGCCCCTGAGTATCTCGCTGCCACGCCAGAACGTCATCGTGGCATAAGCTTCCACGTTTCTCGCCTGGTCTTCCCAGATGACCCGGTTGATTTCTCGGTAGTCTTTAAGACCTGCTATCTGACGTTGAATCGATGCGACGTCAGATATCCGCCAGCCATACTCATCTGGCATCGCGCCATCTAGTTCAAAGCACCCAGCGACCCAATCGGGCGTAAGACGTGTGAACTCGTTTGTTGAGCGCCGACAGAAATCAGCCATTTCTTCCGAGAGTCTTGGTAAGGGCTCCGTGCTCGCCATCTAATTGGGTCTAACGCCCGGCTTTGGGGCGTATTTGTAGCCGCGAAGCGGCGGAATGGCCGTCCCAGCCCCGAAGGGGCGACAACAGCCGTTTGTTATGTGCCACACTGGATTAATGCGGTAAGAGCTGCCCCAACCAATACGCCAATAAAAGCAAAAACAACACCCACATAGATTGCGCGGGTTTGAATTTTAGCAATTCGGACCTGAAGAAAATGCTCTGCAACTATGAGACGCTCAGGACTAGTTGGGCGAATGGACTCCTCATGAATTACTTTGGCCAGCTCCCAGGAGTCCATGCGACGAAGCTCTCTTTCTGCGTCAGAAAGTAGAGCAAACCAATAGCCGTGTTCGTCTCGTGCGAACCGAGCTTTGATCTTATCCGTCCATGTAATTCGCATCGCCTTTCTGTCCTCTTAAATTGGCTGATTAATCCAATGTTGCACTCAAGCACATAACGCAGAGCTAAGGTGCGCGAGCCGCGATAGCGGCGAAGCGTCGCCTTAAGCGTTGGGTTAGATTGCAACGTCAACCCGTACCCCTGACAACACTGATTTGTTGCAGCAAGCTGAGATACCCAGCCAGTTCGGGACACTTAGTAGCGTCTTTAACAGCCATGAGTTGCTTCATGAAGCAACCTCGCATCCAGCAGCCAACAAATGGGCTGGAGCGTTGCTCAAGCTCAAAGGGTAGGTAAGCAACATCAGGGCGCCCGAGTTCGGTCGCCCTCTTCTCTAGCAACAAGAGTATATCCATGTCTATTTGTTGCTTAGCCTCGGCTTGGACGAAAATGGTATCCACTGTACCCAGCTCGGCTGGGAATGAGTTGCCGGAGATGTCGAATGCACCCATGTGTAGCGATTCACTCGGTCGCCGCGTCAAAATGAAATACTCTGCCCTGTATTGCCCTTGAGCGACCTCTGTACCTGTGACAATGGCGTGCGCTTCGCCGAACACCCCGGCGGGTAGCCCGCGCAACGTGTAAATGGTGTACTCGCATGTTTTATCAGTCACTGCATACCTTCATAGTCTTTGTGCAATCTAGCATTGAGCATCTGGAAATCTTCCGCGTTTAAAAACGGAAAAGTGCCGCATATCCCGCACTCCCCTTGCCAGGTGCGTGTACGCCGGATCGGGCAACCCTTCGACCAAAAGTCGCCGTTTCTCGGCTTCAACTTCCGTGACGTCCCTGCTCGCGCTCATGGCGGGTCTCTCCAATCGGGTACGTAACCCGAAGTTTCCTGCGATTCCAACCACGTTAAAACAAAAAATACCGCTGCGCGAGCGGCAGCACTTTGGCCGGCTCGCAGGTCAGCAAACTGCCATCCGCGCGCACTTCGTAGGTTTGCGAATCCACTTCCATCAGCGGCAGGTAGTCGTTGAGCACCATGTCGCGCTTGGTGATGGCACGGGTGTTTTTGACCGCCACGGCGCGGCGTTTCAGACCGAGCTGTTCGGGCACGCCGGCATTCAGCGCGGCCTGGGAGACGAAGGTCAGGCAGGTGCTGGCGATGGCGCCGCCATACGCGCCGAACATGGGCCGGTAGTGCACCGGCTGCGGGGTGGGGATGGAGGCGTTGGGGTCGCCCATGGGTGCGGCGGCGATGGCGCCGCCCTTGAGGATCAGCGCCGGTTTGGCGCCGAAGAAGGCCGGCTTCCAGAGCACGATGTCGGCGAGCTTGCCGGCCTCCAGGGAGCCGACTTCGTGGGCGATGCCGTGGCTGATGGCGGAGTTGATGGTGTACTTGGCGATGTAGCGGCGGGCGCGTAAGTTGTCGGCGCGGTCTCCCTCTCCCCCGGCCCCTCTCCCACCGGGCGAGGGGAGTTGACCGCGCTGCACCTTCATCTTGTGCGCGGTCTGCCAGGTGCGGGTGATGACTTCGCCCACCCGGCCCATGGCCTGGGAGTCCGAAGCGATCATCGAGAAGGCGCCCAGGTCGTGGAGGATGTCCTCGGCGGCGATGGTCTCGCGGCGGATGCGCGATTCGGCAAAGGCGACGTCCTCGGCGATGCCGGGGTCCAGGTGATGGCAGACCATCAGCATGTCCAGGTGCTCGTCCACCGTGTTGACTGTGTAGGGCCGCGTCGGGTTGGTGCTGGAGGGCAGCACGTTGGCCGCGCCGCAAGCCTTGATGATGTCCGGCGCGTGGCCGCCGCCGGCGCCCTCGGTGTGGTAGGTGTGGATGGTGCGGCCCTTGAACGCGGCGATGGTGTCCTCCACGAAGCCCGATTCATTCAGCGTGTCGGTGTGGATGGCGACCTGCACGTCGTAACGCTCGGCGACGTTCAGACAGTTGTCGATGGCCGCCGGCGTGGTGCCCCAGTCCTCGTGCAGCTTGAGACCCATGGCGCCGGCTTCGACCTGCTCGGCAAGCGCCTCGGGCCGGCTGCCGTTGCCCTTGCCCAGAAAGCCCAGATTCATGGGCAGGGCTTCGGCGGCTTCCAGCATGCGCGCCAGATGCCAGGCGCCGGGCGTGCAGGTGGTGGCGTTGGTGCCGGTGGCCGGCCCGGTGCCGCCGCCGAGCATGGTGGTGATGCCGGACATCAGCGCGTCCTCCACCTGCTGCGGGCAGATGAAATGGATGTGCGCGTCGATGCCCCCGGCGGTGGCGATCAGCCCCTCGCCGGCGATGACTTCGGTGCCCGGGCCGATGACCAGCGTCACGCCCGGCTGCACGTCCGGGTTGCCGGCCTTGCCGATGCCGGCGATGCGCCCGTCGCGGATGCCGATGTCGGCCTTGACCACGCCCCAGTGGTCGAGAATCAGCGCGTTGGTGATGACGGTGTCCAGGGCGCCGCTGGCCCGCGTGGCCTGGCTCTGGCCCATGCCGTCGCGGATCACCTTGCCGCCGCCGAACTTGACCTCCTCGCCGTAGACGGTGAAGTCGCGCTCGACCTCGATCCACAGCTCGGTGTCGCCCAGGCGCACGCGGTCGCCGGTGGTGGGGCCGAACATTTCGGCATAGGCGCGGCGGTCGATGCGGCTCATTGCTGCGCCTCCAGTTGACCCATCACTTCACCGCGAAAGCCGTACACCGCGCGCGTGCCGGCATAGGCCACCAGCGTCACTTCGCGGGTCTGGCCGGGCTCGAAGCGCACCGCGGTGCCGGCCGGGATGTCGAGCCGCATGCCGCGCGCGGCGCCGCGGTCGAAGCGCAGCGCCGGGTTGGTCTCGGCAAAATGGTAGTGCGAGCCGACCTGAATGGGCCGGTCGCCGGTGTTGGCGACGCTGAGTGTCACCACCGGCCGGCCGGCGTTCAGTTCCAGCTCGCCGGGCGCGGTGTCGAGTTCTCCGGGGATCATGCGAGGTGACTCCTTTGTGGGACGAAAGTGACGGTCCGGCGCTCAACCGGGATCAGCAAACTTTGTGCCAGACGCAGCCGCTCCGGGGGCTGCGCAGCGAGTCTATTTCAGTCCGAGCCGGCCAGCCAGGCGGTGCAGGTTGGCGCGGTCCACGCGCAGTTCGCGCGCCGCCTTGGCCCAGTTGCCGGCATGGCGACTCAGCGCCGCGCGGATCAGATGGGTTTGCAGTTCGTCCACCGCCTGGCGCAGGCCGGTGCCGGTCGGGGCATCGGCGGCGCGGTCTGCCGGCACGGCTGCGGCCGGGGCGGTGCCGATGGCGAGCAGCAGATCCAGATGCTGCGCATGCACGGTCAGGATGCGCGGGCGCTGCGGCTGCTGCGCCCGCGCGCGCAGGGCGGCCCGGCCGATCAGGTGTTCGAGCTCGCGTACGTTGCCGGGCCAGGGCTGGTGCAGCAGGGCCTGCTGCGCGTCGGCGGCCAGGCGCAGGCCGCGCAGGCCCAGGCGCACGCGGTTTTCCTCCAGGAAGCCGCCGGCCAGCAGCAGCACGTCGCGGCCGCGCTCACGCAGCGGTGGCACGGTGAGGGGATAGGCACTGAGCCGGTGATACAGGTCGGCGCGAAAACGCCCGGCGCGGACTTCCGCCGCCAGCTCCCGGTTGGTGGCGGCCAGCACGCGCACGTCGACGGTGTGTTCGCGATCCGAGCCCAGGCGCTGCAACTGGCCGCTTTGCAGCACGCGCAGCAATTTGGCCTGCACCGGCATCGGCAGCTCGCCGATTTCGTCCAGCAGTAACGTGCCGCTGTCGGCCAGTTCGAACTTGCCGCAGCGCTCGCGTACTGCGCCGGTGAAGGCGCCGCGCACGTGGCCGAACAGCTCGCTTTCGACCAGGTTGTCCGGCAGGGCGGCGCAGTTGAGGGTGATCAGCGGCTGCTGCGCACGGCGCGAGCGGGCGTGGATGGCCTGTGCCACCAGTTCCTTGCCGACGCCGGTCTCGCCGCCGATCAGCACCGTCAGGTCGGTGGCGGCAACCGTGTCGATCTCGGCTTGCAGGTGGCGCATGGGCGCGCTGTGGCCAACCAGGTCGCGATGGCGTAGCGGCGCAGGATCCTGCGCGAGCGCGCGTGCCAGTTGCTGCTCGCGCTGAGCGCGCTTCGCGAGCCCGCTGATGCGCTCGCCGGCCGCCACCACGGCCGCGGCAAGGCGGCCGAAGGCGTCCAGCACCGCCAGATCCACCGCCGCGAAGGCCTGCGGGTTCAGCGCATCCAGCGTCAGCAGGCCCCAGGGACGTTCGTCGACGTACAGCGGGCAGCCCATGCAGTCGTGCACCTCGAGCTGCCCGGTTCGCCCTTCGACCAGGCCGTCGTAGGGGTCGGGCAGCTGGCAGTCGGCCGCCAGGCGCGTCGGGCCGCGCCGCTGCAGCAGCGTCAGCAGGCGCGGGTGGTCCTGCAGGCGAAAGCGCCGACCGAGCGTATCGTGGCTCAGTCCGATCACTGCCAGCGGTTGCAGCGTGTCGCCTTCCAGACGCAGCAGCGCAGTGGCGTCACAGGGGAAAAGCGTCAGTGCGGCTTCCAGCAGGTGCCGGTAGCGGGCCTCGTCGGGCTCGTCCCGGGCCAGGGTTTCGACCACCTGCGCGAAGGCGGCGAGCTGTTGGGGTGGAGTCACTTTGACTGCTCCTGGGTGTCGTATCGACTTCATTGAAGGGTTGTCATTCTGACATCGATAAGGCGGCCGGCGTGTAACCGTGCGGTTTTCCTGCATGGCACGAAACGTGAGAGGTGCAATGCGGGGCGGGCAAACCGTGTTGCACGCAATCATCCGGCAGGGTGGACGCGCGGCCGGCCAGGTCCGATCAACACACCGTCATGGAGTCAGTCAATGCTTTCCGAACACCACCGCAGTCTGGTCAAAGCCACCGTGCCGCTGCTCGAAGCCGGCGGCGAGGCGCTCACCCGTCACTTCTACGGCATCATGCTGGACGAGTACCCGCAAGTGCGCCCGCTGTTCAATCAGGCCCACCAGGCCAGCGGCGCGCAGCCGCGGGCACTCGCCAACGGCATCCTGCAATACGCCCGCCACATCGACCACCTGGACGCGCTCGGCCCGCTGGTCGGGCAGGTGGTGCAAAAGCATGTCTCGCTGCAGGTATTGCCCGAGCAGTACCCGATCGTCGGCGCTTGCCTGCTGCGGGCGATTCGCGAGGTGCTGGGCGCGGAAGTGGCGACCGATGCGGTCATCGATGCCTGGGCGGCGGCCTATCAGCAACTCGCGGACCTGCTGATCGGCGCCGAGGAAGGTGTCTACGCAGACTCCGCGGCGGCGCCCGGCGGCTGGCGCGGCGCAAGGCCGTTTCAGGTGGCGCGCAAGGTGATCGAGAGCGACGAGATCGTCTCGCTGTACCTGCAACCGGCCGACGGCAGCGCGGTGATGGCCTTCCGGCCGGGCCAGTACATCGGTCTGAAACTCACCGTCGACGGCCAGGAGGTGCGGCGCAATTACTCGCTGTCGGCCCCGCCCAACGGGTCGACCTATCGCATCAGCGTCAAGCGCGAGGCGGGGGGGCTGGTCTCGAATTTCCTGCACGATGCGGTCGGCACCGGGGCGACGATCGATCTGTTTCCGCCGGCCGGCGATTTTGTGCTGCAGCCGGGCAGCCGGCCGCTGGTGCTGATCAGCGGCGGCGTCGGCATCACCCCCACGCTGCCCATGCTGCACGCGGCGCACGAGCAAAACCGGCCGGTGACCTTCCTGCACTTCGCGCGCAGCGGCCGGGCGCACGCCTTTCGCGACTGGGTGAACGACCTGGTGGCCCGGCATGCGCAGGCGCAGCAGTTTTATTGTTACGAGGAAGATGGTGCCGCACAGGCCGACGCTTACGGGCGTCCGAGCGCCGAACTGCTCGATCGCTGGATGCCCGCCCCGCGCGACCTGGACGCTTATTTCGTCGGGCCACCGGCGTTCATGGGCGCCATCAAACGCATGCTGGGCAAGCTCGGTGTGCCCGCCGGGCAGATGCACTGGGAGTTCTTCGGCCCGGCGGCGGCGCTGGAGGACTGACGCGGGCGCGTCATCACCGCCCGCCTTGGCGTGGGTTACCCTTGGCGGGCGGTCAGCCGCGGCAGATTCGGACACCATCAGCCCGACATCATCAGAAGGTATTCGTCATGTCTAACGACAACCCCATTCACCTGCTCAGCCACGAACACCGCTACATCCTGAAGGTGGTGCACGGCCTGAGCGCCATCGACCAGGAACTGGCGGCAGGCCGTGTGCCGGACCTCGCCCGCCTGCGCAACATCGTCGCCTTCATGCGCGAGTTCGCCGACCAGTGCCACCACGCCAAGGAGGAGGCCATCCTGTTCCCGGCCATGGAGGACAAGGGCGTGCCGCACGGCGGCTGTCCGCTGGAAGGACTGCTGCGTGAACACGCCAGGGGGCGCGAACTGGTCGGCGCGCTGGCAACCGCGACCGCGGCGCTGGCCGGCGGCGACGCATCCGCCAGCGACGCCGCACGCAGCGCCATCGCCGGCATCCAGCAGCTGTATCCGAACCACATCTGGAAGGAAGACGAAATGGTGTTTCCGATGGCGCAGCGCCTGTTCACCGAGGCCGAGCTGAAGGCCCTGGGCGCGCGCTTCGAACAGGCGGAAATCGACCTCGGCCAGGATCACAACCGCTTCGTGGCGTTTGCGGACGAGATGGCCGCCCTGCTGGGGCAGGCGCAGCAGGCGCTCGCCGGCGAGCCGGAACGACCGTGCGATCCGCGGGCGAGTCGATGATCGCCAAGCCGGCGGCCGGAGTGCCGCTGCTGCGGCTCGGCTTTCGGCCGTTTTTTCTGGGCGCCGCACTGTTCGCCGTGCTGGCGGCGGGGCTGTGGGCGGCAGCCTACGCCGGCTGGCTGGGCGGGCTCGCGCCGCGCGGTAGCTGGCTGATCTGGCATATGCACGAGATGCCGTTCGGCTTCGCGGTGGCGGTGATCGCCGGCTTCCTGCTCACTGCGGTGCAGGCCTGGACCGGCTCACCCGGCCTGCGCGGCCGGTGGCTCGCGGCAGTGTTCGCGCTGTGGCTGGCGGCGCGCATCGGCTGGCTATGGCCGGGGTTGCCCTGGCCGGTGCTGGTAGCGCTGGAACTTGCGCTCCTGCCGGCGGTGGCGGCGCGTGTGGGCTGGCAGCTCGGGCGCGCCGGACAGCGGCGCAACTATCCGCTGGTCGCGCTGCTGGTGGTGCTGACGCTGACGGACGCGCTGGCGCTGTGGGCGCTGGCGGCGGGCGATTTCGAGTTGCTGCGGCGGGCCGTGTGGGCCGCGCTGTGGCTGATCGGCACGGTCGTCGCCATCGTCGGCGGGCGCGTGGTTCCGATGTTCACCGCGAGCGGCCTGCAGCTGCCGGCGCCGATTGCCCCGCGCCGCTGGCTGGAGGCACTGGCCCACGGCGGCCTGCCGCTGCTCGCGGGGCTGGCGCTCGCCGGGGTGGGGCTGGCGCCGGACAGGCGTCTGGCGCCGCTGTTCCTGCTGTTGGGGATCGCCCATGCCCTGCGCCTGGCGCGCTGGTTTCGCCCCGGCGTGCTGCGCGTGCCGCTGCTGTGGTCGCTGCACCTGGCCTACGCCTGGCTGGTGGCGGCGCTGCTGGGGCTGACGGCCTGGCACCTGGGTCTGCCGATCCTGGGCAGTGCGGCGCTGCACCTGTTCACCATCGGCACCATCGGCGGTCTGATCCTGGCCATGATGGCGCGCGTCAGCCTGGGCCACACCGGTCGGCCGCTCGATCCGCCGGCGGTCATGTCGCTCGCGTTCGGGGCCGTGGCCGCGGCCGCGGCCGTGCGTGCCGGACTGAGCGGCGTGGCGCCGCGCCTGGCGGTGGCCGTGTCGGCGGCGCTGTGGTGCCTGGGTTTCGGCTTGTTCGTGTACTGCTATGGCCCGATGCTGTGGCGAGCACGGATGGACGGCGGGCCGGGTTGAGCCGGCCGGGCAAAGGCCGCGCCGGGCCGCGCGCACCCTCAGCCCGGTATCGGCCGGCCGCGCACGATTGGCACTTTCAGACGATGGGTTCGTGGACGGTGACCAGCTTGGTGCCGTCCGGGAAGGTGGCTTCCACCTGCACGTCGGGGATCATCTCCGGCACCCCCTCCATGACGTCGTCGCGGGTGAGCAGGGTGCGGCCGTAATCCATCATCTCGGCCACCGTGCGGCCGTCGCGGGCGCCTTCCAGAATCGCCGCGCTGATGTAGGCCACGGCCTCCGGGTAGTTGAGCTTGACGCCGCGCGCCTTGCGCCGTTCGGCGAGCAGGGCGGCGGTGAACAGCAGCAGCTTGTCCTTCTCGCGGGGGGTGAGTTCCATGGTGTCTCCTGACGACGGGGCTCAGGTGGCCCAGATGCGTGGGATCGGGGGCGGCTGGCCATCTCTGGCCTGGCGCAGCTCCTGCCAGAGCTCGATAAACAGCGATCGCAACCGCGCGGCGCAACTGGCGCGGGCGCGTATCACCAGCAGTTCCGGCAGCAGCGTGGCGGCGGCGTACAGCGCGGGCGTGGGGTCGTCGAGGTGCGCGCGGACCCGGGCCAGCATCTCCGCAGTGGCCGCGGTCGAGACCAGGGTGCCGAAGGCCGGGTGTCCGCCGAGCCCCCAGTGGCTGTCGAGCAGGCTGGCATCGAGGCGCTGGCGCTCGCCCAGCAGGGGCTCGTCCCCGCGCCACAGCCACAGGCGCTGTTCGAACTGGCCGTGTGCGAAGCCTTCCTCGGCGGCCGGCCTGCCCAGGCAGTTGATGTCCCAGCCGGTGTAGTGGGCGCCGGGCTCCAGGGTCACGTGCACATGGTTGCGCGCCCAGGCGCCGTCGAACAGCAGGTTTTCCTGGGGCAGCCACTCGGCGTGTGCGCCGGCGGCGACCTGCAGGTTCAGGATCTGTGTTTGCGGCCGTGCGGGGCTGCCGCCGCGATAGGCGCGCCCGGCCCCGGGGGTGGTGAACAGAACCCGGGTATCGGGCGCGCAGCGGATGTCGATATCCAGGTGGTCGCCGGCGACCAGCCCGCCCGGCGGATGCAGGATGTAGACGTGGCACTCGTCGGGCCGGGGATAGAAGGGGCGCTGCACCCGCAAGGGTCCCAGGCTCCGATTGCGCACCAACGAGGTGCGTTCGCCGCGGCGCGCCAATACCAGTTCGAGCCGCGCGGACCAGCCGGCGGTGGTCGGGGATGGTGCCTGGACGAGCGAGTTCACTGCTGGGTTTGCCCTGTGCGGCCCGGGGTGTGGATGCCGAAACGCAATAACTATACCGGCAACGGCGGCGCGGGTCGGTCAGTCCTCGCCCAGCAGATACTTGCGCGGATGCCGGCCGGCGGCGTGGCCCATGAAGGGTGGATGGATCGAATAGCCGAGCAGGGCCTGCAGGCGCGCGCTCATGGTGCGCGCCTGTTGCTGAGGCACTGTCAGGAAATAGTTTTCCTGGGTGCGTGCCCAGGGTTGGCAGTACTGGATGGAAAAGCCGCGCCTGGGTTGGTCGGTGCGATTGGCGCCGCCCCGGTGCAGCAGGTTGCCGGCGAACACCAGGCAGGTGCCGGCGGGCATCTCGATGCCGATGCCGCGCCCGGCCATGCGCTCGGCGAAGTCCGGGTCGGTCTCGCGCTCGCCGCTGCGGTAGTCGCCGCCGATGTCGGCCTCGCTCCACAGGTGGCTGCCGGGAATCATCTCGGTAGCGCCATTGTCGGCGGTGAAGTCGTCCACCGCGACCATGGTCGACAGGCTGACCATGGGCCGCGGCCGGGGCAGCGGGTAGAAGGCGTCGTCGTTGTGCCAGGGTTGGGGGGACTCGCCTGGATGAATGCAGATCGCCAGGCTGCCGGTGAGCAGATAGTTGGGATCCAGAAAGCGGTCGCACAGCGCCAGCACCCGGGTGTCCTCGACGATGTCCTGAAACACCGGATCCCGCGCCACCAGGGTATAGACGCGCTCGGTGGCCTCACCCTCGAAATTGTTGCGGCCGCGATAGGCACCGAGTTCGCGGTCGAGCGCGGCGCGCACCCGGGTCAGACACTCGGCGTCCAGAAAGCCCGGCAACAGGGTGTAGCCGCGAGTGCGGATTTCGTCTTCGGCGGCGGCGGGATCGAACATGCGCGCGGCGTCAGCGCTGCCGCAGGATGGGCACCCAGTGGAACAGGCCCACCAGGATCACCATGACGATATCGCTCGTCTCGGCGCGGCCCGCGGCGCGGAGCTTGCCGTGCACGAACACCAGTTCGCCCAGATGGGCGAGAAAGACCACGAAGGCGATGGCGAGCAGGCGGTAATCCCAGGGCGGGGCGAACACCCCGAGCAGGGCGAGCAAGGGCAGGATCCAGAAGCCCAGGGTGAGTAGTTTCCCGATGGTGAAGAACTTTTGCATGTGCGCTCCTTGGAGGGAATGGTAGGGGAACTCGTTGCGGTCGAGTGTAGCAGGGGCCATCGGGCCGCTACAGGTCGCCGGCGGGGGATTCGCGGCCTTTCGGTCGCGCCAGCCGGGCGCCTGTCCAGTGCAGGAACAGCGCCGCCGCGATCCCCGACGCGCCCAGGATCATCGCCATCACCACGATCTGATAGCGCGCCGCGACCAGCGGCGCGATCCCGGAGAGAATCTGGCCGGTCATCATGCCCGGCAGGGTCACCAGGCCCACCGCGAAGAACGAGTTGAACACCGGGATCAGCGCGGCGCGGAAGGCGGCGTCCCGGGCCGCGTGGTAGTCGCCGCCGCGGTTCATTTCGGCATACAGCCGCTCACCGGCGAGGCTGACGCTGTTCATGGCGGCGGCAAAGATCATCCCCGCCAGCGGAATCAGGGTGCGCGGCTGGTACCAGGGCTCGATGCGCAGCACCGGGCCCACCACCAGCGCCAGCACGCCGAGTCCGGCGATGGCGATGGCGGCCAGACCCGGCCCCAGCAGGGCGCGCCTGGCATCCGGCACATTGCCGAGCGCGATCCAGCAGGATGCCCAGATCATCACCACCAGCACCGCGAGCACCGGCCAGGGATGGTCGGCGGCGAAGAGAAAATTCAGCGCATAGCCGACCAGCAGCAGTTGCGCGAGCATCCGCGCCAGGGCGTACCAACTGTGCCCGGTAGGCTGCGACCAGGCCATCTGGATGCCGATGACCGCGAACGCCGGCAGCAGGGCGAGCCCGAGCTGCACGGGCGGAATGTTCTGCACCACTGGCTGGACTCCTGTACCTGACGGCGCCGATGCCCGGGCAGCGCCGGGCCCGGCTGTCGCCATGATCCCGGCAAACCGGCCCGATCACAATGCGGATCGCCGGTGGGCGATGGACCGCGTCCGGGCCCGGCGGCTGACACAGAGGCTTCACAGGGTTCTGCAATGCTTGTCGGCCGGAACCTCGTAGATCGGTGTTGCCATGAATCCCTCGCCTGAACAGTCGGAACCCCTGGGGCATGACAACTTGCCGGATTTTCCGCTGCTGGCGTCACTGTATGAGGAGATACAGGGGCTGCGGGAAGCGGTGTTCGCGGACGCCGAGCAGATGCTGCGCCTGGTCGACGGCGAGCGCACGCCCGGACGCAGCAACCTGGCGCACTATCTGGCGCTGCGCAGCCGCGACCTGCGCTCGCTGCAGCAGCGTCTGGCGCGCTGTGCGCTGTCCTCGCTGGGGCGCAGCGAGGCCCATGTCGCCGCCACCCTGGATTGCCTGCTGGCGTTACTGGCTGCGGTGCTCGACCGGCCCGCACCTGAGCCGGCGGTGGCGGCCTCGTTCGAGGCCGGGCGGCGCGCACTGCTCGACCAGCGTGCGCGCCTGTTCGGACCGCTGCCGGAGGGCCGTCCCAGCCACATCCTGGTGACATTGCCGTCGGCGGCCGCCGCGGATCCCCGGTTCGCCGTCGACCTGGTCGCCGCGGGCATGGACTGCGCGCGCATCAACTGCGCGCACGACGATGCCGCAGCCTGGCAGGCCATGGTCGCCAATGTGCGCGCGGCGGCGGCTGCCGCCGGCCGCGAGTGCCGCATCCTCATGGACCTGGCCGGCCCCAAGTTGCGCACCGGCGCGATCGTGCCCGCCCAGAGCCTGCGCCTGAAGGGCGCCGTGCGTCTGGTGCCCGGCGCCGCGGCGAACTCGGATGAACTGGGCTTCCCGGCGCAGGTGATCGCCGCGCTGGCGCCCGGAGACCGCCTGTCGCTGCGCGATCGGCGCGGTAAGCAGCGCGACCTGGTCATCGAGCGTCTGGACGAGGCCGGCGTGCTGCACGCCAGCTTGCCGCGCACCGCGGAAGTCGGCCCGGACACCGAGTTCCGCCTGCGCATCAAGGGCCGCCGCGTCGCCCAGTGTGCCGCGCTGTGCCTGCCGGCGGCGGAAATCCGCCTCTTTGAGGGCGATACCCTGCTGCTGGAGCGGGCCTGCCGGCCGGCAGAGCCGGCGCGCAACGGGGAGTGCCCCGCGCACATCTCCTGCGGCGAGCCCGGCATCCTCGGCCAGCTGCGCCCCGGCGAGCCGGTGTGGATCGACGACGGCAAGATCGGCGCCCTGGTCGAGCGGGTCGAGGCCGAGGGGGCCTATCTGCGCATCACCGAAGCGGGGCCCAGGGGCCGCCGGTTGCTCGCCGACAAGGGATTGAACTTTCCCCAATCCGATCTGCGGTTACCTGCGCTCAATGCCAAGGATCTGCGCGATCTGGACTTCGTGGCGTCCCATGCCGACCTGGTCGGGCTCTCCTTCGCCGGGTCGCTGGTCGATCTCGAAGCGCTGCGTGCCGCGCTGGCCGAGCGTGGTGCCCCGGCGCTGCCCATCATCGCCAAGATCGAAACCGCCACGGGCGTGGACAACCTGTCCGAGATGCTGCTGGGCATGACCGGCCGCCAGCCGTTCGGGGTGATGATCGCCCGCGGCGATCTGATGGTGGAGATCGGCGGTGAGCGCATGGCCGAACTCCAGGAGGAGATGCTCTGGCTGTGCGAGGCGGCCCAGGTGCCGGTGATCTGGGCCACCCAGGTGCTGGAGACGCTGGCCAAAAAGGGCACGCTGTCGCGGCCGGAAATCACCGACGCGGCGGCCGCCGCCCGTGCCGACTGCGTGATGCTCAACAAAGGCCCCCATCTGCTGCGGGCGCTGCAGGTGCTCGCCGATATCCTCTCCCGCATGGGCGGCCATCAGGACAAGAAGAATCCTCAGCTGCGGGCGCTCTCCCTCGCCAGGCGGGTGCTGGCCCGCGCCCGGGTTGCGGCGGCCTGAACCCGGTCCGGCGCCGGCGGGCATTCCTTGCGCGGCGTGGTTTCGGTTAGGCTGCGGACGAGATGCCGGGCCGCCATCGGGTCCGGTATCCATACTGAATAACCACAATGATCGGGGCCGGAGCCCCACGCCCGACAGGGGCCGGGAGGACAGATGAAAGAGCTGAGTACGGAAGTTTTCGCGGAAGGTTTCGTGTTTCTGGAGGGACCGCGCTGGCGTGGCCATCGGCTGTGGGTCTCGGACATGCACGATCACCGGGTCTATCGCCTGCAGGAAGACGGTTCGCGGGAGGTCGTGGTCGAAGTGCCGGGCAAGCCCTCTGGTATCGGGTTTCTGCCCGAGGGTACGCCGCTGATCGTTTCCATGCATGACCGCAAGTTGATGAAGCTCGTCGACGGCAAGCTCGTCGAGCACGCGGACCTCTCCGCGCTCTGCCGTTACGAGATCAACGACATGGTGGTCGATGGCCGCGGCAATGCCTATGTCGGCAATATCGGTTTCGATCTGTTGGCCGGGGAGAAATTCCAGCCCACCAACCTGGTGCTGGTGACCGCGGCCGGCGAGGTGCGCGAGGTGGCGCAGGAGCTGCACGTGCCCAACGGCCCGGTGGTGACTCCCGACGGCAGGCGGCTGATCCTCGCCGAATCCTGGGCGAAACGGCTGACCGCCTTCGACATCCAGGACGACGGCAGTCTCACCAACCGGCGTGTGTTCGCCGAGCTGGAAGTCTCGCCGGACGGCATCTGTCTGGATGCCGAGGGTGCGATCTGGGTGGCCGGCTTCAACAGCGACCGTTTCCTGCGGGTGCGCGAAGGCGGTGAGGTGACCCACTGCGTGCGCGTCGAGGACCGCTATCCGGTGGCCTGTACCCTGGGCGGCGCCGACGGCCGCACCCTCTTCTGCCTGACCTTCAAGGGCACCATCAAGGAGCTGGGCAAGATCCGCGACGCCTCGCGCATCGAGACGGCGCGGGTCGAGGTGCCTGCCGGCGGGTCGCCCTGAACCGCGCCGGCGGTATCCCCGGGTCGGGCGGTGCGGCGGATGCATCGATCTGTAATGCCGGGGTCACCGGTTTGCCATGAATCCATGCTAGGTTGGGCACGCTTGCCGGCCTGCCTGGGGTGTCCTCCCGCGGCCGCCGAACAACCATGCCACACATACTGCACGCAGCCTACCCAGGAGTTCGCCCATGCCAGTATCACGCAGATCCTTCATGCTCTTTGGCGCCGCAGCCGTGGGTGTGGCCGGCTCGCTGGGCGGGGTGATCGCTTCGCCGCGGCCGCCCGCGCGCTTCACCGACGAGGGCGATTGCCCGGTGCACGGTTACGGCCGGCTGGTCGAGGATCCCGAAGGCCTGCTGGATTTGCCGCGCGGCTTCCGCTATCGCATGTTCTCGCGGGAAGATGCCCTGATGTCGGACGGCAACCTGGTGCCCTCCAACCACGACGGCATGGCCGCCTTTCCCGGCCGCGGCGGCGCCAGCGTGCTGGTGCGCAACCACGAAGTGGATGTCGGCGATGTCGCCGAGGATGGCCTGACGCCGGTCCCGCATGTCAGTGGCAGGGTGTACGACCCGGAAGCCCTGGCGGGTGGCACCACCACCCTGGTGGTCAATCACGATCGCCGCCTGATCCACCACGGGGTCAGCCTGGCCGGCACCCTGGACAACTGCGCGGGCGGACCCAGCCCCTGGGGCACCTGGCTGAGCTGCGAGGAATCCTCGAAGACGATTGGCAAACGCCATGGCTATGTGTTCGAGGTCGATCCGCTGGCCGGCGGTAACCCGGTACCCATCGTCGCCATGGGGCGGTTCGACCACGAGGCCGTGTCCTTCGATCGGCAGGGCGTCGCCTATCTGACCGAAGACGCCGACAGCCCCCATGGCTGTCTGTACCGCTTCATTCCCGACCGCGCCTTGGGCGGCCGTGGCAGCCTGCACGCAGGCGGCCGGCTGTCCGCGCTGGCGGTACCTGGGTTGGGCACCGACCTGTCCATCGTTCAGACTCCGGGCATGCTGCTCAACGCACGCTGGATCGAGGTGCCCAATCCAGACCCGGCGGACGGCGAGATGCTGGTGCGCGAGCAGGTCATCGCCCTGGGCGCAGTCCCCATCCAGAAAGCGGAGGGGACCTGGGCCGATCCGGACGGTTCGATCTGGTTCGTCTCCAGCCGCGGTGACGGACCCGATGCGGACGGCGAGGAAGACCGCAGCGCGGCCGAACACAGCGGGCAGATCTGGCGTTACGACCCCGACGCGGAGACGATCGAGCTGGTCGCCCTGTTCCCCAAGGGCACTCCCTACGATGAGCCCGACAACATCACCGTCGGCCCCCACGGCTTCGCCATCGCCTGTACCGATGGGGACGACGACCAGTGGCTGATCGGCATCAACCAGCAGGGCCGCGTGTTCCCGTTCGGCTTCAATGCGCTCAACGAAGAGGAATTCGCCGGCGCCACCTTCTCGCCCGACGGCCGCACCCTGTTCGTCAATGTGCAGGGCCCGCCCGGCATGACCTTCGCGATCTGGGGTCCCTGGCGCAGCGGGGAACCTCCAGACTCCGCTTTCTGACGGCGCCTACCGCGGCCGAAACACGCGGCGCTCAGCTCCCGGGGCGCCGAAATTCGCGGCGCGCGCTTGCTGCGGCGGTTCGGATCACACAGCCTTCGACATGGTCGTTGATCAGGCCCATGGCCTGCATGAAGGCGTACACCGTGGTCGGGCCGACAAACTTCCAGCCGAGTTTCTTGAGATCCTTCGACAGGGCGACGGATTCCGGCGAGGTGGATGCCGTCTGCGCTGCGCCGAGCTTTGCGGGCTCCGGTTCGTAGCGCCAGACGAAAGCGGCCAGGGAGCCCTCCCGCGCGATCAGTTCCCGGGTCCGCCGGGCGTTGTTGATCACCGCCTCGATCTTGCCGCGATGGCGAACGATGCCCGCGTCCTGGAGCAGGCGCTCGACGTCGTTGCCGTCGAAGTCCGCGACGCGGTCGAAATCGAAACCGTGGAAGGCGGCGCGGAAATTCTCGCGCTTGGCGAGGATCGTCCGCCAGCTCAGCCCCGACTGAAAACCCTCCAGACAGAGCTTCTCGAACAGGCGCCGATCATCGGCCACCGGGAAGCCCCATTCGCGGTCGTGGTAGGCGAAAAATTCGGGCGCAGCACTGCACCAGCCGCAGCGCGGCCGGCCGTCAGGACCCTGTGTGGTCATGGTCATGAAAAAGGTTGACTCTCGACTGATATATCGGTCGCGGTAGCAATGCGCCTTGCGGGGAACGGCCTGCTGGGCGCTGAATACGGCAATATCATGCTCTGGCAGTATCAGGGGCGCCAGTGCCGGCTAGCGGGCCATCGAGTCCGAACTCGCTGTGCAGGGCGCGGACGCCGAGCTCCAGATACTTTTCTTCGATCACCACGGTGATCTTGATTTCCGAAGTGCTGATCATCTGGATATTGATCCCGTGGTCCGCCAGGGTGCCGAACATGCGCGACGCGACGCCGGCGTGGGAGCGCATGCCCACCCCGACCAGGGAAAGCTTGGCGATGTGATCATCACCCACGATCGCGGTGGCACCGAGATCCGTGCGCAGGGATTCGAGGATGCGCTGCGCCTTTTTCATCTCGTTGCGATGCACTGTGAACGTGAGGGAGGTGGTGCCATCTTCGGCGACGTTCTGGACGATGACATCGACTTCGATATTGGCGTCACTGATCGGCCCCAGGATCCGATAGGCGACGCCGGGTACATCCGGTACGCCCAATACCGTGAGCTTGGCCTCGTCGCGATTGAAAGCGATGCCGGATACCAGGGGTTTTTCCATATCGTCCTCGTCGTCCAGGGTGATCAGGGTACCGGGGCCTTCCGCGAAGCTGGAGAGCACACGCAAGGGAACCTGATATTTGCCGGCAAATTCCACGGCCCGGATCTGCAGCACCTTTGAGCCTTGACTGGCCATCTCCAGCATCTCCTCGAAGGTGATGCGATCGAGTCGCTGCGCGTGCTCCACCACCCGTGGATCCGTGGTGTAGACGCCGTCGACATCTGTGTAGATCTGGCATTCGTCCGCGCCCAATGCCGCGGCCAGCGCCACCCCGGTGGTGTCCGAGCCGCCGCGTCCGAGGGTGGTGATATTGCCTTCGGCATCGATGCCCTGAAAACCTGCGGCCACCACCACCCGGCCCGCGGCCAGGTCGGCGCGGATCGACGCCACCTCGATATGTTCGATGCGCGCCTTGTTGTGGGCGCTGTCGGTGAGGATGCGGATCTGTCCGCCGGTATAGGAGCGTGCCGGGCAGCCCGCTTCTTCGAGGGCCATGGCCAGCAAGGCGATGGTGACCTGTTCTCCGGTCGACACCAGCACGTCCAGTTCGCGCGGCGACGGATGCTCTGCAATCTCGTGGGCCAGGGCGATCAACCGGTTGGTCTCTCCGCTCATCGCGGATACCACCACCACCAGGTCGTTGCCACGCGCGCGTTCCGCAGCGACTTTCCGGGCCACTGCGCGGATGCGCTCGATCGAGCCTACCGAGGTGCCGCCGTATTTCTGTACCAGGAGACTCATGCCTGCCCTGCCGGTCCCGAGCGCTCAATGGCGCGCAACTTTATGACCATCACCATCACCATCACCAACACATTGCGGGCAGGATAGCCCGTACTGATCAGCTGCCCAGCCGGTTTGCCAGCCAACCCGGGACTGAGTCCAGAGCGGCGTTCAGCCCAGCCACATCGGTACCGCCCCCCTGGGCGAGATCCGGGCGGCCGCCGCCCTTGCCGCCGATCTGCGCGGCCACGTGCTGCAGGAGATCGCCTGCCTTGATGCGATCGGTGAGATCCTTGGTCACGCCCGCCACCAGCAGTGCCTTGCCGTCGTCCTCCGCGGCAAGCATCACCACCCCGCTGCCGAGCCTGGACTTCATGCGGTCGGCGATCTCCCGCAGGCTACGGGCATCGGCACCCTCGATACGCTGCACCAGCACCGCGACTCCGGCCACCTGGCGGACGTCCGCCAGGGGGTCCGAGCCCGTGCCCGCCGCCAGGCGCGCCTTGAGGTTTTGCAACTCGCGGTTCAACTGGCGATTCTGTTCGATGGTCTGCGCCGCCTTGTCCGAGGCCTGCGCGGGGCTCGTCTTCAGTGCTGCGGCCACCGCCGAGATCCGCGCCTCCAGGGCTTCCACATAGGCCAGCGCGGCGGTCCCGGCGACGGCCTCGATCCGGCGCACGCCGGAGGCGACCCCGGATTCGGCGACAATCTTGAACAGCCCGATATCGCCGGTACGCCGCACATGGGTGCCGCCGCAGAGCTCGACGGAAAAACCATGGCCCATGGTCAGTACCCGAACCCGGTCGCCATACTTTTCGCCGAACAGGGCCAGGGCGCCCCGCTGGCGGGCTTCGTCCATGGCCATCAGTTCGATCTCGACCGGCGTATTGGCGAGCACTTCACGGTTGACGTGCGACTCGATGGCGTGAACTTCCTCTCTGCCGAGCGGCTGGCCGTGGGAAAAATCGAACCTGAGCCGCTCGGCATCGACCAGTGAGCCCTTTTGCGCCACGTGTTCGCCCAGCACTTCGCGCAATACCGCGTGCAAGAGGTGGGTGGCAGAGTGATGGCGGGCAGTGGCCGCGCGCAGCTGGTCGTCCACGCGGGCTGATACCAGCTCCCCGACCGCCAGAGAGCCTGTCACCAGCTTGCCGAAATGCAGGTAGCTGTCACCCTGGCGGCGGCAGTCCTCGACCAGAAAGCGTCCGTGCGCAAATTGCAGCTCGCCGCGATCACCGACCTGGCCGCCGCCCTCACTGTAGAAGGGGGTATCGGTGAGCACCACCACGGCCGCGTCCCCGGCGGCGAGCGCGGAGACGGCCGCTCCGTCACGGACCAGGGCGAGCACCTGGCCCTCTGCGGTCAGGCTGTCGTAGCCCAGAAAACGGGTGGCGGCGCTCTCGGGAAGCTGCAGGTGTTCGGCCTGAAACCGGCTGCCGCTACGCGCCCGCTCGCGCTGCTCGGCCATGCAGTGTTCGTATCCCGCCAGGTCCAGGGTGTAGCCCCGCTCGCGGGCGATGTCATTGGTCAGGTCGACCGGAAACCCGTAGGTATCGTAGAGCAGAAACACCAGGGATCCGGGAAGTTCGCGGCCGGATACCCGGCCAAGCTCGGCCTCCAGCACCGCGAGGCCGGTATCCAGGGTGCGGGCGAATTGCTCCTCTTCCGCCTTGAGCGCAGTCTCGACGCGGGCGCGCGCAGCAGCCAGTTCCGGATAGGCTCCGCCCATTTCTTCCACCAAGGGAGCCACCAACTGGTGAAAAAAGGGTCCGCTCGCCCCCAGTTTGTGGCCATGGCGCAGGGCGCGGCGGATGATCCGGCGGACCACGTAGCCGCGGCCCTCATTGCCCGGCAGGACGCCATCGGCGATCAGGAAAGCGCAGGAGCGAATGTGGTCGGCGATCACCCGCAGGGACGCGGCGCCGCGATCCTGCGTGCCGGTGACCCGGGCGGCCGCATCGATCAGTCGGGCAAAGAGGTCGATGTCATAGTTGTTGTGCACACCCTGGAGTACGGCGGCGATACGCTCCAGTCCCATGCCGGTGTCGATCGAGGGCTTGGGCAAGGGATGCAGCGTGCCCCCGGCGTCCCGTTCGTACTGCATGAAGACCAGGTTCCAGATCTCGATGTAGCGGTCGAGGTCCGCCCCCTCACTGCCCGGCGGACCGCCGGGCACCTCGGCACCATGGTCGTAGAAGATTTCCGAGCAGGGTCCGCAGGGGCCGGTATCCCCCATCTGCCAGAAGTTGTCCTCGTCGAGCCGCGAGAAGCGCTCCGGACTGATGCCGATCTCCCGCAGCCAGATATCGGCGGCCTCGTCGTCGCTGTGGTGGACCGTCACCCACAGCCGCTCCGGGGGCAGGCCGAGCCGCTCGGTAAGAAACTCCCACGCATAGCCTATGGCGTCGCGCTTGAAGTAATCCCCGAAGCTGAAATTGCCCAACATCTCGAAAAAAGTGTGATGGCGGGCGGTGAAGCCCACGTTTTCGAGATCATTGTGCTTGCCGCCGGCCCGTACGCAGCGCTGCGCGGAAGCCGCCCGGGTATAGGGACGCCGCTCCAGGTCCAGGAAGACATCCTTGAATTGCACCATGCCCGCGTTGGTGAACAACAGCGTGGGATCGCTGGTCGGCACCAGGCTGCTGCTGGGTACTATCTGATGATCCTTGGCGGCAAAAAAATCGAGAAAGGCCTGGCGAATGTCGGCGCTCTTCAAGCTGGGCTCCGTGGTCAGGGAAATGGCTGGTGTTCAGAAGCCGAGCTCGGACTCGGAGAAACTCTTGCCGGCCAACAGGTGCAGATGGAGGTGAAACACGGTCTGACCGGCTTCGGAGCCATTGTTGACGATCAACCGGAAAGCGTCTTCGACGCCGATCCGCCGTGCGACTTCGCCGGCGGTCAGCATCATGTGGCCGAGCAGTTTCAAATCTTTCGGTTGTGCGTCGCTCAGCCGCGGAATGACCTTGCGCGGGATGATGAGCAGGTGGATGGGCGCCTTGGGGGCGACGTCCTTGATGGCGACACAGTGTTCGTCTTCGTAGACGATTTCCGCCGGTAGTTCGCGATTGATGATCTTGAGAAAAATGCTGTCAGCCATGGTGCCGCTCCGCAAGGTTCAGGTGAAATCCAAGGCGCGCGCCTGACCCTCAGGGACGCCGCCCAGGGGTGGTTCCGCTGCGCTCCTCGGCGGTGAGTTGGCGCGCTTCGGATTCCAGCATCACGGGTATGCCGTCGCGAATCGGGTAGGCCAGGCCACTGGCACGACAGATCAACTCCTGACGCTCGCCGTCATACTCCAGCGGAGCCTTGGTCACCGGGCACACGAGAATGCTGAGCAATTGTCGATCCACTAAATCCAGCCTCCAGGCGCGGCAAGGCTACCGCTGCCGTGCCGATAGAATCCTTGTCGAAGTCGCCGATTTTACGGGAAAGGTCGCCTTCGCTCTACGGCTCCAGCCCGAGCATGGGCGCTTCGCGATGGCCGGCGGGAAAGTGGCTCAGCACCAGATCGGGGTCGATGCGCACGTCCCGCCAGTTCATGCGCCAGTCGAGATGCGGCCCGGTGGCGCGGCCGGTCGCACCGACCCGGGCGATGGCATCGCCGCGGGCCACCTCTGCGCCCTCCTCGACCAGGATCTCGCTGAGATGGATAAAGGTGGAGCTCAGCCCCTGACCATGGTCGAGGATCAGGGTGCCGCCGGAAAAATACATATCGGGGTGGACCAGGCGCACGACGCCGGCAGCCGGCGCGCGCACCAGGGTTCCGGTCGGTGCCGCGATGTCCAGCCCGTAGTGGGGATTCCTGGGAACGCCGTTGTAGGTCCGCGCGCTGCCGTAGACCCCGGTGATCGGGCCCTCCAGCGGTCGCGTGAAGCCGTCGAGAAAGTCCTGTCGCGACGATATTCGGCCGCGGGCCCGGTCGACCAGTTGCTGCTCGCGGCGAATGCGTTCCAGCACCTCCGGAGGCGGCGTCACCGTGCGTTGGGGCACCCCATCGATACGCTGGACCTGATATTGCCGCTGACCAACCGCGAAACGCAGGCTTCGCTGCCCCAGCGGATCGATCACCGTCAGCTCGATTTCCGGCGGCGCATCCCGGCCCAGACCGAGCACGAAATAACCGTCGCTCCCGACCTCAACCCGCTTGCCCGCCAGGGTGACCCTGGCCACCGGCGCGACCCGGCCGACGACCATTCCTCCCTGCTGCCAGATACCCCGAAAGCTCAGTTCGTCGGCGGCCTCTGCCATCTGCGCCCCGATCAGCCAGACCGCCAACAGCACCATCCAGCGTGGTGAGCTCATCGCGGTTCCCCCGTTGCCTCGGCCAGCGCCTCGCGAATGGCGTCGGCGCCGAACCCGCGATAGCCGAGGAACCGGGCGCGGCGCGCGCGCTCGGGCCAGTCGGTTGCCGGTTCGGGACCATACTTGCGCCGGCAGACATCACGCGCCAGCGCACACCAGTCCACCCCGGCCTGGGCCAGCGCAGCTTCGATCAATGCCTCCGCAACGCCGCGCTCGGCCAATTCGCGGCGAATGCGCAGTGCGCCCTGGCCGCGGCGGACGCGGCTGGTCACCAGCGCCTCGGCAAAGCGGGCATCGTTCTGCAAACCCTGGGCGGCACATTCGTCGAGCACCGCTGCCACCTGGGCCGGCATCGCCCCCTTTTGGGCGAGCTTGCGCGCCAGTTCGCTGCGGCTGTATTCGCGGCGCGCAAGCAGGTCCAGGGCGCGCTTCCACAGTGCCGCATCTGTGGTTTCTGAGGAGCCGGAACGAAACGCCATACTACACTCGGTTGTCCGGATATCGACGAAGGCAGTCTGCCGCAGGGGCGCGCCCGGCCATGAGCAACCCCCGCGGACTATTCAAGGGCTTCACTGGTCGAGGGCTTCACCGGCCGCCGCCACATCCACATTCGCCGCCTGGGGGGTACCGAGCAGCTTGGCCCGCAGGCGCGAATCGAGCTCGGCGGCCACCTCGGGGTTCTGGCGCAGAAATTCGCAGGCGTTGTTCTTGCCCTGACCGATCTTGTCGCCGCCATAGGCGTACCAGGCACCCGATTTTTCGACGAAGCCGTTCTTGACTCCGAGGTCGATCAGTTCACCCAGGGCATTGATGCCGGATCCGTAGAGGATCTGAAACTCGGCCTGCCGAAACGGCGGCGATACCTTGTTCTTGACCACCTTCACGCGGGTCTCGTTGCCGACAACCTCTTCGCCTTCCTTCACCGCGCCGATGCGGCGGATATCGAGCCGCACAGAGGAATAGAATTTGAGTGCGTTGCCGCCGGTGGTGGTCTCCGGATTGCCAAACATGACGCCGATCTTCATGCGAATCTGGTTGATGAAAACCACCAGGCAATTGGAGTTCTTGATGTTGGCGGTCAGCTTGCGCAAGGCCTGGGACATCAGCCGGGCCTGCAGCCCGACGTGGGTGTCGCCCATCTCGCCCTCGATCTCGGCGCGCGGCACCAGCGCCGCCACCGAGTCGACGACCAGCACGTCGACCGCCCCCGAGCGGACCAGCATATCCGTGACCTCCAGCGCCTGTTCGCCGGTGTCCGGCTGGGAGAGGAGCAGGTCTTCGATATTGACGCCCAGCTTTTCGGCATAGATCGGGTCGAGAGCGTGCTCGGCATCGACGAAGGCGCAGGTGCCGCCCTGCTTCTGCGCCTGGGCGATGACCGAAAGCGTCAGCGTGGTCTTGCCCGAGGATTCCGGGCCGTAGATCTCGACCACCCGGCCCCGGGGCAGGCCGCCGACGCCGAGCGCGATATCCAGCCCCAGCGAGCCCGTGGACACACTGGGAATCGCGACATGCTCCTTGTCGCCCATCCGCATCACCGTGCCCTTGCCGAACTGGCGCTCGATCTGGCCCAGGGCCGCCTGCAATGCCTTTTCCTTGTTTGGATCCATGAACTGTACCTCGCCTCTGTCGCTGGTCTGGTTGCCGGTGATCACCCGCCCGGCGGCGGGCATGAATAACTGTACAATCATACAGTAATCGCGGTGGCCATCGCTCGCCGGATCCCGCCGGGGACAAGGTAAGATAGCCGGCCAACCCTGACAAGGCTGCACGGCAGTCTGAAGTCCATGGATCCTCAATTCTGGCACCAGCGCTGGCAGCGCAAAGAGATCGGCTTTCACCTGGAGCACCCCAATCCGCGCCTGCTGCAGCACTGGAGGGCGCTGCGGCTGGCAGCCGGCGCCCGCGTGCTGGTACCCCTGTGCGGCAAATCCGAGGACCTGGCCTGGCTCGCGCGCGAGGGTTACCGAGTGCTGGGCGTGGAACTGAGCCCCATTGCGGTAGCGGAATTCTTTGCCGAACACGGGCTGCAACCGCAACGCCAATGCAGAGGTCCGTTCGAAAGTCTGGCGGCCGGCAATATCGAGCTGCTGTGCGGAGATTTCTTTACCCTCGACCGCGAGATCGCCGGTCCCGTGGCCGCCGTGTACGATCGCGCTGCCCTGGTCGCCCTGCCGCCCCCGCTGCGTGAACGGTATGCACAATTGCTCGCTGCCCTGCTGTCGCCCGGTACCGAACTGCTGCTGGTGACTTTTGATTATCCTCAGGCACAGATGCAGGGCCCGCCGTTCGCAGTGGGACTGGAGCAGGTCCGGGAGCTCTACGCGGAGCGATTTTCCATCGACCAACTCGCCGGCGAGGACATCCTGGATGCCGAGCCCAGATTTCGGGAGCGCGGCCTGACCGAGCTCCGGGAGTACGTGTACCTGTTGCGCCGCCTGTGAGCCAGCCAAATTGACAGTTTCGGAAGGCCTCACTTAAGGTTGGCGCCCTTTCCTCTCCGTGGAGATGTCCATGCCCAAGTCTGTCGAAGTCGCCCCAGGGCGATACCGCGAGTCCTACGGTCGCTATCTGGAGGATTTCAAGGTCGGCGATATCTACGAACATCGCCCCGGGCGGACCATCACGGAAACCGACAATACCTGGTTCACCCTGCTGACCATGAACCAGCACCCGCTGCATTTCGACAAGGAATACGCCAAGCACAGCGAATTCGGCAAGATCCTGGTCAACAGCACCATGACGGTGGCGGTGATCGCCGGCATGAGTGTCTCCGACGTCAGCCAGAAGACCATCGCCAACCTGGGCTGGAAGGAAATCCGCCTGCCGGCGCCGGTCTTTGTCGGCGATACCCTCTATGCCGAATCCGAGGTGCTGGAGATGCGCGAATCGAAAAGCCGCCCCAACGCCGGCCTGGTCACCGTCCGCACCCTGGGCAAGAACCAGGATGGCACCCTGGTCTGCGACTTCGTCCGCACCATGCTGATTCCCAAGACCGGTCACGCGGTCGATGATAAAGCCGGTTACTGACCCAGACTTGGGGGAGCGCCATGACCAGTGAAGACGACAACCTGATCCTCGACAGCGTACACCGCTGGCTGGAGCGCGACGTCGCGCCCTACGCCCACGACCTCGAGCAGGCCGACGAATACCCGCATGCGATGGTCGAGCAGATGAAGGAGCTGGGGCTGTTCGGCGCCACCATCGCTGCCGAATATGGCGGGCTCGGCCTCCCGGCATCGACGTACGCGAAGATCGTCGCCGCCGTTTCGGAAGTCTGGATGTCGCTGTCCGGCATCTTCAATTCCCACCTGATCATGGCCCGGTGCGTGCAAAGCTACGGCACCGAGGCTCAGAAGCAGCGCTATCTGTCCCGCTTCGCCAGCGGGGAACTGCGTGGGGGCATCGGGCTCACCGAACCGGACGCCGGGACCGACCTCCAGGGCATTCGCTGCGCGGCACGCCGCGACGGCGACCACTATGTCATCAATGGCACCAAGACCTGGATCACCAACTCCCTGGAAGGCAACTGCCTCGCCCTGCTGGTCAAGACCGATCCGCAGGCCAGTCCGCCGCGCAAGGGCATGAGCATGTTCATCGCCGAAAAGGGGCCCGGGTTCAAGGTCACCCGCAAGCTCAAGAAACTCGGTTACCGCGGCATCGATACCGCGGAGATCCTCTTCGAGGACTATCGAGTGCATCGCGATTGCCTGATCGGGGGCGAGGAAGGCCGCGGTTTCTACAACGCCGTGGGCGGCCTCGAACTGGGCCGCATCAATGTCGCGGCCCGGGGCGTGGGCGTGGCGACCGCCGCGCTCAAGCAGGCGACGGCCTACTCCCAGCAGCGCAAGACCTTTGGCAAGCCGATCTGCGAACACCAGGCGATCCAGCTCAAGCTGGGCGAGATGGCCACCCGCGCCGAGGCTGCCCGACTGCTGGTCGAGCAGGCGGCCCAGGCCTACGACCGCGGCGAGCGCTGCGACATGGAAGCCGGCATGGCCAAGTATTTCGCCACCGAAGCCGCCGCCAGCAATGCCGACGAAAATCTGCGCATTCATGGGGCCTACGGCTACTCCTGCGAGTTCGATGCAGAGCGTCTCTACCGCGATGCACCGCTGATGATCATCGGCGAAGGCACCAACGAAATGCAGCGCATCATCATCGCCCGACAGCTGATCGAGCGGAATCCGGCATGATTGCCATGACCAACCATAGCGTCTAGATTATCCGCTGAGCTGTTCCCGCGACTGCCCACCGCCCCGTTGCGCAAGCAGATCGGTCGACCGGCGCCGCCGACTGCTCCTTTTACCCGGCCGGCTCAGTATCGCACCACCAATTTGACCGCCCTCGGCAAATAACAACAATCGACCCGCGAGGTACCCATGAACGACCGACTTCACGAACAACTTGCCTGGCAGATTGGCGATGTCTCCATTACCCGTCTCGTCGAGGTGGTATTGGATGCACCCGTCAATTCCCTGTTCCCCGATAACCGTGTAGAGGAACTCGCCAAATACTTCAGCTGGCTCAAACCCGATTTCATCAATGACGCCGGCAACATGAACCTGAGCATCCACGCCTTCCTGATCAAGGCGGGTGGGCTCAAGATGATCGTCGACACCTGTGCCGGCAACAACAAGGATCTGCCGCTGTTCCCGGAATGGAACCGCATGAACAATCCTTTCCTGGAAAACATGACCAGGCTGGGCTTTGCGCCGGAAACCATTGACCGTGTCATGTGCACCCACATGCACTTCGATCACGTCGGTTGGAATACCGTACAGATGAACGGCAAGTGGGTTCCCACCTTCCCTAACGCCCGCTATCTCTATGCCAAGGACGAATGGGAGTTCTGGAAAGATCATGAAGATCCCTATGGCGCCAACACCATCGAGCACGCCCTGCTGCCTGTGGTCGACGCCGGATTGGTGGACCTGATCGAAGCCGATCACCAGGTGTGCGAAGAGATCAGCCTGATTCCCACGCCGGGCCACACACCGGGCCACGTCAGCGTGCTGATCCGCTCCCGGGGCGAGGAAGCAGTGATCACCGGCGACATGTTCCACCACCCCCTGCAGATGGCACATCCCGAATGGATCGACATGGCAGACACCTCCAGCAAAGTCGCGGAAAAAACGCGCCGCGACTTCATGACGCGCTTCGGCAACCAACCCTCGCTGGTGCTGGGTACCCATTTCGCCACCCCGACCGGCGGCCATATCGTCGGCGACGCTGCGGGCTACCGTTTCAAGACCTGACTGCCGGGGCCACTCGCCGGCGCCACAGAGCGCCGGTAGCTCCCCAGCCAGGCCATATTCCTCCCTTGTCGAGCGTCCTGCCATGAAGCGCGCACTCATCGTCGGCGGCACCGGGCCCACCGGTCCCCACGTCATCCAGGGATTGCTGGATCGGGGTTACGAGACGGTCATCTTTCATCGCGGTGCCCACGAGCCGCCGGACCTGCCCGAGGTCGAACATATCCACGGCGACCCGCATTTTGCGGAGACCATCACCGCGGCGCTGGCCGACCGCGAATTCGATCTGGTGATGGCCATGTACGGACGCATCCGGTTATTGGCGGATCATTTCGCCGAGCGCTGCGACCGCTTCATCGGGGTGGGCGGTATTCCCGTCTATGCCGGCCTGATGGATCCCGATGGTGCCCAGCCCTGGGGACTGCCGGTTCCGGTTCCGGAAACCGCGCCGCCCTCCGATTACCCGGGCGATACCGATGGCACCCGCTTCGCGCACCTGATCTGGCGCACCGAGCGCCATGTGCTCGACCTGGGCGAGCGCGGCGCCTTCAATGCCGCCTATTTCCGCTATCCGGCGATCTACGGCCCGCGCCAGCCCACGCCGCAGGAATGGTCGGTGATCCGCCGCGTCCGCGACGGCCGACCGTGGATTATCCTGCCCAATGGCGGTCTGATCCTCACCAGCCGCTGTGCCGCGCGCAATGCCGCCCACTGCCTGTTGCTCGCGGTCGACAACCCCGATGCCAGCCGCAACCAGGCCTACAACTGCGCCGACGAGCAGCAGTTCACCCAGCGCCAGTGGGTCGAGTTGTTGTCGGAGTTCGCCGGACGCAGGCTCGACATCCTGCCCTTGCCTGAGGAACTGGCGACCCCGTCCGAAGTGCTCACCCGGCAGTTGGGCGGCCACAACCACTGCCTGCTGGATATCGGCAAGGCGCGTGCAGAACTGGGGTATCGGGACGCAATAGACCCACTCGACGCCCTGCGCGAAACCGCCACCTGGTATCTGGCCAACCCGCTGCGCGAAGCGGACTACCACCCCGATCCCTTCGACTACGCCGCCGAGGACCGGCTCGCGGAAGCCTATCGCCGCGCGGTGGCGCGCGTCCGGGAGCAAGCGCCCTTCCCGAAACCCGAGTATCACCACTCCTACGCACATCCGAAACAGCCCGGCCAGGGACCCGATCACCGCGGGCGTTGAGTCTCTGCCTCGACCCCAATCCGGACAAAATCCGACTCAAAGGCACATGACTCTGCGCTGAAATAACCAGGGCAAACCCTGGGCGGCTGCTGCCGGGCAGCCCGTCAGAAACCCACTTGGCTCGGGCAGTCACAATCTTGAGTGGACCGCATTGAGCTTTAATGGCGAGGATTAATGAGCTTTCATTAATTCGTTTCCGAACCATGACGCAGAGCGCACCGAAACACTCACTGCCAGGGCACAACACCCAGGCGAGACTCCTCGAAACCGCCGAGCGCCTGTTCGCGAACAATGGTATCGATGGCGTCTCTCTCAACCGCATTCGTACTGAGGCCAAAGCCCGCAACAGCTCGGCGCTGCAATACTATTTCGGGTCCAAAAAAGTCCTGATCGAATCCACGCTGGCCTACCGCATGAGCGCCATCAATGTACGGCGCCACCAGATGCTGGAAGCCCTCAGCGGCCAGGACCGAGAACAAAAAATTCGGCTGGTAGTTGATGCGTTGATCATTCCCTTTGCCGAAAAAATTTCCTCCGCGGCAGGCGAGACTTGTTATGTGCGCTTTGTAGCTCAGGTTTACAGCCATCCCGATCTCAGCATCGCCAGCTTGTTCCACAACCGGCACGCATCCGGCCTCCGCAAGGCTATCCAATTACTAAACGAATTGCTTTCCCAGCTTCCCCAGCGCATACGCGAGCAACGGATCCAGCTGTTGCAGTCCCTCAGTGTCCACGCCTTGGCGGACTTGGAAAGGAACATCACTTCCGGGAAAGGACCTGAGTCGCCATCGGAGTTACATGGCTTTGTCGCCGGCCTCATCCAGGTCGCTGTAGCTGGCCTGCTTGCTCCTGTGGAACAAGAATTCACACCAGATCTCGCTCTGAACACGCCTGACCAGGAGGCCAGCTCATGACTATCCTCATCGAACCCGCAACTCCCCATATCGGCGCTTATATTCGCAATGTAGACCTTTCACAGGAGCTAAACGAGACAGAAGGCACAACGATCGAACAGGCGCTCCGCGACCATCTGGTCATTTTCTTCGAGGATCAAGATATCTCCTCGGAGAACCAATTGCATTTCGCGCGCCGCTTTGGTGAGTTGGAATGTCACCCTTTTGTGCCCCATGTGACCGACTACCCGGAACTCATGCAACTACACAACGACCGTGATCATCCACCCGAGGTCAACCGCTGGCATACCGACGTCACCTTCCAGGAGCTGCCGGCCAAAGGCGCTGTACTCCGTGCGGTGGAGGTGCCAGATACCGGCGGCGACACACTTTGGGCATCGATGTACGCCGCATACGAGGCGCTTTCAGACCGGTTGCAACACTTTCTGTCCGGGTTGACCGCCATCCATGATTTTGAGCATGTATTTTTCGGTAAGGACGGCTACTACGGAGGCAATCGGCAAATGAGCCCCGAAGAGCGCGCTGCCAAGATCGCCGAAGGTCGCAAACGCTGGCCGCTGACCGAACATCCGGTGGTACGCACCCATCCCGGAACTAGCCGCCAGGCGCTCTACGTCAACTCCATTTTTACAACCGGCATTAAAGATATGAAAGAGAGAGAGAGCCGAGCGCTTCTGGACATGCTGTATCAACACATAGCCACCCCGGAATTTCAGGTGCGGTTCAAATGGCGTCGTAACAGCATTGTGGTATGGGACAACCGCTGCACCCAACACTACGCACTAGCTGACTACTGGCCTCAGGTTCGCACCATGCATCGAGCAACACTGTCAGAGGCTGAGCGCCCCTTTTATCGTAGTAGGGGAACCGCTGATTAAGTGTGCACTTCCCCTAGCGGGAGATTTCGACAGTCTGACGCTCCCAGCCCGCGAGGACCATTCGCGTCCTCGCGGGTACTTCACGCTTGATGAGCCGCTGCGCAAATAAGGATCCTGATCTGATGCGGAATTCTTGTGTTCCTTCGGAAGGCCAAGACAATTTCTCGAATCCGTATCATCGGCTTCTTGTATTTTTCATTTTCATCTGTACTTTGTTCGAAGGCTACGATGTCATCATCATCAATATGGCGCTACCGCTCATCGCGGATGAGTTCGACGCCACGAGTGAAGTGCTGGGGTACGCTCTCAGCCTGATCAGCATCGGCACAATCGCCGCATTTTTCTCGGTCCGACTTGCGGATCGTTTTGGCAGAAGACCAGTGTTCCTTTGGTCAGTCGCAGGGTATTCACTCTTCACCATACTGTCTGCTTTTTCGGTGGGACTATACGATTTCGTCTTGTACCAGTTCATCGCCCGAATGCTGATGGTGACCGAAATTGGCGTGGGTGCGATCATTCTCACTGAAGAGTTATCCGCGCGTTACCGGGGCATGGGTATCGTGCTGATGTTCAGTGCCGCGACTGTCGGCGGCATCGCCGGCGCCCAACTGTTTCCGATAATCGCAGGTACCGAACTTGGGTGGCGGCTGCTCTACCTGCTGGGTGGTGGGCTACTGCTCATTTTGCCCCCCCTCTGGACGCGGCTGCGAGAGACCCAGCGTTGGCAAGCTGAACACCAATCGGGCGATGCCGTGGGGCGACCCTTGGTCAAAATCATAACGGGCATCCGCACGGTCTTCGGCACAACCCACCGCAAGTCATTGATCGTCGGCTCGACCATCTGGTTCGTCACTAATTTTTGGACTGCGATCGCGTTGTTCTTTTTTTCATATTATGCCATCAACGAACGTGACTGGAGCGCCGAACAAGTCGGCGCCACCGTAAGCCTGGGTTTTTTAACGTCACTGCTCGGCTTCGCAGCAGCGGGACCACTGCTCGACTTTGCCGGGCGCAAATTCACCGCTTGTCTATATTTTTTCATCGGCGGGATCAGCACAATCATATGCTTCCGGGCCGAAACCGACTGGATCATCTCTGCGGCTTATGTCGCAGTACTCGCGGTGTATCCAATATGGGCAGTATCGGCCACCATCACCAGTGAAGTATTCCCTACAGGCATCCGTGGCACTGCAAATGCCGTTGTCAACAATCTGATTGGTCGCCTTGGGATGGTCATCGCACCCACCTTGGTCGGCTTATTGGCAATCCCGCTGGGCTCTGTCGGGGCCGCAGTCGCACTGCTGGCAATTCTGAATTTCCTCGCTCTACCGGTGATCATCGGGTTCCTGGAGGAAAATAAAGGAAGGTCTTTGGAAGATATTTCGGAGAATAATGGGGGCACCCGCGAGGGCTACGGTCACGAGCCTGGAAACAACAAGTAGACCACTCCAATTTTTCGGAAAGCGGTTTTCAGTCTTGCCAGAATGTCGCACTCCGTCGGCAACGTGCGCGCTTTGAGCTACTGGCCCTATCTCAGATGTCCACCAACTCCGGGTAGGATCACGCGCCGAGTTGCTGCTGCTGGCAACAGGCGGTCTGCGACAAACCGCTGGCCTGCCAGGCACTGATGTGGTCTTGCCAGAACACGTCTTTGGCGGTGGTGTCCATGAGGGGCTCCTGAGCATAAAGCCGTCAGGAAAGTAGCGAGACTAAGTGGACAATGTTAGATGGCGTTTATTGACCGCTTACGTCGGTTCGATCTCGATCAGGGTTTCATCCGGGTTCACGGCATCGCCCTTGCGGACCAGCACCCGCTTCACCGTCCCCGCAATCGGGGCCTGGATCTCGGTTTCCATTTTCATGGCCTCGGTCACCAGTACCGCCTGCCCGGCACTGACCGCAGCGCCCTCCTCGACCAGCACCGAGACGATATTGCCGGGCATTGCGGTGGCCACGTGCCCGGGCGCCGACGGCCGCGGCCGCCGACCGCTGATGGTGGTGGCGATGGCGCCTTCGGCCCCGCCGCTCAATACCAGTTCGTCGAGGGTCTCCACCAGCGCTTCCACCGGCATGCCGTCCACATCCAGATAGAAATGGCGCTCGGGCTGCCCCTTGTGGCCGCTGCCGGTAATGCGCACATGGTAGCTCTCGCCATGCAGGGTGATATTGAACTCCGTAGGCGCGCGTATCTGGGCGTCGGTCGCCGTCGCCGGACTCTCGCCCTCGGCCGGGGCGACCGACGGTGCCTCCGGCACCAGGGTGCCGGCGCGCCGGGCCTGCAGAAACTGCCGCGCAACATCGGCGAACAGCGCGTAGCTCAGCACATCCTCGTCGCTGTCGGCGAGTTCCCCCAGGTCCTCGCGAAGTTGGCCGAGTTCCGGTTTCAACAGGTCGGCAGGCCGCCCTTCCAGGGTTTCGGCATTGCCCACCGCCTGCATCCGCACCTCCGGATCTATGGCTGCCGGCGGCTGCCCGTAGCCGCCCTGCAGATAGCGCTTCACCTCGTTGCTCACGCTCTGATAGCGCTGTCCGGTCAGCACATTGAGCACCGCCTGGGTACCGACGATCTGCGAGGTGGGGGTGACCAGCGGCGGATAGCCCAGATCGGCGCGCACGTGCGGAATCTCGGCAAGCACTTCGTCCATGCGGTCCAGTGCGTTCTGTTCGCGAAGCTGGTTGGCCAGGTTGGAAATCATCCCTCCCGGCACCTGATTGACCTGCACGCGGGTGTCGACGCCGGTGAAATCGCTCTCGAAGGCCCGATATTTCCGGCGCACCTCGCGAAAATAGGCGGCGATGTGCTGCAGCCGCTCCAGGTCCAGCCCGCTATCCCAGGGCGTGTCGCGCAAGGCCGCTACCATGCTCTCGGTCGGTGGGTGGCTGGTGCCGCCGGCGAAGCTGGAGATCGCGGTGTCGATATGGCGACAGCCGGCCTCGATGGCCTTCAGTTGGCACATCTCGGCCAAGCCCGCGGTGGCGTGGGAGTGCAGGTGCACGGGCAGGTCTACGGCATCGAGCAGACCCTTGACCAGTGCCTCGGTCGCCGTCGGGGTCAGCAACCCGGCCATGTCCTTGATGGCGATGCTGTCGCAGCCCATGGCGGCGAGTTCGCGGCCCTGGGCGACGAAGGCGGCGGTGTCGTGGACCGGGCTGGTGGTGTAGCAGATGGTGCCCTGGGCGTGCTTGCCCGCTTCCCTGGTGGCTTCAATGGCGGTGCGCAGGTTGCGCAGGTCGTTGAGCGCGTCGAAGATACGGAACACGTCCATGCCCAAGGCCGCGGCACGTTCCACAAAGGCGCGCACCAGGTCGTCGGCGTAGTGGCGATAGCCGAGCAGGTTCTGGCCGCGCAGCAGCATCTGCAACCTGGTATTGGGCAAGGCGGCGCGCAACTGGCGCAACCGCTCCCAGGGATCCTCCTTGAGAAAGCGCAGACAGGCGTCGAAGGTGGCGCCACCCCAGACTTCCAGTGACCAATAGCCGACCGCATCGAGCTCGGCGCAGATGGGCAGCATGTCCTCGGTGCGCATGCGCGTGGCGATCAGCGACTGGTGGCCATCGCGCAATACGGTGTCTGTGATCTGAACGGAATCCATACGTACCCCGAGATAAATCAGTGCCCGGTATGGGCGGCAATGGCGGCGGCGAGCACGGTAGCGAGTTCCTCCGGGCGGCGCTTGTCGGAATAGTTGACCAGCTCCGGATGCGCCTCCACAAAACTGGTGGTGAAGGCACCGGCGCGAAAATCCGCCGATTCCAGGATCCGCTGGTAATAGGGGATCGTGGTCTTGATACCAAACACCGCCATGTCATTGAGCGCACGCCGCGAGCGCGCGATGGCGTCCTCCCAGGTGAGGGCCCAGACGATCACCTTGGCAAGCATGGAGTCGTAATAGGGCGGCACCTTGTAGCCGGTGTAGATCGCCGCATCGGTGCGCACGCCGGGCCCGCCCGGCGCGTAATAGCGGGTAATGCGGCCGAAACTGGGCAGAAAGCCGTTCTTGGGGTCCTCGGCATTGATGCGGAATTGCAGCGCGAAGCCCCGCCGCCCCACCTCGTGCTGAGCGTAGCGCAGTGGCAATCCGGCGGCGATACGGATCTGCTCCTCGACGATATCGACGCCGGTGATGCTCTCGGTGATGGTGTGCTCGACCTGGATCCGGGTGTTCATCTCCATGAAGTAGAAATTGCCCGCGCCATCGAGGAGGAACTCTACCGTACCCGCGTTCTCGTAATCGACGGCCTGCGCCGCCCGCACCGCCAGCTCGCCGATATATGCGCGCTGGGCATCGTCGAGCTGGGGAGAGGGTGCGATCTCGATCAGCTTCTGGTTGCGGCGTTGGATGGAACAGTCGCGCTCGAACAAATGAATGCTGTTGCCATGCCGGTCGGCGAGAATCTGCACCTCGATATGACGCGGATCGACGATGCACTTCTCCAGGAAGACCTCGGCACTGCCGAACGCCTTGCTCGCCTCGGAAATCACCCGCTCGAAGTTGCGCGCCAGATCCCCGGGATCCTCACAGCGACGAATACCGCGGCCGCCGCCACCGGAGGTGGCCTTGAGCATCACCGGATAGCCGAGCTCGGCGGCCACCGCCCGGGCGTGCTCCAGGCCGTCGAGATTGCCGTCGCTGCCGGGCGTCACCGGAATTCCGGCGGCCTGCATCGCCTGACGCGCCGCGGTCTTGTCACCCATGCGGCGGATCACCTCGGCGCTCGGACCGATGAAACAGAGCCCCCGCGCCCGGCAGGCGGCCGCAAAGTCGGCGTTCTCCGAGAGAAACCCGTAGCCGGGATGAATGGCATCGCAACCGGTCTCCGCGGCGAGATTCACGATGCGATGGATATTGAGGTAGCCCGCCACCGGATCTTCGCCGATGGAATGGGCCTCGTCGGCTTTCTTGACATGGAGAGCATGGCGATCGGCTTCGGAATGAATCGCGACCGAACGAATGCCCATTTCGGCGCAGGCGCGCGCAACGCGAACGGCAATCTCACCGCGATTGGCGATCAGGATCTTGCGCAGCATCGGCTATCTCCAGCCACCCGGACAACGGCTTCTCAGCCTACCATTATAGGAGTGTCGGCGACCGGAACGCAGGCCGGTCTCGCCCTTTTTGATCGCCATATTAGGAGCCTGCGCTGTCTCAGGCGGATGGCCGGGGCAGCAGCCCCGGTTCCTGAACCGTATAGAGCTGTGCCTGCCAGATGCCGTCGCGGTGACGGCTGCGCAGCCACCAGAGCGCGCCCTTGCGAAAACTCCAGTCGGCCTCCTCGCCACCGAGCAGCAGTGCTGCCAGTCGGCCGAGCATGGGTTGATGGCCGACCAGCAGCCAGGCCGCGGGCCCTGCTGGCCAGGGCGTGGCCGCCAACAGGTCGGCAGCGTCCCCTCCGGGCGCCAGGCTCGGGAGGATCCGAGCACTCCGCTCAAGTGCCGCTGCGGTCTGTCGGGTACGCAGGGTCGGACTCGCGAACACTTCCAGGCCAGGCGGTCCATGACCGGCCAGCCAGTGCGCGACTTGCCGGGCTTGGCGCCGGCCCTTGGCGGTCAGCGCCCGCTCGGCATCCGGTTCACCGGCTGCCGCCTCGGCGTGACGCCAGAATAATAAATCCATGGGCTTTCGCTGCCTCGCAACCTCAGTTCAATGCCATCCTACCCGGGTCTGGATGTGTGTCGACGCCTCCGCTGCCACGGCGGTTTCTCCGCCAGCAGCTGGCGGGCCTCGCGCAGGGCCTTCTTGCGCCACCGCTTCACAGGCTTGCGATAATGGCGTTCCAAGTGGCGCTGCAATGCGGCGCATTCGGCCTGCTCGGCTGCCAACCCGGCCAACTTCGCGCCGGCGGCCTCGACGTCCTGCGCCCGCCCCAAGCGCTTCTGGATCCGCGTCAGGTGGCGGCGGTACTTCCCGACCGCCTCGGCAGGCCACAGGGGCGCCAGAAAATCGAGGCCATAGCGCAGCCGCTTGGCGGCGATACGCAGCGCATGCCAGCGTGCGGCATCCGCCGCCGGCAGCCGCGCGGCCCGCTTGCGCAGGCGTTTGCGCAGCCGGTCCATGCGCTGCGCGGCCAGGGTTTCCAGATCGATGTCGTCATCGGTTCGGGGAAGCTCGGTCACCGCCGCCATCCATTCGAGCATCAGCCGGCCCTGAACCTCGGGCGCCAGCGTCGCTTCGGCGCCGGCCCGCGCGGCGCGGCGCTCGGCCTCCAGCACCGGGAATACGCTGGACCAGTCACCCGAATCCAGGTCATCGACCAGCCGCGGCAGAAGCTGGTCACAGAGGACATCGAGATCGCGGGCAGTGCCCAGGAGGCGGGCATTGTCGCCCAGACGACGTCGCCAGATGGCGGGGAAATCCTGCCCCAGTACCGGCGAGAACAACTGCAGCAGGGAGCGCAGGCGGCGCATGGTGACGCGTACCTGATGTACACCCTCGACCGGATCCTCGGTCGCCAGGCGCAGAGCCCGTTGCCAGGCCCGAACTTCTCCCCCAACCAGCCTCGCAAAGGCGATACCGGCCGGCAAGTGCGCGGAGAGGGACACGTCATGCTCTTCCCCGGCAATCGCGGCACCGCGCCAAAGCCGATAGCCGCGCTCGGCCTTGCTGCGATCCTCGGGCCACAGCGGCAGGGTTTCGGAGAGCCGCAGGGCCAGCGCGTAGAGATCGCGGGGCTCGCCAACATCCAACTCCAGCTCCAGTTCGCACAGGGGTTCCTCGACGCCGCCGGCGCGAATCACCCCCTGGTCGAGCATGGCGCGGATCGCCACCTCGCCGTCCGCGAAAGCGCAGAGCTCGCGCTGAAACTCGGTGGTGAACGCCGGATTCAGGTCGGGTGCCGCGGCATTCAGCAAGGCTGCCGCAGATCGATCATCGATGCCAGAAAAATCAAACACACCGAACCAGGGCTGTTCCCATTCGGGACGGTCGGAGAGCCCGCCGGCGCCAGTGCCGGCGCACTTGACGGTCTGCACCACCCCACCGTCGATCTCCCGGACCCGCAGCGCGATGCCGCTGCGCTGGAGCGCCAAGTCCGGCGTGTCGTAATAGGTACTGAGCAGTCTTTGGTGCGAGGTTGCGCCCTGCAGCAGTGGATGCGCACGCACCTCACCGGCCGCCGCGGGCAGCAGGCCGAGCTTGAGTTCGATCTCCCTGGGCATATACAACACCTCCGCCGGCAGTGAATGGCGGCAGCCTTTCGGCAGAAGGACGCCGCCATTCTAGCCGCTGGGCACCGCAAGCGCAGGCGGCCCGGCTAACTGGTCCCGACCTCCGTTACCACCGCACGCATGGTGGCGGCCAGCAACCCGTAGACCTCGACCCAGGCCTGCTCTGGGTATCCATTGTGAAGGCCTCGCCCAGCCCCTGCTGCAAGGGTCCACAGCAATGCTTCGCCCAGGGTGTCGTAGTGACCTCATAGCCGACGTGGTGGCGGGTTGTGTCCCGTCAAGCGGTGTAAATCCGGAGCTCCGATTTACTCATAAGTCAGAAATATAGGCTACAGATGGATGCTTGAAGCACCCACGCACCAATTTGGGATCGTCGGCGATCGCTTGCAACTGATCATGCACGCGTTCTTCCAGTTTCTCTCCCTTTTGCAACGGACGTCGCGCCACACCGGTACGCTCGGTATGGCTCCAGACCAGTTCACCCGGATTCAGATCCGGCGCATAGCCCGGCAGGAAATGCAGCGTCAGCCGTCCGTCCGTCGAGGCCACGTAGTCCTTCACGACTTTGTTCTTGTGTGCAGGCAGACCATCGACCACCAAGTGCAACGGTTTCTTGCGCCGGTACATCAACCGCTTGAGCAGGTCGACAAACAACACGCCATTCAGCGCGCCCTGATAGGTCGCGAACCAGAACGCCCCCCTGGCATTGACCGCCGACGCCGCACTCACACCCTGGCGTTGGCCGGGGCGGGCGATGACCGGGGTCTTGCCGCGCTCGGCCCAAGTCTTGCCCTGCACGGCATCGGCGCGAAAGCCCGATTCGCCCCAGAAATAGATTTCGGCCTTGCCCTTTTTCGCCCGCGAAACCAGTGCTGGATCGATCTCACGCTGCCACCGCTCGACCGCTTCTGGATCACGTTGATAAGCCCGTTGCAGCGGCTTCTGCGACGTCAGGTTGAGCTCGGCCAGCAGGCTGCCCACCGAGGTGACGCTTCGATTCAAAGTCGCGCGGCGTGCTCGCGCAGATAGCGAGCCGCTCCCTCGCTTTCCGCACGCATGCCCGGGTCACCCGATTGCCAGCCCGCTGGACATACCTCTCCGTGTTGCTCATGAAATTGCAAGGCGTCGATCAGGCGCAGGTATTCGTCGACATTTCTACCCAGCGGCAAATCATTGACGGACTGATGGCGGATCAAGCCGGCACGGTCGATCAAGAAGCTGGCTCTGAGCGCCACGTCCCCGGTAGCGGCCTGTACACCGTAAGCGGTCACGATACGGTGGGATGGGTCTGCGACCAGCGGATAGTCGAGCGCCCCAACTCCGCCTGCCTCTACCGGCGTGTTGCGCCAGGCAAGGTGGCTGTACTGAGAATCGATGGAGACGCCGATCACCATGGTATCGCGGCGCTCGAAATCAGGTATTCGACGATGAAAGGCGATCAGTTCGGTTGGACAGACAAACGTGAAGTCCAACGGATAGAAAAACAGCACTGCGTAGCGATCCCGAATCACCTCGGCAAGTACAAAGTTTTCCTCTATGGTTCCGTCTGGCAGGACCGCAGCGGCTGTAAAGTCAGGGGCTGCTCGGTTGATCATATGCATTTCATTTGTCCTCAGGGATGTAGAGAAATCAGTGGCATTGCCATGGTCAGTGCAAGGTGCTGCGCGCACGGCGGCAACTCGTGGTCCCAGCTGCACGGAGCAGATCAAAACCAAGCCACTCCCTGGCCAGTTGTTCGGTCGTGTTGCGAATCGGCCGCGAATCCCTGGCCAATGGGTGACCGCGAAGCAATGCCAAATGCTGAATCACTGCCTCTCGCAATTCGTCTTCGCCGGTTTTCAAGAATCTGGTCATCAGATATAGAAGTGTCGCCACCAGTACGTCCAGGGACGGGTTCTCCGCGCTATAACCAGGTTTTTTACTCATGGCGCCATTCATCACAGTCCTCCTGTCATTGATCGTCACCGGGCAAGGGAAAAACCGAAACGGGTGACCCCGCCACGCCGCAGCTCGGGCGTCACCCCGGACACATAAAGCAACACTTCGTAGAGCGAATCGGCATCGCGCATCTCGAGATCCTGCTGATCGATTACCGAGATACCCTGCGGGGTAAGTTGCGGCGGCAGCGCCGACTTGGTGGCAGTAGCCCGGCAGGTCTCATCGATAATCTCCAGGGTCGGCAAGGCAGTCGGAGTCGACTCGCCGGCGTTGGCGGCTCCGGCGAGCAGGATCCAGGCCGAGCCCGCCATCCACCACCGCGACAATGCCCTCTTCATATTCATGCTGCCCTTAACGATAATGCTAATGATATCCATTATCGTTAATTAAACAATCCGCGGTGTCAACCCCTGCTCCAGATTTTGTGCTTACCGAATGCGGTGTGTCCGGGGCCGGCGTGTATCGGCAAGCCGGTGACATCTTCAGCCATCGGGGGCAAACTCGCCGGCCAAAAGCCGACAAGCCGCCCTGACCCAGGGGCGCGACACCGCCGCGTATCGCCCGGGCCAGCGTCCGATCGCGCTTTGCGGCCAGCCACTCAAAGGAGCCTCAATGACGGCCACCAACCCGGTCCCGAACCTTGCGGCCGAGACGCACCTCGTTCAGCGCGGTTTCGTGCTGTTATTGGTCGTGACCACGCTCTTCGGCCTGGCGTTCTCCACTTACTTCCTGTTGCCCAAGTACCTGGCTGTAGAGCTGGGCGCCGACCCCATCGCCATCGGCGGGGTCAGCACCATCTTCTGGCTCGCGGCGGTCGCCGCGGTGCCCTTTGCCGGGTCCCGGGTCGATCGTCACGGCCGCAAGTTGTACGCAGGTATCGGCGGGCTGCTGCTGGCGGGGTCATCGGCGGGCTTTGTCTGGGTGCAGGACATCGGCCCGTTGATCTGGTCGTTGCGGGTGGTTCAGGGTCTGGGCTTCACGCTGTTTTATGTGAGCGCGGCAACCCTGGTGGCCGATCTTGCGCCACCCGCCCGCCTCGGGCAGGCGCTGGGTATCTTTGGTGCAGTGATGATCTTTACCAATGCCGCCGGGCCCGCTTTTGCAGAATGGGCGTCTGTGCAAACGAGCTGGCCGACGGTATTTGCCCTCACCGCCGTCAGCGCCCTACTCGCTGCCCTGGGCTCGCGTTTCGTCCCGGAACCCCCGCGGCAACGAGGTGCCGGCCCGCACACGACCTTACTGCAGGTACTGCGCCTTCCCGGCATGGCGCCGATCATGATCGCCGCGGCGCTGACCGGCTGGATCTTCGGGACCCTGTTCACCTTCTATCAACCCTGGGCGCTGTTGCAGGGGATCACCCGGGTATCCGACTACCTCGTCGCCTACGCCGGTGCCGCGGTAGCCGTGCGCGTCCTCGCCGGCGGTCTCGCGGATCGTCTGGGCCGACTGCTGGTGGTACGCATGATGGCCCTGCTCTACATCCTCGCCCCGCTCGCGGTGATCGCGCTCGACACCATCGGCCTGGTCCTTGCCGGTGCCCTGTTGGGCGTCGCCCAGGGGATCTATTACCCGGCGCTGAACGCCATCGCCATCGAGCGCGCGTCGGCCGCGGAGCGCGGCAAGGTCATGGCGGCCTACAACGGCGCCTTCAACCTGGGCATGTCGGCGGCCGGTCTGACTCTGGGTTACCTGGTGGCCGCCAGCGGATATCTGCCGATTTTCTGGCTGGCTGTCCTCGCCAGCGCCGCCACCTTCGCGGTGCTGGCAGGGACCAAGAGCCGATAACCATGCCGAACCCTGAGCGTCGCGCTCAGATACCTTTCGAAGCGATGACCCCCCGGGTCTCCAGATCCGTGATCCGCCCTTCGTCGTAACCCAGGCGCTCGCGCAGAATCTCGTGGTTGTGCTGACCCAGGGTTCCGGCACGCAGGTCCGGAGTCTCCGGAAAGGCCGAAAAGCGCAGCGGTGTGCGCGGGATCCGCACTTCGCCGAACAGCTCGTCCTTGACCGTACGCACCAGTCCACGCTCCTTGGCGTGGGGCAGATCGACCACTTCCGGAATACTGAGCACGGGTGCGCAGGGAACCCTCTGCCCGCGCAACAGTTCCAGGGCGCGATCCATATCACCGACCCCATCGAGCCACTCTTGAATGATTCCATCCAGTTCTTCGCGGTACTGCCCCATGGTCTTCACGTCCGCGAATCTGGGGTCGTCGAGCAGGTCCGGCCGCTCCATCGCGGCGGCCAGCGACCGCCACTGATGGCTGATTCCCAGCAGGAAGATGAAGCGCTCGCCACAGCGATAGATGCCCACCGGAGACAACAGCCAGTGGCGCGCACCGGAGCGGGTCGCGACCAACTGACCGCCGCTGGTATCGTAGAGTTGCGCGCTGAGCTCGTGGAAGCTGAACAGCACTTCCAGCAGCGAAATATCGATGTGCTGACCGCCGCCGCCGCGCAGTCGGTGCATCAACGCGGTGACGATGGCGCCATAGGCATGGACCCCGGCGGAAATGTCGCCAAAGGCGAAATCGCCGAACACCGGGGTGCTGCCCGGCTCACCGAGCAGATCGATGATGCCGGCGTAACACTGCCCGATCCAATCGTAGCCCGGCAGCTGCGCCAGGGGACCTGTCTGCCCGAAACAGGAAATCGAGCACATGATCAGATTGGGGTTGACCTCCCGCAGGCGCTCCCAGTCGAGGTTGTGCTGGCGCATGACGCCGGGGGTGAAATTCTCCACCACCACGTCGGCTTCGCGAATCAAGTCCCGGCAGATTGCTTGCGCCTCCGGAGTGGAGAGATTCATCGCCATGGTTTTCTTGCCGACATTGTGCTGAATGAAGTAGCCGCTGCGCCCCTCCCGGTGAGTCGGGAGCAGCCGCGCCAGTTCTCCACCCAGTGGCTCGATCTTGATGACTTCCGCGCCGTGCTCGGCCAGCAGCTTGGTGCAGTGCGGCCCCGCGACCACATGAGTGAAATCGACGACCTTGAAGCCGTCCAGCATGCGAGCGGTCATGTAGCCTCCTCTCTGTTATGCGTTATTGGAAGAAGTGCCCAAAATACCCCGGATCCAGGGTGCAATGTACGCCAAATGGATCCCGCTGAGCGAACGCTTTTCGGCCCACGGGTTCCCGCCGCTTCTCCGCGGAAATTCGGAAGCTCGCGCCGATCGACTTGATCCAGATCAAACACTCGTCGGGCCATCGCCCTTAGCGTGGAAGAGCAACCTGTGGGGGAAACCACGGTTGTCGACACCAATAACACAGAGGCGGGAGGAGATCATGACGACCCATCAAAGCAGACGAAAGACGCCACACCGGCAACCGCGCATCGCACAACAGGCCGCACTGGCCGTACTGGTGGCGCTGGGCGCGGCAACCCCGAGCTGGGCCGCAGACCAAGGCGCGGCGCTCACCCAGGGCCATGCGGACTATCTCATCTACTGCGCCTCCTGCCACGGCGCCCAAGGCCAGGGGGACGGCCCGGTGTCCGGTTCGCTGAAGAACCGCCCGCCGAATCTGACCTATCTGCAACAGCAGGAGCCGGAGGGGAAATTTCCCTATCAACGGGTGATGAACATCATTCAGGGCAACCCGGATTACGCCCAGAGCTATCGCACCCACGGCCCCGCCGACATGCCGGTGTGGGGCAAGGTACTGACCGAGGACAGCGGTGATCGCGAGAGCGTCGCCAAGGCCCGCGTGCGCAATCTGGTCGAATACATCAAGTCGATCCAGAAATAGTCCCGCGCGGCAGGCCGGGGTGTGAGTCGGAGCTCCGGCCGCCTCCGCGCTCAGCGCTCCACAGCCGCACGATCCAGCGGCAGTGGCGAGGGAGAGAGTGCGCGCACCTTGCGGTGCTGCGCCAGCTCTTCTACCGCCGCTCCCTCGACGCCTGGCGCCTCGAGCAGTCGCGCCAACCCCATGGGCTTGTGGGCGAACAACCGCGCATTCATCAGCCGGGGCTGACGCACCCGCACCGGGAAGGGGATCAGCGCCAGGATCTGACGCTCGATATCGATGCCCGGCGCCACCTCGATCAACTCCAGACCATCCACGGTCAGTTCGAACACCGCTCGCTCGGTGACATAGAGCACTCGCTGGCCGCGCCGCGAGGCGAGCTCTCCATTGAAGGTGATCTGCTCCACTTCGGGCACGAACTTGCCGGTAGCTCCCTCTTTCAGGATACGCAGCCCGCGGCCCTCGATGGCGACCTCCAGCCCGCCGGCGGTGAAGCTGCCGACGAATACCAGCCGCTTGGTGGTCTGGGAAATATTGATGAAGCCACCGGCGCCGGCCAGCCGCTTGCCGAACCGGCTGACATTGACATTGCCGTGGGCATCGAGCTGGGCCATGCCCAGCACCGCCAGATCCAGACCCCCGCCGTCGTAGAAATCAAATTGCTGATTCTGCTGTAGCAGGGCCTGGTTGTTGACCGCGGCACCGAAGTCCAGGCCACTCTGGGGCATGCCGCCGATGATCCCGGGTTCAGCGGTGAGGGTTAGGGTATCGAGCAGGCCCTCTTCCCCCGCGACCCGGGCCACGCCCTCGGGCATGCCGATGCCCAGGTTGATCACGCCGCCCACTGGCAGCTCGAAGGCCGCCCGCCGCGCAATCAGCTTGCGCTCATCCAGGGGCATCGCGGGGGTCTTGGCGAGGTCGCGGCGACACTGACCGGCGAAGGCGGGATCGAACTGGGTCGCCCAGGTCTGGCGATGATCCTCGGGCGCCGCCTCGACCACGCAGTCGACCAGGATGCCCGGCACCTCCACCTCGCGGGGATTGAGCGGCCGGTCCACCACGCGCTCCACCTGGGCAATCACGGTGCCGCCGCAGTTGCGCACGGCAGTGGCGATCGCCAGATTGTCCAGCGTCAACGCCTCGTTTTCCATGCTGATATTGCCGCTCGGATCGGCCGTGGTCCCGCGGATGAAGGCGACGTCAATACGAAAGGGGCGGTACAGCAACCACTCCTCGCCTTCCAGCACCATCACCTTGACCAGCTCTTCCCAGGTGGCGCGATTGAGACGCCCGCCACCCTGGCGCGGATCGACGAAAGTACCCAGACCGATTTTGGTGAGCACACCACCGCGGCCGGCGGCAATCTCGCGGTAGAGCGTGCTCATCACGCCCAGGGGCAGGTTGTAGGCTTCCACCTCGTTGGCCAGCGCCAGCTCGCCGAGCCTGGGCACCAGCGCCCAATGGCCGCCGATTATCCGCCGCAACAACCCGGGGTGGGCGAGCCGGTTGACCCCGCGCTCCTTGCCATCCCCGGGGGCGGCAGCGAACACCAGGGTCAGATCAAAGGGCGCGCTGGTGCGCAGATAACGCCGCTCCAAGGCCTTGATCAGCGCCTCCGGGGTCCCCGTACCCACAAACCCGGAGATGCACAGGGTATCGCGCGGCCGGATGCGCTCGATCGCGGCTTGTGCAGCCAGGATTTTGTCACTCATGTCCTCGAACTCCTATCCAAAGTGGATCACCTGGCGAATGGCCTGTCCAGCTGCAAGGCGGTCGAAGCCCTGATTCACGTCCTCCAATGCGAGGTCATGGGTCAGCAAGCGATCGACCGGCAGGTGGCCCTGCTGGTACAGCGACAGGTAGTTGGGCAAATCGATACTGGGCACGCAGGCGCCGATGTAACTGCCGCGCAGCGTGCGCTCCTCGGCCACCAGCGACACCGCCGGGATCGACAGCTTGTGCTCCGGATGGGGCAGCCCGGAGGTCACGGTGATACCGCCGCGGGCGGTAACCCGGTAGGCCAGTTCCAGAGCGGGCACCGAGCCGGCCATCTCGAAGGCGTAATCCACGCCGCCGCCGCTGAGTTCACGGAGGGTTTCGGCAGCGGATTCCGCGCCCGCGTTCACCCGCGCTGTCGCGCCCAGTTCGATGGCGAAATCCAGCTTGTCGTCAGCGAGATCCACGGCGATGATCTGCCGCGCACCGGCCAGGCGGGCACCGAGCAGGGCGCAGAGCCCCACCCCGCCCAGGCCGATCACGGCCACCGAACTGCCGGGGGCGACCCGCGCGGTATTGACCACGGCGCCGACGCCGGTCAGCACGGCGCAACCGAACAGCGCTGCCTTGCCCAGATCGAGCTCGGCGGGAATCTTGACCAGGGAGTGCTCCGAGACCACGGCGTGCTCGGCAAAGGCGGAAACCCCAAGGTGATGGTGCACTGGTGCACCGCGATGGCTCAGCCGGCGGTCCCCGCCGAGCAGGGTTCCCGCACCATTGGCCGCGGCCCCGGGTTCGCACAGCGCCGGCCGCCCGCGCGCGCAGAAGCGACAGACACCGCAACTGGGCACGAACACCAGTACCACGTGGTCGCCGGGCACAAAGCGGGTGACGCCCGCACCCACTTCCTCGACCACTCCGGCCGCTTCGTGGCCCAGAGCCATGGGCGTGGGTCTGGGCCGGTTGCCATCGATCACCGACAGGTCGGAGTGGCAGAGCCCGGCAGCGGCGATGCGTACCAGGACTTCGCCCGGTCCCGGAGGGGCGAGGTCGAGTTCCTCGATGATCAGCGGTCGGGACTCTGCGTAGGGGCGTTGCCGCCCGGTCTCCAGCAGCAGCGCGGCTCTCGTCTTCATAGGCTAGGTTCCTGCGGGGCCCGAGCCCCGCGCATCGGGCTGTGCCTGAAACCTAGCGATTACCGTGCCAAAACGCCGCGGACGCCGCGGATTCGGTCAGAGGCGCTCCGAGCGGATCACCATGAGCTTGCGCACGCGCATGTCGTCGAAGGTGTAGGGAATCCCGCCGACCCCCAGCCCGGAGCGCCGCAGTCCCGCAAAGGGCATCCAGTCCACCCGAAAGGCGGTGTGGTCATTGATCATCACCGCAGAGGCCGCCAAGCCGCGGTAGGCCTGCATCGCGGTATCCAGATCGCGGGTGAAAACCGCGGCCTGGAAAACGAAATCCGACGCATTGGCGCGCGCCAGCGCTTCCTCCAGGGTGTCATAGCTGTAGACACAAATGACCGGGCCAAAGACCTCGTCGCAGCTCACACGAGCGTCATCGGGTGGGTCCAGCAACACCGTGGGTCGGTAGCCGTTGCCGGCCACCGGGGCCCCGCCGCAGAGCTTTTCGGCACCAACGTCGACGGCTTCTGTCACCCACTGGTGCACGCGCTCCACTTCCGGTGGCCGGATCAGGGGTCCGATATCCGTTTCCTCCAGGGTCGGATCTCCCAGCCTCATGGCCTCTCCGGCCGCGGCCAGGCGCTCCGCCAGGCCGCGAGCCACGGACCTGTGCGCATAGACGCGCTGCACCGAAATACACACCTGTCCGGCGTGATAGAAACCGGCCTTGGCCAGCAGGGGCACCGCCTGATCCAGGTCGGCATCTCCGGCCACCACGACTGGCGCCATGCCCCCGTGTTCGAGCGCGCAGCGGGCCCCGGGGGCGAGCCTGGAGCGCAGCATCCAGCCCACCCGGGCACTGCCGATAAAGCTGAAAAAGGCGACCCGTGGATCCGCCGCCAAGCGTCCGGCGACCTCGTGATCCGGGGTATTCAGGGCTTGGCACCAAGCGTCGGGCAAGCCCGCCTCCCGAAAGATCCTCACCAGTTCGTAACAGGATAGCGGGGTATCGTCTGCGGGCTTGACGATGACCGGACAACCGGCGGCGATGGCCGGCCCAACCTGGTGCACGATCAGGTTGATCGGATGGTTGAACGCACTGAAGGCGACCACCGGCCCGATGGGTTCGTGATGGCTGAACGCCAGACGATGCGCGGATGCAGCGTTGATATCCATGGGCACCTCTGCGCCGCGCCCGGTGCGAACACACTGGATGCACAGTCGCAAACCATCGATGGCCCGCGCCATCTCCACCCTGGAGTCCTGCAGGGGCTTGCCGCCTTCCCGGGCGGCCAGCAGCGTCAGCCGCTCGGCGTCTGCTTCCATTGCCGTGATCGCCCGCTCCAGGATTTCGATCCGGCGGGAGGCCGGCAGCCAGCCATCGCGATCGGCGAAGGCCGCCTGAGCAGCCGCCAGCGCTTGCTCTACCCCGCCCGCGCCGACCAGATCCAGGGTCGCGATGAGGCTGTCGTCGAAGGGCGCACGAACTTCCAAGCTGCGCTCGACGGCAACGGTTCCAGAAACCAATGGCGTGTAATGCATGATCTCATCCCCCCATGGTTTGCGGTGACAAAGCCAATATGGCTTAGGACGGGCTTGCGCCAGGCTGCAAGTGGCGACAGCGAGTGGCAACAGCAACTGCTGTCAGCAAGTAGCGCGCAGCAAGTAGCGCGCCAGAAAGGTCAGGCTAACGTAACCGGCGGGCAAAAAAAACCGGCGCCGGGCGCCGGTTTTTTCTCTTCTGCGCGGCTCAGCCTTGCTCGCGCATCTTTCTGGGCAGCAGCCAACGCGCCAACGCCGGGAGCATGAGTATGGCGCCGAGCATGTTGAGCACGAACATGAAGGTCAACAGGATCCCCATGTCTGCCTGGAACTGCAGGGAAGCGAAGATCCAGGTGGCCACGCCCACGCCCAATGTCAAGCCGGTGAACATCACCGGCTTGCCGGTGGTGCGCATCGCCTTGTAGAACGCCTCGGCCAGGTCATCGCCACCGTGCATGAAGTGCGCCATGCGGCTGTAAATGTAGATGCCATAGTCGACCCCGATACCCACCCCCAGGGCGACCACAGGTAGCGTATTGACCTTGAGCCCGATATCCATGGCGGCCATCAGTGCATAGCAGAGCAGGGAGACCAAGGCCAGCGGGATGACAACACAGAGGGTGCCGCCGATCGATCTGAAGGTGATCAGGCACATGATGATGATGGCGCAATATACCCACAGCATGATGGGCAACTGGGCGGCAGCGACCGTCTGGTTGGTAGCCGCGATCACGCCCACATTGCCGGCTCCCAGCCGCGGATTGAAGCGCTCTTTCGGCAATTGCGATTCAAAGGCCTCGATCCCCTCGACGATGCGGTCAATGGTTTCCGCCTTTGTGTCGACGGTAAAGATATTCACCGGCATGGCGGTACAGTCGGCGTTCATCAGATCCGACGCCCGTCCCATGTGGTAGAGAGTCGATGAATAGTTGTACTGGTCGCGCGGCATTTCCGCCCACTGCGGGTTGCCTTCATTGTTCGCGGTAAGCACGACCTTCATGCGATCGACCAGGGAACCGACCGATTGCACGCCGGGCAGATTGCGCAGGTACCAGCCAAACCGCTCCATTTCCTTCATCACGTCGTGACGCACACAGGCGTTCTCGACCGACTCGACGATCACCGACAGGCGGTCGACACCGATGGAGAAACTCTGGGCGATCTCGCGACTGTCGACATTGTAGCGAGCGTCCTCACGCAGCTCGGGCACGCCGGCATGGAGGTCGCCGATCTTGAGGTCCTGGCTCTTGATGAAGCCGACCACCGCCAGGATGGCACCGATGGCCAGGATCGCCAGCGAGGGCCCAGTCTTGGTGAGCGCGGCCATCTTCCGCCAGAGCCCGTCCCGTTTGGCCTCCGCGGCCTGGCGGCGCGCGCGATAGCCCTCGAGGTTGCTCAGCTTCACGAACGACAGCAGCACCGGCAGCAGCAGCAGATTGGTGAAGATGATGGCGCCAACACCCAGGCTCGCCGTGATTGCCATCTCCTGGATGATGCCGATATCGATCAACAGCACGGTGACGAAACCCAGTACGTCGCTGGCCAGCGCCAAACTGCCGGGAATGACCAGTCGCTGGAAGGTGCGCCGGGCAGCCTCCAGGGAGTCGACGCCGGCGGGATGCTCGGGAGCCGGCACCACTTCCAGGCCATGTTCGTCGCGCTGGCCGCCGTAGAGGACCTCACCCATCCAGCCGGAGATCATCTGCACGCCGTGACTGACGCCGATCGCGAACACCAGGAAGGGAACCAGGATACTCATGGGATCCAGGCCGAAGCCGAGCATCGGCAGCAGGCCCAACTGCCAGATCACCGCCACCAGGGAGACCACCAGCGGCATCACCGTGAGCTTGATGGACCCGGAATAGAGGAACAGCAAAACCGCGGTAATCGCAAAGGCAATCCCGAAGAAGCCGATTACATCTCTGGCGCCTTCCGCGATATCCCCGGTGGATTTGGCGAAGCCGATGATGCGGACCTTGATGTCATCGGTCTCGAATCGGTCGCGAATCTTTTCTTCCAGGTCGGCAGCCACCTTCTGGTAGTCCAGGGGCTCGCGGGTGGTCGGATCCAGCTCGATCAGCTCAGCGCGGATCAGCGCACCGGAGAAGTCGTTAGCCACCAGGTTGCCCACGCGGCCGGACATGATGATGTTGTTGCGCACCACCGGCATCCATTCCGGCGTCGGCTCGAATTCTGCCGGCACCACGTTGCCGCCGCGAAACCCGTCTTCGATGACCTCGATATAACGGACGTTCGGCGTGAAGATCGAGGTCACCGTCGAGCGCGCCACGCCGGGCAGGAAGAACACCTCGTCAGTGACCAGGCGCATGGCCTCGAAGAACTCCGGGTTGAAGATATTGCCTTCTTCCTGGAGCAAGGCCACGATCAGTTGATTGCCGCTGCCGAAATCGCTTTCGTACTGCTTCAAGGTCTGGATATACGGGTGTTCCAGCGGCAGCAATTTTTCGAACCCGGCGTCGACGCGCAACTTGAGTGCGTTATAGCCCATCAATACCGTCAGGCCGGCGAAAATCAGCAGCACCAGCCAGCGATAGTTGAACAGCAGTTTTTCCACGCCCTTGGTAATGGATCCCCTGGTCATAGCTGAAAACCTTTATCTGTGATTCCGTGGAGGTCTTGGTCGACTGTGGTTACCGGATCCGCGTTCATTGCGCGGTCAGTTCGAAACGCTGAACCCCGGCGCTGCCGAAGAGCAGAAGTTCGGTATCGCTGAGGGGCTCCACCGACACGAAGGAGTTGAAATTGCCGTAGGGAATACGCTCGGCAACCGCACTGCCCGGTCGGATACGCAACAGGGTCCCGGTACCGCCCACCGCGATCACGCTGCCATCGGACAGTTCCACGGTGTCGAAGATATTGGTCGTCACTTCAGGCGTCTCGATACGCTGCCAGGTCATGCCTTGATCGGAGGAGCGGTAGATCCGCCCGCGCAGCCCGTAAATCAGGATGTCCCCTGAGGACAGCGTCGCATTGGCACCGAAGAAAGAGCCTGCATAGGGGGATGGCAAGACATGCCACGGCCCGGCCCGGGTGGGTGGTTCATCGGACGCATCAGCATCCGACAATACCTCGTCGTGGCCATCGCCGGCATCGTCGTCCGCGGTCGGTGCAGTCGCGACCCCGTCCGGATCCCAGAACAGCACAGTGCCCAGCTCGCCGACGATCAGATAGCCGTCGCCCATGGGAGAAATGGCGTGGAAACCTGGTTCGGGCTCCATATCGTTTTCGAGCAGCAGATCAGAGAGCTCACTGGTGTCTTCGTACTCCCAGGTCGCACCCCCGTCAGTCGTCGTCATCAACAGACTGTAGGCGCCGATCGCAATGCCGTGCTCGGAATCGCGAAAATGAATATCGAGCACCGGCTTGGCGATATCGTCATCAACCACCAGCTCTTCATGCTGGATCTCCCAGTTCTCGCCACCATCGCTGGTATGCAGGATCAGGGTGTCATGGCTTCCCGCCCAGCCCTCGCGGTCGTCGATGAAGTCTATGGTCGTGATCAGGTTCTGCGTGGGAACATTGGCCTGCTGCCAGGTCGCTCCGCGATCGTCGGAATACACCATAGAGCCGAAACTGCCGCCGCTGATCACACGCTCGCCGGCAAGCTCCGAAGACACCAGCAGTACCTTGTGAGCCAGGGGCGACTTGATCGCCGGAATCTGGTGGTAATCATCATCACCACCACCGGTCTCGGCGGCGGCACTGGCCGCGGCCAGCAACCCGATTGCCGCGAGGGCAATCGGTTTCAGAAGGTCATTCAATATCGCATTCATCGCTCGACAAGCTCCTCGCGCCACTTCCCGCTCAGAATCAGCCGGGCGATCGCGCGCCCGAGCCCAAATTGGCCATTTGGCCGATAATCCGAAGAAATCGATAACCTGATACTTGAAACGCAAAGAGGGAAAATACCTGAAGGCCTCTTGCAATTGTTATCGTTATCCATCCTATGCGCTCCGGTGGTCAAATCGAGCCCCCGGCGGCGCGGGTCAAGCCTATACCACCCAGATCCAGAGAGCCAGCCCCTGCGATCTCTCCTTGTCCACATCGAACAAGGGCCGGATCCCGCGGGATCCGGCCCTTCGACTCAGCGAATACCGCGTCGCCTGATCTCTGCAGGGGTGAAGTAGTCGTCGCCGGCTCGGAAGTCGAACTTCGGCGCACCATCTTCGTTATCCAGACCGAGAACGACCATCCTGCCGGCCTGCAGGTCGTACTGATTCTCGATAGTGGAATCCATATAGTTGACATCCTGGTACATCACCGGGTGCAGTTCGTACAGTCGCCACAGTTCGTTGCGGCGGTCGTAGTGGTCGCCCAGGACATACCACCAGCTGTCCTCGTCGAGATACATCACCCGCGAGCCGTAATCGTGCCTGGTGCCCTCCTTGAGAGTGCCTTTCAGCTTCCACACGCGGTGCAGTTCATACCGGGCCAGGTCCTGGTTCAGGCGGCCTTTGTCGGTAATGATGTCGGTGACCTTGAGTTCCCCGCTGTGCAGCTTGTAGGCGTTGTAGGGCACATAGATCTCGGCCTTGCCCTCCAGGGTCCACTCGAAGCGGTCATTGGGACCGTTGAAGCCGAACTTCTGGTCGGTGGTCGCCAAGCCGTCACTGGAGGTCAGCGGATTGTCATAGACGATCTGCGGCGCTCTTTTCACCCGCCGCTGGCCGGGGCTGTAGCTCCACGCCTGACGGAACTGATCGATAAAGCTGACCGGATCCCGGGCCAACACCACCTGACCGGCCTGCTTGGCCGGCGCCGTAGTGGTCTGGTAATACTTCAGCCCACCACCAGCGGCGGTCTGGTCGTAGTCGGTGTTACCCCAGCCGTTCTCGGGATCGCTGTAAGGCCATTGCTGCTGCACCGACAGCTTGTTGACTTCATAGGCGCCGCTGCTGGTCACTGGGGCGATATTGTCCCAGCTGTCCTTCCAGGGCTGCACAGGGCGGGTAAAAAAAGACATCAACGCCTGGGGCCCATTTTGGGGAATGGGGAATGCCCAGGCATTGCGGGCATCTTCGAAACCGATCAGCCCGGGGTACTTGGTCGAAATCACGACCTTGGCCTTGCCGGCGTTTTCGAGCGCAGCTTTGTAGATATGCGGCTTGAATACCGCGCTGCGCCGAGTCGGATAGATGTTCATGAAGTAATCGGGATAGGTCTCGAACATCTTTTGCTGCCCAGGCGTCAGCTTGTCCGCATAGTCCTTGTAGTTCGCCGAAGTGATGGTGAACAGCACTTGGTCATCGGCAAAGGGGTTCGGATGGAAGGTGCCGGGCTGGAACCCGGGAGGAACGGGCAGCGGCTCGTTTTTCCAGGCCGGGATGGTGCCCTCGGCATTGCCGGCGCGGATCGCCCCGGACGGCGTCAGCTCGGTGCCCTCCAGGCCCAGCTTGGCCAATTCCTCGGCAGTCGGCTTCTCGTTCACATCCTGCGCCAGGGCGGTGTGCGCCATCGCCAGGCCCAGCACCAGGGCGCCGGTGGCGCCCGTAATCTGCTTATAAATAGACATCAATGCAGTTCCTCAGAAGCTGTACTTGAAAGTGACCGCGATATTGTCCCGGTCATCCCAGACACCGGCGGAACCCAGCCACCAGGTATGGGCGATATCCAGGGACGTCGAGCTCAGGTACTCGAAGGTCACCCCGACCACGGCGGTGCGCTGGTTTTCCACCAGGGCGCCACTGCCAAAGGGCGTATAGCCCTCCACACCGTGAGCGAACACAAACCGCGGCTTCACGTTCAGGTTCCAGAACAGGTTGTTGTACTCGTAGGAGGCCACCGCCGTATAACCCCAGGCGAAGGGGGTGATCGGCCGGTCCAGGGCATCCACACCCTTGAAGCGACCCGGATCAACAATGGTGCCGGCCTGGGCGCTGGTGTTGCCCGCCCGCGCCGGATCCTGAGCCGCGGCGGCTGCCGCGCTGACCGGCGTGAGGTTTTGCCGGTCGGTCGGATCGCCATGGTCCAGGTCGTCGATCCAGGACAGCGCAAAGTCGAAGACGTAGCTCTGCCGGTCGGCGCCGAAGGGGCCACCACCCCCAGATTTCACGAGGTTACCCAACCACATCCAGGTATTGGAGCTGTTTTGGTCGCAACCGGGAATGGTGGGCGTGAAAGCGGGGTTACCCAGTGCCAAACCACCCAGCCCGAAGAGGTTCTGGCATTGCCGGGTGTCGTAGAAGTTCTCCCGCAGGTTGACCTCGGTACCGTAGGACAGTCCGGTGGTGCCCAGCTCCCCGCCCAGAGAGATGGCGTAGGTGTTTTGATCCTGAGCGAAGACCGACTGATAGGTCAGCCCGTTCGGACCCATGGGGCTGGTGGGGTCGAAATTGGCCTGCAGCGTGGGAACGAAGGCGTGACTACGCACCCAGTACAAGCCCAGCTCCGCCCAGTTCAGGCTTTCGATGATGAAGCGCGTTGCCAGGCCCCACTGACCGCCGCGGTCGGCATAGTCGTGGCCGCGGTGCTCGACACCGGGAATGCTCAGATCGGGATTGAAGCCCGGGCCCAGGAAATCGAAGGGACTGAACAGGGTGCCCGGAGAAATGAAAATACTGGGCCGCCAATTCCAGACATAGTAGGCCTCGACATTCCAGGTGTCGGTGATGTCGTAAGAGGCCCACACCAGTTCCTGGGGCAGCAACCGCTCCTTGACCTCGGTGCCTGGGGTCACCCGGCCGTTGACGTCCTCGGGGCTCTGCGCGGTGGAGATGCCGCCGCCCATGATGTTGCTCTCGCCCCAACTGATCACCTGCTTGCCGGCCCGCGCCGACAGTGCCCGATCGCCCAGCGTCCAGTTGCCGTACACGAAAGCGTCGAGCAGGGTGAACTTGTTGGCCGCATCCTGGGCGCCGTCGGGTACCCCGTCCAGGGTGCCGCCCGGGGTGCGCCCGAAGCAGTTGTCGCAGTCCTTGGAGTTCAGGGTGTAGTCGTAGAGGTACTTGAAGCGGGTGAAGAACCCGTAATCTCCCTTGGAGATGCCGAACTCGCCGAGATAGGTCAGCGGCGTGCTGTAGACATCGCCAGCATCGTTGAAAACATTCCAGTTGCCGCTGGCGCTGAAGGTGGGATGTGTGGCGCTGCGGGTGCGCATCGCGCTGGAGACAGAGACGGTGCTATCCAGGAAGGCATCGATTTCCGGATCCTCGAAGTCGATCCGAAAGGCACTGGCCGGTGCGGCAATCAGCGCCAGGACGCCGAAGCTGACGCAATCGCGCAACAGGTTATTTTTACGTTTGGCGAAAAATCCTCGGTCTGCGGCCCCACTGCCCGGGCTTCGGGCGAGCGCGGGCACCAGACCATCTATTGACTGGCTCAAAACTACCCCCTTTGTGTTGTTACCACTGTTATTACAGCTGTTACTACTATTACTGCCATCACTGCGTTGAGTACTGCCAGCGCACATCGCACTAGAGCACGCAATTACCTCACCAGCGCGAAGCGCCAGCAAAAGCCGCGGCAACTTAAAGCCTATCTACCCCGGCCGTCAAGCAGTTTACACAAAATTGTTGACGCAGAATTCTTGTCCGGGCAGTCGCATTTATCGCCACGCAGCCGCAGATTCTTGTTGCCGCCTACCGGCCTGCGCCAAGCCTGTCTCCGCGAGCTGGTTTGCGCTAGCATTGGCGCTGCTGTGCGATCCCGATGTCCATGCAATCCCTGACGATTTCCCTGCCCGACGACTGGCACCTTCACCTGCGCGATGCGCAGGCACTGCGCGATACAGTACCGGCCGCCGCCCGCCAGTTCGGTCGCGGCGTGGTGATGCCCAACCTGCGCCCGCCGGTGGTCAGCGTCTCTCAGGCGCTCGCCTACCGGCAGCGGATTCTGGCCACCCTGCCCCGAAATCAGACCTGGGAACCGCTGATGACGCTCTATCTCACCGACAACACACCGACGGCGGAGCTGCGCGAGGCCAAGGCCAGCGGCCAGATACTGGGCGTCAAGTACTATCCCGCCGGTGCCACCACCAACTCGGACTCCGGCGTAACCAGCTTGACGCGTGTACACCCACAGCTGGCGGTGATGGAAGAGCTGGGATTGCCGCTATTGCTGCACGGCGAGGTCACGGATCCCGACGTGGATATCTTCGATCGTGAGGCGGTCTTCATCGAGCGCGAGCTGACGCCGCTGACGAAGCGATTTCCGGGGCTGCGCATGGTTCTCGAACACGTCACCACCAGCGAGGGAGCGGCCTTCGTCGCCGCGGCACCGCCCCATGTGGCCGCCACCATTACACCGCAGCACCTGCTGTTCGATCGCAACCAGCTGCTGGCCGGCGGCATCCGGCCGCACTACTACTGTCTGCCGGTGCTGAAACGAGATTCACACCGACGCGCCCTGATCGCGGCGGCCACAGCTGGCAGCGGAAAGTTTTTTCTGGGCACGGATTCAGCGCCCCACCCCAGGGCGCTGAAGGAAACCGCCTGCGGTTGCGCCGGCTGCTTCAGCCACCACGCCGCCATGGAGCTCTATGCGCTGGCGTTCGAGCGTGCCGGTGCCCTGGATCAGCTGGAGGCCTTCGCCAGCCACCATGGCGCCGACTTCTACGGGCTGCCGCGCAATACCGGCACCATTACCCTTCACCGCAACGCCTGGCGGCTACCCGAGGAGCTGGAGCTGGGCGGTGAACCACTGATCCCCCTGGCTGCCGGCGATACCCTGCCCTGGCAGATGACCGAGCGCAGCGCCGGGGCTACAGCTTGACCCCCCCTCGGCTGGCCGATCGCTTCCGCGGTTTTCTGCCGGTGGCGGTAGACGTCGAGACCGGCGGTTTCGACCATCGCCAGCACGCGCTGCTGGAGATCGCCGCGGTTACCCTGACCATGGACGACAGCGGCCTGCTGATTCCCGGCGAGCGCTTGGCGGTCGGCGTCGTGCCGGATCCGGAGCTGGTCATCGAGCAGGCTGCACTGGACTTCACCGGCATCGATCCCCAGGACCCCTGGCGCCAGGCGGAGCCGGAGCGCGAGGCCCTGACGCAAATCTTCGAGCTGGTGCGCAAGGCGGTCCGTGAGCAGGAGTGCACCCGGGCGGTCATGGTCGCCCACAACGCCCACTTCGATCTGGGTTTCGTCAACCGCGCGGCGGATCGCTGCAATATCAAGCGCAACCCCTTCCACCCTTTTTCCTGTTTCGACACCGCCACCCTCGCCGGCCTGGCGTTCGGCCAGACGGTGCTCGCCCGGGCCTGCGGCGCCGCCAAGATCCCCTATGACAACCGCGCCGCACACAACGCAAGCTACGATGCCCAGTGCACCGCAGCGCTATTCTGCGCCATCGTCAATCGCTGGCGGGAGCTGGGCGGCTGGCCGCTCCCATCTGCGGATGGCGACTGACCCCGGACGCCACCCGGCCCTGAGCCCGGTGCTATGAAAAAGACGGACGTAAAAAAGGCGGACTGGTGTCCGCCTTGGGTCTGGAACCACAGCCGAACGGCAAGAACTCAGGTTTCCGCGGCCGCCTCTTCGATCAGCTGCTTCAACTCGCCGCTTTCAAACATTTCGGAGACGATGTCACAGCCGCCGACCAGCTCGCCCTTCACCCACAGCTGCGGGAAAGTCGGCCAGTCGGCAAACTTCGGCAGATTGGCCCGGATGTCCGGGTTGCCCAGCACATCGACATAGGCGAAACGCTGACCGCAGGCCATCAGCGCCTGCACGACGCGCGCCGAGAAACCGCATTGCGGCTGCTCCGGAGAGCCCTTCATATACAGAATGATCGGATTGTTTTCTGTCTGCTCGCGAATGGTATCGAAAATCTCCATGAACAGAATGACCTCTCACAAGGGGTGATCGACAGCACAGTGTACTGTAGCCCGGCGCGCCCCGATACCCGCCCAGCGCCCTCGCGACAGACGCTGGCGTGGACTTGCCCGGATTGCCCTTTATCGGCGACCGCAGTAAGATCCGTGCCTCGGACGGGCAGCGCGGGCTGCCTGTTTGCGTTTTTCCGTTTCCGTTTTCTGCTCTCCACCGCGATCATCCCGGCAATTCCCGTATCTTGGTAGCAGGCAAATTCCATGGCCAACGGCAGTGCATTGATGAATACCTATGGAGAGCGGCGACTGACCATGACCCGCGGGGAAGGCGCCTGGGTGTGGGACGATACCGGGAAGAAATACCTGGATGCGCTGTCGGGAATCGCGGTTTGCGGTCTCGGCCACGCCCACCCGGAGATCAGCCGCGCGGTCGCCGAACAGGCTGCCGCCCTGGTCCACTGCTCGAACCTCTACAACATTCCCGCACAACAGCAGCTGGCCGAAGCCCTGTGCGCGGAGAGCGGCATGGACAAAGTCTTTTTCGGCAACTCGGGGGCAGAGGCCAACGAGGCCGCGATCAAGATCGCGCGCCTGCACGGGCATGCCCGCGGCATCGATGTGCCCACCATCATCGTCATGGAGCGCGCCTTCCACGGCCGCACCCTGGCGACCCTGACCGCGACCGGCAACCGCAAGGTACAGGCGGGCTTCGAGCCCCTGGTGCGCGGCTTCGTGCGCGCGCCCTTCGGCGACCTCGAGGCCCTGGAAACCATCGCCGGCAACAATCCCAGCATCGCTGCGGTCCTGGTCGAGCCGATTCAGGGCGAGGGCGGTATCCGCCTACCGGAGCCCGACTACCTGGCCCGGCTGCGCGCGCTGTGCGACCACCACCACTGGCTGCTGATGCTCGACGAGATCCAGACCGGCAGCGGCCGCACCGGCACCTTCTTCCATTACCAGCAGCGGGGCCTCCAACCCGATGTGGTGACCCTGGCCAAGGGCCTGGGCAACGGCATGCCCATTGGCGCCTGCCTGGCCCAGGACAAGGTCGCCGAACTGCTCGGACCCGGCAAACACGGCTCCACTTTCGGCGGCAACCCGGTGGCCTGCGCCGCCGGCCTGGCCACCCTGCGCGTTCTCGAGCGAGACGACCTCTACCGCCGCGCCCGGAACCTCGGCGACCACCTGCTGGCCGAATTCCGCACGGCGCTGAACGGCTGTGCGTCGGTGCGGGAGATCCGCGGCAGCGGACTGATGCTGGGGATCGAGCTGGACAGACCCTGCGGCGAACTGGTCCAGCGGGCCACCGACCGCGGCCTGCTGATTAATGTCACCACAGACTCGGTGGTGCGCCTGCTGCCGCCGCTCATCCTCAGCGATGGCGAGGCGAGCCGGCTGGTCGAGACCCTGGCGGCACTGATCCGCGAGTTCTGAACGCTGACGCTTTCGGAGAGATTCTCTTTGCCCCGCGGGGAAATGGTCCTATGAAACCCAGACACTTTCTCAGACTCACCGACCTGTCGGCTGCCGAGCTCAGCGCCCTGATCGATAGCGCCATCGCGCTCAAGCGCGTCCATCGGGAGGGCCGGGAGCAACCGGTCATGGCCGGCAAGGTGCTGGGAATGCTCTTCGAAAAGTCCTCGACCCGGACCCGGGTATCCTTCGAAAGCGGCATGGCACAGATGGGCGGCAGCGCCATCTTCCTCTCTCCGAGCGACACCCAGCTCGGCCGTGGCGAGCCGGTCGAGGACACCGCCCGGGTACTGTCGCGCATGGTCGATATCATCATGGTGCGCACCTACGCCCACGCCAAGCTGGAAGCCTTTGCCGCCCACTCCCGGGTGCCGGTGATCAACGCATTGACCGATGACTTTCACCCCTGCCAGATACTGGCGGACATCCAGACCTTCGTCGAGCTGCGCGGAGCCATCGCCGGGCGCACCCTGGCCTGGATCGGCGACGGCAACAACATGTGCCAGAGCTACATCGAAGCCGCCCCGCTGTTCGACTTCGAGCTGCGGATCGCCTGCCCCAGGGGATACGAGCCGGACCCGGCTCTGACGGCATCCGCCGGCTCCCGGATCCAGGTCGGCCGGGACCCTGTGGCGGCGGTGGCCGGCGCCGACCTGGTGCTCACCGATGTCTTCGCCTCCATGGGCCAGGAGGAAGAGCAGCAGGAACGCGCCGCACGATTCGCCGACTTTCAGGTCAATCATCGGCTGCTCCAGGATGCGGCCCCGGATGCACTCTTCATGCATTGCCTGCCCGCCCACCGCGGCGAAGAGGTCAGCGCCGAACTGCTCGAGGATCCACGCTACTCGGTGGTCTGGGAGGAAGCCGAAAACCGGCTCCACAGTCAGAAGGCGCTGATGCGCTTTCTGCTCAGCGCCGGCTGAGGCCACCGCCCCCTCCAGAAAACCGCACCCTCCCCTTGCCGCCCGGGTCCCGGATCCGGGCCGCCGCGCGCGCCGCCGCCGAATTTATCCCCAGGTTACCCACAGGGATCCAACACAAAATTCCCCACATGTTGCGTTGCAATTACGCCGCGGGCACACTATGTTGTAGTTCGCTCGGGACGCTCACCGAGACGGCCACGCCGCCGCCGGCAGCGAGAGGAATTCCCCAGCAAAAACAACAGCTAAGGACAGGCGCCCGAACAAGTACCAACAACCGACCGAAGCAGACAGGCAAACCATCATGGATCACACCCCGGAAACCAACCCCACCGCCCCAGCCAGCCCCCAGCCCCGCGCCGCCGAGAACGGCAGCGCCAGACCCGTCAGCTCCAGCTCCATCGCCGCCACCGCCCCCGGCCAGATGAAGGTCATCAAGCGCAACGGCACCGTAGTGCCCTATGACGAGAGCAAGATCGCCATCGCCATCACCAAGGCGTTTCTCGCCATTGAGGGCCCGGCGGCGGCCGCCTCCGGCCGCATCCACCAGACCGTCTCCAAGCTCACCGAAATGGTCAGCGAAACCTTCCACCGCCGCATGCCCTCCGGCGGTTCAATCCACATCGAAGACATCCAGGATCAGGTCGAGCTGGCCCTGATGCGCCAGGGCGAGCACAGTATCGCGCGCAGCTACGTGATCTACCGCGAAGACCGTGCCCGCGAGCGCGCCGCGCGCAAGGCGCCAGCGCCGGCCGAGACCGCCGCCATCCCCGAGCATGCGCCGGCCATCGAGGTCATCCACCCGGACGGCAGCCGCCGGCCACTGAACCTGGAGCGCCTCCGGATACTGGTAGGGGAAGCCTGCGAAGGACTGCGCGATGTCGAGCCACAGCAGATCCTCGACGAGGCCCTGCGCAACCTCTACGACGGCGTCTCCGCCGCCGACCTCAACACCGCGCTGGTCATCACCGCCCGCACCCTGGTCGAGCGCGAACCCAACTACACCTATGTCACCGCCCGGCTGCTGCTCGACGGCCTGCGCACCGAGGCGCTGTCCTTTCTGGAAGTGGCCGAGGCCGCCACCCAGGGCGAGATGACCGGGCTCTACCCGGGAGCCTTCAAGGCCTATGTCGCCAGGGGCGTGGCACTGGAGCTGATCGACCCCGAACTCGCGCGCTTCGACCTCGACCGCCTCGGCGCCGCCATCGATCCGTCCCGCGACCAGCTCTTCAGCTACCTGGGCCTGCAGACCCTCTACGATCGCTACTTCCTGCACAGCGGCTCCACCCGCTTCGAGCTGCCGCAGTGCTTCTTCATGCGCGTCGCCATGGGTCTCGCCGTCCAGGAGGAAGACCGCGAGGCCCGCGCCATCGAGTTCTACAACCTGCTGTCGTCCTTCGACTACATGAGCTCGACCCCCACCCTGTTCAACGCCGGCACCCTGCGCCCGCAGCTGTCCAGCTGTTACCTGACCACCGTCCCCGACCACCTGGAAGGCATCTTCGGCGCCATCCACGACAACGCCATGCTGTCGAAGTGGGCCGGCGGCCTGGGCAACGACTGGACCCCGGTGCGCGGCCTGGGCTCCTACATCAAGGGCACCAACGGCAAATCCCAGGGCGTGGTGCCCTTCCTCAAGGTAGTCAACGACACCGCAGTGGCGGTCAACCAGGGCGGCAAGCGCAAGGGCGCGGTGTGCGCCTATCTGGAGACCTGGCATATCGATATCGAGGAATTCATCGAGCTGCGCAAGAACACCGGCGACGACCGCCGCCGCACCCACGACATGAACACCGCCAACTGGGTCCCCGACCTGTTCATGCAGCGGGTCTTCGACGACGGCGAATGGACCCTGTTCTCGCCCAACGAGGTGCCCGACCTGCACGACCTCTACGGCCGCGCCTTCGCCGAGCGCTACGCGGAATACGAAACCCTGGCCGCCCAGGGCAAGCTGCTGCACAAGAAGGTCCGCGCCCAGGAACTGTGGCGCAAGATGCTCGGCATGCTGTTCGAGACCGGCCACCCCTGGATCACCTTCAAGGATCCCTGCAACCTGCGCTCGCCCCAGCAGCACGGTGGCGTGGTGCACTCCTCCAACCTGTGCACCGAGATCACCCTCAACACCAGGGCCGGCGACGATCCGGAAATCGCGGTGTGCAACCTGGGCTCCATCAACCTCACCCAGCATGTCGTCGACGGTCAGCTCGACCTCGACAAACTGCGCCGCACCACCCGCACCGCAGTGCGCATGCTCGACAACGTCATCGACATCAACTACTACGCCGTGGACGCCGCCCGCCAGTCCAACCTGCGCCACCGACCGGTCGGCCTGGGCCTGATGGGCTTTCAGGATGCCCTGTACGAGCTCCGCATCCCCTATGGTTCGGAAGCCGCGGTGGAATTCGCCGACCGCTCCATGGAGGCGATCAGCTACTTCGCCATCGAGGCCTCCAGCGACCTCGCCGCCGAACGCGGCCGCTACTCCTCCTTCGCGGGCTCGCTGTGGAGCCGCGGCATTCTGCCCATCGACTCCCTCGATCTGCTCGAGGCCGAGCGCGGTGCCGACTATCTCGAAGTCGACAGGTCGCGCACCCTCGACTGGGACAGCCTGCGCGCCAGGGTGATCGACCAGGGCATGCGCAACTCCAACGTGATGGCCATCGCCCCCACCGCGACCATCGCCAACATCACCGGCGTCAGCCAGTCGATCGAGCCGACCTACCAGAACCTGTACGTCAAATCGAACCTCTCCGGGGAGTTCACCGTGGTCAACGACCATCTGGTTCACGATCTCAAGGATCGCGGCCTCTGGGATCCGGTGATGATCAACGACCTCAAGTACTTCGACGGTTCGGTGCAGCCCATCGCCCGGGTGCCCGAGGATCTCAAGGCGCTCTACGCGACCGCCTTCGAGGTCGAGCCCAAGTGGATCGTCGAGGCCGCGAGCCGGCGCCAGAAATGGATCGACCAGGCCCAGAGCCTCAACCTCTATATCGCGGGCGCAAGCGGCAAGAAACTCGACATCACCTACCGCATGGCCTGGTTCCGGGGACTCAAGACCACCTATTACCTGCGCTCCCTGGCCGCCACCGCCACCGAGAAATCCACCGTCGAATCCGGCCGCCTGAACGCCGTCGCCAAGGCGGCGCCGGCCGCGGAAACGGCCCAGGCCTGCGCCATCGACGATCCGGACTGCGAGGCATGTCAGTAAGTTACACAAAGAAAAGCCGCTTGCAGGTAGTGCGACCTGCAAGCGGCTTAATCTCCCTAGTGCAAGAATGCAGTTCTCAGGGAGGCTGGATCTTTCCAGATCACAAGCAAGGCGCATCATCGCCATTCTGGAAGAACGGTGTCAAGCTGCATTCGCTCTTCATGAGGCAATACCATGAAAATAGGTAGAAATGCCAAAGATGGACGCTTTACACCCGTGAAACAGGCTATACGCAAGCCTAACACTCACGTTGTTGAAACCGTAAAACGCCCCTCGAATGGCAAACCGAAAAAAAGGTAAAACCTTTCCGGGCCCCATTTGGGGCCCGGTTTTCACATCATGAGCAAAGAGACCAAAAACCAAAGAGGAAGGGTTAACTATCATGCTGAGCTGGGACGACTTCTACAGCGACGAACCCGTGCGTAAGACGGCGCCACAGCGCCCGCCGCAACCCGCCGCAGCGCCTGCCGCCGCGCAAGCCGAGGCCAGGCCCCGCACCGCGCCCCGGGCCGAACCCGAGCCCGATCCGGCGCCCGCCGCAGCGCCCGCACCCCAGGCCGATACCGACTTGCACAGCGCGGCGCGGGACAACCTCGAAGCCCTGGAAGTGGCCCCCGGGCTCGAGGTCCTCGAAATGGGCGCCGCCCGCGTCCAGGTCGACGACAAGCGCATGATCAACTGCCGCGCCGACCTCAACCAGCTGGTGCCCTTCAAGTACGACTGGGCCTGGCAGAAATACCTCGACGGCTGCGCCAACCACTGGATGCCGCAAGAGGTCAACATGACCGCCGACGTCGCCACCTGGCGCAGCGCCGACGGCCTGAGCGCCGACGAACGCGAAATCGTCAAGCGTTCGCTGGGCTACTTCTCCACCGCCGACTCCCTGGTGGCCAACAACCTGGTACTCGCCATCTACCGGCACATCACCAACCCGGAGGCGCGCCAGTACCTGCTGCGCCAGGCCTTCGAAGAGGCCATCCACACCCACGCCTACCAGTACTGCATCGAATCCCTGGGCATGGACGAAGGCGAAGTCTTCAACATGTACCGCGAAGTGCCATCGGTGGCGAAGAAAGCCGCCTGGAGCCTCAAGTACACCCAGGCGCTGGGCGACCCGACCTTCGTCACCGGCACCCCGGAGACCGACCGCGAACTGCTGCGCAACCTGCTCGCCTTCTATGCCGTCACCGAGGGCATCTTCTTCTACTGCGGCTTCACCCAGATCCTCTCCATGGGCCGCCGCAACAAGATGACCGGCGTCTCCGAGCAGTTCCAGTACATCCTCCGCGACGAGTCCATGCACCTCAACTTCGGCATCGACGTCATCAACCAGATCAAGCTCGAAAACCCGCATCTGTGGACCGAGGACTTCCAGCGCGAGGCGGTGCGCATGATCATCGAGGGCACCGAGCTGGAAATCGCCTACGCCCGCGACACCATGCCCCGCGGCGTGCTGGGCATGAACGCCGCCATGATGGAGGAATACCTGCATTTCATCGCCAACCGCCGCCTCAACCAGCTCGGCCTCGCCGAGCAGTACCCCGGCGCCGGCAACCCCTTCCCCTGGATGTCGGAGATGATGGATTTGCGCAAGGAGAAGAATTTCTTCGAAACCCGGGTGATCGAGTATCAGACCGGCGGGGCCCTGAGTTGGGATTGATGCGGCCCCATACCACGCAGGTGGGCAACGCATGAAACAAGACAAGCGATCGTGTGCAATAGGCGCGGGTATTCTCGGTGCGGATGCTGTAATTCAGCGGACGAATACGGGGCGCGCCTCGTCAAGCAGTTTCGGTCTGGCGGCTGTGCCAGAGGTGTGATCGAGAGGTGCTTTAGGGTGCGCGGCAACGTTCGACATGACAGAGAAGCTCTGTCCAATCGGACTCTGTCAAACATTAGGCGCCCACCAAGAGTAATGCAAGACGCCTTTTGAGGGTGTCTAATGATAGTTAGGAATCAAGGAGAGGGAGTCGCGTGAGCGAACAAGAAAGGCCAATACGGCAGATTGACTACGATAGATATCAGGCATTTATCGAAGAGTTCCGCGGAGAGTCAGACCGCGCAGCCGTAATTCTCGGTGCGGCGAAAATTGACCTCCTTCTTTACCAGATACTGGAGGCATATCTTTTGCCGAGCCCATCTGGAAAGGATGAGCTGCTTGATGGGGAAGCGCCACTTTCAACATTCAGTTCAAAGATAAACATCGCGCATCGGCTTTGCTTAATTGATGGGCCATTCGCTCGAATGCTTCATCTCATCCGAAAGGTGCGTAACTCATTCGCCCATGAGGTGTCGGGGTGCACCTTATCCTCGGGGTCACACTCGGATCGAGTAAAGGAGATGTCGCTTCCTCTTCGACACATGGATTTCTATATCCGCTTCAAGGGCGTGTTCTTTCCCAATGATTCCTCACCATCGGCTGATTTTCGCGCAACACTGGCGGTCGTCGTTGCTCGCCTTGAGCATTTCTTGCTCCATATAAATTCCGTCAAGCAACCATTTTCTCTGCCACTCATCAATCCGTCATGGAAGGAGATTGTTCCAGACAATGTTGAGAAGAATGCCTAAAAACTTGCTGCAGGCGTGACGTCCCTGACGGGCCGCAGTCTGAGCTCAAACGTTAGGCATCGGGATTTAGCCCAATGACAAACGATGAATTGCTATCCCTGCTCGAACAGCAGCGAAATCTCATGGTCGCTGTGGCGACCGGTGGACCCAAAATCCAATTGGTCAATGATCAGTACATCCAACGCCGAGACGAAATTATCGAAGAACTACGTGCCCGGGCGCTAAGTGACCCCAATCCCCACGGCGATCTGTGGGCGTGGTACGGGCGCTGGAGCTCCGGAGATCTCGCTAGCTGGGCATCTCGGAGAACACACCTATCGGAGATGTACCAACCCCTCATAGACCAGATAAAGGCGCGACAACCCTCAACTGGTACCACGCTATTCGAGGAGCCAACTGGCTGGCCGAGAGTTGACCGCGGCATCTACGAACTGCGCAGACGACTCGAACAAGCCGACTCGGAGGAGCAATTTCAGGCGGTTGGCCTCTTGTGCCGAGAGACTCTTATATCTGTTGCACAGGTCGTCTACGACCCACAGCGCCACCCGACTGAAGACCATGTTGCTCCCTCGGGAACTGACGCGAAGAGAATGCTGGACTCTTACATAGCAGTAGAGCTAGCGGGCCATCCAAATGAAGGTGTCCGAAGACATGCCAAAGCTGCACTTTCCCTTGCGAACGATTTACAACACCATCGAACGGCCGACTATCGAAAAGCAGCCCTATGCGCAGAAGCCACGGCGTCTGTCGTGAACTTGATGGCTATCATATCCGGCCGACGCGACCGTAAAGAATGAGCTGCCCTAACAAGCCGTTGCTGCGGACGCCTTCGCGCTTCGGCGTGGTTGAACGGCGCGTTAGGGCGCAAGGAAGGAGACACCGTATTGCTATCAGGGGTTGAACACAAAAGATTGCTCTTATCAAAGGGCACCGAGGCGACAAAAAAGTCGTTGTTCGGTCAGTTTCTCACGCCTGAAAGAACGGCTGCATTCATGGCAGGCCTTTTCCCTGACAGCGAGGGTGAGTGTCGCCTGCTGGATGCAGGGGCCGGGATAGGCTCGCTGTCGGCAGCTTTTTTGGACAGGTGGCGAGGTGGGGGATTTCGTTTCAGTCGAGTTGTTGTAGATGCCTTCGAGCTTGACCCCGCCTTGATAGAGCATTTGGCGCATACCTTGAATAGATACAATCATAGCGGGGATTTCGCATCCCATATCCGTCAAGAAGATTTTATTCTTGCCGCAGTTGAATCCCTGGAAGACAATCTTTTCTCGCCGCCCATCGTGCGTTATTCGCACGCAATTCTGAATCCGCCTTACAAGAAGATCAACAGTAATTCCGCGCATCGGCTGGCCCTGCGCAGGGTCGGCATCGAGACAGTGAACCTGTATAGCGCCTTCGTTGCGCTCGCCGTCGCCCAAGCAATGCGGGGCGGACAGATCGTTGCCATCATCCCGCGTAGCTTCTGTAACGGACCATATTACCGGCCGTTCCGCGACTTCATCCTTGAGCGTGGGGCCATCCGCCACATGCACCTGTTCGAGTCGCGCAGCAAGGCATTCAAAGACGACGAGGTTCTCCAAGAGAACATCATCATCCGCTTGGAGAGGAGCGGCCAGCAAGGGCCAGTGAAAGTTTCGACATCGACCGATGACACGTTCGCCGACCTTGTGACTCATGAATACCCGTTCGACCAGATCGTGTTCCCGGATGACCCCGAGCGATTCATTCACGTCCCCACGTCCCCGGAGAAGAACGCCATCGAGCTATCCCCTGCGATCCGCTGCACGATGGCCGAGCTGGGCATCAAGGTATCAACGGGGCCGGTAGTCGATTTTCGACTGAAAGAGCACCTGCGTGACATGCCCGGTGAAGGCACCGTGCCCTTGCTGTATCCCGGGCATTTCAGCAGCGATGGCACCACTTGGCCTATCGAGGGAATGAAGAAGCCCAACGCCATTGAGCTCAACGCCGATACACAAAAATGGCTGTATCCGAGCGGCTTCTACTGCGTGGTGCGGCGCTTCTCATCCAAGGAGGAAAAGCGCCGGATCGTGGCGAACGTGGTTGAGCCGAGCGCCTTCGGTAACGTGGCGATGTTGGGCTTTGAAAACCACCTGAACCTGTTCCACGAGAACAAAGGCGGATTGCCCGAGGCACTGGCGCACGGGTTGGCCGTATTCCTGAACACGACCGCGGTTGATGAAAATTTCCGGCGTTTCAATGGCCATACCCAGGTCAATGCGACCGACCTCAGACTGATGAAGTACCCGCGCCGCGAAGCCCTGATCGAGCTTGGCGAGTGGGCCATGCAGCAAGGAGCGCTCACGCAAGACCAAATCGACGCCACGCTAGGAACCCTAACCGAATGAGCGACAAGAACGACTACATCGAGGCTGCTCATCAAATCATCATTTCCTTGGGCTTACCGAGGGCGCAACAGAACGAGCGTTCTGCCCTTTCGCTGCTGGCCCTGCTTAACCTCACGCCGGGCAAGGCATGGGCCGACGCCGAAGACCCGCTTATGGGCATCACGCCAATCATGGATTGGGTGCGCGAGCACTATGGCAAGGAGTACGCACCGAACACCCGCGAGACGTTCCGCCGGCAGACCATGCACCAGTTCTGCGACGCTGGCATCGCCCTTTATAACCCGGACAAGCCTGACCGGTCGGTGAACAGCCCGAAGGCCGTCTATCAGATCAAACCGGCTGCGCTTGCCTTGCTGCGTACCTTCGGCTCTCCGGCATGGCATGACAGCCTGACTGCGTATCTGGCCGAACGGGAAACACTCGTTGCCCGCTATGCCAAGGAGCGCGAGCAGCACCGTATTCCGGTCGAGATTGCGCCAGGCAAGGCAATCACCCTAAGCCCCGGAGAGCATAGCGAGCTGATCCGGGCCATCATTGAGGCCTTCGCCCCGCGCTTCGCGCCGGGTAGCCTGCTGATCTACGCCGGCGACACCGGCGACAAGTGGGGCTACTTCGACGCGCCCTTGCTAGCTGGCCTGGGCGTCAATGTGGATTCACACGGCAAGATGCCCGACGTGGTGTTGCACTACACCGCGAAAAACTGGCTGCTGCTGGTCGAGTCCGTGACCAGTCACGGCCCGGTCGATGGCAAGCGTCATGCCGAGCTGACGAAGCTATTCACCGGATCGACCGCCGGGCTGGTCTATGTGACCGCCTTCCCGAACCGGACCATCATGGGCCGCTACCTGGGCGATATTGCATGGGAAACCGAGGTATGGGTGGCTGACGCGCCATCACACCTTATTCATTTCAATGGCGAGCGTTTCCTTGGACCCTACAATGAGCGGCCGAGGAGATAGGTAACAGAAATGTTGTCATTTCCGGCAACGTTTATTGATGCCCAGGGCAACGCCCAACAAGGCGCTCCCGTAAGCTTCCCCGTCAAGGCGACAGTTCATAAGTAGAGTTTCCGGCGGATTGTAGACGGACTTCGACCGGCGTCAGGTCGCCCAACGCATCATGGGGGCGCTTCTCGTTGTGCTCGATCATCCACAAGTAAACGGCGCTGTTTAGCATGGTGGCGGGCATTTCTCAGCCGGGAGGACAGCATCAGCGCAGGGCTGCAGGCCCTGTCGGCGTTTCTCTGGGGCACGCCGCTGATCGTGCTGCTTGGTTGGGCGGCGGCATTTATTTCGCGGTGTACAGCCGCATGCGGCCCTATCGCTATCGGCTGGTAGTTTCATTGGTCCCGTGGGGCATTACAGGTACTCCTACAGGGGACTTTCACCCCATCAGTTCATGCCCATGTCGGGCGTACACAAATCGCTGCAGGGGACATTTGACGCTTTGACGTCATGACGCTACAATGTGTGCTGAACTGATACTTGGAGCATGCCATGAGCGAGACATCAAAGCGTTCCACGATTTATTTCGACCCGCAATTACACGCTGCACTTCGGCTGAAGGCCGCCCATACGCACCGTTCCCTATCAGATATTGTCAACGATGCGGTTCGTGCGGCACTGGCTGAGGATCAGGAAGATTTGGCGGCGTTCGAGGAGCGCGTTTCCGAACCGACGATGAGCTATGAGGCCTTGCTGGACGAGTTGAAGGCTCATGGCAAATTATAAACTTGTCTTCAAAAAATCGGTCGCGGAGGATCTGCGGTCGATCCCGAACAAAGATGTTGCCCGGCTTCTTCAGCGCATGCAGGCGCTGCAGGAAAATCCGCGTCCTGTTGACAGTGAAAAGCTCTCAGGACAAGAGCGTTACCGGATCCGACAAGGTACATACCGAATTATTTATGAAGTAGCAGATGAGCTTGTTGTCGTGACAGTTGTGAAGGTTGGTCACCGAAAGCATGTTTACAAGCGCAGCTAATCGGGTAAGAGCGGGTATCTAACCCCTCCCCACACCACCTCTGGCATGCGGGCCCGCACCAGGCGGGTCATCAGGCGGCAACCGGTGCTGCTCGAAGGTCTATCAGGACCTGCTCGATCGGCAAGGCCTGCCATGCAGCATGAGCGCCAAGGGCAACGGCTACGGCAACGCCTGCGCCGAGAATTTTTCCACACCTTGAAGGTGGAGCTGATCCACGGCCAACGCTCCGCCACGCGCGCGCAGACGCGCCGGTGCGTATTCGAATACGTCGAGGTGGACTACAATCAAACCCGCCAACACTGCGCCAACGGCTATGTCAGCCCGACAGCATTTGAGACACAACAGGTCGCTTGGTGCGTTGTGCGTTGTGTGTTGTGTGTTGTGTGTTGTGTGTTGTTGGTCGGCAGGATCCCTCGTTCGCAGGTTCGTCATAGCGCCAGAGGTCAGCGCGGAGTTCAGTGGAGCCGTGGAAGATCTTTGTCGATGGTACGCCGGTGCGCCAGTCTGCACTGGCAGTGACGAGAACATGATGCCTGACCGCTCATGTCGAACGTTGGCGGCAACAGAATTTACGGGAAGGAGGTATTACGATGAAAAATGAATATACCGCTGTTGTAAAACAGGAAGATGACTGCTGGGTTGGCTGGATTGAGGAGATTCCCGGTGTCAACTGCCAAGAAAAAACCTACGAGGAATTGAAGGAAACCTTGGCGGTTACCCTGAGAGAAGCGCTGGAGTTTAATCGGCAGGATGCGCTGTCTGCTGCGGGCAGTGGTTACGGGGAAGAAAAAATCGCCATATGAAGCGAAAGGAATTCCTCCAGTATCTGCGAAGCCAAGGATACGATCTTTTGAGAGAAGGTGGGAAACACTCGTGATGGCACAATCCTGCTTTGAACAAGCTATCGGCCGTTCCGCGTCATTCGGAGATCAGGATATTTTGGTAGAGAAGATATGCAAAGATCTTGGTGTCGAGCCCATCAAATAGGTAAGAGGCACGCTGTCGATGCTGTAGTACCAGGCCGTGGGTGATGCTGGCATGAAAGGCACCGTTCGCCGCCAGCAAGGCGGCTGTGACGGCGAGGGCAAGGCGGGTTTTCATGATTTCTTCCAGGTTTGCGTACCTGACCCTGTAACGGCTGGCGCTGCCCGGTCGTGACAGGCGCGGCACTGTTTGGCATGGTAGCGGGCATTTCTCAGCCGGGAGACGGGATGGACAGCATCGGTGCAGGGTTGCAGGCCCTGTCGGCGTTCCTCTGGGGCACGCCGCTGATCGTGCTGCTGGTGGGCGGCGGCATTTATTTCGCGGTGTACAGCCGCATGCAGCCCTATCGCTATTTCGGCCATGCCGTGGCGATTCTGCGCGGCAAGTACGACGATGCTGGGGATCCCGGCGACATCACTCACCTGCAGGCATTGTCCGCTGCGCTGTCGGGCACGCTGGGGCTCGGCAATATCGCCGGTGTGGCCGTGGCCATCGGTATGGGCGGCCCGGGCGCCGTGTTCTGGATGTGGGTTACCGCCGTGGTGGGTGTGGCCACCAAGTTCTTCACCTGCACGCTGTCGATCATGTATCGCGGCCGCGACGGCCTGGGGCACATTCAGGGCGGTCCCATGTACATCATCCGCGAAGGTCTGAGCCGGCGCTGGCGCTGGCTGGCGGTATTTTTCTGCGTGGCGGGCCTGTTCGGCACCCTGCCGGTGGTGCAGATCAATCAGCTCACGCAGATCATGCGCGACGTGGTCTTCGTGCCGGCAGGGCTGGTCGACCCGGCAAACCATTTCCTCTTTGATCTGAGCTTTGGTCTGGTGATGGCCGCCCTGGTCGGGGGGGTGATCTTCGGCGGCATCCGGAGGGTCGGCTATGTGGCGGCCCGGCTGGTGCCGTTCATGGTGGTGGTCTATCTGCTGCTGACCATCATGGTTCTGGCCACCCACATCACCGAACTGCCCGGCCACCTGTGGTTCATCGTGAAGGATGCGTTCACTGCCGCGTCGATCGGCGGTGGTGTGCTGGGCACCATGACCATCGGCGTCATGCGGGGCGCCTTCTCCAATGAGGCGGGTGTGGGCACCGAGGTCATGGCCCACGGCGCCGCCAAGACCCGCGAGCCGGTGCGCGAGGGCCTGGTGGCCATGATGGGGCCGGTCATCGATACCCTGATCGTGTGCACCTCCACCGCGCTGGTCATCCTGGTCACCGGTGTGTGGCAGACCACGGAAGCCGACGGCGTGACGCTGACGGCGCTGGCGTTCGGCGAGGTCCTGCCGGGCCGGCTGGGGGCCTATGTCATTGCCTTCGTCGTATTGATCTTCGCGTTGAGCACCATGTTCACGTTCTGGTATTACGGCGCCAAGTGCCTGGGCTATCTCGTCGGCGCCCGCCCACAGTACTACTACCGCTCTTACCAATATTACCGCTATTTTTATGTGCTCCTGGTGGTCCTCGGCGCCGTGGGATCCCTGGAAGCCGTGTTCGGCCTCATCGACAGCGCCTACGCCTTGATGGCCATACCCACAATGACGGCGACCCTGCTGCTGTCGCCCCAGGTACTCGCTGCGGCGCGGGACTACTTCCGCCGTCTTCGCGAGGACGCTTGAGCGTCGGCGAAGATCTGAAGAGCTCCTCGATGTGGTCAACGGGGCGCCAATTTCACTGTGCTCCCTTGGCGCCCATTACCACTGGCGCCCATTACCACCGGCGCCCCCGATATTGGCTCGATGCCGTGACGGGCCGAGCGATCGTCTCGTCTGTGTTGTGTAGCCGCACGATACCGCGGACGACGCGGAGCTGCCTTCCGGCGGCAGCTTCAGCCGGAAACGGTGATCCGGTCGATCAGTTCAGTCAGCGACCTGGCCTGAACATCCGGCGTTTTCATCACGGAGGGGAAAGGCGCGCCATCTCGGGCGACGTAACCCGTCGTCAGGCCGCTTTGGCTGGCGCCCTGAATATCCCAGGGATGGGCGGCAACGAGGGCCACTTCGTCGGGCTGCAGCCCGAGCTTTTCGGTACAGGATCCATAAACGGCGCTATGCGGCTTCCAGTGGCCGATCTCATCAATCGAGATCACCTGCTCGACCAGATGCCGGACGCCCGCGCGTTCAAGCAGGATGGACGTAACCTTCGCGCTGCCGTTGGTCAGCGTCGCAATGCGAATCCCGGCATCCTGCAAAGCCGCCATGGCGGGCGCCACGTCGCTGTGGGGCTCGAGCTCGGCAAAGCCGTCCAGGACATGGTCAACCGCCTGACGCTCGGCATGGCCCAGTTCCTTCTCGAGCAGGACCGACAGGTTCGCTGAGGCGATGTCCCGGAACGACCTGTACTCGCCGGAGATCTCGAGCGCGAACGCGTCGCGCAGGAATGCGGCGAACCAGGTCTCCAGATGATGATCGGCGAGCCCCGCAGACCTCAGGCGGGGCCGGAGCGACTCCAGCGAAAACAGCGTTTCGACGACGTCGAAGACCACAGCCATTGGACGCTTCACTGCCCTTCCCCTTCTGATCCGGATACCGAGCCGGGACCCATGGATTCAGCCGCTCGGACTTCGCGCAGAAGGCGATGCAGGAACCTTCAGGCGGAGCAGATCGGGCGCCGCCGTCTCGGGATCGCGCACGTCGAGCGCCGCGACCTGCCCTGCCAGGGCAGCGGCTCCGTTGCTGTCGCGATAGGGCGGAAAATGCACCTCAAGCGCCTCCCGGGCCGAGCCATGACTGAATGTGGTGTTCAAGCATTTGAAAAGAGGCGGCGTATCTGGTTGATTTGTTGTTGCGACACAGGTCACAAACCAAAGGGATATGCCACCACGAGAGAGGGTAACCTTATTGAACTGGAAGATCGAGCAGGGAGCATCCATCCGTTGACTGAACCATGGCGCGCCAGCGCCAGACAGCTGCTCCGGAAACATGGCGTCAGTTCCGGAATTGTCAGTTCCGGAATTGATAGGTTGCGCTACAGACCTGTACCCAGTTTTTCTGCTGACCCCTGTCTTGCTGTCCCCGACGATTGAAAATCGGTGTGCCGGATAATCAATAAATCCCAATACGGAGAACTGCTGTGACCACAAATGCGGAGCATCCTTACCATCCGATCATCTACGTGCGCGGATTTGCGGCTACCCAAAACGAAATCGACGAAACAGTGGCCGACCCATACATGGGCTTCAATATCGGCTCGACCAAGGCGCGCGTGGCATGGACCGGCGACGTCAAGCGCTTCTACTTCGAATCGCCGCTCGTGCGCCTGATGGGCGATCATCAGTACCAAGACGCCTTTGTCGACGGCAACGACCTGTTGGCGGCCGAAGGTGGCGAGCAAACCATCCCCTACCGCTGTGTCATTATCTACCGTTACTACGATGAGGCCTCGACGGACTTTGGCGAGGGCAAGACGCCACCCATCGAGCACTTCGCGAAGGGTCTTGGCGAACTCATCCTGCGCTTGCGCGAGAAAATCTGCGCAAACAAGAATAACAAGATAACGCCCGAGGAATTCCGCGTGCATCTCGTCGCCCACTCCATGGGCGGGCTCGTCTGCCGCGCGTTCCTACAGAATGGGAACCTCGGGTCGAAGAAGGCGCGCGACGCAGTGGACAAGCTTTTCACCTATGCGACGCCGCACAACGGCATCGACATGCGCATCGTGCGCAATGTACCGGGCTGGCTCTCGTTCGGCGACATCAACAACTTCAATCGCGACAAGATGGCCGAATATCTCGATGTGCCGAAGGGCGACGACGTCTCGGTCGTAAAGCATTTCCCGCCCGAGCGCATTTTCAATCTGATCGGCACCAACCCGCGCGATTACAGGGTCGCCGCCGGCGCCTCGGCCTGGGCGGCGGGCGACGCCAGCGATGGGCTGGTGCGTATCGAGAACGCCACCACGCACGGGCCTGGCACCGACGGCAAGGATGTCAGTTCGCCGCGCGCCTTCGTCCACCGCAGCCACTCCGGCCACTACGGTATCGTGAACTCGGAAGAAGGCTATCAGAACCTCACTCGCTTCCTGTTCGGCACATTGCGCGTGGACGGCATCCTCGACATCGACGACATCACCCTGCCGGTGGAGGTGCAGAGAGCACACGACGAAGGTAAGAGCGTACGCGCGTCATACCAGTTCGAGATCGCAGTCAGCGTGCGCGGCTGCCAGTGGCAGATGACGCGCCGAGAAGTGCGTGAGAACTCCGCGATCTTCCGCAGCTACAACCAATTGTTCCCGGGAAAGGACCGCACCAGGCGCGAGCCCGACCGCGCCATGAGCCCGCACCTTTTCTCCGTATTCCTCGACCCCGGAAAGAGTGTCAAGAGATCCAGGTCGGTCAGCTTCGCATTCGACTTGAAGGTGCTGGTGCCAGATTACGAAGTCGATGGACTTTTATTCATGAAGCGCCACTATGAGGGCGGTTTCATTTATCGTCAGTTGCTTCTGGTCGAGGCATTGGCTGATGCGACGGCTCCGGGCGGGTGGCGCGTCAAATACGGCTCTCAAGGCGACAACCCCGGCAAACCGGGGAAAGATGCAGAGTCGCGCGCGCTCCTCAGTGGCGACCCGACCGCAGGCTTGGCTTTCGATATCCCCATCGAGCAGAAAACCCGTCCGGGCTTGCGCGGCAGGTTACGCATTGAAGCTCGACCCTGGACCTGAACAACCGAAGAACAACAGGTGAAGAACAATATGGGCTTCAAGACAACATGGAGTCCATCTTCGGATTATGCAGGAGCCGAGGTGGTATTGATCCTAGTAGTCCACCCGCTTGATCCTTTCGGATGTTAAGCTGTTTTCTCAATAGTATTCGGCAAGCTATTGAGAGGTGGTGGAATGAAGAAGCGCTACGTGGTTCGTTTGTCGTCGGAGGAACGAGCCCGGTTGGATGGTTTGGTGAACCGCGGGCGGGAGGCGGCCTATCGCCGGCGCCATGCACAGGTTC
>Ga0209024_1000369_pt1 | contig 82525 bp, 68 predicted proteins | sample AutmiccommunBRH5_FD_187380 | JGI IMG/M metagenome (GOLD analysis project Ga0209024, IMG submission 187380) | Deep subsurface microbial communities from Mt. Terri, Switzerland - Autotrophic microbial communities BRH/5 (SPAdes) (version 2) | ecosystem: Environmental > Aquatic > Deep subsurface >... | reverse complement strand
TTGCTGGTCATCGGTTCCGGCGCGATCGGCATAGAATTTGCCAGCTTCTACAACGACATCGGCGTCGATGTGACGGTGGTCGAAATGCTCGATCGGGTCGTGCCCGTAGAGGATGAGGAAATCTCAAAGTTCCTCGAGAAGTCCCTGAAAAAGCAGGGGATGACGATCATGACCGGTGCTGGCGTAAAGAGCATCGAGGTCGGCAATAAAGGCGTCAAGGCGGAGATTGAGGACAGCAAGGGCAAGAAAGACAGCCATGACTTCAGCCATGTCATTGTCGCTGTCGGCATCATGCCCAATATCGAAACCATCGGTCTCGACGAACTCGGCGTGCAACCGGACGATCGCTATCATATCAAGACCGACGAATATTGCCGGACCAATATCGATGGCATCTATGCGATCGGCGACTGCACCGCCGGTCCGTGGCTGGCGCACAAGGCGAGCCATGAGGGCGTCATAGCGGCAGAGACGATCGCCGGCGGGCATCCGCATCCCATGGACGTGAACAATATCCCCGGCTGCACCTATTGCCACCCGCAGATCGCCAGCGTCGGCCTGACCGAGGCCAAGGCGAAAGAAGCAGGCCATGACGTCAAGATCGGCAAATTCCCGTTCATCGGCAATGGCAAGGCGATCGCGCTGGGCGAGACCGAAGGCTTTATCAAGACGGTGTTTGACGCCAAGACGGGCGAATTGCTCGGCGCGCACATGATCGGCGCGGAAGTGACCGAACTAATCCAGGGCTATGCCATCGGCAAGACGCTGGAAACGACCGAGGCGGAGCTTATGGAAACCGTCTTCCCGCATCCGACGCTCAGCGAAATGATGCACGAAAGCGTGCTGGATGCCTATGGGCGCGTCTTGCATATGTAGCGAACCTGTTCCCCGCCGTAGGGCGGGGTCCAGAACTGTCCTGTGCGATCGTCTGGACCCCGGCCTGCGCCGGGGAACGAACAACATCTTCACTTCCCTCTCCTTCGAGCAATGTGATGCAATCCTGGCCGCAGCGGAACAATCGCTTTCCTACACACCCCCGATTGCGCTAATCTCAGCGCCATGAACAATACTGTTTCAAGACCAGATAGACCCGCCGAAAAAGCCTTTCGCGGCCGCAATGGATTTCTTTTCTTTTAACCCTGTAAAGTTTGTAAAGTTCGTTTCCATTTCTTGCTAAATCAAAAGGTTATTATCCATGGCTAAGGGTACGCATGACTTTACTGCCGATCCGCGCAATGAGACTATTCTGATCAACGTCAATGGCGTCATGACGCCGCGCGCCGAGGCGGTGGTATCGGTGTTTGACAGCGGCTTCATGCTCGGCGACGGCGTCTGGGAAGGTCTCCGGGTGCACCGCGGCAAGATAGCCTTTCTCGACGCTCATCTCGACCGCCTGTTCGAAGGCGCCAAGGCGATCGCAATGGATATCGGCATTTCCCGCGAAACACTGGTGGATCGCCTTTACGAAACGATCAGCGGCAACGCCATGACGGATCAGCAGGGCGTCCATATCCGCCTGATGGTCACTCGCGGCCTCCGTTCGACCCCCTATCAGGACCCGCGCGTGGTGATTTCGCCGGCTACGATCGTCATCATTCCGGAATATAAGGAAGCGCTGCCCAGCACGGTCGAGAACGGCATCCGCCTGTTCACCGTCCATGTCCGGCGCGGCGATCCGGCGGTGCAGGACCAGAAATTAAATTCGCACAGCAAGCTCAACTGCATCACCGCCTGTATCCAGGCGACCCAGGCGGGTGCGGACGAGGCGCTGATGCTCGATCCGCACGGTTTTGTCGCGACCTGCAACTCCACCCATTTCTTCATCGTCCGCAAGGGCGAGGTCTGGACCTCGAGCGGCGACTATTGCCTGGGCGGGATTACCCGGGCCAATGTCATTCAAATTTGCCGGGAGAATGATATCCCGGTATTCGAGAAGAATTTCTCGCTCACCGATGTCTATGGCGCGGACGAGGCCTTTGTCACCGGCACCTTTGCCGGCGTGGTGCCGGCAACCGAGGTCGATGGCAGGCTATTGACCGAGGGCAGGGGACCGATGGTGGAACGGTTGCAGGGTCTCTATAAGCAGTTGGTCGAAAATGATGTTGCCTAACCCGTTCGTGTCGAGCGCAGTCGAGACACAGCCCTGTCTCGAAGGCATCTCGACTGCGCTCGATGCGAACGGACCGGAGTGATGATATGACTTCAAAACCCATCCGTATCGCCATGTGGTCCGGCCCGCGCAATATCTCGACCGCGATGATGCGCAGCTTTGGCGGGCGCGGCGATTGTGCGGTCAGCGACGAACCCTTCTACGGCGCCTTTCTGAAGACCACCGGCCAGCGCCAGCCGATGGCGGATGAAGTCATTGCCTCGATGGACTGCGACTGGCAATCCGTGGCGGACGCCATGCGCGGGCCGGTGCCGGACGGCATGCCGCTCTGGTACCAGAAACATATGCCGCACCATATGGTTAGCAACGTCTCGATCACTGATTTCCCCGACCACCGCCACGCTTTCCTGATCCGCGATCCGGCCCGGGTGGTCGCCAGCTATGCTGCCAAGCGGGTCGAGGTGACGGCCGATGATCTCGGCTATGCGCGGCTACTGGATTATGTCGATCGGGCGGCCCAGATGACCGGCAAAGCGCCGATCATATTAGACAGCGCCGATATATTGCGCGAACCCGAGGCACATTTGCGAGCCCTCTGTCTGGCCCTGGAAATATCGTGGGATCCGGGCATGCTCAAGTGGCAGGCCGGAACCCGGGCCAGCGACGGAATATGGGCATCGCACTGGTATGGCCGGGTCATCGAGACCACCGGATTCGGAAAGCCCGAAAGCGCCATTCCCTCGCTGGACGAACGGACACAGGCGATCGCGGACCAGTGCCGCACTGCCTATGACCGGCTTTCTGCGCTGCGGATCAGGCTTTAGCGCGGGTCAGCCTTGCGGGCTGGCCTGCCGTCCGATCTTGCCGAACAGGCTGCCGCTGAGCGCCAGATAGAGGAGACCCAGGCCAGCGAACCACAGGATATCATTCTGCGCGATCGTCCAGACGATCGAGAGCGCGAAATTCTGCACGCCGCCAAGATAGAGCGCTGCGATATAGAGCAAGGCTTCAAAGGCGACAAAGGCGGCGCCAAAAGCCAATAGCGACGAGACCAGCGACCGGTCGCCGCGCAGGGTGAATACCGCCCGTGCCACCCCGAGCGTGGCGAGAGCCGTGATGCCGATCGCCAGTCCGTGACCGAAGCTGTTGGCGGTCTGCGGATAGCCGAGAAGCAGATAGCCGACCAGCTGGTTGGCAAACCAGGCAGCGGCCATCCATGCCATTGCCTTGCGGAACGGCAAGGTTGCCGCCAGCAGGGTCCCGATGGCTGCAAAAGGGAAGATGCAAGCCAGTGCAAGGCTGCCCAGAACCGTCGACGAAGCCAGCACGCCGGCCCAGATATTCTGGACGGACGATGAAGATTGAACGAGTTGCATATGATCAAATTCCCTTTTGCGGTTGGTTGTCAGAAACGCGCCCGTGCGCCAGCATAGGCCGAACGTCCCGGAGAGCCAAAATCAGTGGCCGTTTCATAGTTTACATCGAACAGATTGTCGATACGTCCGAAAATTTCGATGCCATCGGTAACCGGCAAGCTCGCGCGGACCCCGGCAAGCGCATAGCCGTCGATCGGCCTGCTGTTGGCGAGATCATCGAAGCTATCGCCGACCATCTGCAGGTCCGCCCCGAGATTGAGGCCGAAACCGGTTTGATAGGTAACGTCGAGATACAGGCTGCTCGCTGGCCGCCGTGCCAGCTGGTTGCCAAAATTGCTGCCAGGAGACCGGTTGTCGGTATCCAGCCAAGTATAATTGGCATCGATTCTCAGCCGTTCGACCGGGACAATGGACAGCACTGCCTCCGCACCACGCGTGCGGTTGCGTTCGATATTAAGGGTTGTGCCGAACGGACGGTTGCCGCTGGTGCACACCGCAGGCGCGGGATCAGGCGCTACCGGACAGGCGGCAAAGGCGATCTGGTTGCGGGTATCGCGCTGGAAGAGGGTCGCGGATATCCGGACGGCCTCGCCAATCAGCGATTGATCAATGCCGATTTCATAGGATTTCGCCGTTTCCGGCAACAAATCGGGCGTGCCAAAACCATTTGGGCGGTCGTCAAGGTCGATCAGGGAAGGGGCCCTGAAACCCTCTGCATAGCTGGCGCGAATGATCGGACCATTAGCACCGAGCTGATAGGACAGATTACCGGCCAGACTGGTATTGTCACCAAAATCTTCATGGCTGTCATGCCGGATCCCGCCAGTAAGGGTCAGTCGGTCCAACGGTTTGAAAACGGTCTGGAAAAAGAAGGATTCGATGCCAGTTGAGTCACTTACGCCACTATTTTCATACCGACTGTCTTCCTTTTCAGCCCCGAAGACGAAGCGCAACTGGTCCATGACGGCAAAGTCACCGCGATATTCAAGCCGCTCGGTTCGCCCGCGGGGAATCGAGGTGAAGAAGGGGCTGATTATCTGCCGGTTGATGTCGGAAATGCTGAAGGCCAAGCGGTTCTGCAGACGTCCGTCCAGAAGCGCGGTGTGAATGCTGGCATTGCCGTAAATTTCCTGGGCTAAGGAAGACTGGCTGTCGTCGGAACTGAACGGCGGGAAGACATTGTCATTGTCTACCCTGCTGTCCGCAAAATAGCCGCTGGCTTCGAAGCGGATGCTATCGGTCAAATCGACCTGCAGCTGTCCGGACGCCGAATATTGGCGATAGCCGTCCGCTTCGGTGCCGCCGGAAAAGGCGCTGATGCCGTCGGTTCGGGCATAGCCACCGCCAATGCTCAGTCCGACAGGGCCGAACTTGCCCGAAGCATTGCTGACCAGCCGCACAGTATCATGCGCACCATATTCCCCTTGCGCGAACAGGGTGAGGTTCTCGGTCGGACGCTTGGTGGTGATATTGACCACCCCGCCGACCGCCTGGCTGCCCCAGGTGACGCCGCTGGCGCCGCGAAGGACTTCCACCCGCTCGATATTGCCGGCCAGAAGATTGCCGAAATCAAAGGAACCGTCGGGAGTCGAGGGATCGTTCACTCTTATCCCGTTGATCAGCACCAGCGTCTGGTCATTTTCGGCACCGCGGATCCGGACGGAGGCCTGCGCCCCCAGTCCCCCGCTCTGGGTGACATTGACTCCCGGCAGTTCCTGCAAGATCGCGGAAAGCGTGATCGATTGCTGATCGCGGATATCCGCTTCGGTAAGAACCGATATGGCAGCGCCGGTATCTTCGATATCCTGCTCGATTCCGGTGGCGGTCACAATGATTTCGCGATCTTCCGCGGCCAGCGCTGGCGCCAGAGCGCAACAGGCGGCGGACGCTAGAATTGTGGCTAGAATTCTGTATTTATGCATCAGGATTCCCTTTTGTTAACGACATCAATTGCCGTTACGCAGGGGAAAACCCCGTCCACCCGACACACCCCGTCCGGCTGAAGAACGACGATATAGGGCAGGTCTCCTGACTTGCGGATCGCAGCTGATATGCCGCCTTCCCAGATCCGGGGATCCAGTGGCATGTGGCATATCGGCTAGCCGCTTACAGTTGCGGGGGCAGTACCGGATTCGAATCGGGCGCAAACCCTCTCCTCACCGATTTCCCTTTGAATTCTCAATTAAGAGAAACCCGATATCTGACGGCTCATTCTTCCAAATTGGAGCAGGATGCAAGCCCCAAATTGATTTTGGTCGCGAGTCGACGAGAGTCGATGACGGCAGGGGATCATCTTTTCAGAGGAGGGATAAACATTCTCGAACATTTCTTTATGCATCTGATATCAAATGAAATTAACTCTTCTCCAACTGAGGAATCTGCTTCGCCCCACAAAAACAATCATGCTATAAGATGAACTCAATTGAGGAATTATGGTCATGATCGCATTTTTGAGTATTGCCTTGTTCAGCACTGTGTCGGCCGCCACAATCGCCGATGCGGAAACCACTCGGGTTGCATATTCCAACTGTCTAGTCGAGTTTACAACGGCCCAGCTGGACGCAAAAGCCGAGACGAGCGCGTTCAAGAAGGCTGCCCCGGCGGCTTGCGCGGAAGAACGCACTGCGATGATCGCGGCAATAAGAAAGGATGAGATGGAATTTGGCAGTTCGGCGAGCGAGGCGACAGTTTTTGCCACGGAAGAGGCCGACGGCGTGCTATTCTCCTTTACCGATGGCTATGCGGGCTATGCGAGCTCCAATACAAGACCGGTCAAGGAAGAATAATCGGTCGCATGCCGGTTGATTTCATTCGCATATTCCGGCGTCAGAAGGACGGGTTGCGGACTGTCTAGAAGCGCAATCCGATTTGCAAATTGAACTTCGGTGACCGATCTCCGCTTTCAAATCGGTCATTGCCGATTGGTGCCGCGAGTTCGACGCCAATATCGAATGGACCGATCTGGGAGCGTAGCCCACCCCCGGCGGACAGAAGTGAGCCGTCACCGAATCCCGTTCCGATGTTGGTAACATAACCACCGTCGACAAAGGCATAGAGCTGGAACCAGTCAAGCCAATCATTGACATTGTTGAATTCCTTGCGCAGTTCGGCCAGTCCGAGAACACCCTCGTCGCCGAACCGTTCGCTGAAATCATATCCTTTGCCGAAATAGGGCCCCCCGATTGCTATTTCATTGGCAGACAGCAACGGCCGTGAAGCAATTTGAGCATTGCCCGCCAATCGCATGCCGATGCCATCTCCCATATTCAGGATGGAGTTGATCCAGAAATTCGCCTTGGTAAATTCACCGCTGGCATCAGCGCGCGAATTGAGCGGATCCCCGCTTTTGCTTGCACCCAATATTCCGAGTCCCTGGGTCACCCCGACACCACCATAGATTCGCCCGACGCCGATATCGTAGTTTCCTGCGAAGTTCAGCGCAGCGGTCGCGATTCGGTCATCCTGGAAAAGAAACCCGTTTTGGGATTGCTCGACATTGAGATAGGCGAGTTCCGCATTGAGCCACAAGTTCACATCGTTGCTGCGTTTCAGCGCGTGGCTGACAAAAACGGATGCGTAGCGGTTTCGACCCCTGAACCCCAGATCGCTGAGTTTTCCGCCCGAATGGGTCCGCCCTGCGGCACCGGCAAATCCGAGCTCCGTCCCTCCATCGCCCAGTGTCATCGCATAGCGTGCGTGGATATAGGTCAGTTCTTCGGGCTGCAAAATGGAACTGATGACGTTGGTGGTGAGAACATCGCTGTCACTCAACAAACCGGTCAGATCAATGTCAAGCCGTGTACGAATCGGACCCAGCGTGTCGGGGCCGAAATTGTCGAGAGCGATATGTCCCGTTGCCTTGTCTTCGCGCACCGTGACAACCAGCACACCTATGCCCCCATCGCGCAGATAATTTGATCTGAGCAGGGTGATTCCGGGCAGGTCGCCGGCGAGCAGAAGCTGCCGTTCCACCATATGGGAAAGGGCGGCCGGACCTTTCAGCTTTTCCAGTATCTTGCGCAGCTTCCTGTTTTCAGAACCCACGATGCGAATCTCGTCAATCGCGCCGGATTCCAGCAAAACCTCGACGACGCCCATATTGACGGACTGGGGGGGTATTTGCGCGCTGGCAAAAATATAGCCCTCGTTCCGGGCTGCAGAAGAGACGGCGCTGGCCAGATCCCTCAGCAGATCCTCATTGGCTTCCTGTCCGATGAATTTTTCATAGCTTCTGGCCAGAACCTCGGCAGGAATTTCCGGACCGGAATTCACATTGACGGCCCCGATCGTGATGGAGAGAGCCTCGGTATTGCTGGCGTCTACAGGCTGGTCGGCTGCGATTCCGGGAGCAACCGCCTCGTCGCCGGCTGGCACGCCAACCGTCCACTCTCCCTGGTTGCTCACGCTTTCGAACGGATTCCCGGCTTGTTGAGCAAAAACGGATGAAGAATGGAAGGCCAGCAGGCCACATATCGCAATTTTGATTTCTGAACGCACGAACAACCCCCGAATACGAAACAAATTTAACTGGACTGCTCGAATATCTTAAAATCCTTAGAAATTCCTTAGCGGCTAATCGTTTACTGAATCTTCAGCCTGTTTTTAAACGTTTTCAAGACAATGACAGGCTATGATCAGAACTATGTAGGTCATTGTGAATCTCCGAATTGTTCAGAGATAAAATTATGAAGATACAGAAAATGAAAAAAATTCTCGCGATTGTCGCTATTATGACAGCTGGAGCCGCTCAGGCAGGAACCCCGGAATGGAAGCTTTCCGAACGTTCCGGAACCGTCACCATCTTGCGCTCAGGCGTTTCGAAGATCGCCATCAGTGGTGGCGCATTGAATCCCGGTGATGTCATTGCCACCGGAAACAAAAGCCGTGCGGTGCTCGTACGCGGTCAGGAATATGTAGTGGTCTCGCCAAACAGTCGACTGCGAATAAGTGCGCCCGAACAATCTGGCGGCGTTGTCCAGTTTTTTGAAGAAATCGGGAATGTTCTTTTCCGGATCGACAAGAAGGCCACGCCTCATTTCGGTGTAAAGACCCCCTATCTCGCTGCCGTGGTCAAGGGGACCACTTTCAGCGTCACCGTTTCGGAAAGCGGAACAGCAGTGCAAGTCACGGAGGGTGCTGTGCAGGTTTCGACCATCGATGGCGGAGCCACACAGCTATTGTCTCCCGGCATGATCGGAATGGTCAATCGAGATCAGCAATTCCGATTGACTATCCGCGGCGCGGAATCGAGGACCATCGACTCGCCAAATGCACCTCCAGGCAGCACGGACATCCCGGAACCAATCGACGAGGGGTCGTTGCTCGAAGTCGCCAGCAGCGCCTTTGAAGGAACGATTTCGGCACCTGTTCTGGAGGCTCCGATTTCCCTCAGTCAGCTAACCGGTGGTCTCGTTAGCAATGCAAGTTCTTCCAGCGGATCGGTAAAATTGGCAGCTGTACAATCGGCTACGCCGGGCTTTGCCGGGAGCAATAGCGGATTGAACAACAGCAATCCCGGTGCCGTGGGTAATGGCAATGGCAATCCGTTCAGCGGCGAGGGCAATAGCGCCGGTAACGGAAATGGTGCTGGAAACGGCAATGCCGGTAGCGATGGCAATGGCGCCGGTAACGGTGGCGGCAGCAGCAACGGCAACGGAAACGGCGACGGCGACGGAAACGGTGGCGGCGACGGAAACGGTGGCGGCAACGGAAACGGCGGCGGCAACGGAAACGGTGGCGGCAACGGAAACGGCGGCGGCAACGGCAATGGTGGCGGCGACGGCAATGGTGGCGGCAACGGCAATGGCGGCGGCGACGGAAACGGTGGCGGCGACGGCAATGGCGGCGGCAACGGAAACGGTGGCGGCGACGGCAATGGCGGCGGCGACGGCAATGGTGGCGGCAACGGCAATGGCGGCGGCGACGGAAACGGTGGCGGCGACGGCAATGGCGGCGGCGACGGAAACGGTGGCGGCAACGGAAACGGCGGCGGCAACGGAAACGGCGGCGGCAACGGCAATGGTGGCGGCGACGGAAACGGTGGCGGCGACGGCAATGGCGGCGGCAACGGAAACGGTGGCGGCGACGGCAATGGCGGCGGCGACGGAAACGGTGGCGGCAACGGAAACGGTGGCGACGGAAACGGTGGCGGCGACGGCAATGGCGGCGGCAACGGAAACGGCGGTGGCAACGGAAACGGCGGTGGCAACGGAAACGGTGGCGGCAACGGAAACGGCGGTGGCAACAGCAGTAAAATTGCTGAACCTGCCTTTTCTATTGAACGCTTCCGGCCCACCGAATCCTTGGCGCGTCCTGCAATTAACCCAAAATAGACAGGTTTCGACTAGAACGGCCGCTTGATGACAAGCGGAGATATTGTTGGAGTCTTTTTTTTCTTCTGTCCGGACAAAAGCGGATCGGCTGACATTTCTGCCGTGGATACTTGCCCTTATGGCGGGTCTGGCGTTGGTTTCGACCAATTTCGGTAGCGATATCGAGCAGAGATTGAGCAATATCAGGGGCGAAATTCTCGAGAAACCGGCATCGGGCGAGGTCGTTATCGTTGAGATCGATGCTCAGTCCCTGCAACTGGTCGACCGCTGGCCATGGCCCCGGAACTATTATGCCACAGCCGTTCAAAAGCTGAACCAGGCCGGTGCATCGCAAATCGCATTTGACATAGATTTTTCATCGCCCTCTACCGCACGGAATGACCAGAATTTCGCAGACGCGATAGAAAGGTCCGATGCCACCGTCATTTTGCCGACATTCCGGCAACTGGCTTCCACGGGAGGTTCCGAATTCGTCGAAAATCTGCCGATCCCCATCCTGCGGAAAGACGCGTTCCTGGCTTCTGTGAACGTATCTCCCGATGATCGGGGACAGCTGAATCGCTATGGATATGGTACTACCACGGCGGCCACGGCGCGACCCTCGATGGCCAGCATGATTGCGGGAGTGACAGGAAATATCGAGGAAAGTTTTGCCATTGACCAATCCATAGATCCGGCGACAATTCCGCGTTTGAGCTTCATTGACCTGATAAGATCGGATGAACTTGCGCCTCTGCTGAAGGACAAAAGCGTCCTGGTTGGAGCGACCGCAATAGAATTGGGTGACCGCTACTCAATAAGCCGCTTTGGTGTCATTCCAGGGGTGGTCATCCAGGCCTTGGCGAGCGAAACACTTATACAGGGTACAAACCTCCCGGACCTTGGCAGATATCTGACATTACTTGTTGCAGCAATTGTGATTTTCTTCTGCATCGTATTCAGAAAAATAGATTCTCGCGGTCTCATCGGCGTTGCGTTTGCGATTATATTTGCCTTGGCACTGCTCCAGCTGCTGACCGAATATCTGCATCTTTTCACATTTTCCAATGTTCCGGCCTTCTGCATGCTCTCCGTGTATATCGTGTCGCAAAAATTCCTGACAACAACGGCGGCGCTCAAGACCAGCCAATATGTCCATGAAATAAGCGGACTGGGGAATGAGGCCGCCCTGTTGCATGACATCGCCATAGAGGGTTCAGGCTATATTGCCGCCGCCCGGCTTGCCGATTTCCGCGAATTGCTGGTGCTGACCAACCGGAGCACGCGCCGTGATCTGTTCGAGAATCTTGCGAGCCGCCTTAAATTTCTCGCACGGAACGATCGACTCTATCATGTCGATTTCGATATGGTCGCATGGATTGTGAAGCATGAATATGCTGATGATATTCCGGGCCATTTCGCCACGGCAAACGCGCTGCTGCAAGCCCCGGTGATGGCGGGCGGCACCAAGATCAAGATTGATGTCACCTACGGTATCAGCAATGTTTCGCTGGACGAGGCCAAGATCGCGTCCGAGCAGGCCCTTGCCTCGGGATCGAAATGGTCCTGGCATGATGACCAGTTTGACCAGGCAATCGGGCAAAAGAACGAGCTGCTTGTAGAATTGGATCAGACAATCGAAGATGGTAATCTTGGTGTCGTATATCAGCCCAAATGGGATCTTTCGTCCAACCGGCTGAACGGCGCGGAGGCGCTGGTCCGATGGAATCATCCTGAGCGGGGGATGATCAGTCCGGAAATATTCATTCCGTTGCTGGAAAAAGCAGGGCGGATCGACGGGCTGACCTTCCAGGTTCTGCGGCAGGCTCTGAACGACCTGTCGCGATGGAACCAGCGACGGCCGGGGCTGACGTGTTCTGTCAATATCTCAGCAAAACTCCTTGATGATACAGAGTTTGTTCGACAAGCGATTGCCATGGTCGACGAAGCGCGTGTGGACAATTCACAAATTGTGTTTGAAGTGACAGAAACGGCGACTCTGTCCGATCCGGAACAGTCTATCATTGCCCTGGAGCTCATCCAGAAATCCGGCATCAGAGTGTCCATTGATGATTATGGGACCGGCCAGTCAACGCTGAGCTATCTGCAGCGGCTGCCGGTAAGCGAAATCAAACTCGATCAAAGTTTTGTAAAAACAATGACGGCGGATAATGCCAACCGGGTCATGGTCAAGTCTACGATCAGAATGGCTCATGATCTCGGGCTGAAGATCGTCGCTGAAGGGATTGAGGACCAGGCCTGTCTGGAACTGCTGACTCAATATGGCTGCGATATTGGCCAAGGCTGGCATATCTCCAAACCAGTCACTACCGAAGTTTTTGAATCAGACTGGCTGATCAGCCCAATGGAGGAAGCGCGGCTGTCTGCATGATTTCCGATTCCCGAGAGAGCGTCAGGCCTTTCTGTTCGACGCAAGATCGGATCCACAGCAACCAGAGCATCTGGCTCATCGTACCAGCAAAATTCTCAGATCATTGACATTGGTGCCGGAAGGTCCGGTCATCAGCAGTCCCTCGGCCTTTTGAAAGGCAAGATAGCTGTTGTCACTATCCAACAGCTGACGCGCCTGTGCCGCGCCCCCCATCCTGTTCAATACCCCCGGCCACAGAAAGGCCCCGGCATTGTCTTCCGATCCGTCAATCCCATCGCTGTCCGCCGCAAGTCCGCAGATGTCGGGTTCTCCTGCCAGGGTCAGGGCGCACGACAGCAGATAGGCCGTGCATCGGCCGCCGCGTCCATCGGGATTATGGACCGCAACCGTCGCTTCCCCGCCAGAAATCAGGGCAGTCTTACGTCCTGCCGCCTTATAGGCCAAAGCCTGCGTGGCATGACCCTGACCGAGTTCTATCGCATCCCCCTCCAACGCATCGCCAAGCATGATTACGTCATAGCCTGCATCCCTGGCTGCCGCACTGGCGGCCGCGCACATATCGGCGGGTCTTGCACAAATTTGGGCGCTCGTGCGCTGCATATCCGGGTCCCCGGACTTCGGCGTTTCGAGAGCCTCCGAGACCAGTTGAGCATGGATCGCCGGGGGCAGGGTAATCCCATATTTCTGCGCAATGGCGAGCGCGTCGGCACAGGTCGAGCGGTCCGCAACCGTCGGTCCCGAACCAATCATCGCGATATCGTCGCCCGGAATATCCGAAATCGCGATCATATGTGTCGCCGCCGGCCATGCCCGTGCCGCGAGACGCCCACCCTTGATCGCGGAAAGATGCTTGCGGACGATATTCATTTCGCCAATCGGTGCGCCGCAGCGCAGCAGTGCCCGAGTGACCTCCTGTTTCTCGGCCAGCGAAATGCCTTTTGCCGGAGCTGGCAGCAGCGCACTGGCACCTCCCGACATCAGGACCAGCAGAAGATCATCTTCGCCAAGCATGTCGGCAGCCGCCAGTGCCGCTTGTGCGGCCTCTGCCCCGGCGGCATCCGGTACCGGGTGGGAAGCCTCGACGATCCGCAAGTTATCGGCTGCAAATCCGCGATGAACATAGCCCCTTCTGGTTACGATCAATCCTTCTGTCTTTTTCGGCAAGCGGCCCTGAATGGTAGCAACCATCGGGGTCGCCGCTTTGCCTACCGACAGAATTTGGGTCCGGCCCGGGACATCGGGCCAGCCAACGCTGCGCATGGCATTTTCGGGCAGCGTCGGTGCCAGGGCTCGGTCATAGAGGTCTTTTAAAAATGCTTTAACTGAATCGGGATTTGCTGTTTTATGCACCGCACAATAAAGCCTCGTTTGACCTATCGCGGTCAAGCGGCTTTTTGAACCTACAGGCCAAATCATGAATGATCGCACTACTATCAACCATCTGTTGCAACGGCTCACCTTGCATCTGCGCGTGATATATCCCGAGCATGACTGCGACAGACTCGCCCAACGCATGGTTGACTTGTTCTGGCCGGACAAGAGCCAAATGATCAAGCGTCGAAAAATCGCTGAAAAGCATTTGTGGGACGAGACCGATGTAGTCCTCATCACTTATGGAGGATCGATCCGCTCGAAGGGGGAACGACCCCTGCGGACGCTGCACCGCTTTTTGCAGGCCCATATCGGCCAGACCATCGGCGCTGTGCATATTCTGCCTTTCTTTCCCTATAGCTGTGATGACGGCTTCGGCGTCATCGACTATCTTCAGGTCGATGAAGATCTTGGCCAATGGTCCGATGTCGAGGCGATTGCCGGTGATTATCGGTTGATGGCGGATCTGGTCATCAACCACGGATCGAGCAAATCCGCATGGTTTCAGCAATTTCTGTCAAATGAAGCTCCCGGCAAGGACTATTATTTTACCGCCGATGCCGACGCTGATCTGGGTCTGGTGACCCGGCCCCGCTCCAATCCATTGCTGACACCGTTTCGCACCGCGACCGGCGATCGCCATGTCTGGAGCACATTCAGCACGGACCAGCTTGATTTCAATTTCGGCAATCCCGAGGTTCTGATCGAATTCATCAAAATTATCGCCGCCTACATCAGCCATGGGGTTCGAATTTTCAGGCTTGATGCAATCGCCTTTCTTTGGAAAAGGATCGGTACGCCGTCAATCAATCTGGATGAAACCCACGAGATCATACGGCTGTTGCGCACATTGATGGACCATCATGCCGAAACGCTGATCATCATAACCGAGACCAACATTCCCAATCACGAGAATCTGACTTATTTCGGCAATCAGAATGAAGCGCATGTGATTTATAATTTCTCTTTGCCACCCCTGCTGACGCATGCCTTGCTGACCGGCAACGCGCTTTATCTGAAGCGATTGACACGAAGCAACCCGCCGGCACTGACCGGTTGTACCTATCTCAATTTCACTGCCAGCCACGACGGGATTGGCCTGCGCCCAACGGAAGGCGTGTTGCCGCAAGGCGAAGTCGACCAGATGCTGGCTGCCATTCAGGGTTTTGGCGGCAGGATTTCCATGCGGAGCGGTCCTGGTGGCACGGAAAAGCCCTATGAATTGAACATTTCCTATTTCGAGGCGATGCAGGGAACGATGCAGGGACCGGACGACCACCAGGTCGATCGGTTCATGGCGGCTATGGCAATCATGCTGGCCCTGGAGGGTATCCCTGCCATCTATATTCACAGCCTGCTGGCCACGCCGAACGGCTACGAGGAAGTCAATCTTACCGGCCGTAATCGATCGATCAACCGGCGACAGCTGAACTATGACGAAATCACTGCGAAACTGGCGGACCCGGTTACGGTCGAGGCGCAGGTGTTCACGCGATTGCTGACGCTCGTTGATATCCGGAAAAAGCAGCAGGCCTTCCATCCCAACGCCGTCCAGTTCACGCTAGCGCTCCCCGAAGGCCTTTTCGGTATCTGGAGGCAAAGCCTCGACCGGAAGCAGAGCATTTTTGCCATCACAAACGTGACGAAAGAAGAAAAGATGCTCGCGCTGGCGGATATAAATCTGATCAGCGGTGATAGCTGGTGTGATCTGATGTCCGGCCAGATCATTGTCGATATCGAAAGCTATATTGCCCTGGCGCCCTATCAGACCGTCTGGATCAGCAACGGCGCTCCCGTTGCCGTCTAATCTTCGTTGTCGAGACGCACGGCTTGCTTGAAACGGTCCATGAAATCGGGAATGGCGCTATTGATCCGAGTCCAGTTGGCCATGAAGGGCGTTTCATTGGGTGATTCCAGAAATACTTCGCCGGCTGTCATGATATTCTGGGCGAAAAGTTCAACCGTGGCTTCTTCCTCGTGCCGGTCGAGTGTCAGACCGTTCATCACCGCATCATTATAATAGGCTTCTATCCTGTCCAGGGCGATCCGGAAATAGGTTGCCTTGAGAGTCCGGAATGTGCCGGGCGAGAAAATCTGTCCGTCGGTAGCAAGCTTGCGGAAGATGGACTTGGTTATGTCGATACTCATCTTCGACAGGCCCGCTTCCGGATTGTCGTGGGAAACAGACTGATGTTTGTGATCATAATTGTCGGCAATCTCGACCTGACAGATGGCCTGCGTGGAATGATTGCGCCATACTTCGGAAAGCACGCCGATTTCCAGGCCCCAATCGGAAGGAATACGGAGATTCTTGACAACCTGTCGCCTCATCGCGAATTCGCCGGCAAGTGCGTAGCGAAAACTGTTCAGATAAACGATATAGTCATTCGGTTCGCACACTTTCTTCAAAGCCGCCAGCAATGGTCCGATCAGCAAGCGGACGACGCGCCCGTTGAACCTGTCCTCGGCCGTCCGTGCGTAATATCCCTTTGAGAACACGTAAGGAAAGGCCGGATTGGCCGCAGGATACATCAAGCGGGCAAGAATTGCCCGGTCATAGGTCAAGATATCGCAATCATGCAGTCCCACCACCTGAGCATCCGTCGCCGAAAGGAAATAGCCGAAACAGAACCAGACGTTGCGACCCTTGCCGGGCTGGGCCGGGGACAAGCCGTGCCGTTTCAGTTCTCCATCCAGTTCGATCAGCCGAGGCCCGCTGTTCCAAAGGATATGATGCCGTTGCGGCAAACGGGAAAAATAGTGTTTGGCAAATGTGAACTGTTCCTTGTCGGCGCGATCCAGGCCGATGATGATATCGTCCAGATAGGGCACTTCGCACAGTTCATCGACAATATGTTCCAGCGCCGGGCCTTCCAGCTCCGAGAACAGGCTGGGTAGGACCAGGGCCATCGGGCTGGCGGGGCGGAAGCGTACCAAGTCGGCTTCCAGCGACTCGGTGCTGCGGTCGGTCAAATTGTGCAGCGTCGATATGATGCCATTTTGATGAAAATCAGCCATAGATATCCCTGCGTTTCCCGAGCAATCTGCCTAATCAGCTTTCCGAGAGGATAATACCCAATTCCGTAAAAAGTTCCCGGACTGCAACAACCCAACCCTGCGGGCCGGGAGCCGGAGCCATGCGGACATCGGATTTGCTCGAACAAATGGCTACCCCTCCGGCATTGGGCATGATCACGCCAAAATCGGCAGCTTCGATCATTTCGAGGTCGTTGGGGCCATCGCCGAGTGCAACGGAGATGATCCTGCGATCGGGTTTTTGTTCGACAAAGGAGGCCTTTATGCGCGCCATTGCCCGTTCCTTGGTGGCATTGCCGGTAAAATGATAAAAGCGCCCGCCACGCTGAATGCGGATATCGTCACCGGCCAGGATCATGCCCAGTTCCTTCAGCGCCGCATCGGTTCCGGACCAGAGAAAGGGCTCCGACGCTTCGCGTTCCTTGGCAAGCCGCGCTTCCTGCCCACCCAGCCCGGTTTCCTGCGAGATTGCCGCTGGCGTCATATCGGCAAATCCAGTGATATGCTGCCGCAATCTCTTCGGCAGGGCATCGATCCGGTTCCGAATCTCTTCATATCCCCTTCCCGAAAGAATGGTCTGAGGACCAAGCGCGCCCTCGAAGATCTGTCCTTGCGCGACGTGGATGACGGATCCGTTTTCGGTTACGCTGATCGTTTCGCGGATGGGCAGTATTTGTTCGAGCAATCGCAATTCCGCGCGAGTCTTGCTTGTGACGGGAATGATAGACCCGAACGAGTGACAGGTTATCTGCTGGATCAACCGGTCCGCCGGCCTGGCTGAATAGCTTTCGTGATCCAGCAGGGTTCCATCGAGATCGGTGAAAACAAGGGGGAAGACAGAACGATTTGACATGGCTGGTGCCGTGCCTATCAGATTGCTCGTTGGGCGACCATGGCCTTCCGGATAGATATTTCTTGCTCCATATTGCGCCCAGAATTCGTGTTCGATGTCGTATCTGCGAACATCGCTGCCGGCCCGTCTTCCGGACGATCAGCGACAGCTGTTTTTGAGGGGCCCCTGGCGGACAGGGTGGGATTCGAACCCACGGAGAGCTTGCACCCTCGGCGGTTTTCAAGACCGCTGCATTCGACCACTCTGCCACCTGTCCACATGGCTCCAAGAGCCGGGTCGAACGCGTCCTAGCGTCCCCGATTTGAAAGCGCAAACATTTTGCAGATGCATGAAACAGCGAAGCCAAGCAGGCATCGATTGCAGCTTTCGGGTCGAGCGGTTGCCCCTGTGGGTTATTTAGGGATTCCCCTTGGACTCGCTTTGTGCGACAACGCCAAGACGAAAGGGAAGTATTCATGCGTATCATGACCGCTATAGCCGGCAGCGCTCTTGCACTGGTCAGCATCAGCACTGCAGCGCCGATGCAAGACGCCAAGGCTCAGTCGAGTTCCAGCTTTGAAGCCTATCTGCAGGAGGTGCGCGAGAAAGCGCTCAGGCAGGGTGTGCGCGCGCAGACGCTGGACCAGGTTCTTCCCGGACTGACCTATAATCCGCGCGTGGTCGAACTCGATCAATCGCAGCCAGGCGGAAGTCCGAACAGTGCCATCCCGCCATTTGCGCCCTATCAGCGGCGGCATATAACCCCGGAGCGGATCGAAAACGGCAAGGCTGCCTATCGGCGCCTGATTGCCAAGCTGATCGACGTGGAGCGCGAAACCGGCGTTCCCGGGCCGATCATCATGGCCATTTATGGCAAGGAAACAAATTACGGATCCTATACGGGGAATTTCGATATTCCCCGGTCATTGGCGACGCTGGCCTATGAAGGCAGGCGCCGGGCGCTGTTTGAACCGGAATTGCTCGCCGTGCTGAAGCTTATCGACCGGGGCGTTCCCCAATCTGCTCTCAAGGGCAGCTGGGCAGGGGCCATGGGCAAACCACAATTCCTGCCTTCGGTTTACCTGCGACTGGCCAAAGACGGCAGCGGGGATGGCTATGCGGATATATGGGGAAGCGAATATGATGCAGTCGCGTCGATCGCCAATTATTTCGTCAATTCGGGATGGCGCAGAGGTGATCCCTGGGGCATTGCGGTGGACGTTCCCTCTTCGCTTGATCGCTCGGCGATCGCAAGCCGGATCGTCCCCACCCGTTGTCCTCGAGTCTTCGGCCGCCATAGCCAGTGGAAAAGCATGGCCGAATGGAGGGCGCTCGGAATCAGGCCCGCGACTGGAAAAAGTCTGGACGACGGCACCATGGCAACCTTGCTTGAACCGGATGGAGCCGGCAACCGCGCCTATTTGTTGACCGGTAATTATCGCGTCATTCTGGATTATAACTGTTCAAATTTTTACGGGCTAGCAGTGGGGTTATTGGCGGATGAAATACGCAGTTAAATTTGGAATTTTGTCGACCGCTATTCTGACAATAACCGGGTGTAGCGGCTCGCGTGATTTTGGTGAGTTCCCTGATGGAAATCCCCCAGTGGCCAGCGCGAACAACGCGGCAGGCTCGGTTTCGGACTATCCGCAAAAAATCGGGACCCCCTATACGGTCGGAAGCAAAACTTACACGCCGGCAGATGTGGCAAGCTACGATGAGGTAGGCTATGCCAGCTGGTACGGGGAAGAGCTTTCCGGCAAACTGACTGCCAATGGCGAAATCTATAATCCCCAGTGGATTTCGGCGGCGCACAAGACTTTGCCGCTCCCGTCCTATGTCGAGGTTACTGCTCTGGAAACCGGGCGCACGATATTGGTGCGGGTCAACGACCGCGGACCTTTTACCGAAGACCGGTTGATTGACCTGTCGCTGGGTGCCGCAAGGCAGCTGGGTATTGACCGCGATGGCGTGTTTGGCGTGCGCGTTCGCAAGGTCAACCCCAATGAGCAGGAGCGAGCCGTACTTCGCAGGGGTGACCCCGCTACGGAGCGTATCGCAACTCCGGATTCGCTGCTTGCGATACTGCGCAAGAATCTGGCCAAGCTTCCAAAGCCTGCGACACCAGTCCGCGCCGCGGCCATGCACGGCGGTTCCACGCCTTTTGCCGGTTCCGTCGGGCGTCCGGTGCCGGCAACAGCCGCCGGGAAACGCGATGGTCAATTCATAGTCGAAACGGCTGGGCGTCCGGTCGCCGCAGAAAATAGCGTGGGCAATAATTATGTCGGTGGACTGCCCGGATCCTATGTCGTGCAAGTCGCCGCGTTCAGTGAAAAGTCGCGAGCGGACATGCTGGCCAGAAAAATTAACGCCACGGTGATGCCGGACCGCACGCGATCCATTTGGCGTGTACGTTACGGTCCCTTTGCCAGCGAACAAGAAGCGCAAGCAGGGCTGGCACAGGCGCAGCAGCGCGGCTATAGCGGCGCTCGTGTCTTGCGTGCGGATCAATGATTTTGAGTCGCCAATAATTTATCGGGAATTCTGGCTTAAATGAAAAAATATCTATTGGCTTCACTGCCGCTTATCACCTTGTCTTCCATGGTGCTCGCTGCACCCAGTTTTGAAACCGATGCCCCGATCGCGTATATGACGGACCTGTCGTCCGGAGCGGTGCTGTTCGAGAAAAATGCGGACCAGCAAATCCCGCCAGCATCCATGGCAAAGATGATGACCGTCTATGTCGCGTTTGACCTGATACAAAAGGGCAAGCTCAAGCTGGATGACAAGTTTCGCGTCAATGAGGAAACCTGGAAGAAATGGAATAACCAGGGGTCGACGATGTTTCTCGGTGTCGGTGATCAGGTCAGTGTACGTGACCTGCTGCATGGCATAGTCACCCTGTCCGGCAATGACGCCTGTGTCGTCCTGGCGGAGGGAATTGCCGGTACCGAGCCGGCATTTGTCGGACTGATGAACAAGCGTGCGAAGGAACTGGGCATGTCGAAAAGCCGGTTCGGCAACAGCAACGGCTGGCCGGATGAAGGCGTTACCGTGGTTACAGCCAGGGATTTGGCCAAGCTGGGATCGGCGACGGTCAACAATTTCCCGAAATTATACGATGCCTTCTATGGCCAGGACGAGTTTGAGTGGAATGGCATCACCCAGTCCAATCGCAACCCGTTGATGGGGAAAGTTGCGGGCGCCGACGGTTTGAAAACCGGCCACACCGAAGAAGCTGGCTATGGCTTTACCGGCTCGGCGGAACAGAAGGGCAGGCGGCTGGTTTCGGTTCTTGCAGGTCTCGATAGCTACGGCGGTCGTATTGACGAAGCGGTAAAATTCATGAACTGGGGATTCAGGGCCTGGGAACCGAAGAAGCTGTTCGACAAAGGCACAAAGGTCCAGACTGCGGAAGTCCAGCTCGGCGACAGTTCGACCGTGTCGCTTGTTGCCGCCAAGGATCTTTTTGCCACAATTCCGAAAGCCTCGGACGGCCAGATATCGATGAAAGTTACCTATCGAGGCCCGCTCAAGGCACCTATTGTCAAAGGCCAACCGGTTGCGACATTGGTCGTGACCACTGAAGATGCCGGTCAGCAAACCGTAGCGCTGGTCGCGGGCGAAGATGTCGGGGAAGCGGGTTTCTTCGATAGAGTCTGGGCCGGATTAAAGTCTCTGCTCGGGTTGACGTGACCAAAGGCCGTTTCATCAGCCTGGAAGGCGGCGAAGGTACGGGAAAATCTACTCAGGCCACAGCTCTGGCCGGTGCGCTGGAAAAAAAAGGCTTTGCTGTAAGGCTTACGCGGGAGCCGGGCGGCACGCCGGGCGCAGAAATCATCCGTGAACTGCTGCTCACCGGCGGTGAGGACCGATGGCATATCCGTACCGAAGCCTTGTTGTTCGCCGCTGCCCGGGCCGAGCATTGCGCGAGATTGATCGGTCCTGCCCTGGCAAGGGGAGAATGGGTGGTCTGTGATCGGTTCATCGACAGCAGCCGCGCCTACCAAAGCGTGAACGGTGAACTGAGCGATGCGGAAATCATGGATCTGCATCAGATTGGCAGCAATTATCTTATGCCGGACCGGACCTTCATTCTCGATCTTCCCGCCGCGGTTGCATCAAGAAGAGCTGCGGCGAGAGATCGCGGGGACAGCGATCGAATAGGAGGGCGGGACGACGATTATCACGAGGCAGTCATGGCCAATTTTCGACAATATGCAGCAGAGGAACCAAATCGAATCCGGCTCGTGGACGCCTCGCAGAGCGCAGAAGCCATCACCGGAATGCTTTTGCAGGATCTGGACGACTTGATGCCATGACGTCATATTTGGGCCACGAAAAACCTCAGCAGATATTTCGCCAGTCCTTCGCCAGGGATATGCTTCATCACGCATGGATTCTTGCGGGTGACAAGGGATTGGGCAAAGCTGGCTTTGCTCAGCAAGCCGCGCATTTTTTGCTCAACTCGCGCAACCAGCCAGACAGGTTCAGCGACATCCAGGATGACGAGGCGGGCCGCCTGCTTGCCGCGGGTTCCCACCCGGATTTTCGGTTGCTCCGTCGCGGACCGAAGGGTGACAAGGAGGAGAAGAAGGCGCGGGACAACGGCATCGAATCGCTTGATGAGCATGATCTCGCTCGTAATATAAAGGTCGATCAGATACGGGCCCTGCAACCGCTGTTTCAGAATCAGGCTTCCATTTCCGAATATCGGGTGGTTGTCATTGACGCGGCCGATGATCTTGAGCGTGCCGGCGCCAATGCCATATTGAAAAATCTTGAAGAACCGCCAAAAAATACGATCTTCTTTCTGATAAGCCATATGCCCGACCGACTGTTGCCGACGATCCGTTCGCGATGCCAGATGCTGCGTTTCGACCCTTTGGCCGAAGACGACATGCGTATAATATTGAAGAACGCGGCGCCAAAATTGAGTGAGGCGGATGTTGATGCGCTGATTCTGGCGGGGGAAGGTTCGCCGGGACGCGCTTTGCAATATGTCGAAGTCGGTCTCGCCGAACTGGAGGGGCTGGCGCGCGAAATCATCAACACCGGCGACCCCGACAATCAATTGAAGAGTGAATTGTCCCGCAAGCTGTCCTTGAAGGCTGCGACTCCCAGATATCGGGCATTTCTGGAACGGGCGCCCAGTCTGATTGCAGAGCAAATCAAGGCTGGCGGTACAGGCGCTTCGCTAAAGGCGATAGAAAAATGGCGGGAAGCCAGCGATCTGGCTTCGGCGGCACTGCCGAAGGCTCTGGATAATCAGGCGGTCATTTTCCGGTTGGGAAGCCTGATGGGCGACCTCGCGCCGTCCACTCGACAAAAATAGAGATTTTGGCTGTTTACAAGCGGCACCAATCCATCAAGAGAGATGGTCATGTCCGAACCCTTTTATATTACCACCGCGATAAGCTATCCCAACGGTCGCCCGCACATAGGCCATGCGTATGAAGCGATTGCGGCGGATGCCATTGCCCGATTCCATCGACTGAGTGGGCGGGATGTCCGGCTGATCACCGGGACCGACGAACATGGATTGAAAATGGTGCAGACCGCACGGGAAGCCGGCGTAGAGACGATCAAGCTAGCAGATGAAATGTCATACTATTTCATAGAGATGTGCAATAAACTTAATATTGGTTACGATGGTTTTCGTCGGACCAGTGAGGCCGCGCATCATGAGGCGAGCAAGGCCTTGTGGAAAGCGATGGAGGCCAATGGCGATCTGTATCTTGACCGCTATGAAGGTTGGTATTCGGTGCGCGATGAGGCTTTTTATGCGGAAGACGAACTGGTGGCAGGCGAGGGCGGTCAGAAGCTTTCGCCCCAGGGCACTCCGGTTGAATGGACCGCAGAAGAAACATGGTTTTTCAAATTGTCAGAATATCAGGACAAATTGCTCAAACTGTTGGAAGAGCATCCCGAATTCATCCAACCCGAAAGCCGCCGCAATGAAGTCATGCGCTTTGTCGAGGGCGGGCTTCGGGATCTTAGCGTATCACGGACCAGTTTTGACTGGGGGGTTCCGGTTCCCGGATCACCGGGCCACGTCATGTATGTATGGGTCGACGCCCTGACCACCTATATGACGGGGGTCGGCTATCCTGACACCCAGGGCATGTTCGCCAAATATTGGCCTGCGGATCTCCACCTGATCGGCAAGGACATCGTCCGCTTTCATGCGGTCTACTGGCCCGCTTTTCTGATGAGTGCCGGATTAGCATTGCCGAAGCAGATTTTTGGGCACGGTTTCCTGCTGAACCGGGGCGAAAAAATGTCCAAATCGATTGGCAATGTTGTGGATCCAATGGCCTTGGCGGAACGCTTTGGCGTCGATCAACTGCGTTATTTCCTGCTGGCAGATGTGGTATTTGGCAAGGACGGCACCTATTCGGCGGATGCGATCGTCACCAAGACCAATGCCGATCTCGCCAATAATTTCGGCAATCTGGCACAGCGCAGCTTGTCGATGATCGCCAAAAATTGTGAAGGCAGGGTCCCACCTGCGGGGATCGTTACGGAAGCCGAGCATTTGCTGCTCGGTCAGCTGGATAGCTGCTTTGCGGACGTGACGGCAGCAATGACGGGCGGCTTGTTCAAGATCGACCATGCACTCGACATCATCCGCGAACGGCTGAGCGCAACCAACACCTATTTTGCCGATCAGGCCCCTTGGGCCTTGCGGAAGACCGATCCTGCGAGAGCGGACAGCGTGCTGTACCATACGGCAGAAGCAATCCGGCAACTGGCGATCATGTTGCGCTGGGTAATGCCGGAAAGCTGCGACAGGATGCTGGATCTGCTGGCACAACCGAAAGATGCGCGTGATTTCGGACATTTGACGATCCCGATAAAAGCCGGTCTCGAATTGCCGCAACCGCATGGAATTTTTCCGCGCCTCGAACTGATGACAGATGAAGCAAATCCCTGACATGCTTGTCGATAGCCATTGCCACCTGAACTACAAGGGCCTGATCGAGGAGCAGGGCGCTGTCCTCGATCGCGCCCGGCAAAGCGGCGTCACGGCCATGCTCAATATCTCCACGCGCGAAAGCGAATGGCGCGATATCGTCGCGACGGCCGAACGGGAAATGGATGTCTGGGCCAGCATCGGCATCCATCCGCACGAAGCCGACGCTCATCCCGATGTCGACCGCGGCAAGCTGGTCAAGGAGGCTGCGCATCCACGGGTTGTCGCAATTGGCGAAACCGGTCTGGATTATTATTATGATCACAGTGACAGGCACCGTCAGCGCCAGAGTTTTCGCACGCATATTCATGCTGCACGCGAAACCGGCCTGCCGATCATTGTCCATACCCGCGATGCGGAGGCGGACACGGCCGAAATCATGGCCGAGGAAATGGAGCAGGGTGCCTATACCGGGGTTATCCATTGCTTTACCGCGAGCGAGGATTTTGCGCAAAAAGCCCTGGCGCTGGGACTTTATATTTCGATTTCCGGAATCGTGACGTTCAAGAACGCAAAGGATCTGAAGGAAACAGCAGCGAAATTGCCCTCAGACCGCCTGCTCGTGGAAACCGATGCACCTTTCCTGGCGCCGGTTCCGCATCGCGGAAAAACCGGGGAACCGGCCTTTGTGGCCGATACGGCCCGCTATCTCGCCGAACTGCGCGGCGAGGAATATGGCGCGCTTTGCGAAACGACCAGTCGGAATTTCTACCAGTTGTTCAACAAGGCCCGGCCCTGAATGTGGCTTTGAAGCTCACCATTTTGGGATGCGGAACGTCGACGGGCGTGCCGCGGATCGGCAACGACTGGGGCAATTGCGACCCCAACGAGCCGAAAAACCGCAGAAGCCGCGTTTCGATTCTGGTGGAAAGCTCCACCACTCGAATATTGGTCGATACCTCGCCGGACCTGCGCAACCAATTTCTCGACAATGATATCGATCATATCGATGCGGTGATCTGGACCCATGATCATGCCGATCATTGTCACGGCATCGATGATCTGCGGCCGCTGTTCCAGCAAACCCGCAAGCCCATACCCGCCTATGCTCGACCCTTTGCTCTCCAAAGCCTGCAGCAGCGCTTTTCCTATGTCTTTGAAGGACATAAATATTATCCATCTATTTGCGAAGCTATCGCGCTGGAAGACGATGTCTTGATGGGCGATATTTCGGTTGGCCATGTCGACCAGCCTCATGGCGGCATAACATCCGCCGGATTGCGTTTCGAACATCAAGGCAAATCCATCGTCTACGCGACCGATTTTGGCGAGGTTACTGCGGATATGCGGACCCTGTATCGAAATTGCGATCTGTTTGTCGTCGATGCGCTGCGCGATGAGCCGCATCCCACCCATGCGCATCTGGAAATGACGCTGGCGCTGATCGCAGACGTGCAACCCGGATTGAGTCTGCTGACGCATATGGACAAGTCGATGGACTATGCCCATCTTGCGAGCATATTGCCGGACAATGTCCGTCCCGCTTTTGATGGTTATGTGAAAGAAATCTGACCGGTGACCGAGGACCAGAATATCAATCTTGTATTTGCAATCGGTGCCTTGGTGCTGGTTGCCAGTGTCCTGTTTTCGCGCCGGATAGGCTTTGGCGAGATCGTACGCAACATATTGATATGGGCGGCCATATTTGCGGTCTTCATTGTCGGTTTTTCCTATCAGCGCGAGATACTGGGTGTATGGAGCCGGGTGTCCGGTGAAATGACGGGTGCGAACGAGCAGGTCGTGGCCGGGGATAGCTTGAGGATCCGGCAATCCGCCGACGGCCATTTCTGGGTCGATGCCAAGGTGAACGGGGAGCCGGTACGGTTTCTGATCGACAGTGGCGCGACAACCACGGCGATGACCCTGAAAGTCGCCCGGAATGCCGGTGTGGAGATCAGCGATAGCCCGTTCCCGGTTGTTCTTGTCACGGCCAATGGATCGGTTGAGGCGCAGCGGGGAATCATCCAGTCGCTGCAGATTGGACCGATGGTCGCCCGGGATCTGCCAGTTGTTGTGGCGGCGGAATTTGGGGATTCAAATGTGATCGGGATGAACTTCCTGTCAAGGTTGCGAAGTTGGCGCGTAGAGGGGACGGAAATGGTGTTGGAACCGCCGGACCGCTTCTCTGCGGAATGAGTTTTATTTAACATAATATATATTATCAACCTTAAGGAAGAATGCGAGCCGGTGAACCCTCGATCCATCCCCTCTTCCGATCCGGGAAAACGTTTTGCCGGATCGGTGAATGGCCCCATGGCATCTTTTGCCAGGCGCGGCTCTTGGCGATCATACCAAGGATATCCTTAGGGTTGGACGAAGGTTGAAGATTTGACTTCTACAGGATTTGGACGATGAATAGACCAGAACGGAGGCCCCTTTGATCGACCCCCTGCTCGAGATCATGCGCCGATTGCGCGACCCCGAGGACGGTTGCGACTGGGACAAGGTCCAGAGCTTCAAGTCGGTCGCGCCTTACACGATCGAGGAGGCCTATGAGGTCGCCGATGCCATCAATCGCGATGATATGGTTGCTCTCAGGGACGAACTGGGCGATCTCCTGCTCCAGGTGGTGTTTCACAGCCAGATCGCAGCCGATGCCGGGCAGTTCGATTTCGAGGATGTCGTGCGGGCAATCTGCGACAAGATGACCCGCCGCCATCCGCATATCTTTGGCGAGGCCGCCGAGAGCCCCGGATGGGAGCAGATAAAGGCGGACGAACGCGAGACATCGGGGCAATCGAGCGCGCTGGATGGCGTCGCGCTGGCCCTGCCCGCCCTGTTGCGGGCGCAGAAGATACAGAAACGGGCGGCCCGTGTGGGGTTCGACTGGCCCGACAAGGCACCGGTGAAGGACAAGTTGCTCGAGGAACTGGACGAGGTCGCGGCAGCCGACAGCGACGAGCAAGTCCATGAAGAAATCGGCGACCTTCTCTTTTCCGCGGTCAATCTGGCTCGACATTACAAGGTCGATGCGGAACGTGCTCTGGCCGACGCCACGGATAAATTCACGCGACGATTCAATCTGGTAGAAGCCAGTCTTGACAAGGATATGAAGGAAATGACGCTCGAAGAGCTGGAAGCCGAATGGAAAAAGGCCAAAGCCAGTCTCGCGACCGGCTGACCCCCTCAGCCCAGCGCGCGATAGCGACCCCAGTTGCGCGGCGACATTTCCACGGTCAGGATCAGATCGTCGGCCTGCTGTTCGCTGCCAAGTACCCGGCCATTTTCGTGCAGCCAGGCCATCCGCTTTCCGTCAGATGCGGCAATGGTTATCTGTTCGCACTTATAGCCTTCGGATAATGTTTTCGCGATCAGATTGACCAATGTATCGACGCCGGCACCGGTCTCGGCAGAGATGGCACAGACATTTTCCGGCAAGGGCGGCGTTATCCGCGTATATTCCGGATCCTCGGGATCAATCTTGTCGATCTTGTTCCACGCCTCGATGACGGGAGGCCCCTCACCCGCATCCTCGGACACGCCCAGGTCAGCCAATATCTGGCGAACGTCGCGGGCCTGCGCCTCGGTTGCCTCGTGGGAGATGTCCCGCACATGGACGATGACATCCGCTGCGGTCACCTCTTCGAGCGTTGCCCGGAAGGCGGCGACCAGTTGCGTCGGCAGATCGGACACAAAGCCTACCGTGTCCGACAGTATCGCCTTGTCATAGCCCGGCAAGGGGAATTCCCGCATCGTTGGATCAAGGGTGGCAAACAGCAAGTCCTCGGCAAAGACATCGGCGCCGGTCAAGCGGTTGAACAAGGTTGACTTCCCCGCGTTCGTATAGCCGACCAGTGCGACGACGGGCCATGGTGCCCGCTGGCGCCGGTCGCGGTGCAAGGCGCGCGTCTTGCGCAGATGGCCAAGATCCTTGCGCAATTTGGCCATGCGGTCGCGGATCATCCGGCGATCGGATTCAATCTGGGTTTCGCCGGGGCCACCGAGGAAGCCGAAGCCGCCGCGTTGCCGCTCCAGGTGGGTCCAGCTGCGTACCAGGCGGCCAGCCTGATAGTCGAGATGGGCAAGCTCGACCTGGAGGCGCCCCTCTGCCGTGGCCGCTCGGGCGCCGAATATCTCCAGGATCAGCCCGGTTCTGTCGATCACCTTGACGTCGAGCTTCTCTTCCAGATTCCGCTGCTGAATGGCGCTCAGACTGCCATCCACGATCAATATGGTGGCGGCGTTTTCCGTCATCATCTTTCCGATCTGCTCGACCTGTCCCGACCCGAACAAGGTCGCCGGCTTGGGCTTGCGCACGGAAAAATAAACGGAGTCGGTTGCAACCAGACCAATCGCGCGGGCGAGACCGGCTGCTTCAGCGAGCCGATGCTCGAGCGCGGACTGGCTGAGCGACACCATGTCGGGATGGGCGATAAGGGCCCGACCGCTTTCGCTGCCGAGACTTTCCTTTTCAAATGGGATCAATGCGCACCATCGTCGGCGTTATTATAGTCCGCGAGGTTGAGCGGGCCGCCCGGCTGTACCGTGGATATGGCATGTTTGTACACGAGCTGCGTCAGCCCTTCCCGCTCCAGCAAGATGCAGAACAGATCATAGGCCGCAACTTCGCCCTGCAGCATCACGCCATTGACCAGAAACATCGTCACCGGATCGCTGCTGTCCCTGACGGCGGTGAGGAAAACCTCCTGAAGCACGCCTGCCCGGGTCTTGGCATTATTCATCAGATCGGCAAAGGGCTCGGTATCCAGCGCTTCCGACGGCATGATCGTCGAGATGGCATGTTTGTAAACCAGCTGCGATTGTCCGTCGCGGCGAAGCAGGACGGAAAAATTGTCAAACCAGGTCACAATGCCCTGAAGCTTGACCCCCTTGACCAGAAACATGGTGACGGGGGTTTTTGATTTCCGGAGGGAGTTCAGGAATAAATCCTGCAAGTTGTTTGATTTATCGGTCATATTTGACTCCTATTATTGGCTATCTTTGCGACGGCATATTATGATTTCGGCCGAGGCATCCCGTATGTCGAGCGACCTCTATCCAACATATATGGGATTTGGCCTGTGACGACAACCGTTAAGCCTTGCGGTCAATCGACGTCCTGTTTCTTGCGCGATGCGAGTCCCAGGATCTTCAACTTGCGGTGCAAGGCCGATCGTTCCATGCCGATGAAATTGGCAGTTTTCGAAATATTGCCGGAAAAACGCCTGATCTGCACTTTCAGATATTCCCTCTCGAAGCTTTCTCGCGCTTCCCGTAATGGCGATCCCATCAGCGATGCGACCCCCTGATCCAGATCGTCGTCATTGCCGAGCACCTCGGGCGGCAGCATCTCCACCTCGATCTTGGAAAAATTGTCCTTGGGTGCCAGAATGATCGTGCGCTCGACAACATTTCGCAGCTGCCGGACATTGCCGGGCCAGTCACAAGCCTGGAGCGCAGCCATCGCTTCATCCGATATCTCGGGCGGCTGTAACCTTTGTTCGGCGGCAAAGCGCGCTGCATAATGCTCGACCAGGACCGGGATATCCTCGCGCCGCTGGTTCAGAGGCGGCAATATTACCGGTACGACATTGAGGCGGTAAAACAGATCTTCCCGGAACCTCTTTTCCCGTATCTCGACTTCGAGGTCCCGCGAAGTTGCCGATACAACCCGGACATCGACATTGACTTTCTGGGAACCGCCGAGCCGGTTGAAACTCTGCTCCGTCAACACCCGCAGGATCTTGCCCTGGGTGTCGAGCGGCATGTCGGCGACTTCATCGATGAATAGGGTCCCGCCATGCGCCTCTTCCATCAGGCCGGTTTTTTCGATTTTTCCGTTCCGTTCGGTCCCGAAAAGCTCCTCTTCGACGCTTTCGGGGGACAGCCGAGCTGCACTGATCGTCACAAAGGCTGCATTGGAGCGGGAGCTCCAATTGTGCATCAGGCGCGCGGCGACTTCCTTGCCGACGCCTGCAGGCCCCGAGATCAGCAAGCGGCTGCCAGTGCCCGCCACGCGTTTCAATGTCGCCCGTACATTGTTCACCGCCGCCGAGTTGCCGGTCAGTTCGTCCGCGAATCCGACCCGCGCCTTCAGAATCTCGTTCTCCCGGCGAAGCCGCTCGGTTTCCGTCGCTCGCGCCACCAGATGCAGCAGATGCTCGGCTTCAAAAGGTTTTTCGATGAAGTCGACGGCCCCTTGCGAGATCGCGGCGACGGCCGTGTCGATATTGCCGTGGCCGGAAATCACTATGATCGGCATTTTGGCATCGAGCTGCTTCAGTTCGGACAATAGTTCCAAACCGTCCAGGCGCGAACCCCTCAGCCAGACATCGAGCAAGACCAGGGACGGCCGCCGTTCGTTTACGGCGGCAATGGTCTCGTCACTATTTGCAGCCACGCGGGTGGTATATCCCTCGTCTTCCAGAACACCCGATATCAGATCACGAATATCGGGTTCGTCGTCGACAACCAGAATATCTAACGCCATGCTGAACCTCTAACTCTCATTTATCAATTTCTGCCATTTGTTCCGTACTGTCGGCCGGGTCGGGTGGTGGGCTGACCGGACCGTCGTGCGACAGTCGGGCCAATTTGGAAGGGTTGAGCCTGATCGTCACCCGGGTGCCACCACCGGGAGCGTCGCTGAATTTCATTTCACCGAAATGCTCCTCGATAATCTTCTTGACGATAGCGAGGCCCAATCCGGTGCCACTGGCCCGGGTCGTCATATAGGGCTCGACAATCCGTTCCCGTTCGATCGGCAAGCCGATGCCATTGTCCGTGACCTCGATGACCACATGCTGGTTTTCCGACCGGACGGCCAAGTCTATTTCTCCGTCCGAGACCTGGAAATCCTTGCTGGATTCCGCTTTTTGCTGAATAGCTTCCGCCGCATTCTTGATGATGTTGGTGAGCGCCTGACCCAATTGCCGACGGTCACAGACCAGAGATATTGGTTGATCGTCGGAGATGAATTCGAAGGTGATGGCCGACCATGCCACGTCCTGCATGAACAGGGCCTGCTTCAGGATGTCGTCGAGATTTTCCCGACGGAAAACCGGCTTGGGCATCCGCGCAAAGGATGAAAATTCATCGACAATGTTTCGCAGGTCGCCGACTTGCCGGACAATTGTTCCGGTCAGATTCTCGAACACCTCGGTATCGGCGGTCAGCTTGTTGCCAAATCTGCGCTGTAATCGCTCTGCTGCCAGCTGGATTGGGGTGAGAGGATTCTTGATTTCGTGAGCGATGCGTCTGGCTACATCGGACCATGCCGCGCGCCGCTGGTCGAGCAACTGCTGGGTAATGTCTTCAAAGGTGATGACATGGCCGTTCGGCCCGCCGACGATCTTTACCGCCAAGGTCCGCATGTCCGCGTCCGAGGCAAATTCGATGATGCTGTTTTCCACGCCATCGGCAATCAGTTCGGCAAATTGCGGTGCCGCCCGGGCAATGTCCGCATCGAGCAGACCATCAATCGGTTTGGAGAGCAGCGACTGCGCCTGGGAATTGACCAGCTTGATCTCGCCTTTCTCGTCCAGACTGATGATCCCGGCGGTGACCGATTCCAGCACCGCCTCGATAAAGGCGCGCCTGCTTCCGAGTTGCTCGTTCGCTGTAATCAGGGCGGTTGTCTGGGTTTCCAGCCGCTCGGTCATCCGGTTGAAGGCCCGCCCCAGTGTGCCGATCTCGTCATTTTCGAAGGTTGTGGGGACGCGCGTTGCGAGATCCCCCTCGGTGACCCGCTTGGCCGCATGCACCAGGTCGCTGACCGGCTTGACCATCCGGTCCGCCACCAGCAACGCAATCCACAGGACGAGACCGACGATGAGCAGGGATATGACGAACAGGGCGATGTTGAACTGCAATTGCAGGCTTCGGGACCGCGAAAAAAGCTCTTCATAGTCCGCCAGCACGGCTTGCGCCCGCTCCCACTGGCTCAGTGCCAGCATATCGGAATCCCGGGCTGCATAAAGGAATATGCGTGATTCCAGATCGAGTGCGGTCACGGCCTCGATCTTGGTCGGTCGCGCGGTTACGACATAGTCCTGTCCCTGCTGGAGCTGTTTCATCACCGATTCGGTTATCTTAGGCTGCTGGTCGTCATTGTCGGGTTCGACGGCCGCTGCCGTTCTCGCGACGCCATCGGATCCAATTTCGATGATGGCCGATTCGTTGAGCTTGCGCGACAGGACCTGGAAGACGTAGCCCTCGGCGAATTCCGGGCTTTGCAGATCGGCCTGCTGCAGATAGTTGCGCAGGTCATTGGCCATGGTGATCGTCTCTTCGCCGACTTCCCGCTGATTCTGCTCATAATAGCCGCGCGCCAGATCATTGGCATTTTCCAGCATGCCGCGGGCGCGATCGGAGAACCAGAATTCAACGCCATATTGGAACAGCAAGGAGGCGAAAATCACCACGAGCAGCATCGGGATGCTGGCCACCAGAGAAAACAAGGCAACCAGCCGGACGTGCAGCCGGCCCTTGCTGCCGATCGACGATTGGGCAGCCCGTCCCTTGGCGATCCGGCGGCCGAACAGGACCAGCAAGGTCATCGCCGGAATCAGGTTTGCCAGCAGCAGGGCTGCGGTCAAGGGCGGGGAAATGAAATCGGTTTGGTCGGATTGCCGGCTCAGCAGAAAATAGGTGCCGATCATGATCGCGCCAAACAGCAGCAGGACGATCCATTCGACCCGCCTCATGAACGCCTCTTTTTCGGCTATCAACGAAAGCCGTCGCAGCCAATTGGGCACGCGCTTTTCGATTGCTGGCTGGGAAAGGGTCATTGTGCTTTCAATACAACAGATTCGTTGCAGGAAAAGCACTTATATTGCAAAAATATCACGGTTCAGCGAATCAAACCATCGCTTCATCGCGCCATGCTATTTGGATCGGGACGGATCGATCTGATATTCGTTGAGCTTCTTGCGCAGGGTATTGCGATTTATCCCCAGAATTTTCGCCGCCTTGATCTGATTGCCCTGAGCGTGATGCATCATTTCGACGAGCAGGGGCTTTTCAAATTTCTCCAGGGCCTGCGCGTAGAGATTTTCCTTCTCCGGGGCAGCCATCAAGCCCAGAACAATCGACTTGATATGGGTCTCGAACTCCATATTGGCGGATTCAGCCCGATCCTCGCTCCGGTCGGCAGCCAGAATCTGGCGAATGGCATCCTCGGAAAGGGTGTCCTCCCTCCCGGTCACCACCAGCCGATAGATGACGTTCTTCAGCTCGCGCACATTTCCGCGCCAGTAATTGTGGCAGAGCAGGTTCATTCCCTCTCTGGAAATCTGCTTGTGGGGCAGGCCCTCGGTGACCGCCAGCTGGAGAAAATGATTGGTCAGCGCCGGAATATCGCTGGCCCGTTCGCGCAGCGGCGGCAATTCGATCGGCACGACGTTGATCCGGTAATACAGGTCCTCGCGGAATTTTCCCTGCTCGATCAGCCGGACAAAATCATGGTTGGTGGCCGCAATGATCCGCACGTCGAGCTTGACCGGCCCCTTTCCGCCGACCCGGTTTATTTCACCCGACTGGAGCGCGCGCAGCAGACGGGTCTGGGCGTGCATCGGCATGTCCCCGATCTCGTCGAGAAACAGCGTGCCGCCCTGCGCCTGCTCGAATTTCCCCGAGGCGCTGGCGACGGCACCGGTGAAGGCGCCCTTTTCATGACCGAACAGTTCCGCTTCGATCAGTTCCGATGGAATGGCCGCCATGTTGACCGCGATGAAGGGGCCGGATTTGCGGTGCCCGAGACTGTGGATTGCCTCTGCCACCAATTCCTTGCCGGTGCCGGATTCGCCAAGCACGAGGACCGATAGGTCATTCTTTAGGAGCCGGGCGATCATCCGGTAAACGTCCTGCATGGCGGGGCTGCGGCCGACCAGCGGCAGGCTTTCCTCGTCCATCGACGGTTCGACCGGTGGAACATTCCTGGGCTTCAGCGCCTGCCCCACGACCGTGACCAGTTCGTCGAGATCGAACGGCTTGGGCAGATATTCGAAGGCTCCGGTCTCCGACGCCCGCACTGCGGTGTTCAGCGTGTTCTGGGCGGAAATGATGATGATCGGGATGTCCGGGTGGGTCACCTTGACGCTGCCCAGCGAGGAAATGCCGTCGCCGTCGCCCTCCCCCAGCCCGACATCGGTGAGCAGCAGATCATAGCTGCTGCTGGCCATCAGGGCGTCGCGTTCGGCAATCGACTTGCAATTCTCGATCTCATAGCCTTCGGCCCGCAGCGCGGTGATGATGACGTGGCTGACCGACGGATCGTCTTCCACTAGCAGGATTTTCTTGTTGGCCATGAGGGATCCTGCGCTCAGCTTTTCGGGGCAACGGGAAGAAACAGGGTGAATCTGCTCATTCCGTTCCGGTTTTCGCGGTCATAGCGGATGCGGCCGTTCATATCGCGCATCAGCTTTTTCACCAGGGCGAGGCCGAGCCCCTGCCCTTCCTTCTTGGTCGACACGAAGGGAGAGAATATCTCCCGCTCCAGTTCCGCCGGCACGCCGGGGCCATTGTCGCAGACCATGATCTGGATCGGCAGGCGGATCGCCGCATTTTCGCCCTGGGCGGACAGCGAGGCGCCGAAACTGTAACGGGTCACGATGCGGATTTCCGGATTTGGCAGATGTTTGGTCGCGTCGACGGCGTTGGCCAGCACGTTGGTCAGCACCTGCATCATCGCGTCCGGGTCGATTAGCGCATCGGGCAGCGAGGGATCGAACTTGTCCCGGATCCTGACCACCTGCCCGGTGGCGGCTTCTGTCGATCGCCGGGCGCGGTCGATCAGGCTATGGATATTGACTGCCTGGATCTGGGCCGGCTGGTTGGACGACAGGGTCTGCATTCGGTTGAGCAGATTGACCACGCGCTCGACTTCAGCCGTGATCATCTGGGTCAGCGGTTTCTGCGTTTCGTCGAGCTGCCGGTCCAGCAGTTGGGCGGCGCCACGGATCGCAGCCAGCGGGTTCTTGATTTCATGGCTGAGGATATCGGGCGCGCGGATCGCGAGATTGGACCGATCGCTGTTCTCGCTCTCGAGAATGGGGCCGTCCTGCGGCATGAGCGACAGGGAAATCAGGCGCCAGCCGGAATCCGATGCCAGCGGATGGACGTCAAAATCGACCATGCCCAGCCTGCGATCATCGCTGGATATCATGACGCCGCGCGCGGTCAGGCTGATTTCCGGTTCGGTCAGGGCGGCATCCAGCCTCGGGTCGGAAAAATGCAGGACCTGATCAACCCTGCGCCCGACCAGATGCTTGGCGCTGGTGCCGAACAGGGCTTCGCCGGCGGGATTGACCCGGGCTACCAGATGATCGGAATCGACGACGATCAGGGCATGGCTGAGTGCGGCCAGGATTTGATCTGCCGGAGGACAGCCGTCCATCAGGCCGCCGCTTTGCTGAGCCAGGGCGTATAAAAATCTTCCAGCATCTCGAGGACGATACGAGGATCCGACTCGCTGTTTGCCCGGTTGCGAAATTCCGCCGAGCCGGCCAGTCCCTTGGTATACCAGCCGACATGCTTGCGGGCCACCTTGACCCCGACATCTTCGCCATAGAGCTTCATCATGTCCCGATAATGTTCGCTGAGAATGGCATATTGGGTCGGAATATCGGGATCCGGCAGGCGCTCTCCGGTCTTGAACCAGTGCATGAACTGTCCCAGCCGCCAGGGCTTGCCATAGGCTCCGCGACCGATCATCACGCCATCGGCACCGCTTTGCTCAAGCGCGGCCTGGCCGTCCTCGAGGGTGCAGATATCGCCATTGACGATAACCGGCACCGATACCGCCTGCTTGACCTTGCTGACAAACGACCAGTCGGCGCTGTCGCGGTACATCTGGCAACGGGTTCTGCCGTGGACAACGATCATTTTCGCGCCGAGGTCTTCGGCAATATGAGCGAGTTCGGGGGCGTTCAGGCTCTGATGATCCCAGCCCATCCGCATCTTCACGGTCACCGGCACGTTGACCGCCTCCACCGTCGCCTTGATCAGCGATGCAGCCAGCGGCAGATCACGCATCAGCGCCGAGCCCGCATCTCCATTGACGACCTTTTTCACCGGGCAGCCCATGTTGATGTCGATGATCTGCGCGCCGCGGTCCTCGTTGAGCCTGGCAGCCTCGGCCATGGTCACCGGATCACAACCGGCCAGCTGCATCGAGACCGGCTCTTCGCTCGCATCCCAGGCGCATTTCTGCAGGGACTGGCGGGTCTCCCGAATCATCGCCTGGCTGGCGATCATTTCGGTGACATTCAGCCCGGAACCAAAGCGCCGGACCAGCTTGCGGAACGGCAGATCGGTGACGCCGGTCATCGGCGCCAGAATGACGGGGCTCTCGATTTTCAAATCGCCGATAAAGATGGGATCAAGTTTCATACATGCTGCCTAAATTTTAAGCAGCCTCTATCGTCAAATCATTTTCGAGGCAAGAATTGCTTCATCTCCATTCTCGGCGTAGATCGCCGTTCATGGTGAATAGCGCTGATCCCCCGGAAAAAACCCATGCGCTGATCGTGGCGGCCGGCGTCGGAGCACGCGCCGGACTGGAGCGTCCCAAGCAGTTCGAACGGGTGGGCGGCAAGCCGATGGTTCGGCACAGCGTGGAACGGTTTATGTCCCACCCCGGCATCGATCAAATCTGGATCGTGATCGCCGCGGGTCAGGAGGAGCGAATCGCAGCCGCCCTTGCCCCGCTTTGCGCCTATCAACTCGTGACAGGCGGCGCGACGCGCCAGCAGTCGGTCCACCAGGGGCTGAAGGCAATCCGGCAAGCTGGCGGCGCCAAGAATATTCTGATCCATGACGCCGCCCGGCCCTTTGTGTCTCATGACGTCATCGACCGCCTGCTCGAGCGACTGCAGATTGCGCCGGCCGCCATTCCGGCATTGCCCAGCGTCGACACCATGGTCCAGATCGAGGGCGACCGGCTGGACCAAACCCTGGACCGGAACAGCCTGCGGCGCGTGCAGACCCCGCAGGCTTTCGATTTTTCCAAGCTTGTGGAAGCGCATGATCACTTCCCTGCCGATCGGGATGCCACGGACGATGCCCAGATATTCCGCGCGGCGGGTCATGCGGTGACGGTGGTCGAAGGCGACGAAGCTCTGAAGAAATATACATTGCCAGCCGATTTCGGCGAGAAAGGAACCGAGGAAATGCGCCAGATTCGCACGGGCATGGGCTATGATGTGCATCGTCTGGCCAAGGGCGAGGACTTGTGGCTGGGCGGAGTGAAGATTGATCACGACAAGGGGCTTGCCGGGCACAGCGATGCCGATGTTCTGCTCCATGCCCTGACCGATGCCCTGTTGGGAGCGGTGGCGGCGGGTGATATTGGCGACCATTTTCCGCCGACGGATCCGCAATGGCGAGGCGCGGCTTCCGCCCGCTTTGCAGAATTTGCGGCTTCGCTCATCCGGGAGAAAGGTGGCATCATCCATAATGTGGATATGACGATCATTTGCGAGGCACCCAGGATCAAACCCCATCGCGAAACGATTCGCGCAACCGTGGCCGAAATATTGTCGATCGACGTCGACCGGATCAGTATCAAGGCGACCACAACCGAAGGACTGGGTTTTGCCGGTCGTGGAGAAGGCATTGCGGCGCAGGCGATTGCCACCATTTCTCTGGAGGAAAATTGATGAAAACCACAATCACCATTGGTCTGGCCATGCTCGGCATGTCCCAGCCCGCCCTTGCGCAATCGCTCCAGGCGGCCAATTGCCTCAGCGTTGTGCAGGCCGAGGCGCTGGTCACCTATCTCCTGCCCAAGGCGGTCGATGCCAGTCGAACCAAATGTGCGGCCAGCCTTCCTGCATCATCACCGTTGATGATCCAAAATTCCGAGCGGCTGGCAAAATATCGGGTGGCATCGGAAACGGCCTGGCCCCAGGCAAAAAATGCAGTGAATGTGCTGGCCGGGGCAAAGCTGCCGACGGACATGGACGATGCCTTGCTGCGCCCGATTGCCGATGCGATGTTCACCCAGTTGATCAGCAAGGAAATCAAGTCCAAGGATTGTGCCACGATCGGCAAGATCTACGGTGATCTGGAATCGATGCCATCGACCAATCTTGCCAGCCTGGCGATCACGATCGTGCAGGCAACGGCCAAAGATGGCGAGAAGCAGGATATTCCCATTTGCAAAGCACCGGCATGATGGGCTAACGGCGCCGGTCTATGGAAAATCTCCTTCCCAGCGAACTTGTCGTACTGGCCAAAACGGTCATCGAGAAAAATCGCGCGGCCGGGCGGCGGATCACCGTCGCGGAGAGCTGTACCGGTGGTCTGGTCGCAGCGGCCCTGACCGAAATTCCGGGATGTAGTGATGTATTCGATTGCGGCTTCAACACCTATTCCAACGGCGCCAAGCAGAATATGCTCGGGGTTAGCGGCGACCTTCTCGAAACATTTGGCGCGGTTTCGATCGCGGTGGCGTGGGAGATGGCAAAGGGCGCGCTGGAACATTCGGGCTGCGATGTGGCGGTTGCGATTACCGGCGTAGCGGGCCCGGGCGGTGGAACGGAGAAAAAGCCGGTTGGCACTGTCGTGTTCGCCAAGGCCGAAAAAGGCAGAAGCAACGACGATGTCGTCGCCGACCGGCAAAATTTCGGTGCGGACAAAAGTCGCGCGGATATCCGGTTTCAGGCCGTACGAGTGGCGCTGGAACTGCTGTTACCCGAGGACAGCGAGTAGCTGTCCCCGTAAATTTCGCCGGCGCGGTCGACAAAGGCGCTGGTCATCTTGTGCAGCGCCTTGGCGAACATCTGCCCCGCCAATTTCTCGAACATGCGGTTCTTGAAGGTGAACTCGACATAGAAATCGACATGGCATCCACCGGCTGCGCGCTCTCGAAATCGCCATTCATTGTGCAGCTGCTTCAGCGGCCCGTCGAGATAGTCGACATCGATCGAGAGATTGGGGACCTTGATGACCCGCGAGGTAAACTGTTCCCTCAGTCCCTTGAACCCTACCAGGACATCGGCCAGCATTTCGGTTTCGCTGTCTGACCGTACCCGGGTCCCGACCACCCAGGGCAGAAATTCCTGGTAGCGCCCGACATCGGCCACCAGCGCAAACATCTGTGCAGCGCTGTAGGGCAGATCGCGGGTTTCCCTATGAACCGGCATGCGGGGCACCCGAGCGGGCCAGCTTTTCCTCCCGCGCCTGACGCATTCTGGCAAAATCCTCGCCGGCATGATAGCTCGACCGGGTCAGCGGGCTCGAGGCGACCAGCAGAAAGCCTTTTGCCCGGGCAACCGATGCGTAGGCATCAAAGGCCTGCGGCTTGACGAATTCGCTGACCTTCACATGCTTCGTGGTGGGCTGCAGATACTGACCCATGGTCAGGAAGTCGATATCCGCACTGCGCATGTCGTCCATCACCTGATGCACTTCCAGCCGCTGTTCGCTGAGACCCAGCATGATGCCGGACTTGGTAAAGATCGACGGATCGAGCCGCTTGACCTGTTCGAGCAGGCGCAGCGACGCGTAATAGCGGGCACCGGGGCGGATGGTAGGATAGAGACGGGGCACGGTCTCCAGATTGTGATTGTAGACATCCGGCCGCGCCGCAACGATCGCCTCGACCGCGGCTTCGGTCTTGTTGCGGAAATCGGGGGTCAGGATCTCGATCGTGGTATTGGGGGTGGTGCGGCGCAGCGCTTCGATCACCTTCACGAATTGGCTGGCACCGCCATCGGCAAGATCATCACGGTCGACCGAGGTGATGACGATATGCTCCAGCCCCAGCTTGGCGGCGGCATCGGCGGTATGCTGCGGTTCCAGCGGATCGACCGGCATCGGCATGCCGGTTTTCACGTTGCAGAAGGCGCAGGCGCGGGTGCAGACGTCGCCGAGGATCATCACGGTGGCGTGCTTCTTGGTCCAGCATTCGCCAATATTCGGACAGGCCGCTTCCTCGCAGACCGTGTTCAGCTTGTGCTCGCGCATCAGCGCCCGGGTCTTTTCAAATTCGGCACCCATCGGTGCCTTGACCCGAATCCAGTCGGGCTTGCGCAGACGCTGCGGTGGGCCGTTGGGCGTGGCGATTTTGGTGATTTCGTTCATTTCTATCAAATAGGGAAAGAAAACCGCTCTTGCCACCCCCTAAACCGATGATATGGACGGAATCATGACAAAATTTTCAGACCTGCTCGATGGCTATCGCCGCTTCCGTTCCGACCAGTGGCGGACGCAGCGGGAACGCTGGGACGAACTCAAGGAAGGCCAGAGCCCGAAGGTGATGATCATCGCCTGCAGTGACAGCCGCGTCGACCCGACCCAGATATTCGACACCAACCCCGGCGAGACCTTCATCGTCCGCAATGTGGCAGCGCTGGTGCCGCCGTTCGAGACGACGCCCGGCCAGCATGGCGTATCCGCGGCGCTGGAATTTGCCGTCCAGTTTTTGAAAGTCGACGAAGTGGTGGTCATGGGCCATGGCAGCTGCGGCGGCTGTGCGGCCGCCCTGTCCGAGCAGATGAAGGACATGCCCCCTGGCAAGGGCGGCTTTATCGCCGACTGGATCACCCTGCTCGATGACGCACGAACCAAGGTTGCCGAGGATCATGGCGATCTCGGTAGCCCGGCGGCGCAACTGGCGATGGAACATGAGGGGATCCGGACCAGTCTCGCCAATTTGCGGACCTTTCCCTGCATCCAGGAGAAGGAAGCCGATGGCTCGATTCGCCTGATTGGCGCCTGGTTCGCGATTGCCGAGGGCCGATTGCATGTGCTTGACGAAGAGAGCGATCGATTTACGGTGGTGGAGTGAGATAGGGATATATATCAGATGGTTAGATAACGAGTCTGGTATTATATATCAGGTATTAAACGCTAGTCTCTGATTTTCCAGAATCTGAGCGGATAATCTTTACGAACTCTACAGTGTTGTAGCGAAGAAAACGTGTCGGACCGTCGTTCGCGTTCCCTTCTCCCGTGAGGGAGAAGGATACAGAGCCTTATGAGCGCAGCGAATTAGGCGGCGTTGGATGAGGGTGTTCTGCAATCTGAAGCGCAGAACACCCTCATCCAGCTGCGACTAGGCAGCAAGCTGCCAAGTCTCCGCATCCTTCTCCCTCACGGGAGAAGGAAAAACATCGACGGCATGATCCCGATCCTACATATGTCAAAGAACCGGCGCAGCATAATCGAACGGCCGGCCCGTAGGACAGGCTTTTTCCACTTGAACGGCCTGCCCGTGCAGTCCATCAATGGGCGATGAATCAACATAATGACAATATCGCCCTGCTGATCGATTCCGACAATGCCAGCCACAATGGTATCGATCCCGTGCTGACCGCGCTGGCCGAGCTCGGCACGGTCAATATCCGACGTGCCTATGGCAACTGGCGCAAGCAGTCGCTCAAGGGCTGGGTCGATATCCTGCACAAATATGGCATCGAGCCGCAGCAGCAGTTCGACCTGACCAGGGGCAAGAATGCCACCGACATGAAGATGACGATTGACGCCATGGACCTGCTGTTCCGCGGCAATGTCAGCGGCTTTGGCATCATGTCGAGCGACAGCGACTTCATGCCGCTGGCGATGCGTATCCGGCAGGAAGGATTGCCGGTCTACGGTTTTGGCAGCGCCAAGACGCCGGAAGGATTCCGCCAGGCGTGCAGCCGGTTCATCGACGTCGACGCGCTGATCAAGGCCGACAAGCGCAATCGCGGCGGCGGTGGCAGAAATGACGTCAAGCCGTCGGCCAAGGTCGACGCCCCCAGTAGCAGCAGCGAAGGCACCGGCAAGGTCGACGACGAGCTGCTCAACCTGCTGATCGACGCCTATCAGGCGAGCAAGCGCGACGCGGAGGGCTATGCCAGCCTGAGCGAGGTCGGCAAGATCGCGGGAAATCGTTCGAGCTTTGATGTCCGCAACTACGGCTTTTCCCGGCTGTCGGAAATGTTCGAGGCGGTGCCGAATTTCCAGACCAAGCGCGATGACCACGGGCATCTGTTTGTGAAGCGGCTGCGGTAGATTCGTTCCTTTTATCCTCCCCGCTTGCGGGGAGGTGGCAGCCGGAACGGCTGACGGAGGGGATTCTGGCCCGGGCGCTGCGCCTCGACGCACGCCCCCTCCACCGCGCCTGGCGCGGTCCCCCTCCCCGCAAACGGGGACGATTTTGAAGGTTCAGTGACCGGCTCATTCTCGCTGAAGTGCCTCCAAAAACGCAAATGGTGACTCGCGCGTCAAAATCGTTATGTATGCCGGATGCAAACCGGAGCTCTGATTTCACTCGCCCTTTATTTCATCGCCATGCTGGCTATCGGCTTTTATGCGTGGCGAAAGTCCACCGACAGCAGCGAAGGCTATCTGCTCGGCGGGCGCAATCTCCATCCGGCGGTGGCGGCGTTGTCCGCAGGGGCGTCCGACATGTCGGGCTGGCTGCTGCTGGGGCTGCCGGGGGCGCTCTATGCAGCGGGGCTGGTCGAGGTCTGGATCGGAATCGGCCTGTTCGCCGGCGCGCTGGTCAACTGGATCGTCGTCGCGCCGCGGCTGCGCGAACAGACCGAACGGATGGGCAACGCCCTCACCATCCCCGAATTTCTCGCCAACCGCTTTCCCGACAAGGCGCTTGCGCTCAGGGTGACCTCGGCAATCATCATCGTGCTGTTTTTTGCCGTCTATACCGCGGCCGGGCTGGTCGGCGGCGGCAAATTGTTCGAAACCAGCTTTGCCGGGCTGTTCGGTGATACCGGGATGAGCGACTATATGACCGGCATCTGGATGACCGCGGGCGTGGTGCTGGCCTATACGATGGTGGGCGGCTTTCTGGCGGTCAGCCTGACCGACTTTGTCCAGGGATGCATCATGGTGGTGGCGCTGGTGCTGATGCCGATCGTGGTGCTGACCGACGATGGCGGGGTCAGTGCGGTCGCCGCAACCCTCAACGGGGTGGATCCGGGCTTTCTCAGCCTGACCGCCGGCCTGTCTTTCATCGGTTTCCTCTCCGCCGTGACCTGGGGGCTGGGCTATTTCGGCCAGCCGCATATCATCGTGCGGTTCATGGCAATCCGCTCGATCCCGGACGTGGCCAAGGCGCGGACGATCGGGATGAGCTGGATGGGCGTGGCCCTGCTCGGCGCGATCGGCGTCGGCATTACCGGCCGCGCCTATGTCGAGATGAACGGGCTGGTGCTCGAGGATCCGGAGACGATCTTCATATTGCTGGCCAATACATTGTTCCATCCGCTGATCACCGGCTTCCTGCTGGCGGCGCTGCTGGCGGCGATCATGAGCACGATCAGCTCGCAATTATTGGTGTCGTCGAGCTCGCTGACCGAGGATTTCTACCGCCTGTTCCTGCGCAAGAATGCCAGCGAGCGGGAAACGGTCAATGTCGGTCGACTGGCGGTGGCGCTGGTCGCGCTGGTGGCGATCTATATCGCCCGCGATCCGGACAGCAAGGTACTGGGACTGGTGAGCAACGCCTGGGCCGGCTTTGGCGCGGCGTTCGGGCCGCTGATCCTGCTGTCGCTGACCTGGCAGCGGATGACCGGCGCGGGCGCGGTGGCCGGACTGGTGACCGGGGCCGGGGTAGTGATATTCTGGATCTCGATGGGCTGGAACGCCGAGTTCATGGGCGGGCCGGGGGTCTACGAGATCATTCCGGGGTTCCTGGCGGCGATGGCGGCGATTGTCGGGGTGAGCCTGGCGGGAACGCCCCGGTTACAGACGACCTAGAAAAGGTCATAGCGGACTTGATCGGTATCCAGGGCGGCGGCTAGCCATAGCCGCAAATGGTGCCGGCTCTGGAGCTGAATCAGGTTCAGCATGACGCATGAAGCCGCCTCGGCGAATTCAGTCGTCCACACTATCCTCGATCGCGTGCATGTCCGCATCGCTGAGACCGAAATGATGGCCGACCTCGTGGATGACGACATGGCGGATCAGTTCTTCGAGCCCGACGCCGGTCTGCTCCATTTCGGCGAGCAGCGGGCGGCGATAGAGGGTAATATTGTCCCCCTCCCCGCTTGGCGGCGCCCATTGCGATTTCTCCCCGACCGGTACGCCCTGATACAGGCCGGACAATTGATAGCGACTGGTCATTCCGAAATGGTCCAGAATCTCCTGCGCAGGCCAGTCCTCGATCCGCAGCACGATGTCGCCGAGATGTCCGGCGAACGGTGCCGGGATGGTTTCGAACACGCGCCGGGCGATGGTTTCGAAATCGGTGATGGTGGGTGGGTTGGTCATGCTCGTGATATGGGTGTTGCGGTGCTGCGGAGAAAGGCTGTTTCGGCCAAGCGGTCGAAGCTTGATATATTCGGGCATGGATTTCTGAAATGATTGCGTTCTTCTTCTCCCTTAAGGGAAAAGGGTAGCCTCTCACCTCGTCAGTTTCTTATAAGCCACCCGGGTCGGCCGTGTCGCGGCATCGCCCAGACGCCGTACCTTGTCCTCTTCATAGGCTTCAAAGTTCCCTTCGAACCACTCCACATGGCTGTCCCCCTCGAACGCCAGGATATGCGTTGCCAGGCGATCCAGGAAGAAGCGGTCATGCGAGATGACCACGGCACAGCCGGCGAAATTTTCCAGGGCGTCTTCGAGCGCGCGCAGGGTTTCGACGTCGAGATCGTTCGTCGGTTCGTCGAGCAGCAGCACATTGCCGCCCTCCTTGAGCATCTTGGCGAGATGGACGCGGTTGCGTTCGCCGCCGGAGAGCTGGCCGACCTTTTTCTGCTGGTCGACGCCCTTGAAGTTGAACGCGCCGACATAGGCGCGGGTCTGGACCTCGTTCTTGCCGAAGGTGAAGAAGTCATGGCCGCCGGAAATTTCTTCCCAGATATTCTTCGACGCATCGAGCGTGTCGCGGCTCTGGTCGACATAGCCGAGCTTGACAGTTTCGCCGAGTTCGAGCGTGCCGCTGTCGGGGGTTTCCTGGCCGGTGATGATCCGGAACAGGGTGGTCTTGCCGGCGCCGTTGGGGCCGATGATACCGACGATGCCGCCGGGTGGCAGCGAGAATTCGAGATTTTCGAACAGCAATTTGTCGCCATAAGCCTTGGTCAGGCCCTTGGCCTCGATCACCTTGGAGCCGAGCCGTTCGGGCGTCTGGATCAGGATCTGCGCCTTGCCGATCACGCGATTTTCCTGCGAGGCGACCAGATCGTCAAACGACTTGATACGCGCCTTGGACTTGGTCTGCCGGGCCTTCGGGCTTTGCCGCATCCACTGCAGCTCGTTCTCGATCGCCTTCTGGCGGCTCTTGTCCTCGCGTTCCTCCTGCGCCATGCGTTTCGACTTGGCTTCCAGCCAGCTGGAGTAATTGCCCTCGAACGGCAGGCCCTTGCCGCGGTCGATCTCGAGCACCCAGTTGACAACATTGTCGAGAAAATAGCGGTCATGGGTGACGAGAATGACGTTGCCGGCATAGTCGATCAGATGCTTTTCCAGCCAGGCGACGCTTTCGGCATCGAGATGGTTGGTCGGTTCGTCGAGCATCAGGATTTCGGGCTTGTCGAGCAGCAGCCGGCAGAGCGCAACGCGGCGCTTTTCACCACCGGACAAGTCAGTCACCGGGCTGTCGCCCGGCGGGCAGCGCAGAGCCTCCATCGCGATTTCGAGCTGGTTGTCGAGGGTCCAGCCATCGACGGCGTCGATTTTTTCCTGCAGCTCGCCCATTTCTTCCATCAGCGCGTCAAAATCGGCGTCTTCCGGCGGATCGCCCATGATCTCGGATATCTGGTTGAAGCGGCCGACCAGATCGGCGACTTCGCGGACGCCGTCCATGACATTTTCCTTGACCGTCTTGTTGTCGTCAAGCTGCGGCTCCTGCGCCAGATAGCCGACGCGGATCCCCTCGCCCGCCCAGGCCTCACCCTGATATTCCTCGTCCTGGCCAGCCATGATCTTCATCAGCGTCGATTTGCCGGCGCCGTTCTTGCCGATGATGGCAATTTTCGTGCCCGGCAGGAACTGCAGGTGGATATTGTCCAGCACCGGCTTGGGCGCTCCGGGGAAGGTCTTGGTCAGACCCTTCATGACATAGCTATATTGGACGGCCATCGTATTCGCTTTCAATGTTGCTCGTCATTCCAGCAAGGCTGGAATCTCGGTCGGCTTCGCGCTCGGGTTGAGGAGACCCCGGCTCGCGCCGGGATGACGGGTTAGTTCAGGGCTTATGTAGCTATTCCACCCGCCGGTCGCAAGAGACCATTGGCAAAGCGCAAAAGGCGGGTTAGGCAGTCTGCATGAGAAAAACATCCTATATGCTCGCTGGCGCGGCCGCGCTGATTCTGTCCACCCCGGCGCTGGCCGCCGCTCCCGACACGGCGGCGTTGCAGGCCAAGGCGATGAAAGACGATCTGGCCTATGAGATTGTCGAAGGGTTGACGACGGAGATCGGACCCCGTCAGCCGGGCACGGAAGCCGAAGCGCGGGCCCGGAAATGGGCTCTTGCCAGACTGACTTCGCTGGGTTTCAGCAATGTCCGCAATGAACCGTTCATGATGCCGACCTGGATCAGGGGCAAGGAAACGGCGGCAGTGATCAGCCCGTTCCCGCAGAAGCTGGCGGTCACCGCGCTCGGCAATAGCGGCAGCACCGGCGACAAGGGCCTGACCGCCGAGGTGGCCTATTTTCCGACGATCCAGGACCTGATTGCGGCACCGGACGGCAGTCTCGAGGGCAAGATCGCCTTTGTCAGCCATGCGATGGAGGCAACCCAGGACGGATCCAGCTATGGCGCATTTGGGCCAGCGCGCTTTGCCGGGCCCAATATAGCCGCCAAGAAAGGCGCAGCGGCCATCGTCATCCGCTCCGTGGGTACCGACCATCACCGCAATCCGCACACCGGAAACACCAATTTCGAAAAAGGCGTGACGCCGATTCCCGCCGCGGCGCTGTCGATTCCCGACGCGGAGAATCTGCAGCGGATGCTGGCACGTGGCAAACCGGTTACGCTGAATCTGGTGCTGACTCCGCAGAATATCGGACAGCAGGAATCGGGCAATGTGATCGCCGAGCTGCCGGGCAGCGATCCGTCGCTGGGCATGATCGTGATCGCCTGTCATCTCGACAGCTGGGATCTGGGCACCGGCGCGATTGACGACGGTGCCGGTTGCGGCATCATCACCGCGGCTGCCAAGCATCTGATGGCGTCGGGTCAGCCGAAGCGCACCGTCCGCCTGCTCTGGGCTGGTGCCGAGGAAGTCGGCCTGTGGGGCGGCAAAGCCTATGGAGAAGCGCGCACGGGCGATAATCATGCGCTGGCGATGGAATCGGATTTCGGTGCCGACCGGGTCTGGCGGGTAGAATTCAACCTGCCGGAAAGCGCCAAGCCGCTGGCCGACGAAATCGCAATCGCGCTGCAGCCGCTCGGTATCGGGCGCGGACAGCAGAAAGCGAGCGGCGGCGCGGATATTCAGGCGATTATCGCCAATAACAATCTCGCGGTCATCGACCTGCAGCAGGATGGCACCCGCTATTTCGACCTGCACCACACGCCGGATGATACGCTGGACAAGATCGATCCGGAACAATTGCGCCAAAATGTGGCGGCGTGGACGACGGTATTGTCGATCGTGGCCAATAGTGACGCAGACCTGACGATGCCGGCCGGGGAATGAGAATTCTCCCGCTTCTGATGCCGGCCGCGCTGGCGCTGGCGGCCTGTTCGGAAACCCCGGTCGAGGAGCAGGGCGAAGTGGCCATTGCCGAAATGGAGAAGCAGATTCAGGAAGACGCGCAATCCCTCGAAGAAGCCGCCGATGAAGCGGTTAAGGCCCTGGAAGAGGATATTGATGCCCAGCTGGCCGCCGACGGCATTGGCGCTCCGGCGGCCAAGCCGCTGCCCGAGACGACGGAAGACTAGCCGGCCGGCAACAACAGCGTAGCGCGCAAGCCGCCCGTTTCCCGGTTGCTCAGGATTATGTCTCCGCCATGGTCCCGGGCGATGGCGCGCGCCAACGTCAGTCCCAGGCCGGAGCCGCCGGTTGCGCGGTTGCGCGATTCCTCTCCGCGCAGGAAGGGTTCGAACATCGAGTCGATTTTCCCGTCGGGAATCCCCGGTCCGTTGTCGTCCACATGTATCATCAGCCTGTCCCCGGACTTTTCCACAGATATGTCCGCCGTCTTGCCATAGACTATGGCATTGCCGATAAGATTGCGCAGCGCACGGCGTACCAGCGTTTCGCGGATCAGGGCGCTGTGCTTCTCGCCGCGCTGATAGCGGACTTCGTGCCCGAGATCGGTGAATTCATCAACAATGGTTTCGATCAGCGAGCGGATGTCGACCGGGTCCGCCTGCTCCCGTGAGCGCCCGAGACGGGCCAGAGACAATATGTCGTCGAGCGTATGGTCAATATCCTCGATGCCGGCGATCATCCGTTCGCGCTCGACCGCGTCCTCGACATTCTCGACGCGGACGCGCAGCGCCGCCAGCGGGGTGCGCAAGTCATGGCCGATCGCCCCCAGCATCACGTCCTTTTCGTTGATCATGTGGCTGACCCGCCTGCTCATGGCGTTGAACGCCCGGATCAGTTCGCGGGTATCGGGCGGACCCTGTTCCTCCAGTTCCTCGGCATCGCCCGGCTGAAAGGCATGGGCTTTGGCGGTGAGCGATTTCAGCGGCCGCGAGATATAGCGACCGAGCAGGATCAGCGGGATCAGCATCAGCAGATAGATGGTGATTGTCTGGAACAGCAGCGACCGGACCAGCAACGGGGAGCGCTCGCGGACAACAGATGCGACGCTCACCCAGCGACCGTCCGGTTGCTTCGCCGAAATGATCACGAAACCCCTGGTTTCTGTCGGTGCGGGTCTGCCGCCCATCGACCGGTTGATCGGATTGTTGCGCCATGCGCCGCGATTGGCGCCGATCAGATGGCCGGTCATGCCGGGTGTCAGTGTCCGGATGAAGGTGGCCCTGATCTCGGAAAAACCGATGCCCATACTGGCCAGCGCCTGTCCCGCGCGCATTTCAAGCTCCGGCAGTCGCTGCATGTCGCCGGTAACCGCGCTTGCAGAGTCAAATTTGAGCTGGCCCCAGCGCCGTGCGCGATTCGCGGGTCCCCGCCGCGGCAGGCGATCGCCGGCCTGCCGGTCGAGACCATAAGCAATGCGCGCCACCGCAGCGGTCGATGCCTCGACCAGATTCTGGTTTTGCGCCCCGCGATAGAGCAGAAAGCTGTTGATGCCCTGCGCCAGCAGCAGCATCAGCGCGACCACCAGCAGCAGCTGCCCGACCAGACTTCGGGGCCATAATCGAATCTTCTGGCGTATCACAGCGATCTGACCTCGCCGGCGAGGACATAGCCGCCCCCCCAGACGGTCTTGATGATTTCCGGATTTTTCGGGTCGGCTTCGATCTTGCGGCGCAGCCGACTGATCTGGTTGTCGACGGCCCGGTCGAAGGCATGGGCCTCGCGGCCCTGGGTTATGTCAAGCAGCTGATCGCGGTTGAGCACCTTGCCGGCGCGGGACACCAACGCAAGCAGCATCTGATATTCGCCGGTCGACAGCGATATATTGACTCCCTCGGAGTCGACCAGACTGCGCTTGTCGCATTTCAGGGTCCAGCCGGAAAACTGATAGACGCCGCCCGAGGTGGCCGCCTGCCGGGTTCCGCCCTTTTCGGTGCGGCGCAGGACAACCTTGATCCGGGCGACGAGTTCGCGCGGGCTGAATGGCTTGGTGATATAATCGTCGGCGCCCAGTTCCAGGCCGATGATCCGTTCGGTTTCCTCGGTCCTGGCGCTGATGAAGATGACGGGAATATCGGTCTTGTCGGTAACAAAGCGGCACAAGCTGAGACCGTCTTCGCCGGGCATCATGATGTCGAGCAGGATGATGTCGAAATCATAGGCGTTGAGCAGGGATCTGGCGACGCTGGCGTCGCTCGCCTGCTGCACCTTATATCCCTGCCTGACCAGATAGTCGGCCAACGGCTCGCGCAGCGAGGCCTCGTCATCGACCAGCAGAATGTGAGTCTTGTGCACCATGGCCTCGCCCTATCACAGGAACCGCAAAAAGAAACGGACCGCCAGCCAAATGGAGAAGGGGGATTGGCTGACGATCCGTTCGCAGAAAAGAGGTTCAGGGATTAATTGCCTCTTTTTTTCCATTCGCCGCGCATGGCTTTGTGGGCGGCCTGTCGCTCTTCCCTTGTGATCTTGCCGTCCTTGTTGGCATCGGCCTTGTCAAAGCGGGCGACCGCAGCGGCGGTAAATTCGGCCTTGCTGATCTGCTGATCGCCGTTGGTGTCGGCCTGACGAATCATCATCATGCCATGACCGCCGCGATGGCCGCGCATGCCTTCGTGCATGCCCCTGCCGCCGCGCATGGTCTTGCCGCCGCGCTTGCCATGCATCGCCTGCGCCTCTTCCTGGCTCAGCTTGCCGTTGCCGTCCTTGTCCATGCGGGCAAAGCGCTGGGCCTTGCGTGCGGCGCGAGCGGCTTCTATTTCTACCGGCGAGAGTTCGCCGTCACCGTTGGTGTCCTTTTTGGCGAAGCGTTCGGCCTGCCTGGCTTCCCGATCGGCGCTGGAGATCTGACCGTCGCCATTCACGTCCATCCGGGCGAAGCGCTGTTCGAGCGAAGCGGTCAGCTCGGCGCGGCTCACGGCACCGTCGCCGTCGGTATCGGCCCGCATGCCGCGGTCACCGGGAGCGGCGATGGCGATACCGCCAGCCATCAGCATGGCTGCGGCGCTCGAGATCAATATTGTCTTTTTCATGTCGATTTCCTCATGGGTTCTATTCAGGGAGACGGCTTGTTCTCTCCGTCATGGCTGTCCTTCTAATAGCGAGTTGTCGCTGAACTTTGTCAGAACGGGAGAAAATTGTCGCAAATTGTATCAAGGACGGTGCGCCTTTCATCCGAAAGCCGCAGGTTGACCGAACCGGCTGGCCTCGAGCGTGGTAGCCGGAATATTTCGATCGACCGCGGTTCACATTCTCTTTGTCGGCAATCAAGTCGCGGAGGCTCTTGGCCGGTGCGACCTATTTGAAGGTTATGAAGGCTGCAAGGCTGCGCTGAACCACCGTCAGCAGGCAGATGATGGTGTAGATGGAGGCGATGAGGGGAAAATGGCCGGGAAACAGGCACATGAGTAGGAATGCGGCAATGGTCTCGGTTCCTTCGGCCAGGCCGGTATTGTAGAAGAAGCTCTTCCGGCCATGCTCGCTGGTCTCTAGGCCGCGCTTGGCAGCCAGTATCGCGTAACCCAGAAAGCTGATCCCGGTGAGGGTGAAGCTGGCCACCAGCAGCAGCGCGAAGGGCATGTTGTCCGGTGCCGCGAACGCGAACCCGACCGGCACGGCGACATAGAAGGCAAAATCGGCGACGATATCGAGATAGCCGCCGAAGTCCGAGATCCTTGTTGCCCGGGCGACGGCACCATCAAGGCCGTCGAGCAGCCGGCTGGCCAGAATGAGCGCGAGAGCGATGGCGTAATGGCTGTAGGCGATCATCACACCGGCACCCAGACCCGCGATCATTCCGGTCATCGTGATGCTGTTGGCGCCAATTCCCAGCGATGCGAGCCGTCGGCCCAGGGCATTGAGCGGAGGATCGATCAGGGGGCGGAGTTGGGCGTCAAGCATCGCTTGTCACACCTGTGTCACCAGGCCGATGACGGCCGCGGTCATCGCCGATGTCATGTTGCCTGCAACCCAGCTTTTCATGCCGAGCGCCGATACTTCCGAACGCCGCGTCGGTGCCAATGTGCCGATTGTCGAGACCAGCAGGCCAACGCTGGCCAGATTGGCGAAGCCGCACAGCGCGTAGGTCATGATAAGCATACTGCGGGCATCCAGGGTGCCGGCGGGGATTGCCGCCAGATCGAGATAGGCGACATATTCGTTGAGAATGGACTTGGTGCCCATCAGTGCGCCAGCGGCGGGAGCCTGGTCCCACGGGATACCGATGGCCCACATCAGGGGCGCGAACAGCCAGCCAAAGGCCCGCTTGAGCGTGAGCGGCTGGTCGTCGATCAGCGGCAGCCAGGCAAGCATCTGGTCAACCAGACTGACCAGCGCAAAGACGACGATGATCACCCCGATGACCGCCAGCACCAGCTGCACTCCTTCCATCGTGCCCCGGATCACGGCATCCATGCTGCTCTCATAGGCCAGTTCGGGCTGCACGTCTTCGGCGCTTGCCGAGCCGTCTCCGGGCACCATCAGTCGCGCGATCAGCACCGCGGCGGGCAAGGAGATCAGGGATGCGACAATCATGTGTCCCACGGCATTGGGAACCGTATCGGACAGGGTCGTCGCGTAAAGGATGAGGATCGCGCCCGAGATGGTCGCCATGATCATGACCATGATCGTGAACAGCTCGGCCCGGCTCATCCGGTCGAACCAGGCACGGAGGACCAGCGGCGATTCGACGACGCCGAGGAACATCGTTGCACCACCGCCCAGTCCGACCACGCCGCTGACTCCGAGCGTACGGCGCAACGCCCAGGACAGGCCCCGCACCATCGCCCGCAATATGCCCCAATGCCAGAACAAGGCCGAAAGAGCGGAAAAGGTGATGATCAGCGGTAATATCTGAAAGGCGATTATGACCGGAGAATTCTCGCCCGGTTTCATGACAAAGGGTATTGGTGCGCCGCCGGTATAGCCGAACATGTAGCTTGACCCGACCAGCGTCGCTTTTTCAATCGCGACAACAGCCTGATTGGCAAATCCGACGATCGTCCAGATCAACGGTATGCGCGTGACCGCCAGCGCAAGGGCAATCTGCAGGAGTAGCGCTCCCATCATCCAGCGCCAGCCCGGACGCGTCTTGCGATCCTCCGACAGAGCCCAGGCAAGCATGAGCAGGAAGGAAATCCCGATCAGACCCTGCCCCTGTTGCAGGATATCCATGGTCGTGGTGCCCCCTAGAATTTCCATGCTGCGCCGAACTGGAACTGGCGCGGTGGCGCGGCATTGCGCTGAATGAACGGCGCCCCTCCCCCGAACTGCAGCTGATTGGAGGTGGTGGCCGCATTCGCAAAGCCGGATTGATTATTGCTGTTGAGAAGATTGAACACGTCCGCACTCAGTTCCAGCCGTCCGGCAAAGGCCGGCACCGCATAACGCAAACCGACATCCACCGAGGCAGACCACGGCAGTCGCGCCGAATTGCGGGCGGTGCCGGGATAGCGATCCGAATTGCCGACAAAATTCTCCCCGAAAGATGCACCGTCACCGTTCAAATCCTGCGTTCCGAAAATCCGTGCGTCAGGCACGAGATTGACCGGTTGCCCGGATTGGAACAAGCCTGCAACGGTTAGCGTGAGTCCGTCAACCGGATAGAGAAATCCGACCGCAGAAAAAACATGGCGGCGGTCATTGGCCGAAGGCCCCTTGTCGACGCTGAAATCATTGGCATCGGAAGCCCTGAAATTGATATCGTCGGTATCATTGGTCAGCTTCGAGAGCGTGTAGGAAAGGCGAAAGGCATAGAAATCCTCTCCGCGGAGCTTGTTGGCCTGAAGATTGAGCGCCCGATAGGTGGCTGTCCCCGCTGTCTCCGAAACCGTGATCTGGCGGGCGCCGCCGGGCACCAGCGCAACCGGACGCGTGGCGTCACTATCCGCTTGCGAACGAACCAGCCCGAGCGACTGCGCAAGGACAAATCGGGTCGTATTGTCAGCCTGGGCACGAAGCAGCGCAATATTCGCATCGGTCAGATTGGCAAGATTGGGCGTGAATGGTGCGGGTGCGTTGAGATCGCGCAGCCGAACGAGATTGTGGGACCGGCTGTAGATGATATCCGCACCCAGCGTGATCGTGTCAGTTGCCTGATATTGATATCCACCGCTCAGCTGCAGGCTGTAGGGAGACTGATATCCATCCGGATTGAGAATGCGTGCTTCATTGATCGAAACGGTGTCGCGCAGCACCTGCACGTCCGATGGCGACGGGCAGGAGTCGACGGTCGTGCAAGCCGGAGATACCGCCAGGTTCCCGTCGAAGGTAACGTCGCTCAATCTGGTGCCGGGTGGGATGATGCCCAGTCCCTGCAACTGTCCGAGCTGCGCAAGAAAGGCCGGAGAGGTCGTGTTGCGCTGGAGAGCGTCTGAAATCACCGCGTAGCTGAGCTTGCCATAGAACAGCCCCGCTCCAAACCGGAAAGAAGATTGGCCATCGGGGTGATAGTTGAGCGCCAGTCGTGGCGCGAAATTATTCTTGTCGCCGCCGGTCCCGCCCTTGGCGGTCAGGCTGTCATAATCCCACCGCACGCCGAGAGTGGCGGTCAGCTTCGGCGAGACTTGCCATTCATCCTCGATGTAGAACGCCAGTTGCGTTTGTCCGGTGCCAAATGTTTGCGGACGCAATTCCACTGCATAGTTGAGCACCGCGGGATTGAGCGCCAGCACGTCACCGGCGGAAAGCGCGAGACCCTTGTCCGAAAGCGACGCCAGTTCTGCTGGATCAAGCTGCACGGTGAAATTGCCATCGGGATTGCCTCCGCCAAGCAGAGCAAAGTCCGAATGCATCAGATCGGCCCCGAAGCTGATCCTGTGATTGCCGAGCTTGCGCTGGAGCCGGTGCGTGGTCTGCCAAGTTTCTTCCAGATCGTTGAATACAAAACCCGGATGGCCGACCACACCGACAGTGAGGCCGCTTTCGTCCTGGATCGCAACCTGCGGGCCGGGCGGGCCCTTGGACCGGGCATAATCCCAGCGGAAGCGGCTGAACTGTACTGCGCCGTCGTAGCTCCAGTCATCACCCGAATGGCTGGCGGTTGTCGCGACAACGGTGGAAAAACGGTCCTGTTCAGACCCCGCGCTGGGGAAGGTCACATTGCCACCTCCGAGAGCGCCTCCGGGCCGGTCAATTGTGACGCGGCCGATATTGGCGCGCAATCCGATCGCCCAGTCATCGTTCAGCCGATTGTCCAGCCGGACCGAACCGAGATAGAATTCGTTGTTGCCGGTCACATTGGCAACCGTACCCAGCGCGGGGGCATCGACAATCTGCTCGTTATGGTCGCGGGTATATTCGAAATTGGCATAGAAGAATGTCTTGTCGCGGATGAGCGGACCGCCGATGCTTGCCCCGGCCTGATAGCGTTCGAAACTTTCCCCAACCGGATTGCCGCTCAGATCCCGGCGAGGAAAGGCCGAGCGCGCATCGAGCGGGCGTCCGGGCCGGACCAGCGCATAAACTTCCCCATGATATTCGTTGCTGCCCGAAGGACTGGTATAGTTGACGATACCATTGGCGGTCCGGCCGTAGGCAACCGAATAGTTGTTTGCGAGCACGGTAACTTCGCGCGTGAAGCCAAGAGGCACGGGGAATTTCATACCCCCCAGAAAATTCTCGTTATTGTCCAGACCGTCGATCAGATAATTGGTGTCCAGGCCATTGGAGCCGTTGATCGAAATGCCCGGCGCTTCGGGGAAAAATCCGGTCGACGCGACAACATTGGGCAAACGGACCAGCGAACCGATGACGTCGCGGCCTTCGATCGGCAGGGCCTGCAACTCCTTGTCCGACAGCGAAGCCGAGATTTCGGCGTTGACGATATTGATCCCGGTGACCGCTCGGCTTCCGGTAACCACGATAGCATCTGCATCAACGGGGTGGAGGCGCAAGATGACGCTACTGGCAAAATTGGATCGCAACACCACGGGCCGTGCCTCGGCGCTTTCATAGCGATCGGTACCCGTCGTCGAGACGGTGTAGGCACCGCCGGTTGTCAGCGCTGCCAGTCTGACCATACCCTGTTCATTGCTGCGTTCGGTGCGCCGCATTCCAAGGGTCCTATTCTCGACGACCACTTCGATTCCGGCGACTGCCGCCCCCGTTTCCGCATCGATCACGGCAATTTGCAGTCCGGCCTGTTGCGCATAAGCAGATGGGGCGATTGCAGCCGAAAGCACAACAAGGGTGCAGCCCGAAGCTGCGCGATACATGATATTCAAATAAATTCTCCAGTGACATCGGTGAGATGGAGCAAAATCAATCAGCCATGCCGGATTGATGCCCGTTGGTCGCCGCTGTCCACCTGATCGTGCAGAATGCCGAAAATATTCTTTCAGTGCCATCCAAATCTTGCATCAAGCGACAAGCTGTCTTCATCACGAAAGGCCAGGAGGACAAGGGTGGCAGCCGCCATGCCAAGCGACGGAAAAAAGAGGATTTGGCTGGTCTCGCGCGTGAGCAGGTAAAGGCCGAGCGGATCAAGCAGATATTTCCAGATAGACAACGCGCCCGTCACCAGGATTATCGCTTGCGCGACATAGCTGAAACGTCGCCAAAGGCCAGCTATGCACAACAGGCCGATAACCACCAGAGCAGCGCCCCATATCATCTGGATGGTAGCCGTCTGCCCCAGCCCGCCATAATATTTGTTACTGACATGGGCGCCCATTTCGGGCGCGCCCAGTCTGACGATGCCCCAAATCAGAAGCAGCAGACCCGTCGCTACGCGCAGCAATAATAGTGATATGGCCTTCATGTTTCTCTCCCGTGCACTTCTCCCGTTCGTCTGCGGAGAACAGAAAGTTACAGTCACGGTCTGAATCGCAAATTTGGTTCCGGCTTGGTGAAGATCAAACCGGTCGATCCCATAAAACTGGAGCCGCTCGGCCTGCAGGAAACCGCGCCACTTCAACCACGTCGCCACCGGTGATAGCGTTCGATCCAGGCCAGCAGTTTTTCCGGTGCATGGTTCCGCTTCCATTCGCCCGCTGCATATTTGTTGGCTTCGGCCATCGTCGGATAGGTGTGGATGGTGCCGAGGATCTTGTTCAGGCCCAGGCCGTGTTTCATGGCCAGCACATATTCTGCCAGCAGTTCTCCCGCATGTTCGCCGACGATCGTCACTCCCAGAATCTTGTCCTTGCCGGGGATAGTCAGCACTTTCACAAAGCCTTTCGTGGCGCTTTCGGTGATGGCCCGGTCGAGTTCATGCATGGGATAGATTGTAAGCTCATAGGCAATGCCGCGTTCCTTTGCTTCCCGTTCGTTGAGACCCACCCGGGCGATTTCCGGATCGACGAATGTCGCATGGGGAATGACCCGGTAATCTGCCCGGAATGTACGCAAATGGCCGAACAGGGCGTTGACGCTCGCATACCATGCCTGGTGGGACGCCACATGGGTGAACTGATAGGGCCCCGATACATCCCCGGCAGCAAAGATATTGGGGTAGATTGTCGCCAGTGTATCATCCGTGACAATAGTCGCATCGGTCGTAATGCCCAGTTCCTCGAGGCCGTAGCCCTTGAGCCTTGCCGATCGTCCGACGGCGATCAGAAGCGCGTCGAAGGGAATCGCCGTTTCGTCGTCGTCCGCCGCGACGATTATTCGCTTCTCCCCGTCGACTGTTTCGCAACGAATGGCATCATGATCTGTGAGCACCGCAACACCCGATGCCCGCAGCCCTTCGAGCGCGATTGCGGAGACGTCGTCATCCTCGCGAGGCATGACACGCGGACCACGCTCGATCTGCGTGACATGGGCACCAAGCCGCGCGAAAGCCTGCGACAGCTCGCACCCTATCGGCCCGCCACCAAGCACGACGAGCCGTTCGGGCATGGCATCCAGTTTGGCAAATTCGGTCCACAATGTGTCGCTCGTGACATAGCCCACGTCGTCCAAGCCGGGCAGCTCGGGAATAAGCGGTTTGGAGCCGGCAGCGATGACAATCGAACGGGTGGTCAGGCGTTGTACCTGTCCGTCATGGCGTTTGATCTCGACGGTCCAGGGGTCGATTAATCTGGCATAGCCCTGCACCACATCGACGCCAAGCCTGGTGTAGCGCTCGACGCTGTCATGCGGCTCGATCTCGGCAATGATCGCATGGATACGCTGCATGACGCGCTTGAAACTGTACCGGGGATCAACCGCGTCCAGACCATAGACATCGCCGTGGCGCATCTGGTCGGCGAGCCGGGCGCTTTTGATCAGGGCCTTGCTCGGTACACAGCCGTAATTGAGGCAATCACCTCCCATTCTGGACGCTTCGACCAAAGTCACCCTGGCCTTGACCGTTGCCGCAATATAGGATGAAACCAGCCCGGCGGCACCGGCACCGATAACGACCAGATTGCGGTCAAAACTTTTCGGCCTGGTCCACTCCGCATAGACACGGCGGCGCTTGACCAAGGCGATGATCCACTTGCCGATCCAGGGGGTCAGTGCGAGCGCGGCAAAGGACCCAAGCAAGGCTGGTGATACAATGTCGCTCAGGGCGTCGATCCGGGCAATTTGCGTTCCGGCGTTGACATAGACAATCGTTGCCAAAAGCATGCCGAGCTGACTGACCCAGAAATAGGTCCAGGTCTTGATCGGCGTCAGGCCCATCAGCAGATTGATGAGAAAGAACGGGAACACCGGCACAAGACGGAGCGAAAAGAGATAGAAGGCACCATCGCGCGCCATTCCCTCGTTCAGCGCCTTCAGACGATCGCCGAACCGCGCCTGAACCCAGTCCCTGAACAGGTAACGAGAGCCCAGAAAGGCCAGTGTCGCGCCAATGGTAGAGGCAAAGGATACGATGATCGTACCGGTGACGACGCCGAATATCGCACCCCCCGCCAGGGTCAATATGGCCGCACCCGGAATTGATAGCGCCGTGGCCGCGACATAGATCAGAAAATAGACAAGAATGACCATCAGCGGCGAAGCCTGATAGCGCGCGTCGATCGCCTGTTGCTGGTTCTTCAGATTCTCCAGCGTCAGCATCTCGCCCACATCGAAAAAGATGAAGGCAAAAATTGCCAGAGCGACAAGGAGAATTATGATGATTTTCTTCATGCAACGGGTCCTGTCGATATCTTACGGATGTGCGGGCCTCCTCTGCCAGATATTGCCGGCAGGAAACAATGCAGCCTTGTCACCATATGTCTGGATCGCCCGGATCACCGGGCGCAAAGGATCGAACGGCCCTGTCAGTTTCAAACAGCAGTCGTCGAAGGTTCGCCGAGTCCGGGCCCATGGTTACAGGCAAGCGCAATTTCGTGGGTTGGACAAGCGACGGCCCCCGTTCCAGACGCTGCAGCAAGAAATGCCGTGCGTCATGGTCCGCAGGGATGAACTCCGGCTCCGTACCGGTTCGGCTCAAGCCAGGCCTGCAGACACGGTTGCCATGTGCTGCGCCACCCTCGTCTGTTGTCAAGGATGCTGGGCAGCCCTTCATGTCATCCCTTTCGAATTGCGCGATACAGGAGGGACGCTTCTGCCGCTACCTCAGGGCTTCCGCAATCTTTGTTTTCAGGATTGCCCTGATCCGGATCAAGGGGCGCTTAGCCGAAGGATCCGGGGACGCTGGGCGCCGCCCGGATCCGTCCTGGCTATTTCTTGCCGATCGAGGTGATCCGGTTGCCCGCAGCGCTTGCCTCGAACTCGAAAGTGACCGCGTCGCCTACCGCAACCTGATCGCGGACTTCCGGAGGGGCATCGAATGCCATGTTCATCGCCGGCCAGTTCATCGCCGGGACCGGTCCGTGATCGAGCGTGATCGTGCCCGCTTCGGCATCAATGGCTGTCACCATGCCTTCCCCGCTTGCGGTGCGCGCTGCGCCGGCCATCGGCATATTGTCTTCGTCCATGGGCATATCGTCGGCGGCCATCGGCATGTCTTCACTCTCCATCGGCATTTCGGCGTCATTGGCATTGTCGCAGGCGGCCAGTGACAGCGGCAGGGCCAGCAGGGTCAGCCAGGTTGGATTACGCATTTTTCGTCTCCTTCGGTTTTTGTGGGCGTGGCAGCCCGGGGGCGTCGCAGCAAAAGATAGGCTGCGGGTAATACGAACATGGACAATAAGGGCGCGGTGATCATGCCGCCAATCATCGGCGCGGCAATGCGGCTCATCACTTCGGAGCCCGCGCCGGTGCCGATCAGGATCGGGAACAGGCCGGCAAGGATCACCGCCACGGTCATCGCCTTGGGCCGCACGCGGAGCAGCGCGCCTTCGCGGATCGCGGCGCTGACATCCTCTGCGCTAGGTTCACCCTCCCGACGATCAAGCGCAGCCTTGAGATAGATCATCATCACCACGCCAAATTCGGCGGACACCCCGGCCAGCGCAATGAACCCGACCGCCGTCGCCACCGACTGGTTGTAGCCCATCAGATACAGCAGCCAGAATCCGCCGGTCAGCGCAAAGGGCAGCGTGCCCATGATCAGCAGCGCTTCATCCAGCCTGCGGAAAATCACGTAGAGCAGCAGGAAGATGATCGCGAGCGTGGCCGGCACCACGATCTGCAGCCTTTCATAGGCGCGGGTCAGATACTGGAACTGTCCGGCATAGGACAGGCTGACGCCCGGTGGCAGGTCTATCTCGCCTGCAACGGCTTGCTGGATGTCGGCAACGACCGAGGCAAGGTCGCGTCCGCGCACATCGACATAGACGTAGCTGGTTGGCCGTCCCTGTTCGCTCTTCAGCATGGGCGGGCCATCGCTCACTTCAATCTGCGCGACCGTGCCGAGCGTGATCTGCTGCCCCATCGGCGTCAGTAGTGGCAATCTTCGCAGTTCACCTACGCTGTCACGGATTTCGCGTGGATAACGGACATTGATCGGGTAACGGGCAAGTCCTTCCACGGTGCGCGCGACATTCGCTCCGCCGATCGCGCCAGAAACAATCTGCTGAACATCAGCGATATTGAGCCCATAGCGCGCCGCCGCCACTCGGTCGATATCGACATCTATGTAGCGCCCACCCGTCAGCCGTTCCGCCAGCGCCGAACTGACGCCAGGCACTTTTTTGGCGACGCCTTCGACCTCCAGCGCAATCCGCTCCAGCTCCACCAGATTTTCACCGGATACCTTGACCCCGATGGGGCTCTTAATACCGGTCGCCAGCATATCGATGCGGTTGCGGATCGGCGGCACCCACACATTGGCAAGGCCCGGCACCTGCACCACCCGGTCGAGCTCCTCCACCAGCTTGTCGGGGGTCATGCCTTCGCGCCACTGGTCCTGCGGCTTGAACCGGATGGTCGTCTCGAACATCGTCAGCGGCGCCGGATCGGTAGCGGTATCCGCCCGGCCTGCCTTGCCGAATACCGTATCGACTTCGGGCACGGACTTGATCAGCCTGTCGGTTCGCTGGAGCAGCTCTGACGCCTGTCCGGGCGACAGGCCGGGCAAGGCACTCGGCATGTAGAGCAGATCACCCTCGTCCAGCGGCGGCAGAAATTCACCGCCCAGCCGCGAGAAGGGAATGGCGGCGGTCAGAAAGACAAGGGCCGCGATGACCAGCGTCGTCTTTGGCCGCCGCATCACCCAGTCGAGGCCGGGACGATAGGCGCGGGTCAGCGAGCGGTTGATGATATTGCTGTCCTCGCGCGGGATCTTCCCGCGGATCAGCCAGCCCATCAATACCGGGACAAGCGTGACCGACAATATCGCTGCGGCGGCCATCGCATAGGTCTTGGTAAAGGCTAGCGGAGCGAACAGCCGGCCTTCCTGCGCCTGCAGGGTGAAAACTGGCAGGAAGGAAAGCGTGATGATCAGCAGGCTGAAGAACAGCGCCGGGCCCACCTCCTTGGAAGCGTCCGCCACTATCCGCCAGCGCTCATTGCTCGTGATGATGGTGTCGGGATTTTCCTCCGCCCAGCGTTCGAGATGCTTGTGCGCATTTTCGATCATCACGATGGCCGCATCGACCATCGCGCCAATGGCGATGGCAATCCCGCCGAGCGACATGATATTCGCGTTGACGCCCTGAAAACGCATGATGATGAACGCCGCCAGCACTCCGAGCGGCAAGGTGATGATCGCCACCAGGGCCGAGCGGGCGTGCCACAGGAACAGCGCGCAAATGATGCCGACAAAGATGAATTCCTCGATCAGCTTGGTGGTGAGATTGCTGACCGATGCATCGATCAGTTGCGAGCGGTCATAGGTCGTCACCACCTCAACCCCCTCCGGCAGACTGGCCTGCAATTCGTCCAGCTTGGCTTCGACCAATGATATGGCAGTACGGGCATCGGCTCCCTGGCGCAGCACGATGATACCCCCGGCGACCTCGCCCTCCCCGTTCAATTCGGCAATCCCGCGCCTCAGCTCCGGTCCAAGCTGGAGATGCGCGACGTCAGCGAGGGTGACCGGCACCCCTCCGGATGTCGTCCGGAGCGGAATCTGGCGGAAATCCTCGAGATTGCCGAGATAGCCGGAGGCGCGAACCATATATTCGGCCTCCCCCATCTCCACCACCGACCCGCCGGTTTCCTGATTGGCCGACTGGACCGCGCGGACTATTTCGCCATGGGTCACCCCGAGCGATGCCATGCGGTAGGGGTCGAGTATGATCTGATATTGTTTCACCATCCCGCCGACGCTGGCGACCTCGGCCACGCCCGCAATGGTCTTGAGTTCATAGCGCAGGAACCAGTCCTGCAAGCTTCGCAGTCCCGCCAGATCATGGCCGCCGGTGCGATCGACAAGTGCATATTCGTAAATCCACCCCACCCCGGTTGCATCGGGACCGAGCCCGGGGGTCACGCCGTCCGGCAGGTCGTCCTGGACCTGGCTGAGATATTCGAGCACCCGGGACCGCGCCCAGTAGAGATCGGTACCGTCCTCGAAGATGATATAGACGAAACTGTCGCCGAACATCGAATAGCCGCGGACCGTCTGCACGCCGGGCACCGACAGCATGGTGGTGGAGAGCGGATAGGTAACCTGGTCTTCCACAATCTGTGGTGCCTGACCGGCATAGTTCGAGCGGACGACGACCTGCACGTCCGACAGGTCCGGCAGGGCATCGACCGCCGTCGTGCGCACCGCCCAGAAACCGCCCAGGGCGATTGCGATGGCGGCCAGCACGACGAACAGCCGGTTCGCGATCGAGGCGTCGATGATCCGTGCGATCATTGGCTGCGCTTCCGGATCGAGACTATCCGCGGCCCGCTGTCAGCCTGAACGAAGCGGAAGGTCACGCTGTCGCCGCGCGCCAGGCCCTTCAGCTGTGCGGGAGCCTTTATGGAGAAGGCCATGGTCATCGGCGGCCAGTCGAGCGCCGGAACCGGCCCATGGCGCAGGGTCACGCTGCGCGCGGTGATCTTCTCAATCCTGCCATTTGCGCTGTAGCTCTGCGGCTCTTGTGCCTCCGCGCCATTCTTTCCGCTTTCGGTCCGGACAGCCTGGTCAATCGGACGGATATCAACACCGCCAAGACTGGCTTCGGAATCGAGCAGGAACTGGCCCGATACAACCACCTTTTCGCTCGGTGCGAGACCGGCGAGTATCTCGGTTTGGCCGTTCGCGTCGCGGCCGATGCGGATTTCCGCAGGGCGGAACCCGCCTTCGCCTTGCGCCAGCATCACCAGCGTGCGTTTCCCGGTGCGGATGACCGCTTCGGACGGTATAAGCAGCGCCTCGCGCCGCTCGGGCGAGAGGGACACGCTCGCAAACATGCCCGGCCGCAGCCTAAGGTTCGGATTGGGCAGCTCTGCCCGCACGGTCAATGTCCTGCTGTCGGCCTGCGCGCTTGGCAGGATGGTCGTGATCCGGCCGGTGAACAGTTCGCCGGGATAGGCCGTCAATGTGGCACGAACGGTTTGACCAATGTTGACATCACCTGCCTGGATTTCGGGGACGGCCATCTCCAGCCAGATCGGGTTGAGACCCTTGATTTCGGCCAGGGTCTGGCCACTGCTGACGCTCATGCCCGGCCTTACCGCAAGCAGGGTGACCGCGCCCGAAGTGGGCGCAGTAATCATGATGACCGACCTCGGGCGGCCACTGCGGGCTACGGCAGATATCAGGCTGTCCGGCATCCCGAGCAGTTGCAGGCGCTGACGGGCGGCGCGGGTGAGCGCCTGGTCGCCGGTCGCCGCCACCGCCAGATATTCGCGCTGTGCGCCGCCCCATTCCGGGATCAGCAAATCAACCAGCGGAGCGCCGCGACGAACGATGTCGTCCGGCGCAAGGCCATAGGTTCGTTCCACGAACCCGCCTGACCGTGGTTGCACGATCGCCATTTCGCGCGTGTTATAGGCGATGGTACCCGTCACAGTCGTTTCGGTCTCGAGTACGCCCCTTTCTGCCTGGGCCGTGCGAATACCAAGATTCTGCACCAGCGCCGGATCAATATTGACACCGGCCTGCTCCGCTCCGTCGCCCGCGCATTTGGGCACCAGTTGCATATCCATGAACGGGGATTTGCCGGGCTTGTCGAAGCGCTGGCCGGGTACCATCGGGTCATACCAGTAAAGCACCTGCTCGCAGCCTCCCTTCGCCACGGCGTTGCCGTTCGCAGTGTCAGCCCCGCCGCCGAGAAAAGACAGGCCATAGCCCAATGCCACGCCGATCAGGGCAATCGTCGCAACCCCTGCAAAGGTGCGCTGGCGCGAAGACAGAAATATCCTGGTCATGGTGTTTCCTCCGAATAGGCAAGGCGCAGCCTGGTCGCGGCCTGAACCGCCGCCTCTTCCCGTTCCAGAATTTCAAGCTCGAGCAACGCCAGGGCCGTTCTGGCGGCAATGACGTCGACAAGATCCGCGCGGCCGGCGGCAAAGCTGGCGGTTTCAAGGTCAGCCCGGTTGCGCGCCAGCGGCAGCAATTCCTCGCGGGCACGCTGCCATTGACGGACCGCGCTGCGCCACATGGCGAGGTCGGTCTCAAATTGCGCAGTGACCGCACGCAATGCGTCCTCTCGCTCCGCCATGGCAGCCATGGCCTGCGCTTCAGCCTCGGCAATACGCGGTTCCTGCCGGCGGCCGGTGAACAATGGCAATGTGATCGAACCCATGACCGAAACGGCATTGCCGAAATCGGGATTGCGCCGCCCGAAGCTTGCGCTGATGCCAAAATCAGGCCGCTTGTCCGCACGGGCGAGTTCGATCGCGGCCGTCGCCCGGCCTTCGGCGGCATCCGCCACGACAATTTCCGGATTGCGCGCAAGATTGGCGCGCAGGCGTTCCGGATCCACTTCGGTCGACGGGGCCGAACCCCGCGCGATCGCGTCTTCGCCGGGAACATAGCGGGCCAGCCGTGCCCGTGCGGCCGCCTGGTCGGCCTCGATCCGGGTGCTGGCATCATCAATGTCCAGCAGCGCCCGGCGGATTTCAAGACTTTCGGCAGGGCGCGCCGATCCCGCAGCGACCGCGCTGCGGGCCACTGGCACCAGCCTGCGCAAATCCCTGAGCGCGGCTTGCGCAACGGTATGCCGCTGCTGCGCGTAGCTGAGCGAAATCCATGCCTGGCCGGCAGCCAGGACCACGTCGCGACTGGCCATGCCCAGCCGTGCTGCCGATACACGGACATCCGATGCAGCCATGCCTGCCCGCGCGCGCCGCTTGGCGAGATTGGGAATCGCCTGTTCCACTCCGACCTGAATCTGGCTGGGTAGCTGGCGGTCGAGATTGAACGCCGCCGGGCCGCTGACCGGCATGTTCACGATCCCTCCTCTCAACACCGGATCGGGCAGCTCATCGGCGGCCTCGACGGATAGTTGCTGCGCTTCAACTTGCAACGCGCGCGCTTCCAGCACGGGTTGCTCGAGCCGTGCTTGCCGCAACGCCTCTTCATAGCCGATCGGCTGTGCCTGAGCGGCGGGTACCGCAACCAGTGCGGCCGCCGGCACCCAAAAAACTTTCCAGTCCATCAAATTTGCCTCGCGTTGGTCCTGTGCCGGACAAGACGATCAAAGAAGCTGCACGGCCATCCTATGGTCATGCAGGCCCAGAATTCGGCAACAGCGCAGGTGCGGGCAATTGCCCCGCAAGACGCTGTTACGCCGAGGGCATCATTTGTGGCGGAGGTGATTCCGGTCGCGTCAGCTTGCCGTCAAGCGTCTCTGTCAATGCTGCGGTAAATGTCGCAGAGGGGAGTGGCGGGGCAAGAGTGATCGCTGAAATCCCGGAAAGGGACAGCGGAGCAATGCAGCCCATGGCAACAAGACAGCCAAGGGTCATGTTCTTGCATGGCTCTTCCTTGTCATGGTCCTTGCGCACGTCCGGTTGAACGGCATCATGGGAAACCATTTCGGCGCAATCGATGACCTGGACCATCTCGTCCTGGGGCATGGCCGCAGCATAGGCCGCCCCCTGCACAAACAGGCTGAGAAGGATGCCGACCAAGGCAAGGATTCTGAAAATCGACACATTCGACAGGTAAATGAACAATGCCCCTATTGCAACCGATTGCGCAGGGAGAATCTGCAGCCGCTCGGCCCGGTTTTCGCCGGTCCGCACGGCATGCCCGTCTGAAGATTGCGCCAGCCCATGCTCCCGATAGCCAGGGTCGCGATTGCATTTCGCGCCGGGGTGTCGGTGCCGGATCGACTATGCTGCCGCCCCGTCGGCCCGAAACAGCGGCAGCGTAAACCTGAAATCGGCACGCCCGGAAGATGAAGGAGCAAGCCAGATTTTTCCGCCTTGCGCTTCGATGATCGTGCGGCTGATCGACAGACCGATTCCCATGCCTTCTGCCTTGGCTGTCATGACCGTCGAGAAGATATTCTCTCGGACATGGCTTGCGATCCCGCTGCCATTGTCCTGCACACTGATTTCGGCAAAATCATCGCAGTTCCGGGCGCGGACAACAATCTCGGGCTGGTGGGTATTATCCAATGCCTCGACCGAGTTTCGGATCAGATTCACAATGACCTGCTGGACCTGGATGGGATCCACCCAGACCTTCAAATCCGCTGGTTCCACGATCATATGGAAACGAATCGACGGGGTCTTTTCGGCGTCCAGTCCAATCGTACAGCCGTCATCGAGGAGTTCGGCCAGCAATGTCTCGCATCCGCTCGCGCTTCCGGTGGCAACCAGTTCTCGCAGTCGCCGAATGATGTCGCCGGCACGCACGGTATTTTCTTCTGCGGCGCCCAGCGCAGCCTGCAACAGCGCAACATCGTCCGGCTTGTCCGACACCGCGAGACGGCGTGCGGACCGGACAAAATTTGTCGCAGCTGTCAGGGGCTGGCTGAGCTCATGAGCGATCATCGAACCCATTGTTCCCATCGCGTTCAGTCGGGTGACCAGAGCCAACTGGTTTTCGGTTTTTCGCAGGGACTGCTTGACCATGCGAAGCTCGGTCACGTCGATCATTGCACCTACCGCGCGGATCGCTTCGCCATTTTCATCGTGCATGATATATGCGCGATCATAGATATAGGCAAAGTCACCGTCGGCCTTGCAAAATCTATATTCTACCGAGAAACTCTTTTTCCCGCTGCCGATGGCCAGGGCAACGGTCGCGACCGTCGCGTCAAGGTCGTCCGGGTGGATATGGCGCTCCCACCATCTGATCGAGGGATCGGATGCCCAATCGTGGTGGCCGAATTTGGCGACTTTCGAGCTGAACTCCAGATGATTTGTTTTCAGATTCCAGTCCCAGATCGTGTCTTCGGTCGCCATCGCGATCAGCAGCGCGCGTTCATGGGCCCGCGCCAAACCGACCTGCACGGAGTGGGCATCGCCAGCACCGCCCGTGGCCTGTTCATCCGATGACATCGTCTGCATCCCTGCTCACCGCGGCTGAGGGGAGTTCCGCATCGCTGGCGAGGCGGACGACCTCTGCGATGCTCTTTACCTCCAGTTTCGTCAGCGCATTGGCCCGGTGCATCTCGATGGTGCGAACGCTGAGCGCGAGCAGATGGGCTGCCGTCTTGTTCGACATGCCCTGCATCAAAATGCTGGCAACTTCGGTTTCCCGCGGGCTGAGCATTTCGAATAGTCTGCGGGCTTTGTCCCGAACGGCCACCGTCCTTCTGGCGGCTGCGAGCTGCGCAAAGGCGTAGTGCAGACAGGTTTCGAGTGCTTCGAATTCGAAAGGCTTCTCGAGAAATTCGATGGCCCCCAGCTTGATTGTCTGCACCGCAACGGGAATATTGCCATGTGCCGTCATCGCGATCACCGGCCATTCAATGTCCCGATCCCGAAGAATGGTCATAAGCTGGACGCCATCGATTTCCGGCATCCGGATATCGAGAAGGATGGGAGCCGGCTCAAGCGCTTCCAGATTGTCCAGAAAATCGGCAGCCGAAGCGAAAGGCCAGCTGACCAACCCAGCGGTTGACAGCAAAAAATGCAGCGAACGCCGCACCTCGCTGTCATCATCAATCACATATACCCGCGGATCCTGTTCCTCACCCGGTGCCACAATCGAGTCCGCATCTATGGTTTCCGCGTCGGTAGAATTTGGCATCATGATTTCCGATTATTGAATATTGACTGGATAGGCCCGCGCTGCGTCGAATATGTCAAACAGGAACGCGCAGCGAACCTGAACTTTGTCCGCCCCATCGGGGCGTGAAAGTTAATAGATGATTGAAAGCGCAACCGCATTTTCCCGATCTCGCGGTCGAAAATTCTTACACTATAAACGATGATTTCGGTCTTCAGGAAACGATGATTTCGGTCTTCAGGCTAATGATAGGCGCAACCTTGTGAATGTAATGTGTACTGGTGATGAGTTCAGAGAATCAGATCTGTCCCCTGACAACAGGGCAGCAGAAATTGCAACTCGCTGTGCGGCCATCGACCGGTACGAGATTCTGGACACCCCGACCGAGCCAGAATTTGATCAGATCACGAAACTCGCAGCCGCAGTTTGCGAAGCGTCATTCTCGGCGATCAGCTTTGTTTGCAGAGAGCGGCAATGGTTCAAATCGGTGGTCGGCCTGGGTATCGATCAGACCCCCATCTCCCAGTCCTTCTGCGCTCATGCGATACGGCAACCGGATATCTTCGTGGTGACCGATGCGCAGCAGCACCCGCTTTTTGCATCCAATCCGCTCGTGACAGAAAAGCCCCGCATCCGGTTCTATGCAGGCATGCCGATCCTTGCGTCGGACGGGACGCCGGTTGCCACGCTATGTGTTCTCGATACGAGCGCGCGCGTCGAAGGTCTGACCGCAGTCCAACATCTCACCTTGCAGGTCCTGGCAAAGCAGGTCGAAGCGCAACTGGAACTGCGGCAGTCGATTATTGAACGTGACGCGCGTGCGCTCGAACAGCAATCGGCGGCGAAGAGCTTGCGCTGGATCGCGACCCATGACTCGCTCACCCATTTAGGGAACAGAACATTGTTCCACACCAAATTGGGCTCCGCGATAAGCAATGCGGGAGAAAAGGACTCGGTCGTGGCGGTGCTCCTCATCGATGTCGATCACTTCAAGCAGATTAACGATTCGCTCGGTCATGATGCGGGCGATGCGGTGCTGCGGAGCTTTGCTGCCCGGCTTCGCGCAATCGTGCGCTCCGGCGATACGGTGGCCCGATTGGGTGGTGATGAATTCGGCATCGTGCTCACCTCGGTCAAGAGCAAGGCGCATCTTGCGGATCTGGTCGAGTCCCTGAGCATCCGGCTGCGCGAAAAGCTGGAATATGAGGGGCGGTTGATCGAATGCCGCGCGAGCATCGGCGTCGCAATCTATTCGGATCATGCGCTGACCGTCCAGTCGCTCATAAAATGCGGTGATCTGGCTCTGGGTGTGGCAAAGACGCAACGGGGATGTGCCGTCACATTTCACCCGGACATGGAAAGCGATTTCGAGCGCGATATTAGCATGACCGAGCTGGCGCGGACCGCTCTCGATGAAGATCGGATCTTCCCCTATTACCAGCCCAAAGTGGATTTGCGAACCGGCGAGTTGACCGGCTTTGAAGCCTTGTTGCGATGGGAGCGGCCGGACGGCGAACTGGGTTTGCCGGACATGATAGCCCCTGCATTTTCCGATAGCGAACTGGCGCTGGTGATCGGCGATCGCATGATGGTACGGGTGCTGGACGACATGCAGAAGTGGGTCGAGGCAGGGATTGATTTCGGTCGAATCGCCCTGAATACGTGCGCCGGCGATTTTGCAGCCAATGATTTTGGTGAACGGCTTCTGGCCGCATTGAAATCCCGAGGACTTTCGCCCAGCCTTGTCGAGGTCGAAGTGGTCGAAAGCGTATTTCTGAACCGCGGAAGCGAATATGTCATGCGGGCGCTGACCAAGCTGAGCGAACGGGGTGTCAGCATCGCGCTGGACGATTTCGGGACGGGCTTTGCATCGCTCACGCATCTGAAACAATTTCCGGTGAACGCGCTCAAGATCGATCAGTCCTTTGTCGCCGGACTCGGCAAAAGTGCGGATGATGCCGCAATCGTGCGCGCGCTGGTTGGCCTGGGCGGCAGCCTCGGAATGGAAACGGTGGCAGAAGGCATAGAAACAAGGGAACAGGCTGCCTTCGTCAGAACTTGCGGCTGCACGCTTGCGCAGGGATTTTTATTTGGGGCGGCGCGGCCTGCAGCAGAAATTCCCCACATCGTAAGCAGAATGCCTGGCAGTTCCACAATCCTACCTTTTGAACCGAACCGAATTGGGTCTCTTGCCGCGGTCCAGGTCAAAGGGTGAATATGACGATGGAACGATTGCTTTACATTAGCGAAAGTGGCCTGGAACCGTCGAAGGCCACGCCGTCAGTGTCGCAGATCATTGCAGACGCACAGGTCAGGAATTCCCACCTGGCGGTGACCGGGGCGTTGCTGTTCACAGGCACCCATTTTGCGCAGATTCTGGAAGGCCCGAGGGAATCCATCGCGCAGCTCATGTCTTCCATTCAGGATGATTCGCGACACGGAAATATTGTCATTGTCGATCATTCTCCCATCGAGGCACGGCGGTTCCCGGACTGGAAAATGGCATATCGGGGACCGTCGCAGTTCGTCTCGCGTCACGTTGTCCGATTGCTGCACAGCACGTCGCAGTCGGAGCAACGACGTGCGACCGAATGGCTCACCGAATTGGCGCATGAATTTTCGACCGCGCGGATTCCGAAGCGGTTACCTACGGACGCCTCATGATTCGCTCAGGGTTCCCAGTATCGGCGATTATGGAAGGTCCAGTTGCCGACGGTTTCCGCACGCATCGAGCGCGAATATCTATCGAGGGAATGCCCTATTTTCACGGGGGTCCCGAATATGCTGCAATTAGGTTGTCTGAGTTTATCGGGAACAGTTGGCGGTCTGGTCCCTGCTAGCCGGCGGCGGGTCTTGCCACCCGCCGTCGCCATATCTCTTCCCGTGGCACGGGATTGAGGAAGCTACAAGATAGACTATCGCCGGGAGGGGGGAACGACGAATGGCAGCAAGCGAACACCAATATCTTGTCCGGTATGGCAGAGCAGTCTGGCGCAGAATCGAAATCATCGCATTCGCCCAAATGCTCCGTTCGCTCGCTGTCATATCGATGCACAGGCTTTGCCGTGATCCTGATTGCGGACCCGAGTCCTTTCTTCTGACGATGAAAATTCTGGCATTGCCGTCTCTCCCGGATGGACTGCACTCCTTTCGACATAGGAGGAGGATCCCACGCCTGGCACCCTGCGTGGCCCGGTGTGTGAGCCGGGACAGAAATGTTCACCAGAGTGCAAGTCCGTTTCTACCAGCCAGAAGGATTGTGACCTATGTCCAATGAATTTTTGACCAAGGAAAGAATTGCGATTTCGGAAGGCGACGATTGTCTGCTGGAATCCAAACGCAACGAGGCCCGGCATCGGGTGTTGCTGCGTGCCCGTCTTCACGCTGTCGAACAACAGGGCGACGTCCAGGTGACGGATCTCTCCCGAAGTGGGTTGCGCGGCAAGTCCGAGATCAGCCTCAGTGTCGGGCAGATGGTCTTTGTCAGTCTCGATGACCTCACTCATTGTTCAGGGACTGTCCGCTGGACCCAGGACCGTCGCTTTGGTCTCAAATTTTGCACGCTGCTGGACAAGCTTCCCAGTGATTCAGAAACCGACACCGGAAACATGCCGAGCCATCAAGAGCGGATGCCCAGAAAACCGACAAATCTGGCAGCCAGAATTAGTGTCGCCGGCCGGACTTGCAGTGCCTACATTCGGAACATATCAAAATCGGGCATGATGCTGGAAACCAAGTTGCGATTGACGACCAACCAGAAACTGTTCGTTAATCTGAGTGACGGGAGAATTGTGACCGCGGATGTGCGATGGGTCGAGGGTGATCGGGTCGGCGTCCACCTCGCCAGTGCCCTGTCCATATTTCAGTCAATATCAGGTAACCTGCGACAAGGCAGACACTGACATCCCGGTTTCACGCAGCAGTGCAGTGGTGATCAGAGCAATAGCAGGATCGTTGCTTCGGGTGCCGTGCTGCCTTCCCACCATTGTGTGAATTTGAAGAGAAATCACTGGAATTTACTCGAATAAAAATCCCAGGCGGGCAGTCGGCGGGGAAGCTTTCGGGCATCGGCGCGATGATCCCCAAGGACGCAGCACAACGACCTTAGGCCTTCGTTAACGTGAACAGTCTACTCTCCGCTACCGTGGAGGAATGGAAAAATGAAGCGCCTAGGTCAGTTCGCAGAAGCGCTCGTGCAGAGGTTGCGCAGCAATCCCAAGAAAACCGAAAAGCCAGCGGAAGATCGCAGACAAAATTTTGAGCAGGAATCGCTAAAGCTGCTTGCCGAGAATTGCGGCGATGTAATTTTCCGCTTCGGTGCGGATGGCCAGGCGCGCTACATCTCGCCGTCCGTCGAACGCCTTTACGGATGCAGCCTCAGTGAAATCTATGCCATGGGCGGCAATGTCGTGGAAAATGGCTTCATCTATGACGAGGATCGGGCGAAGGTCGCGTCGGCAGTCCACGCACATTTGTCCGGAAATCTGCCACAGGTGAAACTTGAATTTCGCATCAAGCGGCGCGACGGCGCAGTGATCTGGGTCGAGACGAACTGCAGCACGATTTTTGATCCTCACACGGGCCGGCCCACGGACATCGTCTTCACCATGCGTGATATCCATGAGAAGAAGATTCTCGAAGCGCAGCTGGAGGTATTTGCACGCAAGGACGGTCTGACCGGAATTGCCAACCGGCGCTCCTTCGACGAGACCCTTGAGAAGGAATGGCGCCGCGCTCTTGGTGAGAATAACGCGCTGTCCCTGCTGATCATGGATATCGATTGCTTCAAGGCGTTCAACGATGCCAACGGTCATCAGGCCGGCGACGACTGCCTCCGCACGGTCGCCACCGCAATCGCTGAAAACGCTACGCAGGAAGGTGAACTGGCCGCGCGCTATGGGGGCGAGGAATTTGCGGTCATTCTGCCTCGCACCGACTACAACAGGGCACTTGCCGCGGCCGAGCGGATCCGGGCCGCCGTCGAAGCACTGGCGGTTCCGCATCCAGGTTCCGAAGTGGGCACGGTCGTCACAGTCAGTGTGGGCGTGGCGACGGCCATGGCTGTGAGCGGCGGCACGATCGAAATGCCGCACGGCCTGCTGCAGGCTGCCGACACGGCGCTTTACAAGGCGAAGACTGGCGGTCGCAACCGTATCGAGGGCGCGCTTCTGTTCTCGCCGCGAGAGGTTACCAGAAGCGCTGCCTGAGGGCTTTGGTTCGGGGTGCTGGTGCTTGATATACTGGTTTAATAGGAAATTGTGACGACGATTTGATCGCCGTAGGTGCCTGCTGCTATAAATTGCAATGGGGCAATACGTCCGTAAATGGCCTGATTGACAATTCTGCCAGTATTGGTGACGGCACCGCTACCTGCACTTCCATCGCCCCACACCATCATCCGAGATGCATCTGTGTAGAGATTATATCCCAGGTCCTGAGTGCCGGAACTCATGCGCCGAGCGGCATAGGATCCCGAGCCACTGTCCAGCGATATCGTGAAGGTGGTTTCGCTATCGCAAATGACCGCGATGTTCCCGATACCGTCGAGAGGTTGCGGAGCAAGCGTATCATAATTGTCGAAGCTGACGCTTTGCGGGCTGATTTCGCAAGTCACCGCTGCAACCGGGGCACAAACCGCCAAGGAAACTAAAACCGAGCCGGTCAATTTGCTGGCGAGCCCCATCATTGGAATGTCTCCAGGCACGCAACTGGCCCCAAGCGCGGCTGCGGCTCCCCATCATCGATATAATCGACCTTGAAAGCGCAGTTTCCGCCGCGCCACCTGGCAATCCCGCTCGCGGTGCGCGCAAGGTCCGTGAGATAAACCTCCCCACCGGGCGCCACCGTAAATTGCTCTGCTGCGCCTTGCATGCTGACTGAAGCGCCGACGGGAACCGGCTCCCCATCCTGAAGGACCAGTGTTGCGATAGCGCTGCGTGCAGGTCGTACGCCAAAATCCAAAGCAACGCCGCTCCGATCAAACGGACGCACCTTCAGTTCGCTGGCGTCGATCAGCGTATCAATCGGCAGATCGCTCAATTCTATACGCACGCTGTTATTCTCGAACGGGCGCAAGCGTGGAATGATGGCTGTCCCGTCAGAATCGGTCTGCCCGACTGGCTGATTGTCGGCATAAACGCGAACCCCAGCATATTCGCCGACTTTTACCGTCGCAAAACTTTGAGTGAGCCTGCGCGAAGCGAATATTTCGCCCCCTATTCGTCCGATACTGCCAGAGGCGCTCAGGCGCAGGCCCGCCTCTGAATCCACCCAGCTAACATCTACATCATATCTGCCGAAATCTGACTGGTAGCTCAGCCTTCCGTCCAATCGATCAAGCGCGCCGATCTGGGCAGCTCCCCGGAACCCAATTCCCTCGCCAGCTGGCACGCTCTTCTGCAGAGACAGGCGCATCAGATCGGCCTGGCTCAACTCGCCACCGACATTGGCGCTCGTGCGCTCCCCGATAGGGACCGTAACCGCAATCGCAAATGCATCGCCGGCCGGCCCGCTCAGACTCTTGCGCGCCATGACGGAAATCGCTCCCCAACGGCCAAGCCCGATCGACGCACTCAGGCTCAGAAACTCGACAGCGCGCGCTTCACGGTCATCACGGCGGATGTAGGACAAACTCAAGGATCCAAAGTCGACCGGGATAGCGGCAAATGCTTGCACCGTCAGTCTTGCTGTTGGAAATTCCGCGCCCGAATTGCCGGCGGTTACGAAGTCGTCGTCGAAGAATTCGGCGAGAACGCCATAGGAAATATAAGGCGTCCTGCTCTCAAACCCAAGTTCGTACCGGCCACCGGTACCGCGGTCAGACTGGCTGACAGATGTCGAAGCATTGAGCACGCCGATATCGCCGACAACCATGCTCGCTCCAACGCCTGCCATTTGAACATCCGGAGAAGCTTCACCGCGAACCTCGGCCGTGAACCCGTCTGTAAATCCGTATCGGTAGGTTGCGGAAACCATTGCCGTGCCATAATCAAAACTCGATCTGCCGAAGCCCCGGCGCAAAAAGCCGGCCTCTATGGAATAGTCTGACAGTTTGCTGCGCAGCAGCTCTCGGGAAGTATAGTAGCGTTCCTTCAATAAAATCTCGCGGCCCAGCAGATCGCGCACTACAACCGCCACTTCGCCGCCGCCGGTTACAACCGGGACGCTTTCGACCGAGAATGGTCCGGGCGGCAATGCGCGCGTCCCGGCAATGACATTATTCACATAAAGATCGACCACCGACTGTACTTCCGACTGTCCGCGGATGGTCGGGAGCGGAATGGTGACAAATCCTGGCTGCGTCGAAAAATCGCGGGCAAGATGAATGCCTGCAAATCGCACTGGATAGCTGCCCAGCCCGCCGCGAGAAATACTGTCACCCAAGCGAAGCAACTGCATCGAGTCTGGATTCTGGCTGGTCCAGCTCGTCTCAAGCCGGGTCAGGTCGGCCTGATACTGGTCCACGCGAGCGACAAATGTCGACGTTGCAATTCCCCAGGGAGCGAACAGACCAAATTCAAAAAGGCCACTCAGGGCCGGCTTTCCAGATAGCGTCTGCGCGACCAGGTCGTAATTGAATAAGCCACCATTCGCACTCGAGGTCATTGGCGCGACCTCTTTAGAAAATGCTGACCAGCTTGTTGACTGAAGCAAGTCTGGAGATGCTGTGAGTTTCAAAGTCTGCGTCGCGGCCACGATTTCGACGTCGAGTCCAGGCACCCCTTGAAGTTTATAATATTGGATTTGGTCTCGATTGAGGGCCGGCGACCAGAGCTTGAGGCGCCAAGTCCTGAGGGCCGTTTCGGGCGCGTAAATGGCCCCGGCTTCCTCCATCAGCAGAACAATGGGTTCACCGGGCGGCGATCCGTTTACGCTCACAGCAAAAAGTGAAGAACGCAGAGTCATTTCAGCGCCTTCGTTGCTGCGGGACGGTCCATCGTCAGCCTTGACCATTTGGGCAGTAAGGAGGAGTCCAATGGCGAGGCTAGCGTTGCTGCACGACCACAGAATGCTCATCCTCACCTTTCGGGTTCCTAACTACAAGTGTCACGGCCGATCCGGCTACAAATCGAGCCTGTTTGCCGATGAGCCACCGCCGCGAACTTTTCGGCAGCACCACGCCCATCTCACGGGTGAGCAGGGCTTCAGCATCGGCTGGGTCATCCAACCCGATTGTCAAAACCCTCTGATGGCGGTCTCCTGTATTAAATGCTTTCAGCGTGATGGCGCCTGTATCTTCGCGCCAAGCTTTCCAAGTTATGACGGGCTCGGCGTCGCCGGCTTCGACGAACAGCGGCAGATCGAGGCGTAGCGCCACTTGTACCGTATTGGCATGAGCCTGTTGGTGGGGAATCTCTTCAAAAATGACGCGATAGGCTTCGCCCGATCGCCGTTCCTTGACACCCACGCGCACGAGTTGAGATTTTGCGGGCTCGAGCGTGAAGATCGGAGGAGAGACGATGACATCAGTCGTTTCTTCCCGCAAATCCCGTCCGTCCACCTGTGTCCATCGGTAGGTGACGACACGAACCGAGACTTTCTCCTTTGCGCTATTGGTAATTGATAGCGAAGTGGTTTTTCGATCCGGCGGAATTGTCAGGTTCACCGGATTGACCTTGAAGGACCCTGCAGCTCCGGGAGAAGCGACGGCAATGGTGCCCAGCAGCACAGCCGGGAATGCAAGCAGCAGCGGCTGCCAGCGAGTCGCAATCATTGCCGTCGATCCTTCCAATTCGTCTTAGTAGGTGACAGTCACGGTGACGGTGTCAGTATATGCACCGGCCGGCAGGCTTGACTGGCCCAGGGGCACCCGACCGTAGATCGCTGTTTCCTGAGCGACACCGGTTCCGGTTCCCGTAATGTCTGCAGTAAGGGCACCGTCGCCCCATACACTCGAGCGTGCGACATCAGTGTAGAGAGAATAGTTCAGCAGATTGGCCCCGCTCATCATCTTGCGCGAATCCAGCGAGGCACCGGTTCCGACGCCTGTATCGGCTGTCGCCGTCCAGGGGGTTCCACTAGTGCAGGTGACAGAGATAGCGCCCGCACCGTCCACATTCGCGCCGCTGGTCACGTCGACATCGCCAAAGGCCAAGGCCGTGGTGCCGATGACGCAGTTTGATGTCACTGTTGCGCTTACGTCGAGGGTGGACGTATCTTCCGCCGCCAAGGCCGGCGAGACAGCAATCATGAAAATGCTGGCCGAAATTATATGAGCGAACCCAACGGTCCGGAAACTGATTTTCTTCATTGTACAACCCCTGTTGATATTATTTTCAAACCCTAGGCTAGGGCTAGACGGCAATTGTCCATATATAACGTCTTCCGTGGTCCAATCTTGGCAGTTAGAATGTTCGGCAGATAGCTAGGAGAAATATCAGCTCGCGCGTAAGCATTCCTTAATATTTCTATCCGTGCGCAAGTTGGCTTGGGGGTCGATCGCCCGTCAGTTTCTGCGATCGCACATGGATTGTCATCAACTCCAGCTATCAATCATGTGACCTTCGCAAGGAAGAAGCAATTTGCGGCAATGACTGCCGATTCCGCGTCTCGATGGGAACACCATGTTCTTGGCGGCGCAAACCCATGTAAGGTCGTATCCACTATCGTGGATGTCGTTGTGAAATAGTATCAGCATGAATCGCTGATTCCGTCGAAAGAACTCGGGAGACAAATCGCGTTGATTGAGCGGAAAATTTCGAGGGTCGACCAATCCCAACAGACTCTCGATCGGAAGGGACCCTCGCGACAAGGTTACATATGGAATGGCTCGCCCCAGGACCCGAGCGATGGGGGCGTGACGCAAAGTTCAGGTCGCACGCCGGAAAACACCATCGTTGCCCCGCTGCCGGTGGCCAGTCAGGGCCAGTTACGTCAAGGGTGGAGCGGGTGAAGGGAATCGAACCCTCGTCGTAAGCTTGGAAGGCTTCTGCTCTACCATTGAGCTACACCCGCATGTCCGGATCGACCGGATGCGCCGCTATTGCCATCGCTTTGCCGGCACGTCAATCAGGAAAGCTCGGGACTTGCGTTGCCCTGCGGATGATGCCGTTCAAACCATAGCGCTACCGACCGTCGCTCGGCATCGCTCATGTGCAGACCCAGTTTCGAGCGCCGCCAGAGAATATCCTCCGCAGTGCCGGCAAATTCATGCTCGATCAGCCAGCGGATTTCGATTTCGTACAGGCCTGCACCAAATTCCTGCCCCATATCCGCGATGGACCCGGCCTGCGCAAGAAGACGGGCGGTATCGGTGCCATAGGCGCGTACCAGCCGGTAGATCATGGGCCGGTCCAGAAATTGCCAGCGGTCCGCATATTGATCCACCAGCGCATCAAAACCCTCGGGCGGGAAATCACCGCCCGGCAAGGGAGCCTTCTTGGTCCAGTCCTCGCCGTCGACATCGAGCGCGTCTGAAAGGGTCCGGATCGCCTGCAGCGCTAGCACGCGGTAAGTGGTGATCTTGCCGCCAAAGACCGACAGTACCGGGGCGCCGCCGGCATTTTCATAATCGAAGACAAAATCGCGGGTGACGGTGGCGGCGCTGCGACTGTGATCGTCGAACAGCGGGCGTACGCCGGAATAGGTCGATTCAATGTCGTCCGGGGTTACCGGTATCGCGAAATATTCGCTCGCGGCCTTGCACAGATAGTCGATTTCGCCATCGCTGATCCGGGGCTCGCCTTCGGCATAGCTCCACGGCTGGTCCGTGGTTCCGATCAGTGTGTAATCACCCTCGTAGGGAATGGCGAAAATGATGCGGCCGTCCCTGTTCTGGAATATATAGCTGTGCTCACCCTCATATTTGCGCTTCATCACGATATGACTGCCCTTGACCAGCCGCAGTTTCGCTGCGTGGTTGCTGCGATCGTACAGGGTGGTGACGGGGTCAACCCAGGGACCGGCCGCGTTGACCAGCACCCTTGCCCGCTCGGTCCTCGTATTGCCATCGTGCCGGAGCAGCAGGTTCCAGTGATCGGTCCCGCGGTCCAGTCCGATGCATTCCGTGCGCGTCCGGATCTCGGCGCCCCGGCTTGCTGCGTCGCGCGCAGTGAGCGAAACCAGCCGGGCATCCTCGACCCAGCAATCGGAATAGGCAAAGCCCTTTTTCAGGCGTTTCTGCAGCGGATCGCCGCGATGGTCCCTGTGCAGATTGATGCTCTTGGTCGCCGGCAGGATATCACGCCCGCCCAGATGATCGTAAAGGAACAGCCCCAGGCGGAGCAGCCAGGCCGGACGCATGCCCTTGTCCACCGGCAGGACGAATCGCATCGGCCAGATGATATGGGGTGCGGCGCGCAGCAGCACTTCCCGCTCCTTGAGCGCCTTGCGCACCAGGTTGAATTCATAATGTTCAAGATAGCGCAAACCGCCATGGACCAGCTTGGTGCTGGCGGATGAGGTATGGGAAGCGAGATCGTCGCGTTCGAGGAGCAGGACCTTCAGCCCCCTGCCCGCTGCATCGCGCGCAATTCCGACGCCATTGATGCCGCCGCCGATTATGGCCAGATCATACATGGCGGTTGTCATAATGGAACCGGTGAATAGAGCAATGCTGCATCGCAATATGAATGGCTTTCGCTTGCCTTTTCGAGGCGAGCTTTTAGCGTGGACCGTCCGGAAAAGGGCGAGGAAAGAGCAGCAACATGGCGCAATACATATTGGTAATCGACGAAGGCACGACCTCGACCCGGGCAATGCTGTACGACCGGCACGGAAAGCTCCACGGATCGCAGCAGGAGGCGTTGCGGCAATATTATCCGGCACCTGGGCTGGTCGAGCATGATGCCGCGGAAATCTGGGACAAGACCTTGCGCTGCTGCCAGAAAATGATCGAAAAGGCCGGCGGGGCCGACAAGATCGCGGCAATCGGTATCACCAACCAGCGCGAGACCGTCGTCGCCTGGGACAAGCGCAGCGGCGAACCGCTGGCGAAAGCGATCGTCTGGCAGGATCGGCGCACCGCAGAAAAATGCGAGATGCTGAAAGCGGACGGACGGGAAGAAATGGTCCAGGCCAGGACCGGGCTGCTGCTTGACCCCTATTTCTCGGGCAGCAAGATCGGGTGGATGCTGGAAAATTGTCCCGAGGTTCGGGAAGCGGGCGATAATCTGGCCTTCGGCACCATCGAATCCTACTTGATCTACCGGCTGACCGGCGGCCAGCATGTTACCGATGCCAGCAATGCCAGCAGGACCATGCTGATGGCGCTCGATGGGCATGACTGGGACGACCAGCTGCTGGCGATGTTCGCTATTCCGAAAAAGACCCTGCCCCGGATTGTCGATTGTGCGGGAGAAATCGGGCAGACCGCCGCCAGTCTTTTTGGTAGCGCCATCGCGATCTGTGGCTCCGTCGGGGACCAGCAGGCCGCCACCATCGGGCAGGCCTGCCTTTCCGTCGGCGAAACCAAGGCGACTTTCGGTACCGGTGCCTTCATTTTGAGCAACAGCGGCGAGACAGCGCCCCGGTCGGACAATCGCCTGCTGTCCACGATTCTCTATCAGCATGCCGGCAAGCGCATTTATGCACTGGAGGGATCGGTCTTTGTCGCAGGGAGCCTGATGCAATGGCTGCGCGACGATATCGGCCTGCTGGAATTTGCCGGTGAAAGCGAAGAACTGGCGCGGTCGGTTTCCGACAATGGCGGCGTCTATCTGGTACCGGCGCTTGCCGGACTTGGGGCACCGCATTGGCGCGCCGATGCCACCGCGAGTATCTTCGGTCTCAGCTTTTCCTCCAAGAAAGCCCATATTGCCCGAGCGGCGCTGGAATCCATGGCCTATCAATGCCACGATCTGAAAACCGCCTTTTCAGCCGACGGTGTCGACTGGCAAAATTTGCGGATCGATGGTGGCATGGTCGCCAACGACTGGATGGTACAGGATCTGGCGAATATACTGGACCTCACGGTCGAACGCCCGGCATTTTTCGAGACCACGGCGCTGGGCGCTGCAATGCTGGCGGCGGTGGGGTCCGGTATCTATCCGACCCTCGAGGCCGCCTCGGTGATGATATCGGATCTGGATATCTACCGGCCGGACATCGATCCCGACATCAGGAATGCCAGGCTGGCCGGATGGAAGACGGCAATCAACGTCGCTCTCTCGCGCTAGGCCGCATCAGGACGCAAAAAAGCCCGCATCAAGCGGGCTTTTATTATCTTGAGAAAATGGAGCCGGGTTATTCCGCCTTATTTTTCTTCTCGGCCTTCACGTCTGCCCAGATCGTCCGGTAGGACAGATAGGCCAGAATGGTCGCGATTAGCAGGAAGGCGAGAACCGCCCAGCCAGCCTGGTGGCGCGCTTCCAGCTTTGGCTCGGCCGTCCAGATCAGAAAGGCTGAAACATCTTTCGACATCTGCTCAACCGTTGCCTTCGTGCCATCCGAATAGCTCACCTGGTCTTCGGCTCCGAGCGGGGGCGCCATGGCGAGATTCAGGTTTGCGAAATAGGGATTATAATGCAGTCCTGGTCCGGGCTGACTCGCTTCCGGCAGATCGGCCGGCGGGTTGGTATAGCCGGTCAGCAGCGAATAGATATAGGGTGCTCCGCCTTCGCGGGCCTTGGTAATCAGCGACAGGTCCGGCGGGATCGCGTTGTTGTTGGCGGCCGCAGCAGCAATATCATTGGCAAACGGCTTGGGGAACTTGTCCGCAGGCAAACCGGGCCGCGTGGTCATTTCACCAGTATTCGGATCCGCATCCGGCACACCGATTGGCCAATTGGCTGCAATCGCCTTAACCTCGTCCTCGTTATAGCCGATTTCCTCCAGATTGCGGAAGGCCACCAGTCGCAGCGAATGACAGGCTGCACAGACTTCCTTGTAAACCTGGAAGCCGCGTTGCAGCTGCTGGTTGTCGAATTTACCCAGTGGTCCGTCGGACGAGAAAGACACGTCCTTCGGTTCCTCGTGGAAGGCATATTCCACCGGTTTCACCGGAGGGTTGGTGGCATATTCCACTGCACCCATTCCAAATGAGACCAGAAGCCAGCCTGAAAAGAACAGGCCAATCAAGATTCCGATAATTCTTACCATTGCGACAGGTCCCTAATTCTTAGCTGGCAGTTTTGAGTGGCTTGCCGGTTACCGATTCCGTTATGCTGTTCGGCAATGGCTCGGGC